>Ga0074046_10003090_pt1 | contig 14080 bp, 13 predicted proteins | sample BogForMeECP23OM3_FD_94441 | JGI IMG/M metagenome (GOLD analysis project Ga0074046, IMG submission 94441) | Bog forest soil microbial communities from Calvert Island, British Columbia, Canada - Bog Forest MetaG ECP23OM3 | ecosystem: Environmental > Terrestrial > Soil > Wetlands ...
ACCGTGGTGGTGGCTGCCATGATGGTGCCAGCCGTGCCAGCCCTCGCGTCCGCCAAAGCCCTCGCCGGAGATAAATTCGAAGTCGATAATGTAATAGCCGGGGCCGTTCCAACCCTCGTCGTACCAGCCGTAGGTTCGACCTTCCCAGGCGAATTCTTCATCGCCTGCCGCGACCGGACCCGCGCCGCCGGCAAATTTGATCTGAAGCCGGGACCACCCATCCCCGGCTGGAACGAGCCGCCACAACTGGCAAGCGCCGCCGTGATAGTCCGACTCTCCGCTCAGCTTAACGTCGTCCGAGCAATGGGTGGCGTCGAGGAACCTGCCGTTCCGCTTGAGCTGAAGCCGCGCCCAGCCATCCTGTGCCGGCAAGAATTTCCACAGCTGGCAGGAGCCATTATCGAAATTCGAGCCGGGATTCATGTTGACATCGTCGCGGCAGAATTTGGCGTCGAGAAACTTGCCGTTATGCTTGAGCTGCAACCGCGACCAGCCATCGGCGTCCGGAACGAGCTTCCACAACTGGCATGAGCCGCCGTCGAAATCCGACCCAGGATTGAGATTGAGCGTGTCGCTGCAGAATTTGGCGTCGAGATATTTGCCGCCGTCCGGTTGGGCCGAGGCGGGCGGTGAAAGAAACAAGAGGCCCGTGAGCGCGAGAAGGCTCAGCGGGACACGGCGGGCGGAAGCCGCGCCCCGGCCCGGCGAAGACTTGGATCGTTTGAGGTGCATGACCTTTTCCCTATGACTCCAGAGATTATGCAAGAGATGTATCCAGTACGCGTATGAGATTCCGCCGGGCGTTTCCTGAAAGTTTAGTCGCGAACCGGGGCCGGAAGGTTCAACCGGCACTCAGGTTAGAGGCTACCGCTTTCACGGAATCCCCAAAGCTAGAACGGCCACCCCCGGCTCAAGCCCGAGGGCGTACTTTTGCTTAGAATAGTCCCGTTCCGGCTAATTTACTAGCTATATTGAGCGGCGGGGCCTCCCGCCTGGCGCGCAACGCCACCCCGTGGAGCCTATGGCGCCGGCCTAAGCTTATTGCCGTGCCGGGTTCGCCGGCACCTTCTCCACAGCGGCCCCGGCCAGAAACTGGTTCACGCTGACGCGATCCTCTCCCGCGAGCTTTTGAATCGCGCTTTTCAATCGTCAGCCGGCATCGCGCTTGACCTGCGCCGCCTGCCGCAGCGCCGCACTCATCCGCCCGCGCCAATCCCCGCCGCCTTCCTTAAAATGCTCGACCACGCCGCGTTCGACGCTCAGCGTCACGTCCTCCCGCTCCTTTGCCTCCTGCGCCTGCCTCGCCTTAAAGGCCTGCACCAGCTTCTCGTAAAGGTGGGGTGGCATGCTCTCGCGCGCCGGCTTCATACGCGCGATAAGCTCGCTCGGCAGGGGCGGGGAGTCCACCGCGTCCCAATCCTCCTGCGCGATATGGTCAGGCTTTCTTTTTCGCGTAGTCACGTTCTTCTCTTTTCGTCGCTTTGCGAAGGCTAATAATACGAATTTTCTGCGCTCTTGGCGTGTAAATCAAGACATGGAGTTTCGCGCCAAGAAAACCCATGGCCTTGCAGCGCAATTCGCCGCTTTCATCCCGCTCGTCAACCTCTTCGATCATGGTTTCCCAGTCGAATCGATAGATCGCTTCGAACGCCACGCCATGCTTCGCTAAGTTCCCCGCCGCCTTCTTCTCATCCCACTCGTACATCCCCCGTCACTTCTCCAGCGCCGCGATCTGCCCCTCGAACCAGGCGAGGTCGCGCTTCCACTCCGCGTTATCCGGCGAAAGCTTCGTCATGGCCTCCATGATCGCCTTGCCTTGCCCGAGTGCCGCGCGTGCCTTCTCCCGCTCTCCGCTCTTGACATAGAAAGCGGCGAGCTTTGCGTGGGACACGGCAACATCGCGCTGCCATCCGGCATTTCCCGGATCGGCGCGTGCGAGGCGGTCCATGGTCTCCTGCGCGCTCCGGTAGTAACGGAGCGCCTCGGGCAGGCTGCCCTGGGCGAGCGCGATATCGCCCCGTCCATTGGCGGCCCAGAAGCGGATTTCATCGGCGCCTTCGCCCGACGCTTTCAGCGCCGCCTGCTCGAAGGCGGCCTTGGCCTGGTCCGTGCGGCCAGCGTCCTGTGCAGCGCGGGCATAGTCGTCCCAGGTTTGAGCGTCGTCCGGGTCGAGGTCCACGGCGCGCTTGTAATAGGTCACGGCCTCGGCCACGTCGGTCCAGCGGGCCAGTGCCGCGATATTCCGCGCCGAGGCGGCGGCCTTCTTGCGCCGTTCCGCGCGGCGGGTGGTTTCGGCCTTTTCCTCGGCCTGCTCGGCGTCGAGGTCTTCCAGGAACAGGCGCTTGGCCTCGCCCGTGTCGCCAGTTTTGAGCTTTTCCAGCGCCCGCTCGCCGCGATTGTCGTTGCGCGCGGCCAGCGAGCGCGTCGCCACCTTGAGGGACTCCAGCTCGCGGCGGCGCTCGTCCTCGCTGAGCGGCTTGCCGCGCTGCTTTTCGAGCTGCGCCAGATACTCCTTAGCCGTCTCGCCCAGCTCCTGGTCGCGGGCGCGGTCGCGTTTCAGCGCTTCCAGCTCATCGCTGAGCGCCGCCGCGGATCAGCATTTCGGGGATTTGCGTGAAGTTGGCCTTGGAGGTCTCCTCGATCACGGTCTTGGCGACGCGATTGAACACCTGGTCGAAATGCACGTTCGGCGTCGCGGTCAGCGCGGCGAACAGAGCGCGGGCGAAGGGCGAATGCGCGCCCGGCAGGCCGTCATCCGCGACTTGGCCGGGCTTGGTCGAGCTGACCAGCAGGAAATTGCCGGCATTGGGAATTTTGAAATCGCGGAAGGTGAGCTTCGCCTTGGTGGCGGGCGGGCAGATTTGGCCCAGGGGATCGTTGCGGCAGGCGTCGAGCACCACGATCTTTTGCTTCGCGCCCGCGAGCGCTTCGAGCACCTCGTCGACAAGCACGCCGCGCTCGACTTGGTGCCGCGCGCAATCGATGCCGGCATCGACGGGGGCAAGCACGTTGCCCTCGGCGGCCTCCATGCCGTGTCCGGCATAGAACACGAAGGCGAGGTTAGCGCCTTGCGATTTTGCCGCGAGCTGTTTAATCGCGGCGGTGAGGCCGTCGCGGGTGAGATCGAAGCAGCCGGGCCGCTTGCCGTCGCAGGAGATCACGTCGAAGCCGCGCTCCGCCAAGATGCGCGCGAAGCTTTGCGCGTCGATCCCAGGATTCTTCAAAGCCCGGATATTCGTATAAGCGTTCTGGCCGATCACCAGCGCCACGCGCTTATCCGGCGCGGCGGACGCCGCCGCGATGAAGCTAAACAGAAATAGGTACGCGAGAAAAACGATGCGCATACGCCCCTCCGCAAATATCGCTGCGGCGGTAGCAGTCTTCCGTGGCATTTCATGGGCGGATACGCCGGGTTGCCCGCTGCTGGAGTGAAGCGGCCGGACGACGCTTCCGGCGCCTGTCCACGATGAACCTGCGGTAAAGGCTGAGGTACAACCGGCGATGGTTAACCGGGTCACGGTAAACGGCCAGCGCTCCTGTTGTTTTTTCGCGCTTTTTTGCCGGATTTTTGCGATTTTTGGCGAAATTCCGCGATTCAAAAAGTCCGTTAAATATAGAAGCAGCCCGGATTTTAACCCTATTACGGTGCATCCAGGCTCGCGCGCCGGGCCTGTCAAGGGAAATGCCGCCCTGATATGCTTAACGCCCAATCCGCGGTTTAAGGATTCAATGACGAAGAATCCCGCATTGCGCGCGCTAAAAGCGGCCGGCCATGATCGAGCGTTCCACCCCTCACCCTGCCCCTCTCCCTCTGGGAGAGGGGACGATGCCGCAGGGGCCGCAGCCTGCCCCCTCTCCCATGGGGAGAGGGCTGGGGTGAGGGGCGTTGCCCTCAATCATGGCAGCGGCCAGGACTAAAGTTAGCGCCCATGGGAGCCCGGAGGGGGAAAAGGGCCAAACAACCGCTAGCCAAGCTCCAAAACCGCATGTATATCTGGCGGGACAACCAACTCGCTTGGACCGTGCCTCTTCGGGGCGAAAGCCCGAAGCGCGCGCGGCGTTGCATTTTATCCGGAGTTCGACTGAAATGGCAGTCCCCAAGAGAAAAACGTCGCCCATGAAGCGCGGCTTCCGCCGTTCCGCCGATGCGCTTGCCGCGCCCACCTATGTCGAGGACAAGGAGTCCGGCGAGCTCAGGCGCCCGCACCATATCGATTTGAAATCCGGCAAATACCGGGGCCGCCAAATTCTCCCGCCGAAAGAGGACATTTAGGCACGCGCCCCCGCTCGCTCGAAAGAGATGCGCTCAACCTACGGCAGTTTTTCTTCCAGTGAGTATGGCTGCAGCTGAGTAGCACGCTTAACCTTGAGCTTTTGCGCTCCGGGCCGGAGAGCCCGGCTTTTGCGATAAACCCGGGGAGCCCCTCATCGCCTCGATCGACCTGGAGATGACAGCGCCTAGCGAAACTGCAGCGCATGACGTTGCGGTCGAGATCGGGCTGAATGCGGCCATCGTTTCGATGATCGCGGGCGAACCGCAGATTCTCACGGTTTGCTCCAGGGGCGCCCCCACACCGGCTTCCGCGCCCTCTTTGCCCTTCGGACTGTTCACGCCGGTCAAGCACCGGACGCTCGAGATCGGCCTCAGAGATTGGGTGAAAGACCAAACGGGCCTCGATCTCGGCTATGTGGAGCAGCTCTATACCTTCGGCGACCGCGGCCGGCACGCAAGGGTTGGCGACGAAGGGCTGCACGTCGTTTCGATCGGATACCTCGCCCTCACGAGGACGGAGGAAGTGCCGCTTGGCAGCGGCGTGCAGTGGAGCGCCTGGTATTCCCATTTCCCCTGGGAAGATTGGCGGAACGGCAAGCCTCCGGTCTTGACCGGGGAGATCGAGCCGCGCCTCGGTGAATGGGCAAGCCGCCCCGAGGCCCCCGGCACCCCGCGCCGGCCGCTCGCCCGCATGGACCGCCTTCGCATGCTCTTCGGCCAGTCGGTTCCCTGGGACGATGAAAGGGTGCTGGAGCGTTACGAGCTGCTCTATGAGGCTGGATTGATCGCGGAGGCGGCGCGCGATGGGCGCACCGCGGCGAACGACTGGAGCGGATTGCCGGCACTTGGGCGGCCGATGATGTTCGATCACCGGCGCATTCTGGCCACCGCCATGAGCCGGCTGCGCGGCAAGCTCAAATACCGGCCGGTAATTTTTGAGCTCATGCCTGCAACCTTCACTTTATTTGACTTGCAGCGTGTGGTAGAAGCTATTCTTGGAAGCTATCTCCACAAACAAAACTTCCGTCGGCTTGTGGAGAATGCGGGCCTCGTCGAACCGGCGGGAGGCTTGGCGGCACGCACTGGCGGGCGGCCGGCACGGTTCTATCGATTCAGGCGCAGCGTATTGCTGGAGCGGCCTGCTCCTGGATTCCGCGTGAAAGTACACAACGTAGTCCGTACAACTTAGCAAGGGCGACCGTTGCTCTGTTAACACTACCGATAAGAATCAACGGTTAATCCCCAAATTTGCACGTGTTAACCCTTTTGGAACCTTCTCAAAATCGGCGTATTTTGATAATATTTACACGTCAGTGAAGCTGACTTCACGCGCAAAAGTTGAGTCTACCGCTTCGGTAAGGACTAAAACGCAGGTGCAATCGCCTGCACGAAGATCATTATCAGGCATGGCTTGAACCGGCCCGCAAGGGCAGGGAGATTAATTTGCTTCCGGCAACTCATGCGGCGCGAGAGCTTCAGAATTTGAGATGAGCAACATCTAACCCAGTCAACGAAGAGTGAGAGCGAGTATGCCCGAAAAAAACAATTGTCAACAACGCTTCGGCTTCGAGACCAACGAATACGTGGTTTATCCGACGCACGGCGTAGGGCGTATTGTGTCGATCGAGGAGCAGGAGATCGCGGGGTGCAGACTTGAGCTTTTTGTCATTAACTTTGAAAAAGACAAAATGACTTTGCGCGTGCCTACCTCGAAAACGCAAAGCGCCGGCATGCGTAAGCTCTCCGACGAATCGGTTATGGCCCGCGCGCTCGATACGCTGCGCGGACGTGCCCGTGTGAAGCGCACGATGTGGAGCAGGCGCGCGCAGGAATACGAGGCGAAGATCAATTCGGGCGATCTCATCACCATCGCCGAGGTGGTCCGCGACCTCTATCGCTCCGACACTCAGCCTGAGCAATCCTACTCCGAGCGCCAGCTTTACGAAGCCGCTCTGGACCGCATGGCTCGCGAAATTGCAGCGGCGCAGGACGTCGACGAATCGATCGCGATCCAAAAGGTGGCCGAGGCCCTGACCAAGGGCGGCCGCATGCAGCGCAAGCAGGCCGAAACCCCCGCCGGGGCCGAGGGCGAGAAGAAAGCCGCCGCTTAATCGCGCGGGTACGAGCAGGAAGCGCGTCTCTATTGCGGTTCTTGCGGCTCGCTTTGGGGCGCGGCTGAATTCTGCGAGAGAAACTCGATCTGCTCCGGTTGAGAAACCGAGATCGATGGCCCGCGCTTCCTGTCGATCCAGCCGCGGATACGCAGCGCCTGCCCCTTCCAGCTCTCGGGAGTTTGTTTATCGGCAAACCGCTTCTTGACGGCGGGTTCTATGATGGCCGTGAAGCCGAACTTGTTTTCGCCGCCGAAATTCAGCGTGATCCGCCCGCCGCTTTCCGTGGCGTTCCCGGCAATGCCTTCGACAATCTGATAGGTTTGCACCAAATTCAGAATCGAGCGCGGATCGCGCGCCTGTAACACCTTGAAATAGGCAAGGCCCCAATGGCCGCGCTTCTCATTGCGGGCGGCAGCCTCGGACGCAAGCAGCTGCTGCGCGCAGGCGTGATTGTCGGCTTGCGGGAAGACGGTTGCGAAACCCGAGGCGGCCAACCCCTCCTGCAGCCATACCGGCTGCTCTCCCGCAACGAATATATGCCCCACATAGACGCCGTAGCGGTCCCGCTGCGTGCCGCCGAATTTGACCTCGACCTTCCGGCCAAGCGCCGTCTGGCGGAGATAGGTCGCCGCCGCAAGGGACGGATCGAACCCTCCCGGCGCCGCCGCGGGCACGAGAATTTCCGCGAGCCGCACAAATCTGCCGTCGGCAAGGTGCAGCGTCTGCGGCCCCGCAATCGCCAGCACGGTGCTCTCGCCGCCCGTTTGCAATTGGCAATTCGACGCCGTGTTCTGCCGCAAAAAGCGCTGGCGGCTCTGAGCGAAGGCGCCCCCGCCCGCAACAGCGCCGGCGCTCATCAGCAGAATAAGCGCGCCCGGCAAAATGAGTTTCGGCGATAAGAGTGCGCGGCGGAGAACCATCCCGGCCTTTTAGAGCATGCTTACGGAAAGTGGAACGCGCATTTCCGCGCCGCCGTGCTGTCGAATGGGAGTTTGCCCAGCTGTCACGGAATCTTCGGAGCGTCGGAAAAGTCCCCCACTCTGTCTCTCTCCCCGCCCGAAACTCTAAGTTGCAAGCACGCCAAGGCGTGCTTGCTGGGAAAGGGTTGGGTTGGGGGGGGGGGGAACTTTGGAAACACTCAACCGGATTTGGTATGACAAAGGAAGTCCGAGCCTGAATTTGCTTTGGTGCCTTCGTCCTGTTAATGTTTTTTCTTTGCCGCCGATTGCGGCGGCGCATCCCGGAGCGGGTTCGGAGTATCAAAAGGCATATGACCGGTACATTCTTTCAGCGGCCGCGCCGGCTGGGCAAGATCAGCGTGCCAACCGTGACGCTCGCGCATGGCGGCGGCGGCAAGGCGATGAAGGATCTGATCGACGATGTTTTCGTCTCGGCCTTCGACAATCCCCTATTGGCTCCGCTCGAGGATCAGGCGCGGTTCGATATGGCGGCGCTTGCCGCGCTGGGCGACCGTTTGGCCTTCACCACCGATGCCTTCGTCGTCGATCCCTTGATCTTTCCCGGCGGCGACATCGGCAAGCTTGCCGTGTGCGGCACCGTGAACGACCTCGCAGTCGGCGGAGCCGTTCCGCTCTATTTGTCCTGCGCCATGATTATCGAGGAGGGCGTGTCCGTGGACGCGCTGCGGCAAATCGCAAGCTCGATGGCGGCAACGGCGCGCGAGGCGGGGGTGACGATTGTCACCGGCGATACGAAGGTGGTCGGCAAAGGCGCTTGCGATAAGGTTTTCATTACCACAGCGGGGATCGGCGTCATCAGGGAGGGTGTGAATTTGAGCGCGGGCGGCGCGCGGCCCGGCGATGTCATCCTCGTCAACGGTCAGCTCGGCGACCACGGCGCCGCGATCCTCGGTGCACGCGGCGATATGGCGCTCGACAGCCCCATCGAAAGCGATTGCGCAGCCCTCAACGGCTTGATCGGTGCGCTTCTCGATGCAGCGCCGGGGTTACGTTTCATGCGCGACGCCACGCGCGGCGGTATCGCCACCGTTTTGAACGAAATCGCTGCGGCCTCGCAGGCCGCGATCGAGATCGACGAGGCGAGCACGCCTATCCGGGAGGATGTCCGCGGTTTTTGCGAGATCCTGGGCCTCGATCCGCTCTACCTCGCCAATGAGGGCAAGATCGTCGCGGTCGTGCCGGCCGATGAAGCCGGCGCTGCGCTTTCGGCCATGCGCGCGCACGAGCACGGCGCGGGCGCTTGCATCATCGGCCAGGTCGGCGCCGGCGAGCCCGGCCGGGTGACGATGAAGTCCGTTTTCGGCGGCAGGCGTATCGTGGACATGCTCGTAGGCGAGCAATTGCCGCGGATCTGCTAAAGCATCGCGCTCTAATCCGGAATCGCCGTTATTGCGAGCGAAGCGAAGCAATCCAAGCTCAAGTCACTGACGCTGCTGGATCGCCACGGCGGCAAATGCCGCCTCGCGATGATGCGCCCGATTGAGCGTACGATGCGCCCTGAAAACCCCAGCCTCATGGAAGAACAGGGTCCGGATCGAAACTTCGGCGACAGCATTTGGTGGAAGTTGGTAGTTCGGCGGGGAGAGAAACCGGTGAAGCTTTTCGAATGCCAAAATTGCGGTCAGCTCATTTATTTCGAAAACACCCAGTGCGAGCGATGCGGATTCGCACTCGGCTATCTGCCAGGCGCGGCCTTGATGAGTGCATTGCAGCCCAATATCGATGGCACCTATACGCCCCTCGCCGATCCTTCGAGCAAAGTGGTCTATTGCGCCAACCGCGAGCATGGTGTCTGCAATTGGCTGATCGAAGCCGGTTCGGACCCTCTTTGCTGCGCATGCCAGCTCAACCGGACGATCCTTGATCTCACTCAGCCTCAAAACCTAAGGCACTGGCAGCGCATAGAGATTGCGAAGCACCGGCTCCTCTATAGTCTGATGCGCTTGAGGTTGCCTGTCGAAAGCAAGGCGCAAGCGCCGCAAACGGGCCTCGCCTTCGATTTTTTAGCGCCGCCGCCGGGAGAGGATGGGCAGGGCAAAATTCTCACGGGGCACGATAATGGAGAGATTACTCTGAATGCCGTGGAAGCGGACGAGGCCATACGTGCGGAGATACGCCAAAAGATGCACGAGCCCTACCGGACGCTGCTTGGCCATTTCCGCCACGAGATCGCGCATTACTACTGGGAGCGGCTTGTGGCTGGGAGCAAGAATTACGCGCTCTTTCGCGCGTCTTTCGGCGATGAGACGAGAGACTACGGTGCCGCTCTGCAGGCGTATTACGCCAACGGCGCGCCTGGCGATTGGCGGATGCACCACATCAGCGCCTACGCAAGCTCGCATCCTCATGAGGACTGGGCCGAGACCTTCGCCCATTACCTTCACATGATCGATACGCTTGAGACGGCCTATGCATTCGGGCTCAGGATCAGGCCGCGCGCAGGGCGGGACGGGAACCTTGCGGCGAGCATCACATTCGATCCATACAATCAAGTGGATTTCGATACGATCATCGAAGCGTGGCTGCCGACGACTTTTGCGGTGAACAGCATCAACCGGAGCATGGGCATCGACGATCTGTATCCCTTCGTCATCTCACCGGAAGTGGCCGGAAAGCTGAAGGTTGTGCATCATGTTGTGCGCGGCTGAGCTGCGGACGGGCAAACTCTGGCGCCGCGCCTGCCGCAGGCGATGACGCTTTTCGTTTTCTCTTAGAGCAAGCGCGGCGCCTATCGCAGATTAAAGTGTGTCCACGTTCTTCGGAATAGCCAGGGAAATCCCCCTCACCCTGCCCCTCCCCGAGGGGAGAGGGAGTGCGCAGGAAACACGCCACCCCAACCGTGATGCACGCGATCAAAGACTTGATCGGCGCATGTACTCTGATGGTATTGTGTTATTTCCGGTATCAGGCGCGGACAGGGCCGATGAAGCTGCTACTTGTCGAAGACGACCCCATGGTGGGAGGGTTGCTCAAGACCGCTCTTAGCGAGGCGGGCTACGGCGTCGAGCTGTGCGAGAATGCCGAATGCGGCGAACTCGCCTTGCGGCTGCAGGCCTTCGATGCGGTTGTGCTCGACCTTGGCTTGCCGGACAAATCCGGCCTCGATGTTTTGAAGTCCTTGCGGCGGGCGCAGTCGGAGGTTCCCGTTTTGATTTTATCGGCAAGGTTCGCTCCGCCCGATCGCGTGCTAGGGCTCGATCTCGGTGCAGACGACTACATGGTGAAACCCTTCGACCTGGATGAGCTGCTCGCGAGACTGAGATCGATCATCCGGCGCAGGCAAGGGCGTGCAGGGAACGCGGTGCGTGCGGGGGAGCTGGAATTCGACCCCGTCAAGATGCGTGTGACGGTCGGCGGCAGCGAGGTCGTGCTTCAGCCCAAGGAACTCAAGCTTCTCACGCTGCTTCTGAACCAGAAAGGCAAACCTGCCAGCAAGACGCAAATCGAGCAGGAAATTTACGAGGAGGGCGAGGATTTCGAAAGCAACACGGTCGAGGCGCTTGTTTACAGCCTGCGGCGAAAGCTTGGCCGCGACCTCATTACCACGCGGCGCGGCGTCGGCTACGTGATCGCAGAATGAAGCGCTGGAAATTTCTGCCAAACCGTTCCCTCACCTACAAGCTGCTCGCCGGCACTTTGTCGGTTCTCTCGCTCTATGTCACAATTATCGGAGTGCTTGCTTACCTGAGCACACGGGACAGTATTGCGGAATCGTTCGATCAATCGCTCGTCATAAATGCCAACGCCCTTCTCTTCATTATGCAGGAGGAGGCGCGGATAGGCGGTCTCGATAAACCTCTCGTGTTAGATATATCCGGCGACAATTTAACGGGCGAAGAGAAAAACATCTACGCCTCCATGTCGGAATACCGGATGCTGCGGGTGTGGTACAAATCAAAAGTTGTGATGAATTCCAATGACGATACGCCTGCGTCCGTGCCGCCATTCAAGGAAGGCTTCTCCGATCAAAAGATCGCCGGCCAGGAGTGGCGCATCTATTCGCTTCACGTTCCGGCAAAGCGCCTCATCATCGAGCTTGGCGAGCAGGAGGTGGCGAGGCAATATCTCGTCTTGAGCATCGCAAAGGACCTCGTGGTTCCTTTTGTCATTTCCCTACCCCTCGTTGGCCTCTTGTTTTGGCGGGCGATTCGCTCGGCTATGTCCGACCTCTTAAGAGTGACGCGCCAAGTCAACACACGGACGCCGGAGCGAATGATGCCGCTTGAAACGGCGAAATTGCCCCCGGACCTGTTGCCGCTCGTTGAGGCCATCAACGCCCTTTTGAGCAGGCTCGCTCAATCGCTATCGCGCGAGCGGCAAATTACAGAGCTTGCCGCTCACGAGCTGCGCACACCGCTCACTGCCATTAAGCTCCAAGCGCAAATGGGGCTGAAAGCCTCGACCGAGGAAGGCCGGATCAAGGCCCTGAACGGCCTCTTGGAGGGCGTGGAGCGTTCGTCCTACCTTGTGGAGCAGATTTTAACGCTGACGCGCGTGGAGCAAACCCAGTTCGATCTCTACGACTTGGACGCGAGCGCCCTTGCCAAGCGCGTGCAGCGGGAGCTCATGCCGTTGAGTGAGCGGCGGGGCCAGCGCATCACCCTCGCACTGCAAGAACCGCTCACCGTCCGCGCCAACGAAGATCTTCTCTGCCTGACGCTGCGAAACCTGATCGGCAATGCTGTGAAATATGCGCCCGGCAACAGCGATATCCTGGTCAGGAGCGAGCGCAAGGCGGATCGTATCGACATCGAGGTGATCGACAGCGGGCCAGGTATCCCAGAGGAGGTCCGCGAAAAAATATTCGAGCGCTTCTTCCGAGCCCACACGGGGAAGGTTCTCGGCAGCGGCCTTGGCCTGACAATCGCCCGCGAATGCGCCGGGCATATGCACGCTTCGCTATCTCTGCGCACGCCCGAAAGCGGCAGCGGACTATGCGTGCGGCTCAGCTTCCCGGTGGGGTGATACCCGATCCGGTTGAATGCTTCCAAAGTCCCCCTCATCCTGTCCTTCTCCCCGAGGGGAGAAGGGACGCTGTTTCCCCCTCTCCCCTTGGGGAGAGGGCGGGGTGAGGGGGTCTTGCTGAAGCGACTGGCCGGATCTGGGGTGACCCAAAAAGCATAGCAGGTATGACTTATTCCAAACCCTAACCTGCGCTCAGGTTGCGCTCATCTTTCCGTGCTATTCGTCCGCCCCGGCACGTGAGGGGCAAATATGTCGTTTAAAATATTGTGCGATTTCGACGGGACAATATCGAAGGCGGACACGACGGACGCGATCTTCGACCGCTTTGCGCCAGCATGGCGGAGCATCGAAGCTTTATGGGAGGCTGGCGAGATCGGTTCCGCCGAATGTATGCGGCGTCAAATCGAGCTTATGGACGCAAGCTTGCCCGAGCTTGACGAAGCGCTGGACGGGTTGGAGATCGACCCAACCTTCTTTGCCTTCACGCAGTTTTGCAATGCCGCTGGGGTCGAGCTTATCGTCGTTAGCGATGGCGTCGATTATTTCATCCGCCGCATGTTGCTGCGGGCGGGCCTCGGCCGGCTGCCCGTTCGGGCCAACCGGCTCATTCAGCGCGGCCTGCGCCATTACAGCCTCGGCCATCCCCATCAGATTGAGGGCTGCGCGTCGGGCGCCGGCACTTGCAAATGCGCCCGCGCTACAGCCGACTGCGCAGGCTACCGCACGGTTCTCATCGGGGACGGGCGGTCGGATTTCTGCATCTCGCACAAAGCCGATATCGTTTTCGCAAAGAAAGGTTTGCTCGGCTACACGCAGGAGAACGGCATAGAGGCGTTCGAATACACAAATTTCGACGGCGTGCGCCAGACATTAGAAAGTCTTCTGCCGCTTCGCCGCCAGCACCCCGTCTTCGCTAACACCGGCCTTGAAGCTGCGTAACGGCCGGTGGGGAAGATGAATCACAATCAAGGCGCCCCGGCCGGCTTCGAGCCGGCGACAGAGGAACGCTCCGAAGACGAGCTGCGCGCGCTCGAACGCGAGTACTGCTCGTTTGGCGATACGGTCCATTATTTGGATACGCCGCCGATTTTCGCGCGATGCGAGGGCTCTTACGTTTACGACGAGGAAGGCACTCCCTTTCTCGATCTGCAAATGTGGTATTCAGCGGTCAATTTCGGCTATGCCAATCCGCGCCTGAATGCGGCTGCGAAGCGCCAGCTCGACACGCTTCCGCAGGTCGCCTCGCAATATCTGCACCGCTCGAAGATCGAGCTTGCCGCCCATATAGCGCGCGATATGGAGGCGAAGTTCGGCAAGAAGGGCCGCGTTCATTTCAATGTCGGCGGCAGCCAGGCTGTCGAGGATAGCCTGAAGCTCGTGCGCAATGCGTCCCGCGGCAAGAGTTTGATGTTCGCCTTCGAGGGCGGATATCATGGGCGCACGCTCGGTGCGTCTGCGATCACTTCGAGCTACCGTTACCGCCGCCGCTATGGACATTTCGGCGAGCGCGCGCAATTCGTGCCCTTCCCCTATCATTTCCGCGGGCCGAGAGGGATGAGCAAGGAGGAATACGGGCACCACTGCGTCCAGCAATTCGCGCGCCTTTTCGAAACCGAATATCATGGCGTTTGGGACCCAAAGGCGGGCGAAGCGGAGTACGCCGCGTTCTACGCCGAGCCGCTGCAAGGAACGGGCGGCTATATCATTCCGCCCATGAATTTCTTCTCTGAGCTGAAAAAAGTGCTCGA
>Ga0074046_10003092_pt1 | contig 14075 bp, 10 predicted proteins | sample BogForMeECP23OM3_FD_94441 | JGI IMG/M metagenome (GOLD analysis project Ga0074046, IMG submission 94441) | Bog forest soil microbial communities from Calvert Island, British Columbia, Canada - Bog Forest MetaG ECP23OM3 | ecosystem: Environmental > Terrestrial > Soil > Wetlands ...
AACATAGTTGCTGGGAGCAAGGCGACCCAGCGCGCCAAAGGCGTTCTTGCGGCCTTTCCAGAGGAGGTCGCGCTCGCGGTCGTCCTTGGCGGTGCGCACTTCGCGGGCATGGTGCGCATGGCAGACGTCTTCAACAGCTGTGGCTTGGGCTTCGACGGCCTCGCGCAAGCCTTCGACTTCGATGAGCAGAATCGCGGCGCTGTCGCGCGGGAAACCGGCGTGGATGTAGTCCTCGATGGCGCAAAGGGTCCAGCCGTCCACCATCTCGCAGGCGGCGGGAGTGATGCCGCGCGCGGTGATTTCAGCGACGGTGTTGGAGGCGTCGTCAACGGCATCGAAGATGGCCAGCAGGGTTTTGACGGCTTCGGCTTTGCGGGCGAGTTTGACGGTGATTTCGGTGACGAGGGCCAGCGTGCCTTCGCTGCCGACAAAAAGCCCGCAAAGATCGTAGCCAGGCGTGTCGCCGTGCTTGCTACCGACGCGCACGATTTCGCCATCGGGGAGCACGAGTTCCAGTGCGGTCACATGGTTGACGGTGACGCCGTAGGCCAGCGTGTGCGGGCCACCGGCATTTTCGGCGACATTGCCGCCGATGGTGCAGGATTTCTGGCTGGAGGGATCGGGGGCAAAATAGAGGCCAGCGTGTTCGACGGCGCGTGTGATGTCGAGATTTACGACGCCGGGCTGGACAACGGCACGGGCGTTTTCGAGATCGAGGTCGAGGATGCGGTTCATTTGCGCGAACACGATCATGATGCCGCCGCCGCGCGCGAGCGCGCCGCCCGAGAGGCCTGTTCCCGAGCCGCGGCCGACAATGGGCACGTTGTGTTTCGCTGCGATCTTGACGATGCGCGAAACGTCTTCCGTGGTGTGAGGGAATACGACCAGGTCCGGGCGCGCTTTTTCGACCGAGCCGTCGTACTCGTAGAGGACCAAGTCCTCGAGCTTATGGAGGACATTCGACGAGCCGAGCAGAGAGTTCAATTCGCGGAGTAATGAGGCGAGCATAAAGGGATTCCGTGGCGTCTCGTTCCACTATAGTGAGACTTGCAGCATTCTGGCAACGGGATACTCCGGCTCCCGAACGAGCTGTGCTAGTGTAGTGCTTCAGAAAATCACGAGGGAGAGATGCCGAAACCCAGAGTCTATTGTTCGCACCAACTGTTTGAGGAAGCGCGCAAAACACTGGAGGCCACCTGTGACGTCGAATACTGGACGGAAGCGGAGCGTCCGCCGCGGGAAGAGGTGCTGTGGCATCTGAAGGATAAAGAGGGACTCGTTTGCCTGCTGACGGAAAAAGTGGATGAAGGAGTGCTGCGCGCGGCGCCGAAGCTGCGCATCGCCGCGAACGTCGCGGTGGGGTTCGACAACATCGACCTGGCGGCATGCACCAAGCGGGGAGTCGTGGCCACGAATACGCCCGGCGTGCTGGACGAGACCACGGCGGATTTTGCGTGGACGCTGTTGATGGCGGTGGCGCGGCGGCTTGGCGAGGGCGAACAACTGGCGCGCTCCGGAAACTGGAAAGGCTGGAACCTCGACCAGCTTTGCGGCGCGGATATTTGGGGCAAGACGCTGGGGATTGTCGGATTTGGCCGGATTGGCCGGGCGGTGGCGCGGCGGGCGCTGGGCTTCAACATGAAGGTGATCTACACGGATGCAGTGCGCGCACCGGAAGAAGCGGAGAAGCCGGTGAACGCCACGTTTCAAGATATGAACACGCTGCTGGCGGAATCCGACTTCATCAGCCTGCATGTGCCGCTGCTGGCGGAAACGCGCGGGTTGTTTGACGCTCCGAAGTTTTTTCGGATGAGGCCCACGGCGTTTTTGATCAACACTTCGCGCGGGCAGGTGGTGGATGAGGCGGCGCTGGTGGCGGCGCTGGAGAGCAAGAAAATTGCCGGGGCCGCGTTGGATGTGTACGAGAACGAGCCGTTCATTCATCCCGGGTTGAAACGCCCGAATGTGGTGCTGGCGCCGCACCTGGCGTCGGCCTCGCTGGAGACGCGGACGAAAATGGCGGTGCTGGCGGCGAACAACGTGGTTTCGCTCTTTCAGGGGCAGATGCCGCCGAATATGTTGAATCCCTCGGTGCTGAAGAAGCGCTGAGACGACGGACGGCGCAGTGATGGCGACGGGGAAAGAGATCGCGCGCCGGATTTTCCGGCAAACATTGGCGTCCATCGATATCCCGCGAGTGATGGAAAGAAAGCTGCTGCGCGAGGGCTCGCGGGTGATCCTGCATGACGCTGCCATTGAGCTCTCCAAAACCGCAAAAGTGCATGTGGTGGCGATCGGCAAGGCTGCCCATGCGATGGTGACGGGGCTCGAATGCATCCTACCCCCTGGAACGCGGGTTTCCGGAATTGTCGTTGCACCCGTTGCGCCCGAGCGGCGCGTGCCCGGCATGGAGTATTTCGTTGGCGGGCACCCGGTTCCCAATGCAGAAAGCCGGAAGTCAGCCGAAGCCATATTACGGCTGCTGGAGAGTTGTGACGAGCGGATGGTGGTGATTTTCCTGTTGTCCGGCGGCGGGTCCGCGCTGGTGGAACTTCCGCTTTATGGCGGAATGCAGTTGGCGGATGTGCAGGCGGTGCATCGCGCGCTGGTGATCTGTGGCGCGCCGATTGAGGCGATGAACACGGTGCGGAAGCATCTTTCAGCGGTGAAGGGCGGGAGGCTGGCGGCCGCTGCCGGAAGGGCGAAGAAAATTACATTTGCGGTTACGGATGTGCCCGCAGGTAAAGAATCGGCGCTGGCGTCCGGGCCAACGCTGCCCGATCCGAGCACAATCGCGGATGTGGAGCACGTCGTGGAACAATACGATTTGCGGAGGAGATTTCCGGAGCGACTGGTGCGATGGCTGGATGCAGGGAAAATGCCGGAAACGCCCAAGGCCGGCGATCCCGCGTTCGCCAACGCGCACTTTCATCTCTTGCTGGGCATGGACGATTTGTTTCACGCGGCGCACCACGCCGCGGAAGCCTGCGGCTACGCGACACGTTGCGACAATTCCACGGACGACTGGCCGGTGGCGAAGGCGGCGGACGCGCTTCTGGTGCAACTGGAAGAATGGCAGCGAATCAATGCAGGGAGGCGCGTGGCGATTATCGCGGATGGGGAATTGAGTTCGCCGGTGAACGGCAACGGTGTGGGCGGAAGGAATTCGGCGTTCGTGCTGGATGCCGCAGAAAAAATTGCGGGATGCCGGATCACGGTGTTGAGCGCGGGTACCGATGGGATCGATGGCAACAGCCCAGCGGCGGGAGCGGTGGCGGACGGGGAGACCTTGCAGCGCGCCAGAGCGGCGGGATTGGATCCTGCGGCGGCGTTTCGGGAGAGCGATGCGTACACGTTTTTCGCCAAGCTGGACGATGCCATTGTCACGGGCCCGACGGGGAATAATCTGCGCGATTTACGTATTTTGTTGGCGGAGGAGTAGTGGCGATCGGTGGATTGCACCTATAATCGCCCCCCGTTTCTGAGGCGAAAGGAGGAGATTCCGAATGATAGTGCTACTCGTACTGCTTGGATCGTGGCTGATTCTGAGAGGTGCCGGCGCGCTAGGGGTTACGGCACTCGGAACGTGGCACGACTCGGTTCGTTATGCTCTCGCTCTCATGTTCGTGTTTACGGGCGTGGCGCATTTCAACAAAATGAGACACGATCTGGCGCGGATGATCCCATCCCTTTTTCCGCGGCCGATGTTCATCATCTACATCACCGGGGTTTGCGAGTTTCTGGGCGCGGCAGGTTTGCTGATCCAGAGATTCCGCCCACTTGCCGGAGTCTGCCTTATCCTGCTGCTCACAGGAATGTTCACCGCCAACATAAACGCTGCCTTGAAGGGAGTGACACTGGGAGGCAACCCTGCGACGGCGCTCTGGCTGCGAACGCCCATGCAGGTTTTGTTCATCGGGCTGATCTGGTGGGCTTCCAATTAGAACTTATCCGGCCACAGCGAATTATTTTTTCGGTGGTGCCGGGGGCAAACGGCCTTCCATGGACCTCAGACGGTCGTTCATCTCTTCGACCATTTGCTCGATGTGGCTGAGGCGCTGATCCTCCGCGGGTTTTGCGCTTGCTTCTTCACCATCGGCGCCTACTTCCTCCTCTTCCATCTGGCCATAGCGCTTTACCTTCGCCTTGGGATTTTTCAGGCGTTCGATCTGGCCTTTGATCATCGGGACCATTTCGATGCTCAGATCGTTGCTCTTCAGAAGCGCTTCGAGCGCGGGAATCGCGGAGGCATCGCCGCGGGAGCCGAGAGCGAAGATCGCCGACAGCCGGATGGGGAAGTGCGGCTCCGAAAGATAAGCGGCAATCTGATTGGTGATTTCCTTGTTGTCCTTTTGCAGCCGCGCCAGACTGCTGATGGCGGCTTCGCGGGCTTCCATGTTTTTGCCAGGGGCGGCCCAATCGCGGAGCAGCGGCACGGCCTTGTCGTCGCCCAGAAAGCCGAAGGAACGCAGAGCCGCGTCGCGGAGGAAGCCGTCGGGGGAATCGCTGATCACGGCGGCGATCAGGACGTCATACGCATTCGGAGTTTTCAGGCGGCCAACGGTCTGCAAAGCGGCAGCGCGCGTGCGAAAGGAGCTATCGTCGCGGGCGATGGCTTCCAGCTTTGCCTTGATCGCGGCATCGTCCTTAAAGCTACCGAGAGCGTCCACAATGTGGTAGTGGACCCAAGGCTGGGTGACGGAGGGAAGCGCATCAAGGAGCTGCTTGGATGCGGCAACGCTGGCGAGTTCACCGAGAGCCTTAGCCGCGGTGATGCGCACGCCGTCAGTTTTGTCCGCGCGCAGAGCTTCGCCGAGGGCGGCGGCAGCTTCGTCATCATTTTTGATTTTGCCGAGCGCGACGGCGGCATCCGCGCGGTCGGCCAGCTCCGAGGCGTTCTTCAATTGGTAGAGCCATTCCTTTTTGTCCTTAGTGAACTGGAGGGACTTCAAGATTTGCGTGCCCTTGTCAAAGAGCACCATGCGCGGGGCGGTCTCCGAGGGCATGGAAAAGCTCTCCGATTCTTTGGAGACGACGAGGTTATACAGTTTTGGGCCGGATGAATTGGTGATTTCAACATCCACGGGGAAGCGGAAGAGCCTCACGTACCCCTCGCGCTTCTGGGTTTGTTTGACGGTGAGCACGACCTGTTTCCTGGCCTCGTCGTAGGTGTAGCTGACGTCTAGCTTGGGGGCGCCGGCTCCGTAAATCCACTGACTGAAGAACTGGTCAACGTTTGTGTGCGTGGCCTCTTCAATGGCTTTGGTCAGGTCCGCGGTGACTACATTTTTGCCGCGGTTGACCTCCAGATAATGTTTCAGGCCGGCGTAGAAGGCGTCCTCGCCGAGTTGGTGGCGAAGCATGAACAGGACCCAGCCGCCTTTAGCGTAGACGTTCTCGTCAAATTCGCTGGAATCGTCAAAATCGTGGCGCACGATGGGCTTGGAATAGAGGGCCTGCATGGCGAACCACTGGCGCGAAGTTTCCCAGCGCTGGTAGTCCGCGAAATCTTTTCCGAAATGCGCTTCGGACCAGACAGACTCCATGAAGGTGGCGAAGCCTTCGTTCAGCCAGATATTGCCCCAGTCCTTGCAGGTGACCAGGTCGCCGAACCACTGGTGGGCCAGTTCGTGCGAGATGAGTGGATCTTCGTCTTCCGGGTATTCGGGGACGAGTTTCGGATGGCGGAGCGAACTGGAGGTGTTCGTGGTGGCGCTGGAGTTTTCCATGCCGCCAACCACGAAATCGTCCACCATGGATTGCGCGTATTTTTCCCAGGGATAATCCACGCCGAGTTGCTTGCTGAAGAGGTCAATCATCGCGGGAGCGCGGCCATAGTTGACGGTGAGGCGGTCGGCGCGATCCTTGGGCGCATAGTAGGTGACGGGGATGTTCCGCCAGGAATCCCTGGCTTCGGCGAACTCGCCGGCAACGACAGTGATGAGATAGGTGGAACTGGGTTGCGATTCGCGCCACGTCCAGGTTTTCAGACCGCTGCCCGCATCGGTAACGCTGATGAGTTTTCCGTTGGAGACGGTGAGCCAGTCGGCAGGGACGGTGAGAATCGTCTCCGTGGTGAGGCGGTCATTCGGGTAGTCGTAAGTGGGCAGGTAGTAGCGCGTGTCCTCCGATTCGCCTTGCGTCCAAATCTGCCTGGGGCGATCGGGATAGTCCTTGTCGGGGAGGACGAAAAAGAGGCCCTTGGTGGGCTTGCCCTGGTACTTGATCTCAACGGTGAATTTCTCGCCGGGTTTTGCTAATTTGGGAAGGGTGACGCGGAGCTTGTCTTCGGAAGTTTCGAACGTAGCCGCAACCTTATTCAGAGTGACACTCTGGATCTGGAGGCCGGCGGAATCAAAGGTGATGCTTTGGGTGTCGCGAAGAATGGTGAGTGTGTGGGTGACGTCTCCGATGACCTTTTTCTGATCCAGGTCAAAGCGCAGAGCGATGCGGGAGTGCTCTAGGTCGTAATCCTTGCTGCGAGCGAAAGGCTCATCGGCGTGCAAGAGCGGTGTGGCGCCAAGCAAAACGAGGAAAAGGCTCAGTACGGCAACAAAACCTGCCGGGTTGCGCGTCCCGCCGATGATTCGGATTCTCATTCCACTGTCTCCTTGATTCAAGAAAACTCTAAGATCAATTGGATGAAGGCTACGGCTGCTGCCGCTGCTCCATGGCCCAGTGTCTCGATTGGGGATGCTATTCAAACTCTTGATTTTCTCGCGAGAGGGAGGGATGCGTCAAATGCAGCAGGCTGGGCAGGAGATGAGGAAAAGACGAAAGGGTTTGCGCGGAGGGCCGCAGGGAACTAAGATGCGAAGTGACCCAAGTTACGGGTGAAAGCTTTCCGAAGACACAGGAGGTAAGCATGGCACGCGTACGATTTCTTACTGGCCTGTTATTGCTCTTAGCGATTTTTGCTCCCGCCAGCATGGCACAACTCGGCAAAACAGTTCCAATTCCACTAGGTTCGGATGAGGCCCGGCAACTCGAGGCGATCAATGCCGCGACCGCCCCCGCAGAGAAGCTGAAGCTGATTGACGAGTTTTCCAACGCGCATCCCGATGATGATTTTCAGATCATCGCGGATGAGCAGTATGCAAACTATTACATCACCGCAAAGCAATACGACAAGGCGTTCGAGTATGGCGACAAGCTGTGGGCACGAGATCCGGAGAATTATCCCAACGGGGTGAACATGGTGCGCGCGGCGAATGAGAAGGGAGACACAGAACGGGTGTTTGCGTATGGCGAGAAAGCGGCTGCAATCCTGCAGAGCTACAAAGCAGCGCCCGCACCGGCGGGAACAGCAGCGGATTATTGGAATCAGCAAAAGCTGCTGAAGCTGGACCAGTCGAAAGATGACCAGGATTACATCGAGCAATCGATGTTGAGCGCGGCATACCAGACGACGGAACCGGCAAAGAAGGCGGATTTCCTGTTACGCTTTGCGAAGAGCTTTCCCGATTCACCGAATGCCCAACGCGCGCTGATTGGCGCCGCCTATTCCTATCAGCAGGCAAAGGAGCCGCAGAAGTTGCAGGAGCTGGCGAATGGCGTTCTGGCTAAAGATGCGAACAACGTTGGGATGGTGCTGGCCTTGGCGGATATCTACAGCGAGGCCGGCACGCAATTGGACAAAGCGGAGGAGTACGCGAAGAAAGTGGGACCGCTCTGCGATGCGGCGAAGAAGCCGGCAAATCTGAGCGATGAAGATTGGAAAAAACAAAACGACCTGCAGAAAGGGCTGGCGCTAAGCGCGCTGGGGCAAGTGAGCCTGCAGAAGAAAGACAGTGCCGACGCGGTGAAGAATTTCTTGAGTGCCGCGCCCTTGCTGAAGGCCGATGCCACGAACTATGCCCGAAATCAGTACCGGCTGGGGTATGCCTACGTGAACCTGAAGAAGAAGCCGGAAGCGATTCAGGCGTTCACGGATGCCGCTTCCGTGGATAGCCCGTACAAGGAAACAGCCGCGGAAAAGGCGAAGGAACTAAGTGCCTTAAAGCCCGCGCCAAGGCGGAAGACCGAGTAGGAACGCGGCGAATCGAAAAACACGATTGGCGCATCCAAGAAGCCGGATATAGGTGTGTAAAGACGGATCGGGGGGACGAGTATGACCGAGATCGCGACGTTTGGCGCGGGGTGTTTCTGGGGAGTGGAGGCAGCTTTCCGGCGCGTGCCGGGAGTGGTGGACGCAGTGTCTGGCTATAGCGGGGGGCGCACAGAGAACCCCACATACAAGGAGGTGTGCACCGATCGGACGGGCCATGCCGAGGTTGTGCAGGTGACGTTTGATCCGGCGCAGGTCAGCTACGAGCAACTGCTCGAGGTGTTCTGGAAGGTGCACGATCCCACGCAAGTGAACCGGCAAGGGCCCGACTTCGGGAAGCAGTACCGTACGGCGATCTTCTTCCACACGCCGGAACAGCAGGCGATGGCGCTGAAATCCAAACAAGCGCTGGACGCGAGCGGGAAATTACGCGGGCCGGTGGCGACGGAGATCACGCCGGCGGGAGCTTTCTGGCGGGCGGAAGAGTACCACCAGCGGTACCTAGAGAAGAGAGGTCAGGAAAGCTGCCACATATAGGAAGCAAGAAAAACAGAAACGGGAAAAAGGAGAGAGGCGGCCCTCTCCTTTTCTATTTGGGGACAAAGGGACGGATTCCGCGGCCTTGATGGGCCGGGAGAGCGGGCGGAAGTCAGGAGCCGATGGGATCGCGCGAGCAGGCACACAACGAACGTCGCACAGGCGGAGGCACGGATCGGCGAGCGAGCGTCATGCAAAGGAGCAGACGGTCGGATTCGCGAGACGCAAGAAGTCGGCGTAGCGCAGGCGCACGGCATCGCGGTGCGTACCTGCGTTGAAGACGATTTCGAGGTCCTGGGCCAACGAATCATCCACGTAGACGGGCAAATCGTACAACGAACCGAACGGCGGCATGGCCCCAAGTTCGCAATCGGGGAAGAGAGTGCTGAACTCCAACTCGGTGGCCAGACGCACCGGCTTGCCGATGGCCGCGGAAAGTTTATCGAGCTTCACATGCCGAGGGCCCGGCAGAACCGCAAGAATCGTTTCATCGCCTCGTTCGCCAGCGCGCAACACCACGGTTTTGGCCATCTCTTTGCCGGAGATTTGCATGACCGCAGCCACACCCTGAGCGGTGTACGAGGTCGAGTGAGAGAGCGATTCGTAGGGGATCTGCTTGCTATCCAGAAAAGACTTCAGACGCGAGGAAACACTCATGGGCGTACTCCTTTCGCCCAAGACTTACAGGCGGATTATAGACCTGCGCGAAGAGGAGGGAAAGGAATCGAGCCGATCTGAAGCTTGGCCACTACAAAAAGAGAGAGCGCGGAGAGTGGCGGGTATAGAGTGGAACAGAGGGAGAGAGGGCAGCATGAGTGGAAACAAGAATTGGGGAAAGCGGCCGTGGACGGTGGAGTTCCAGGCGACGCCACGCCCATTGCCGGCTGCGGTGAATTTTGCCGTGGTGGGCGGCGGGTTCACGGGATTGGCGGCGGCAGCGTGGTTGAAGCGGTTGGCGCCCGAGAAGAACATCGCGCTGTTTGAGGCGGGGCAATTTGGCGCGGGGTCGAGCGGGTACACGGGAGGCGTAGCGCTCGCGGAAAGTGCGGCGGGAGAATTGCCGGGGCTGGGCGATGTGCTGGGCGGATATCAGAAGATTCTGCGCGAACTGGAAGTGGATGGGGAGTTGTCGTTGCCGGGCGCTTACGAATTGGGAAGAAGCGCGCCGCTGGCGAATTCGCCGATCCGCTGGAAGGATTCGGGGGACCTCCGTGCGCTGAAGGAAGTGCCCGGCGGCACGATCAATCCGGGAAAAGTGTTGAGCGGGTTGGCGCGCGCCGCGGAACGCGCCGGCGTGATGCTGTTTGAGGATTGCGGCGTGGAGGAGACGGCGTTTGCCGGCCCAGTGGAACTGCGAACGAAGAACGGCGCGGTTCGGGCAGAAAGAGTCCTGTTCGCAACGAATGCGTTCGCGCTGGAAATGACGGGATTAAATGAGAGGGCAGGATCGGCATTCACGCTGGCGGTTGCGACGCAGCCCCTGACGGATGCGCAGTTGCGAAAGATTGGGCTTGCAGAGCGAAAACCGTTTTATACCGTGGACCTGCCGTATCTGTGGGGGCGGCTCGTGGCGGAGAATCAGGTGATCTTCGGGAGCGGGTTGGTATTCCTGCAGGATTGGCGCGAACTGGGGACGCTGGATATCGAGCATGGCGAGGCCGCGGAATTGTTCGAGCAGCTTGAGAGGCGCGTGCATGGGCTGCATCCGGCACTCAACGATGTGGAAATCACGCACCGCTGGGGCGGACCAATCTGCATGACGTGGGAATGGAAACCGGTGTTTGAACAGCATCCGGAAAGCGAAAACGCAATTGTGCTGGGAGCGTACTCAGGCCATGGCGTGGCGCAATCGGTATATTTGGGATGCTGGGCGGCAGAGGCGATTTTGGAAAGAAGAGCGTTGCCGAATTGGAAGTGACGGAAGAAGGGGACGTAGAAGTCTACGAACCATCACCGGCAGGGAGCCCAACAGCGCCGAAACAAACTGCATGCAGATTTGGCGATGGGGCTCGTGAATTGCCAGAGAAGAAGTGGAGCCGGCGAAGCGCGGAAATGTAGGAGATATCCGGCGGCAAAAGAGGCCTGAATTGACAGCATCGTGGGCAAAACATACGATTGATGGAAATTTGATGCAGCAAGAATGACGGAGCGCAATGGCAATGCGCCGCATGAAACCAACGAGTCTCTTGCGGATAGGGTGGAGTAACGTCAGCTTCAGGGAGCGACCGGCTGTGGGCAAAATCCGCACGAAGAAGAAAGCGAAAGAACGGGAAGGGCTCCGGCCGGGCGAAGCGCTGCGCGAGCTGATATCGCATGCGCGAATCCGAGGGAAGGTTGCGGAGATGGCGCAGGAAATCCGGCGGGATTTTCCGCATGACACGCTGCATCTGATCGGCGTGCTGAAAGGGTCGATCTTTTTTCTGGCGGATCTGGCAAGGGAATTGGGCGGCGAGGTGTCCTTCGATTTTCTCGGGGTAGCGAGTTACGGCAAGGGCACGGATTCGACGGGGGAAGTGAAGTTAACCAAGGACCTCGACGTCGGCATTGAGGGGCGCACGGTGCTTATCGTGGAGGACATCTTGGACACCGGGTTGACGCTCAAATACCTGCTGAAATTGTTTGAAGAGCGGAAGCCGAAGCACCTGCGCGTGGCGGTGCTGCTTGACAAAGTGGAGCGCCGCATTGCGGACGTGAAAGCCGATTACACGGGGTTCCCGATCCCGAACGAATTTGTGGTGGGCTACGGACTGGATTTTGACGAGCGCTACCGGAATTTGCCGGATGTGTGCGTGTTGCAGTTCGGGTCGCGCGGGAAAGCAAAGAGCGGGTAGCGCGCTTTTCTATTGGAGCGGCAATATCCGGGCGCGCAACCGATTTTCACCGGTAGAACCCTATTCCATCAAAACCTCCCGGAAACGCCTGCTATAATTAAGACATACATGTCAGTCACGGATCCCAAAGTACAAGCGATTTCACCGGCAGAAAGTCCGGAGACATCCGCGGAAGTCCTGGCGACCTTTGCGGAAATCGGGGCAGAGGTGAATGCATCGTTGGACCTGGACGAGGTTCTGGCGCACACCGCCGCGCTGATCAAGCGGCACATCGATTATGAAATGTTTGGCGTGCTGATGGCCGATGAAGAGGGCTTGTATTTTAAACACCGGTTCGCCATCGGCTATCCACCGGGGCTGGCGGAGAATTTGCGCGTGCCGATCGGGCAAGGCATTACCGGAACGGCGGCCGCGACAGGCCAACCGGTGCGCGTGAGCGACGTATCGCAGGATCCGCGCTACATCAATGCGATAGACAGCGTGCGCTCCGAACTGGCGGTGCCGCTGATATTTCGCGGGAAGTGCGTGGGCGTGCTGGATATCCAGAGCCGGCATCTGGACTACTTCACGAAAGATCAGCAGCGCATCCTGGAACTGCTGGCGAGCCGCCTGGCGGTGGCCATCGAAAACGCGCGGCTGTTTCAGAAGGTGAGCGCGCAAGCAGAAACGCTGCTGGTGCTGAATGAAGTGAGCCGGGAGATCAGTTCGATACTAGATGTGGAAGAGTTGTTGCGCCACGCGGCGGAACTCGTAAAGCGAGTCATCGATTATCAGATATTGAGCATCATGCTGTATGACGAAGAACAGCACATTTTCCGGCACCGAGTGGATGTGAAGCACGGCCAGAGGGTACAAGGCAAAATGCGCGTGGCAGCGAGCGAAGGGATCGTCGGGGCGGCGGCAACACTGCGAGAACCCGTGCTGGTGCCCGACGTAACCAAGGACGAGCGCTACCTGATGGTCAATCCGGAAACGCGCTCGGAGCTGGCCATCCCCATGATGCACAAGGGCAAGGTGATTGGCGTGCTCGATCTGGAGAGCCCGCAACTGAATTATTTCAACGCCGACCACGTGCAGACGCTTTCGATCCTAGCGTCCAACCTTGCGGTGTCGCTGGAAAACGCGGGGCTGTATGAGCAGGTGGCGAAGGACGAAGCGCGGCTGGACCGGGACGTGCAGGCGGCGAAGAGAATTCAAGGCGCGTTGTTGCGGCCGGTGCCGACCGATGACTACGGGTTGGATGTTGCGGCGCGCTATCTTTCCGCGCGGGAGGTTTGCGGGGATTTGTACGAGTTTCTGCGCTACGGGCCGCAGCAATTGGGATTCGCGCTGGGCGATGTCAGCGGAAAGGGCCCAGCGGCGGCGCTGTATGGTGCGGTGATCATCGGCATCATGCGCAGCCTGGCGCCGCAGAAGTTGCAGCCCGCGGAAATGCTGCGGCAGATGAATCATCTGGTGGGGGAGCGGCGGATTGAGGGGCGGTTCATGACGGCGTGTTTTGCCACTTGGCAGAAAGGCCGGCAAAAGCTGCGCGTGGCGAACGCGGGACAGTCGCAGCCGCTCTTGTATAAAGATGGGCGGTGCGAGCGCATCGACCTGACGGGCTTCCCGCTGGGAATTTTCGAGGAGACGCAGTACGACGAATGGGGCGTGACGCTGCAGGCCGGCGACATCCTGGTGTTTCACTCGGACGGTATCGCGGAAACGACGAACGGCGAAGGCCAGTTTTTCGGCACCACGCGAATGTTGCGCTTCATCGAACAGCATCACGAAATGACCGCAGCGGAAATGGCCGACCAAATCCTGCAGGAAGTGGACTGGTTTACGCAGAGCGCGCCGCTTTCCGACGACCGCACACTGGTCATCGCCAAGGTGAAATGAGCAATCCTGGTCAGGCCCGGAAGAATCTGGAATACGTGGACCCGGCGCGGTTCACGCCGCATTTTGCGTGGAAAGCGCACGGCCAGGTGAAAGAAGTGCACTGCGAGGGCGTGGCACTGCCGGAGATTGCCAAGCGTTTCGGGACGCCAACGTACGTGTACAGCCGCCGGGCCATCGAAGAGGCGTATGACGAGTTGCAGAGCGGGTTGCGACGCTTGCCGCACTTGCTGTGCTTTGCGGTGAAGGCCAACGGCAATTTGTCGATTCTGAAGCTGCTGGCGCAACGCGGCAGCGGGTTCGACATTGTTTCAGGCGGCGAGCTCGACCACCTGAGGCGCATTGGGGTGCGCGGCGAGCGCATCGTGTTTTCGGGGGTTGGAAAAACGCGCGAGGAAATTCGCGAAGCGCTGCAGTACAAAAGCAGCCGGAAGAGCGCGGCGGGAATCCTGCAGTTCAACGTGGAATCGGCAGCGGAACTGGACGTGCTGGCCGAAGAAGCGTCGCGGCGGCGCGTTGTGCCGGGCGTTTCGGTGCGCGTGAATCCCGATGTGAAGGCGGGAGGCCACCCGCACATCTCGACGGGTCTCCACGAGCACAAATTCGGAGTGAGCTGGCAGGAAGCGCGTGCGATGTATCTGGCGCACCGCGGCGCAAGATATATCCGGTGGCAGGGAATCAGCGCGCACATCGGGTCGCAAATTGTGGAGCTAGGGCCATTCCGGCAAGCCCTGGAGCGGCTCGCGGGTTATCTGCTGGACCTGCGGAAGCAGGGGATCGCT
>Ga0074046_10003093_pt1 | contig 14073 bp, 14 predicted proteins | sample BogForMeECP23OM3_FD_94441 | JGI IMG/M metagenome (GOLD analysis project Ga0074046, IMG submission 94441) | Bog forest soil microbial communities from Calvert Island, British Columbia, Canada - Bog Forest MetaG ECP23OM3 | ecosystem: Environmental > Terrestrial > Soil > Wetlands ...
AAAAAACACGGTTAACGAGACAGAGCGGATGGTTGTCACTAGAGTTTTTGACGCCCCACGCGCATTGGTTTGGGAGGCGTGGACAAACCCGAAATATGTGATGCAGTGGTGGGGGCCGCAGGGTTTTACTGCGCCTTTTTGCGAGATGGATTTTCGCGTAGGAGGAAAATTTCTCTGCTGCATGAGAACGCCGGATGGGCAGGAGTTCTGGAATGGCGGGGAATACCACGAGATTGTTCTGCACGAGAAGATCGTTTACTCCATGTACTTTTCCGACTCGAAGGGAAACAAGGTTGAGCCTGCGCAGTATGGAATAGAACATGAGGCCATAGACGGTGCGAACGACGTGGTTATCTTTGAGGATTTTGGAAACGGCCAGACGAAAGTCACGTTGATTGGAAATGAAACCATGGAGCACGCAAAAAACAGCGGGCAACTAGAGGGCTGGATTCAGATACTCGATAAAGTTGCCGCAGTTGTTGCGGGGCTAGCGCAGGCGAAATAAGAAGTTGAAGTTTTGATGATCGTCATGCGCGAGATACAGCTAAGGCTGGCGGCGGAGGCTTAGTTAGAACGGGCTTCTCGTCGCTTGGCCGAATAGTCGCATTTCCGGCTAAGTAACCCTTGGCTCAACTGTTGCCTTCGGGGCCTTTCGTGCGAATAACGATGCTGACTTTGAGATTTGCCATTTCCCTTGCTCCCCTAATTGATACCTGGGAACAAAGGAAAACGAGCGATTCCACATAGACCGCGCCACTACCGTAGCCGTAATCCGTTGATTCTGTGGTGTTGGTAGCGATACCGGGATTCGAACCCGGGTTTCCGCCGTGAGAGGGCGGCGTCCTAGACCCCTAGACGATATCGCCACGGAGGAACAGTGGCAAAAGCAGTACTCAGCTCACAATCGATCATCATCCCACGGCATGCGGGTTGCTGCAAGTTAAAGAACGCCGGCAACGCCGGCCGCAAAGCAGGCAAAATCAAAGTGTTGGGCCTGTCACAGGGGTGAGTTCGCGGGTCAGCTCGGATTTGTCGACCGCAGAATGACTTTCCTTGGGCGCCTACAGATCGGAACGATCTGCAACTCTGCAAGCAACTCCAGTCCATCCCAGAAGCAATCGAAAGATCGGCTTGGGTATGCCAGGACCCTAGCAGAGGAACCGCCAAGCAATGCGATTGTTCGGGCCACGCAAAGGTGCCCGCTGTCCTGCGTCACGGCATGGGCTAAACTAATCTGCGACGCGAATGGCGAAGAAAACGGCGATTATTATTGGGGCGGGGCCTGGCGGACTCACTGCTGCATACGAACTGCTGACGCGGACAGATATCCACCCGATTGTGCTGGAGCGCAGCGAGTATCTCGGAGGGATTGCGCGCACGATCGAGTACAAGGGCAACCGTCTGGACCTTGGCGGGCACCGTTTTTTTTCAAAGAGCGACCGCGTGATGAAGTGGTGGCTCCGGCAGATGCCGATCGCAGCGCAAGGCGAAGCAGCGGATGCCAATCCGCGATTTTTGGTTCGTAAGCGCAAATCTCGCATCTATTTTTTGCACCGATTTTTTGATTACCCGGTGCAGCCCACCTGGAAGACCCTTCGGACTTTTGGCTTGTGGCCAGCGGCGCGAATTGCTGCCAGCTATCTGCGCAGTGCACTGTTCCCCATCGAGCCAGTGAACAATCTAGAGGATTTTTTTATCAACCGGTTTGGTCGCGATCTCTATCGAACATTTTTCAAGTCATACACCGAAAAGGTGTGGGGCGTGCCCTGCACAGAAATCAAGGCGGAGTGGGGTGCGCAGCGCATCAAGAAGCTCTCGATCGGGAAAGCGCTGAAACACTACCTGAAAGGGGCGGGGAATGCCAAGAATGAGGTTGAAACTTCTCTGATTGAAACATTCTTATATCCGAAGCTTGGGTCAGGCCAGATGTGGGAGGAAGTCGGACGGAAAGTATTGCTGTTGGGTGGCGAAATCATTACTGAATTTAATGTAGACGGAATGGAGACCGAAGATAGACGGGTGGTTGCGGTTACAGGAAGGGATCGGCACGCCCACCAATTGCAGTTTGCCGGAGATTATTTTTTCTCAACAACCTCGGTAAAAGAGCTGGTGCAGGCGCTCGGAGATTCTTCCCCCCAGAAGGTCCGAGAGCTAGCCCAAGGATTGCAGTATCGCGATTTCATTACCGTGGGCCTCCTGCTGAAAAGGTTGCTGCTTCACGAACCGGGGGAACGGTTTGCCCGATTGATTGAAGACAACTGGATCTATGTGCATGAAAGCGAGGTCCAGCTCGGACGGCTGCAGATCTTCAACAATTGGAGCCCGTTCCTGGTCGCTAATCCCGCGCACGTGTGGCTCGGCGTAGAATATTTTTGCCAACAGGGAGATCGCTTGTGGCAACGAACGGACCAGCAGATGTCGGAATTAGCGGTGGAAGAATTGGTCCGTATTGGCGTCATTGAAGAGGAAGATGTACTGGATTCTACTGTGGCCCGAATGCCGAAAGCGTATCCAGCCTATTTTGGAAGCTATCAAGATTTCGCTCAAATCCGCAACCATCTGGATGGAATTGAAAATTTGTTCTTGATTGGACGCAACGGCATGCACAAGTACAACAATATGGATCATTCCATGCTGACCGCTATAACGGCGGTGGACAACATCTGCGAGGGAACCCAAAGGAAAGAAAATATTTGGGCGGTGAATACGGAGGAGGAGTATCACGAGACCAAGCGGTAGCGTGTCTTAAGGAAGACCAGAGCATCCTAACCGGGTTAGCGTATCGTGCCCCTACCTTAGAATTTGACCATGATGGCGAGGTCGATGAACGATTCATCCTTGCGGAGATCTGGGAACCAGATGCTGTTGATTCCACCGCCGCAGGCCGTCTCCGCCAGTCCCAGGATCGTTTGACCAGAAGAGTTGCCATTGCTGCAAGCGTAGAATTGCGGGGAACCATTGTTTCCTCCCGGCGGCGTAATTCCGCCTTGGCCGGTCCAGTACGGTACGCTAGCGTGGCGATAATCATATTCGACGCGGAAGGTAATGTATTGCTTGGGCATGTAGTCGAAGGTGATTGACGAATCCCAAGCTTTAAACGGGTCTCCCGGACTACCGGTGAAGTATGGCGAATTGGTGGCCGCGGTCACCGCAGTCTCTCCGTTAATCGGCGGAATTAGGACCAGGTAGCGTCCCGGATTGTTGATTTTCCCGCCTCCGATTGTCAATCCGAACAGGTCGTGGTGGAACCAAAAGCGGTTGTAGAACATATAGCCGAGAAAGCTTTGTTTGGGTCCGCCCTTCTTATCGGTGTAGCAACTGACTCCCGCACCGTATTCGCAACCCATGTCGCCGGTCAGGGAGAAGGCCATCTTGTCGAGAGTCTTTTCCGGATGGTCGAAATACTTGATTTCGACGCTATCGTCGGTGTGGATGCGCCTCCGTCCAGGCGTGAACAGGTCGTCCTCGCCCACGCCATAGTTGTTCGAAATGATATTGATCCAGGGTTGGGGCGTCCACTTGATTTGTCCGCCAATCCCGGGTGTATGGTTTGCCGAAGCGTAGGACTGCCAACCATTGATGAACCAGGGCTCAATCTTCAGATGGGCTGTGGGGAAAATTTGCACGCGGACACCGTTAAAAAACCAGGGGGTATTAGAAGAGACATACGAAGGTTGGTAAGCCCAATTATCGAAATTGTAGTAGCTGAACAAACCGATGTAGGACATGAAAATCCCCGCGTCGACATTCACTCCATGCAAAACATTGAAGTGATACCCGCCATAGGCTTCCGAAACATAGCGGTAAGCGTCGGCGAGAGTCCATTGTCCATGGCCCGGACTCGGATCATTTCGTGGCGTCGTGACCGAGTACATCCCGAACTGGGTCATGAGCCTGGCGCGGACATTGTCGTAGTGAAAGTCGCCGCCGACGCCCAATTGCTCGAGCTGAACTTCATAGGATCGGAATAGTTCGCTCGATCCGCCGATCGAATGGTCCGTTGGGTGGTTAAAATCGGCTACATAGTTGGTGTCTGCTCTGATTTCTGGAGTGAAAAATTTCGTATCCCAGAAAATCTCTTTGGTGCGGGCGTTTCCGTTTAACCAGGTCCAGTCGGAGTCAGAAAACGGTTCCATCGGTTTCTGGGGTTCGCTGGTTGCGGCAACGGAGGCGTTCGCGATGCTGGCATCTTGCTTCGGCTGAATGGCAACCGGCGCGATCGGTTGCCCACTGCCCAAACTGGAAGCAAACGCGGAACTGTTGGCCACAGCAGTCCCTGGGGCTACAGAGCCAGTTGGCGGGCTGGGAGAAATCCCTTTTGTGCCTGTTGCTACCTCTGAAGTAGGGGAACTTCCCGCGTGGTCCTTGGCCTCCAGTTCCTCGACCCGCTTCTCGAGCTGCTCAACGCGGTCTAGGAGCATTTGCTCACGCTCAGTAAGACTGCCCGCGGCCCTCTTCGGCGCCTCTTTTGCCGATGCAGGTGTGGAACTACCCACCGAGCTGACGGTTTTCTTAGTGCCGTCGTCATCGGCATGAAGAGGCAAGGTAACTATCGAGGCAAAAAAAAACAGCGGTCCAAAGAACAAAATAAAGTTGCGAATTAAAGAGCTGCGCATAAATTCTCTCCCTTAAACTTTGGCAACGAATTGTCTGGGGATGGCAGATAGACTCTGGGCTGGATTCTTACAAAAAAAAAGCTCATTGCCAAGGAAGAGTACCGTCCGGTTCATAAGAAATCTGTGAAGTTGACGTGAGCGCTGCGTAAGGCCAAGAGCCCGGTAGCAACAGGAGAGCTAAGATTAGTTCTTACAGCGATTTAGGGGGCCTCAGCTAGCTACAGATGGGTGAAACTGTGGGCCCTTGGCAAGAAGTAGCAATGATGTATGCGGCCTCAATCGGGGTCTCCCTCCCGGAAGGCCGAGAACTCAGTGGCGATTGGCTTTTCACGCACGGGCGAGAGCCTTCTTGAGCTCAAACGTTGTTTCTGGCTGAATCTCCTTCTGGCCGCCGCTTAGCTTTTACCGCTGGTTTGGGTGCGCTTTGCAATCTCCGCGGCTAGCTGCATCATCTCTTCGTGGATCAACCCGTTTGATGCCAGGATGGATTTACCGCCCAGCACGTAGGGTTTTCCGTCCAAGTCGGTAATCGTACCGCCGGCTTCTTCGACGATGATGACGCCTGCGGCGGTGTCCCAAGGTTTCAGCCCAAATTCCCAGAAGCCATCGAATCGGCCAAGTGCTACGGCGGCAAGATCCAGTGCCGCAGAGCCATCGCGTCGCACTCCATGGGATTTCAAGGTGAAATCCCAATAGTAATGAATATTGGGATTAACGTGGCGATCATGATTGGGGAAGCCGGTGCAGAGCAAGCTGTTCTTCATGGCATTGATTTTGGAGCAACTCATCTTTTTCCCGTCAAAGGTAGCGCCCTGTCCCTTCGCAGCGCAAAACAGTTCGTCATACACGGGATTGTAGATGACGCCAACAAGCAAGTCGTCGTTGTGGGCCAGCGCCATCGAAACGCAAAAGCATGGATAGCGGTGAGCGAAATTCGTAGTGCCATCGAGAGGATCCACATGCCAACGATAATCCGAACCGGTCTCCTTTCCGGTTCCCTCTTCGGCTGCAACCGAGTGTTGCGGAAAATATTTTTGCAGACTGCTGACGATCAGGGCTTCCGAACGGCGGTCCGCTTGCGTCACGAGATCGAAATCGCCTTTGTAGGCAATGTCGGCCGGACGTTCCAGTTCCTCGCACAGTAGTTTGCCTGCCTGGCGGGCGATCTCGACCGCAGCATCCAAAAATGTCCTGGTCATCAGACCCTGTCCTCCGATTGGCTGCCAGAGTAAGGAGGGCGAGATCTCCAAAAAAGGAGGTGATTCCTTACTGCGGACCGCTCAAATATGTCGTGCGATGCCGCGCCGTGTAGCCCGGTAGAACCTTAACTTCTATTGTACGGTAGGAATTCGGCGTTCCATGCGGATTGGGATAATACGCCAGCCGGTATTGGGTCCGTAACTCGCGGTCGATTTGATCAAAAATGGCTGCAAGCTCGGGAGCGCTATCCGGAAAAAACATGGCGCCACCGGTCATCTCCGTGATGGTAGTGAGGGCGTGCTCCCCGGCGGTATTTCTTCCATTCTCATTCTTTACCGGGCGAATCACGATGGTGTAAAGCAGTATTCCGGCGCGAACGGCGGCTTTGCGGGCGGTCTCGAAATCGGTGCGGCTGGTCGTTTCGCCAGCGTCGGTGATCATGATAATGACGCGTCGCCGGTCAGAGTTTCTCTTCTCCAAGGCTTTCGAGCCGAGAAGAACCGCGTCATAGATCGAGGTGCCAGCACCATCGGGAATTCTCCGGACGGCATCCTGCAGATTGGCAACGTTGTCAGAAAATGCGCCAATTTGCGTGACCTGTTCATCGAAATAGAAAACACCCAGGCGGTCGCCGGGGCGAAGAACCTGCTTGATGAAATGGGAAGCCGCTTCGCGCTCGAATACTATTTCTTTGTGCGCGCTCAAACTGGCATCGACCATGAGGGCCAGGTCGAGCGGCTGCTTGGTCTCCGATTCAAAAATGTCGATCTTTTGCCGCACACCTTCTTCAAATATCTGGAAAGCATCTACGGGCAAATTAGGAGCGGGGCGATTTTGATCGTCGAGCACGCTCACAAGAACATTGACGAGATTCACGTTCACCTTGATAGTGCCGCGAGCCGCGGGGGATTCTTGTTTCTCTTGCGGTGGAAGTGGAGCTTGGACTGGTTGGGGCAAATCGGATGGATCGCCCTGTGGATGCGGCTGAGTTGTTCCGGGTTGTGCCCAGGGGGGGCGGTCCGGCTTATCCTGCGCGAAACTCGGCACGCAAACAGAGGCGCCCAAGCTGAGTAAGATCGTACCGGTTAGCAGGGCTGTGCGCTTTGGCAAGAGGCGAGTTTTCATCAAATGATTAGGATGCAGTTTTTTGGCTGGGCGGTGCCGGAGGCAGTTCCCCGTCGGCCCAGACAGCACCATCTGCAAAGTATTCCTTCTTCCAGATAGGGACGGTCTTCTTCAGGGTATCGATGGCGAAACGGCAAGCAGCAAAGGCAGCAGCGCGATGGGGAGCGCTGACCGCGATGAACACGCTGGTTTCGCCGATTTCGAGGCGGCCGAGGCGATGAACGATCACCATGCGGTCGACGGCAAACGTTTCGTGAATCAGTTGGCCGATCTCGCGCATCTTTTGCAGCGCCATAGGAGCGTAGGATTCGTATTCAAGGTAGTTGGTCGGCCGCCCGTGGGATTGGTTGCGGACAAAGCCGTCGAAAGTAACGATGGCCCCGTCAAGATCAGCTCGAACAAATTTGACCAACGCGGCAGCGTCAATCGGCTGCTGCACCAGTTCAAATTTGTCGTTTTCGCTTGAGGTGGGCATGGGGTATTGCGGCTAGCCGCCGCTTACAGGGGGCAGAAACGCGATTTCGTCCTCATTCCCGATAGGAGTGTCCCATGCGGCCAACTCCTGATTCCGCGAAGCGACAAGGGAACTGCGAAAGCCGGGCAGCTTAGGGTAGCGCACTGCATAGGAAGCGAATAGGTCGTTGAGCGTGGCGCCTTTGGGGATTTGGACAGATTCTTCGGACATGCCGCAAAGTTCACGGATAGGCCCGAAGAACAGCACCTTTACACGAAGTGTGGCGGCGACGGGTGGCACAGGAAAATTGTAACCTGAGGAGTGCTTGGCGGCCAGCAGGCGAGCGAAGCAGTTACCCTAGGTCGAAAGGGATGAGTCTATGAAGATTCTAGTTACCGGCTCGAGCGGGTTGGTGGGTACCGCGCTGGTCGAAGAACTGAAACAGGTGGGACATACCGTGCTGCGACTGGTGCGGCCGGGAAGCATCAGAAGCAGCCGCGTGACGGAGGGATTTGATGTGGAGTGGAATCCGGTGACGGGCGGGTTAGGCGGTGCGGCAGTCGGCGCGGATGCTGTCGTCAACCTGGCGGGCGCTTCCATCACGGGCGGGCGTTGGAATGAAGAGCGCAAAAAAATTCTACGCACGAGCCGGGTGGATGCTACCGATTCGCTGGTAAATTCCTTAGCGCGAATGGCCGTTCGGCCCCGCGTGCTCGTTTGCGCTTCGGCGATTGGGTATTACGGCAACCGCGGGGACCAACTGCTCACCGAAGAGAGTGCCGCAGGAGCGGGTTTCCTCCCTGACCTCGCCCGAGATTGGGAAGCGTCCGCGAGGAAGGCGGAAGCGATCGGCGTTCGCGTAGTGTGCGCACGTTTCGGAATTATTCTCGCCAAGCAAGGCGGTGCACTACCACAGATGGTGCGGCTCTTTAAATTGGGAGTTGGCGGAAAGTTGGGCTCGGGTCGGCAGTGGATGAGCTGGGTGACGCTGACCGATACGGTACACGTTGTGCGTCTAGCGGTGGAAAACGCAGCGGTACGGGGGGCAATCAATGTGGTATCGCCTGAACCGGTGCGCAACGTCGAGCTAACAAAGGCACTCGCCACCGCTCTCTACCGTCCGGCGATTTTTGCGGTGCCGGAATTTGCGCTGAAACTAGCGATGGGAGAAGCGGCTGGCGAGTTGCTCCTGTCCAGCCAGCGCGTGTTACCCGCGCAACTCGAAAAGCTCGGCTACAAATTCACCCATTCCGAGTTGGGCAGCGCTCTTAGAGCAACAGTTTGAATTTCCTGCTCAGATATTGAGCTGTTTGAGAAGAGATTCCAAGTTTGACTCATCGACCAAGAGGAGAGTCTGCTTTGCAGCTTCGGCAGTGAGCGGGACAGAATTTTCATCAAATCCGACGAGCAAGCGAATTTTGGCAACGGCATATTCTTCGCTACTGGTCAGTGGACGTCCGTTGGCTTCGCCCCAGGCGAGCAAGGCAGATTGGCGGACGATGATGCGCACGGGAAGGGTAGTTTTGCGATCCGCGGAAACCGCGTAGATAAATTCGCCCGCGGGCTTCCCTTGGTACGTGACGCGATTTCCTTCGTAAAAACAGTATTGGTAAACGTAGCCGTTCAGAGCGGAATAACTCTTTACCCGCCGGACACCATCGGGCCTAGCCATGCGCGGATTATTGGAGGCGCCGCGGAAAAAGTCAAATTTGGAAAATTCTCTGGGTGCTTCGCGAACGGGCCTGGCACGTCAGCGGACCGTTCCTATCCCGGCGAAAGACTCGGACAAATCTTCTCTGGCCGCTGCTCGAGCGAGGCCAGGCGCCGCGGAGCTACACGCTGACGAGCACCCCCGCTCGTCCAATAGCTCACCTGGTTCTGCTCGCGATCGCCGACGCTTCAGGCGAGTTCAGGAACCAACCAACCGCCACCAAACAAGAGTCCTGGTCCAAGCGAGGCCAGGAAAACGGGTTTGCGCTCCGCAGCCGGTAAAGCACCCGCAAGTTCCATGGCGGCGTGCAAGACCGCGCCACAGGTCGAGGAACCGAGGTTCCCGCGCGTGGCTGCGATCGGTGGAAACGCGTCTGCCGGAACGCTCAACTGTTTCGCCAGCAGGGCGATCAGTCTGGGGTTGGGCTGGTGGGTGGCAAACGCCCCAACGTCAGCGCGGGAGATGCCACTGCGTTGCTCCGCTTCTCCCACAATTTTTTCCATGCGATTGACGGCGGCGCGAGAGAGGGCTTCTCCGTCAAATTGCACATCCAGACTGCCATCACCCGCTTCACTCACCTGAATGGCTTCGGAATACTTCGCGGCGCAGCCGAAGAAAAATTCACCGAGCTTATAGGCAATGCGTTTTGCATAGGAACGTGTGGTGGTCAGCAGAAATGCGCTAGCGCCATCTCCGAATAGCCCGCCGAACTCCCCTTTGGCGCGCCCCGGCCCGAGAGTCCGGCTGTGCACGTCGCTGGTGACGACAAGGATCAGTGACGCACGTTCGGAAACAAGGATGGTTTGCGCGACGGCGAGGGCCTGAACCAGAGCCACACATCCACTGCCCACATCGAGTGCGCTGCAGCTTTCTCGAAGACCCAATTGCGCGTGAAGTGTTGCCGCCAGCGATGGATAAACGTGGTAGGTTTCGCTCGCCGCAAGAATCCAATCCACATCTTTCAGATCGTGACCATTCTTGGTTAACAGGTTGGAGGCGGCTTTCAGGCCAAGGGAAATCTCATCTTCATTTTCGCTTGCATAAGCGAGCGAATGGATACCCGCTCGACTTTTCAGTTTTCCACTGGGCATTCCGAAGGCCTCATCAACCGCTTCGGAGGCAACAACGCGCGCGCCAAACGCGCTGTTGGAACCGATCAGATAGACATTCGCAGATTGCAAAATGAAACTCTCCCGTTTTCAGGCGGAGCATGAATCTGTTCGACCTGTTACACCAAGGCCAACCAAGTTGTCGTTTAACTATCATCGGGCAGACAGCGCCGAAATACCACTCACAATCTAGAAAAAGATAAGAGAAAGCAAACAAAGACAGCTAGAAGTATTCGATTGCTTCCGGTGAGGTTCGAAAGGCATATTGCTCGGATTGCAGACGAAGGGCATCTTCGAGGGCGCTTTCCCGACCTTGTGCGAATAACGAATCGCTAGTGACATCGGCAAAACCGTGCAACTGAAGCAGGCGGTCTTCAACATCACGGTGCTGTTCGAGTTCACCCCCTCGCCGCAAGTGCGCGGGACTGATTCCACGCTGCACCAGGGCAGGGCAGATCAGCATAAACCGGTGGCAGTGCAGCGGGTCTTCTTCCGCACACATCATCACCGTGTTCTGCTGCCGCGCCGCTGCCAGCATTCGATCGACTGCTTGCAGAAAATCGGGAGCACCGCGCCTGGCAACATAATCGACCAGACCGCTCGGTAGATAGTAGGCCGGGTCGAGTGGCCGGCCGCCCAATTGGTCCCCGTAGAATTCGTAGCGGATTCTAGCGGAGGTCAGACGCGGTTCGAGCGCTTCGCGATTAAATTGGGGATAACGGAAGCTGCCCGGACGACTGCGAACATCACACACCATTTTGATTTCGTGACGGATCAACGTGCCGAGCAAATCCGACATCTCCTGATTGGAGTGTCCGATGGTATATAAACGGCGCGCGGATCGAAGGGTCGAATTCATAATACGATTGGGAAGCATAAATTGTAGCGTGTTCTAACTCTCCATACACACCATCGTGAAATCAGGTCGCACTGCAGCAGAAATGTTTCCCTCTTTTATCGGATGCACCTGAGGAAGTGCTCAGTTTCCTGGCCGGAAACCGCTTAGTCTCTCGAGTTCACTCACAACGCGATCCAGCTCCTCGACGAGCGGATTGGTTCCTGCTTGGTGAAAGACTCGCAACAGTTCGCGGTAATACCACAATGTTCCCAACTTCTTTCCCGCGAAGCGATCATAAACAGAGTCGCCGTCGACACGCACTTCATAAAGGGTTTCCCGGGCGTTTGATAGCTTGTCGGCCGCCGATACCAAGCAGACATCAGCCGCTTCGCCGGCGAGGCGAGTTATATAGGCGCGTTTTCGTTCGAGCCAGGGAGATTTCGGCTGGGCATAGGCATCGGTGCAGCCCTCGACGATGCGGGCGACGCGTTTGCCGAATTTCTTTTGGATTTCGCGTAACCGCGGCAAGCCGCCTTGATCCTCGACCGCATCGTGCAGCAATGCGCCAATGGCCATATCTTCGTCCCCACCGTATTCGATGACGATCGAAGCTACCCCCAACAAATGTCCGATATACGGCCGTTTCGTGCGCTTGCGAATCTGCTTTGCGTGAAGCTTCGCGGTATACCCAAGCGCACGGATGAAGCGCTTGGAGAGCGCTGGGCCCTGAGGGAGTTTTAGAGTCGACCAATCATGGAATGGCATTGGGTGAACGTACGGGTTTTGCAAAAACAGTATTACCTTCGGCGCAATTTGCCGAGCAGCCGCAGAATTTCCATGTACAGCCAGATCAGCGTGACCATCAGGCCAAAGGCCCCGTACCACTCCATGTAACGCGGCGCACCCATCTTTGCGGCCGATTCGATCATGTCGAAATCAAGAATTAAATTTAGCGCCGCAATGATCACCACAAACAGGCTGATGCCAATGCTCAGTGGCGAACTACTGTATAGAAATGAAAATTGCGTGTGGAAGAATAGGCTGGCGACCATGCTGACCAGGTATACGAGCGCGATTGCTCCGGTGGCAATGATCACTCCGAGCTTAAAACCACGGGTGGCGCGGACGATTCCTGTTTTATACGCTAGCAACAAAACGAGCATTGTGGCGAAGGTCAGGGTAACGGCACGAACCGCGATGCCGGGATAGGAGCGCTCAAAGAAGGCGGAAATTCCGCCGAGCAAAAATCCCTCGAGCAGCGCATAAATCGGCGCTGTGACTGGGGACCATTCCTTTTTGAAGATTGTGACCAGGGCCATGATAAAGCCGCCGATCGCTCCGCCCATCATCCAGGGGACTGCCGCCTCAGGGCTCTCGGAGTGGCCGAGTCCCCAGGTCCACGCCGCCGTGACAACCACGCACAACAACAGTAAACCTGTTTTATTGACCGTGCCTTGAATGGTCATGGACTGGCCCGTAGAGACCTGCCCGGCAAAGGCGCTTTCTTTCAAGACGGGATTGTTTGAACGAAAAATGTCTGCCATGTAAGTCACCCCAACGTTCTTCCTGGGCGAGTCGCCAGGATACCATCAATTATGCCGGATGCTAAATGTGCGGTGGAATTCGCGGTTTAGATCGCGGAGAGCTGCAAAGAGCGACGTTTGGTAGCGCTAACGGGAATCGAACCCGTATTTTAGCCTTGAAAGGGCTACGTGCTAACCGTTGCACCATAGCGCCACACCGCATTAATTTTAGCACAATCCTCAGAAGCCACGGTCCTCAGCAAGGCAGAAAAATTTGCAATCTACTTGTCGTCAGAGAGCAGCGGGTAGACGATTCCGGCGATCGCTGCCCCCAAAATGGGCGCTACCCAGAACAGCCAAAGCTGGGACAACGCCCAGCCACCAACAAACAGCGCGGGCCCGGTGCTGCGCGCAGGGTTCACAGACAGGTTAGTCACGGGAATACCGATTAGATGGATTAAGGTAAGTCCCAGACCAATGGAAATTCCTGCGAAGCCTTTCGGCGCGTTGCCATGCGTAGAGCCGAGAATGATCATCAGGAAGAAGAAGGTGAGAACAACCTCTGCCACAAAGCAGGCCATCAGGGAGTAGCCACCGGGTGAATGCAAGCCGTAACCATTCGAGGCAAAGCCACCGGCAGTGCTGAAGCCGTCCTTGCCACTGGCGATCAGATAGAGCACGCCGGCTCCGGCGGCTCCGCCGAGGACCTGAGCGATGATGTAGGGCAACAGGTCGCTAAACGGGAAGCGTTTGCCCACTGCCAAACCGACTGATACTGCTGGGTTTAGATGGCAACCGGAAATGTGGCCGATGGCATAGACCATGGTTAAGACGGTGAGGCCAAAGGCAAGGGCAACGCCAAGGAAACCGATTCCCGTGTTCGGAAATGTTGCCGCTAGTACCGCGCTGCCGCAGCCGCCAAAAACAAGCCAAAATGTTCCAAAAAATTCTGCCGCTACCTTTTTACCTAAATTCACGGGGGCATTCCTTTCCGATTTTAATTCTTGGGGATGGTGGAAAATTCGTCAAACCAGATTTCGTGTCAAAGCGGTTTCAAATTCAACCGGCATGGTAGACAGCGAGGAAAAAGAAGTCAAGAGGCGGAGTGGGGCGTTCCCCATTGCCGAAGTGTGGCCAAATCAAATTCGGGAATGCTATGGTCCCTGGTGTGATGCCGAGCCTTAAGACCGGGAAAGGGCGTTTGCGGGGGATCCAGCCGTACGCGAGTTTCTGGAGTGGATGGCAAAGTACAATCCCGAGGCCAGCCTGCGAGATCAAAATATCGTCGCCGGATATAAGCGCGCGGAAGTGATGGTGGAGGTTCTGAATAATTGCGGAGACAATCTGACGCGGGCGAATGTGATGAAGCAAGCCGCTAGTCTCGATATGAAACCGGCAATGTTCCGGCCGGGGATAAAAATAACCACTGGCCCCGCTGATTACCAGCCGGTCAAACAGTTGTTCCTCATTCAATTCAACGGGCAGGATTGGGCTCCG
>Ga0074046_10003094_pt1 | contig 14068 bp, 7 predicted proteins | sample BogForMeECP23OM3_FD_94441 | JGI IMG/M metagenome (GOLD analysis project Ga0074046, IMG submission 94441) | Bog forest soil microbial communities from Calvert Island, British Columbia, Canada - Bog Forest MetaG ECP23OM3 | ecosystem: Environmental > Terrestrial > Soil > Wetlands ...
TACCGGGAAGCGGGTGCTTCCGTCCTGAAGCGCTACCAGCGAAACGAGGACGAGCACGATAAGCGCGATTCGGTCATCGTCTTTCAGGGCCGGTTCAAAAGCCGCGAGCTCGGCCGCCAAGTGAACCGACTCAGGCGCCAGATTAAGCCCGGACACCGAGACTTCGAGCGAGCGCATGCGAGCGTTGAAGGCGGAACGGCCACTGCCACTGGCTGAATCAAAGCGTCGCCACGCGGTATCCATTCCGAGTAATGAGTATTTCTCTTTCAAACGCGGAGCTCGGAGTCGGGTTCGCGAGTCATTAGATCGGATTCATAAGTGACTATTTCATTCCACGATGGTCTTGCGAAGTAAAATCCGGATTTTCCGTCACCGGCCCGCGCGACGCCACGAAGAAAGACGTACAAAAGACCGCCAAACCTCGACTCGTAGTCGCGCTCGCTGTGGATATCGAGCAGGCGCACGACGCCGACTGAGTATATTTGCGCTTGCAACCGATAGTGGCGTTCGACGTGCCGTGCGACTGCGGCAGGCTCATACGATGGCAGAAGATCTCCCTTCCAATCGGCGAAGTATATTAGCTGGTCGCGCCGGAATACCAAGTCGATAAAACCCTTTATGTAGCCCCGTCCGACGATCCACGCGCCGGCGGGGCCGCCACCGAGCAACGAGTGATGTTTCTCGGGAATTGGATACGCGAATTCCATTTCGCGGACGGCGGGCAGCCGGTACAGTGCGCTTTCGAGTATTGTTTCGCCCAGCGCGACCGGCGCGGTGAGCGCGTTGAAAACCATCTCGAGTCCGCGGGCCAGCCATCGCGGATCATTCACGCCGTGGCGGCGCATAGCGCTGGCGAACAGCTCGCGCACGTCGGCCCGCGCCATCCAGGATTTCAGATCCGGGGCATCGCCAAAGGATTTGAAATCGAGCTGCTCGATCGCCTCATGGAGGAAAATGCCGACGTCGCGGCCGCCGGGCAAATCGACGTTGTCGGCACGCGCCTCGATCGCATCGACGCTGGTCTTGAATTCATCGGGATCGAAAGCGGCCGCCGGCCCGGTTTCGCGCGCCGTCTGAAGCGAGGTGTACGATTCGATCATCAAGCCGCGATGCCCAACGCCCAGCTCGGCGAATTCGCGGTCAAGGCCGGCGGTCTGCGACGTCGATGCGAGCCAGCCGCACAAGGCATTCTCGTCGGGCGCCGTTTCGCCGTCCTGTTTTTCACTTGGTAAATCGATCGATGCCGGAGCGACTACAGTTTCCGTGGTGAAGAACGTCTCCAATCGAGCGTCGCGATCAAGGGCGCGCAGCCGATCGTTCAGTTGCGCATAGGAGCCCGACAGGTCCCGATTCAGCGCTCCCTCCGGGACGTAGGGCAGTATCAGCTTGGCGCGCGCGCGGGTCAGCGCGACGTAGAGCAATCGCTGATCCTCCTCGTTCTGCTCTTTCTTGAGCGCGGTCTTTTCCACGTCCCGCGCCGGTTTGCCAATCGCAAGACGCCGTTGGTTTCCGTCGTGGTAGATGCTGACCCAATCGCGCCGGTTGTTTGCGAAAAATCCTCCGTAGAGAGCTACGACGCCGGCTTCGAGCCCTTTGCTCTTGTGGATCGTCATGATTTGCACGGCGTCGCGATCGTCTTCCAGGCGTTGCACATCCGGCTCATCGCCCGCCGGCGTCGCTCGGCCCGCGATGTAGGCGTCGAGAAGTTCGATTGTTTCCGCGAGCGAGATTCCATCCCGCGATGCGTGCTGAGTTAGAATCTCGAAGATGTGTTCGTAGTTGGTGAGTTCGCGGCGATCGTCTGACAACAGCAATTCACGTTCGACCAGTCCGCTTTGATGGAGCAAGGCGTCGAACAAATCGGCGAAGCGCCCTGCCTCGGCAAGTGCGCGCCATTCGAACAGTCTTTCGAGCATCGGATGCGAGTTGCGCTCGTCGTCAAGCCGCGCAAGGTCCCCGTATTCGACCGCGAAGAAGGGCGAAGCCCACGCCTTGAGACGGTTCGAGCGGCGGCCGGGTTCGTCAACTCCTCTGAGCAGGTCGAGAATGTCGGCGGCCTCGCGGGTCTGGAACAGCCCGTCCTGCTTGTAAAAGGCAAACGGGACTCCCGCCTGGCGCAGGTACTTGCCGATTTCCGCGCTGTCGCGGTTGGTCCGAGTAAGGACGTAAACGTCCCTGGCAGTAAGCTTGCGTGGCGCCTGTTTGTCATCACAAATTTCTATCGCGTGATCCGGTTCCGCAATAATTCGCCGTATCGCTTGCGCGATTCGCGGACCGATCGCTTCGCGCATCTGCCGCGAAAACCTGTATCGATCGTCACGCGGCTGGAACTTCATGAGCGTCACGGGTGCGATCGGCTGGCTGTTCGCCGCGACGGCTCGCAGAGCGGGACGCCCGCATTTTACCGGATGGTTATAGGTGATCTCACCGGTGAACAATGGCGGCGCAGCATTCTGGTCGAACATCAGGTTGCACGCCTCGATCATGGCGCCGGTCGAACGGAAATTTTCGCGTAAGTGAACAACCGCTGCTCCTGATTTGGAGAGTTGCGCGCGCGCTTCCAGGTAAGCGTGCACGTCGGCGCCACGAAACCCGTAAATCGCCTGCTTGGGATCCCCGATTACGTAGACGGTGTTGCCGGCGCCGCCTTCGATGAACACCTGTCGAAAGATCTTCCACTGAAGTTCGTCCGTATCCTGGAATTCGTCGATCAGCGTCACCCGATAGCGCTCGCGCAGGGTCGCCGCGAGCGATTTGCCGCGAGGACCGTCGAGCGCGTCGGCAAGCCACGCCAGCATGTCTTCGTAGTCCGGCGTTCCGCGCTCGCGTTTTCGCGCGTCCATTCGCGCAGCGATAGCGAGCAGCAGTTCGTCAACCACGCGTTGCTCGATAGTCAGCGCCGGTTGATTGAGTTCGCGCCCCGCCGTTCGCAAGTAGCGTTGGGAGTGAGCCTGCCAGAGCAGTTCCTCGAGGTCATCTGAAGTGCGTCGCTCGTCCGAGAGCCACTCATCGATGAGCCGCTTGACGCGATCGTCCGACTTCAGCCGCTCGCGCAATTCGGCGCGCAGCGCCTCGTGGAACTGGAGACGACCGCTCGTGAGGTCAATTCCGAAACGCACTCCGCTGTCAAAAGCGAGCTCCGTGAGCATTCGACGGCAAAAGCTGTGAATCGTGTGAATGGGCGAATGATGAAACGAAAACAACGCGGCCGTCAGTCTTTGCCGCTCGTAGTCACTCAACCGCTTGCGCTGCGATGGGTGCGCGGCGTCCGCACTATGCCCGGACAGGACGGCTTCGATCGTCGCGCGGATTCGCGAGCGCAGCTCGGCCGCCGCCTTCTCGGTAAACGTCACGACCAGGATCTGATCGAGCAGAGCCGCGCCGGTGAGCAGAAGATCGACGACGATATGCTCGATGGTAAACGTCTTGCCGGTGCCGGCGCACGCGTCCATAACTTTGTGCCCGCCGTCGAGAATTTCATCGAGGATCGCGGGCCGATAGTAATCGATCTTTGCCGGGGCTGGAGGCGCGCTCATCTGAATATCCCGATTATTGGGTTGAAGCGGCGCGCGACGATTTTCGCGATCTCTTCTTCTTCCGGCGGATCGAAACTGGCGACGTTTCGCACGGGTCCGTATTCGGAGCTGCTCTTCGAGAAATCATCGAAGCGGATGCGCTCGACAGCTTCGACCAACTCGCGACGATTCGGGGGCTTGTGCAATTCCTTGACGACTTCCGCAACCGCCTCGATCGGCAAAAAGTAGTCGTTACCCGTCGAAAGCAGATCGCCGACGACCGTGGTGAGGAAGCCGAGCGCCGAATCCCGGTCCATCGGCGCGAACTCGCTAATAAATTCGCTCTGCTTCGTTGACTGTGTTCCGATCACGATCGCGCGAAATCTCGCGGGCAGATTTGCTCCGGTGGCGGCAAGGAGAATTGCGCTCAGAAACGCCGGGAGAAAATCTTTCGGCGTGACCTTCTTATGAAGCACGCAAGCGATCGCAGCTCCCGAGTCCGGCGACACAGTCCGAAGCGTCCCGTAGAGACTCACGCGCTGCGTCACTATCGATCCGTCGCGGCGGCGGACGTTGGCGTTCAGCGCGATTGGGGCAAGAATCTCGCCGGCGTCGGCGAATTCGCCGGCGCGTCCGATCTGGATGTCCTTCCATCCGTCGAAATCGGTCACGCCGGCTTGGGAAGCCTGCGCGATCCATCGACGAAGCGCCGCGGCGTCAGCCGTCGCAGCGGTCTGCGCAAACTGCCCGGCAGGTGCGCGCCCATTGGCCTGCGCAATCCGAACCTGGCGCGCGTACTCTTCGTCGAGCGCCTCGGGCCTGGCGCGGGCGCGCCAGAAGACCTCGCGCAGCATCACGGTACGATCGAGCCGCGACTGCTGGACCGGCTCGTCTTGCGCCTGCTCAGGGGCATCTTCGTCCTCCAGCATTCCGAGCGAATAACGCGCGGCGCCCTGCAAAGGACATTCGAGATATTTTCGAAGCGCGGCTATCGGAAGCGCGAGCTCTTCCGCCGGCGCGTGGCGCGGCGCGGCGGGCGCTGTTTCGAATTCGGCGAATTGCAAATCCTCTTGCAGGCGCTCGCGCAACTTCCCGCCGAGACGATCCAACAAGCGCTCACGATCCGGCTTTGCTCGATGCGTCGCAGCGGCATCGATTTTTTGCCGGAGCGCGAGCATCCGTGCGCCGCGGCGCGCGTCGGGATCGAAGCTCGCGAATTCATGATCGCTGTTTGGAGTTGCGCGATCGGCGAATTCAGGAAAATATTTCAAATCATAACGGCTGACCGGATGTTTCACCGTCAGCTTCGCAAGCGTCTTTTCATCGATGAAGCCCCGCAGCATGTATTGCAGTTCGCGAACGACGGACGAGGGTTCGAGGGCGTCGCCAGTTTTCGCGTCGCGAGCAATGTAGGAGAAAAAAATCCGCTCGCGCGCGGCCAGGATCGTCTCGAGGAATAGATAACGGTCGCGCTCGGCCGGAGTGACATCGCCCGCGCCGCGCTTGAGCATCCGCAGATCAAGCGGGTCGCGACGTTCGCGCTCAGGAAAGGCAGCTTCGTTCAGCCCGAGCGCAAAGATGACTTTGAACGGGATCGACCGCAGCGCGGAAAGCGATCCAACCGCAACACCCCGCCCCGAAAATTGTCCGTGACGCGATTCGAGATCGGTGATTCGCGTTGCGATCATCTCACGCGCCGATTCGTACGACATTGGACCAATGTTCAGTTCTGAGTCGCCGATAGACTCGATCGCCTCGAGGAAACTGTCCCTAACCCGTTCATCGAGCACGCTCGCCGGGCGGAGGTAGGTGTTCAAAAATTCGATGAGCATTCGCGACCATTGCCGGGGCGTGAGCTGCGCGTTGCGCATCGAGAGCGCGTCGGCGATGAGCGAGCGAGCCCTGCGCATGAATCGCGCCGCCGTCTCGAGTTCATCCTGCGCCACTTCAAAGGGCAGGTAGCTCGGGGCGGTTGCTCCGGTCTCATAGAATGCGGGATTCCCGCCGCTCTGACCGGTCAGCATTGTGCCCAGCGCGAGGCGCTTGATCGCCTGATCCCAGTGATAGAGGCCGCTCGGAATGTACGTTTCTTTCAATTCGTCGTCGTCGGCGCCGAAGAAAATGCCCAGCGCCTCGCTCCATCGCGGCCACAGGTCGGCGTCGATTCGGGTTTCGCTTTCGCTGTTCAACGCGGGATGCGTGAGCAGCCGGATCATTTCCGCGCGCGAAAAGCGGCCGCGCGGCAGATTGAGAAGCAACTCGACTGCCTCGGCGACGCGGCTCGCGCCGGCGATGCTGCGGCCGGCGAGATCGATTGGGATTCGGTGCTGCTTTCGGAACACGCTCTCGAGGTGCGCCAGGTAGTCGTCAACCGCAACGTCAGGAATCAGCACCGCGATTTCGTGAAACCGAATGCGCTCGGCGCCGCCGCTGGCGGCAAGTTTCTCGTTGTCGCGAACGATCGACCAGATCTCGTTCGCGACGATTTCGGCCTCGCGTCGAATTCCCGGAGTGGCAAGAAACCGGATTCGCGCTTCGTACGGCCTGCCCTTGCCATCCTCGACGTCCGGGGGCTGCGGCTGGCGATCGAGAATGTTCTGCTGAAGAGCTTCGAGCAGCGTCGGTGGTTCGCGAGAAACCGGATCGGAAAAGAGCGGCGCGAAATCGCATTGCGACAGTTCGTTGAGCAGCCGAATGTATTCACGGCCCGGCCGCCCCCAGAGCCTAAGCGCAGGCGGGTCGGAAGATTCATTCAACGCGAACGGGTCTTCGGATTCAGCGAGTTTTTCTCCGACTTTGTCTTGACGATGAGCCCATGCGGTGAGCGCGCCGCGGCGCGAAGTGTCCACATCGTCCCAAAACTCGCGGCACGGATTGAGCGCGTAGATTCGAATATCGCCGAGCGCGCCGAGTCGCGCGAAAATTTCCGCATAAGCATTTCCCGCGTACGAGGCGCCGAACACGTGAAGCGCCGCCGGCAGGGCAGATCTGAGGTGCTGGCTGTCGGCCGCCTCGAATGCATCGGGCAGCATCATCAATCGAGTCTCGCGCTCCAACAGCCATTGCTCGCGCACGCGGCCGTGCGAATCGAATACCGACTGCCACAAATGCCGCTGCCATCGCTCAGTCTCGCCCATCGCATCAACGTCAGATCGCCGCGCAGCGCGCCATTTCTCGATCATGCGCCGCCTCGAAATCGAATACTCGCGAAACAGCCGCGCCAACTGTGCGGCAAGCAGGATCGTTCTGAGCTCGACGTCGGCGTCAGTTTTGGATCCCGCCTGGATGTAGTCGCGCGCCGGCTTCAAGTCGGGGTCGTCGCGATGGCTCGAACTTCGAAGGCACTCGAACAGGATCAGTTGGAGCTCATCGGCGTCCAGGATCTTCAGGTTCTTGTCCGTCGATTGGAGAAGTTCGGCCAGATAATTCCGCAGGAACGGGAATTTCAGATTCGCCGCGACGCCAATTGATTCGGCCAGCCGATAGCGGACGAATTGTTCGACGATGCGGTTGGGTACGACAATCGAGACCGGCTCGAGCGGCTCGCGCCTCTGATGCGCGGCCACCGCGGTGGCCAGCGGCGCGATCAGATTTTCGAGGCGATTGGAATAGCAAAGACGAATCATCGCGGCACAACTATGGATCGCGGTTCAGCTTTTAGGAACATATATTGTGATGCTGACAACCGTTGTCATCGGAGAGGCGGGATAATTCGGTCGGCAAACTTTCGGAGAGGATGCGATCATGAAGAAACCTGGCCGCAAACCCACCTACGGCGCCGCGATTCGGCTGGCACGAATCGCCGCCGGGTTGTTCTCGAAACCATACGGCTGGAGTTTCAGGGCGATCGAGGAAAGCCTGGACATTTCCGAGCGCACACTTGCCCGTTACGTGTCGGTGCTGCGCAGCGATCTGCTCGACTGGCGCGGCGGTCCGATCGTTGAAGTTGCCGGCACGGGCGGCGAGCGCAAACTTCGGCTGGTCAGTTCGATGAAAGCCGCGGAGGCGTCTTCGTACCAGGTCGCGCTGCTGTATTTCTCGCTGACCGTGCTCAAGTTCCTGGAGGGCACGGTGTTGGAAGAAGGCGTGGAAGGGCTGTGGGAGAAGATTTATCAGAACCTGAGCCTTACCCAGCAGACGCGGCTGTCCGACCTCGAGCGCAAGTTCTACGCCGTCCCATACGCGCCCAAGGACTACGGTGAGTTCAGCGAACAACTCGACGTAATTTTGCGAGCGCTGCTGGATCAGATTCGGCTCAAAGTCGACTACGCCGGTCTGACCGGCGAGGGCCGGCAACACGACTTCGATCCATACTCGCTGATCGCCTACCGCGGCGGTCTTTACATTCTCGGTTACAGCCATCGAGTCAGCGCAATCATCTATCTCGCGGTGGAGCGAATCCGCTCGGTCGAATTCATCCGTCAACCCGACGGGAGCTCGGCGCGGTTCATCTATCCGCGCGGCTTCGACCCGGCGGCGCACAGCGAAGGGACTTTCGGAATTGTCGAAGGCCCCGAGACCAGGGTCGAACTGAAGATTCACAGCGAACAAACCGAAGCGTACGTCCGTTCGCGCACGATTCATCGCAGCCAGCGTTTCTCGCGTCGCCGCGACGGTACGACGATCATGACGATGACGGTCAGGGGCACGACGGAGTTGGCGAACTGGATAATGAGCATGGGGCCGTGGATCGAGGTGCTCAAGCCCGCGTCTCTGCGCAAGGAAATCGCGCAGCGCCACGGCGGAGCATCGCGTCTTTACCGCGTCGGTTAGTGCAATGGCGAAATCCATTATATGCTTGCGGGCGGGCGACCCATGATCATACTAACCGGCGGCGCGGGCTTCATCGGCAGCAATATTCTGGGCGCGCTGAATGCCAAGGGCGTCACCGACGTGCTGGTAGTCGATCGGCTGGGCGATAATTTCCGCAACCTTTGCGATCTGCGGTTTTCGGACTTCATGCAGCCCGGGGAATTCGTCCGGGCAATCGAGCGCAGGATTCTCCCCGACCGAATCGAAGCGATTTTTCACCAGGGCGCATGCGCCGACACCACCTGCGACGACGGCCGCTACATGATCGAAAACAATTTCACGTTTTCGAAGTCGATTCTGCACTTCGCGCTCTCGAGCAAAGTGCCACTGGTGTATGCCTCAAGCGCAGCCGTGTACGGCTCATCGAGCGCGTTCGCGCCGTCGCGCGAAAACGAACGCCCACTCAACCTCTACGGGCTGTCCAAACTCGCTTTCGACAATCACGTGCGCAGCGTTGCCGCCAGATCCGAGAGTACGGTGGCCGGTCTCCGATACTTCAACGTCTATGGTCCGCGCGAATCCCACAAGGGCAAAATGGCGTCGATGGTGTATCAGCTCTACCGGGATTTGAAGGCGAGCGGACGCGCACGGCTGTTCAAGGGCACCGATGGATACGCCGACGGAGAGCAACTGCGCGATTTTATTTTTGTCGACGACATCGTTCGCGTAAACCTGGCGCTTGCCGAAGGTCCCGTGCGCAACGGCATTTTTAACGCCGGCACCGGACAGCCGCGCAGCTTCAACGACGCCGCCAGGATAATAATCGCGCAGATCGGTGCGGGTGAGATCGAGTATGTGCCGTTTCCCGAGAACCTGGCGGGCAGGTATCAAAGCTTCACGCGAGCCGAGCTCTCGACGCTGAGGAATGCCGGCTACAACGATCCCTTTTCGAGCCTGGAAGATGGAATCGCGCAGTCGATCGATGCCTGGAATCGAGAGGTCCCCGTGGGCACGGGCAGGCAGGGGTGACCCCTGCACTCAGTATTAAGGCCGCCCGCCGTTGGCGGGCGCGGCCCTTGCCAACGGCTTAATACTGCGTTGCCGTCGCCACGGCCAGGGGTGCCCCCTGCACCCAGTGTTAAGACAAAGATGCGGGACTTCGTCCCAGTTGAAGGGGGTTGGTGAAGAAAGCCATGCACACTAGCGCGGAGGCTTCAGCGGATGATTCCTGAAAAAGTCCAGCATCGCAGCCGTCCATTCTTTGGGCCAGCGCGTGTGATTACCAAGACCGACTATCGATCCCATAGTATCAGCCGTTGATTTCGCGGGAGCCTTTGGATCGGTGCCGCACGAATCGGTACATGAGTAAACCCGTTGATGGTGATTGTCGAGGATCACGTCATCGACAACTACTCCGGCTGCATTTAATTCGCTCGCCAGTTGCTCGTCATTGGGACAGATGCCGCCGACGTCGCAGCTGTTGTGGATATGCATGGTTCGTGCGGCCGGATTGAAGATCTGAATCTGTGCGTTAGTCCCGGGCGGTCCGGCGACCGGTTGCTGCTGACAAGGATCGTCGAACGCGCCGAACGGATTGGGTCCCGAATAAACGGCCGCCGCCGCGATGTTCGGACGATTCAGCGCGTACAGAAAACCCATCGCGGCTCCGTTGGACCATCCGGAGACGTAAATCCGGGCGGCATCGACCTTGCCGGTCGCGAGCTGGGCCGCAATGAAATGATCGATCGCGGCCGCGTCCGCATTTTCCCGCCAGGTCGTGTCTCCGATCTTTACGTCACCGGCCGGGTTCAACTGGCGATACCAATTATCCCATCCAACTCCCGTGTTGTCCGGAAATGGGTAGTAGTGCGTCGTTTTGCGCCCCTCAGGAGCCAACACGATGTAGCCGACCTGTTTCGGATCATCGGTGAGTGAGACGGAATCCTGAAGGTCAAGTATATTGGTCTGAGTAATCCATCCGGCCGAAAACAGCGACGGATGCAAGTAAACGATCATTGGTAACTTGCGATTTGCGCCTGTGGATTTGGGCTCGTAGAGGCAAGCGTAGCGATCGATGCGGTCCGCGTCCTTCCACGGACCGATCAACTTACCTGCGCCGCAATTGGGTTTGACTTCCGAAAGTACCGCGGCTGACGGATCGCCAAATGGCCCGCATGCGGGCGGCGCGACGCTATCGGTGGACGCGCTGCCGCATGAAAATAAGCAGGCGATCACGCCCAAGCAAATTGTTCTCTTCACAACTCTGCTTTAACATATCGAGGAGCACGGCCTAAACCCGTCAAGTAACCGTGAGGCAAAACGGAAATTCCGGCTTAGGCTATCGCGGGGGTATCAGCTTTTGTCCGGGCGCGACAGCACAGCAGACTTGGAGTTCGAGGTCGCCGCGACGAGCACTCTCGCAGCGCCCGCCCGCGCGCGCATCATGGCGCTGTTCCGCGCGTCGTATCTGGATGCCAACGAGGCGTACCTCGAGCGCTCCCTTGGCCGGCTGCGCTTCATCGCGACCGCAACGTCGGCCGGCGCGCTGGCCGGTTTTGCGTTAGGCGAGATGCGCATCATGGATCTGCCGCGCGCGGCGCAGCAGGCGGTCGCGCTGGCGGGGATGTGTTGCGTCGATGCCAAGTTGCGCCGCCAGGGCCTGTTCCGCGAACTCGAGCGGCGTGCGTTCATGGCCGCGGGCGTCGCGTCCGGGTCACGCGTGTTGAGCTGCGGACGCGTGGCGCATCCTGCAAGCTTTCGCACCATGACCAGTAATCCGACGCACGTGCCGAAGCGTCACATCCGGCCGACGCCCTGGCAGCAGGAAATCGGCGCGATCATCGCCCAAGCGTACGGCGTCCATGGTTTCGATCCGGAGACTTTCGTTTGCGCCGGCAGCGGCACACCAATCGGCTATCCTAGAATCGAGATGGATGTCCGACCGCAAGAGTGGGACGTCTTCGCCCCGGTCAACCGCAACCGGGGCGACTCCCTGCTCGGTCTGTGCTGGTTCCCGGACGCTCCACCGGGATGGTGACTCTTCACACTGTCGTGGCAGGGCAATCCGCGCGCGGCCGAGGGCGGCTTGCGCTCGACAATTCCGCTGAACTGTGCGCCCGCATGCGCCTGGGCTCGAGCTCGCGATCCTTTGCTTATTTTGACGCGGCAACGGTCGCTTTGTTCGCTGGTCGCCACGCCGCATCCGGATCGTACGCCGCCATCGCGCCGGCTATCTGGCCGGTATTGGGACCCAGGTCCTTTTGATAGACCTGACCGTCCTGATTGACGATGAAGGTCATCACTCCAGAGTCGCGATAGCTGGCGGGATAGGCAACCAGCGCGAATCCTCCGGTCATCTTGCCCGCGACGATATAGGTTTTGGCGCCACCGGGCGCGTTGGCTCCTTGACCGGTCAGCAACCGGTAAAAGTAGCCGTGGAAGGGATGCGGTTGGCCGGTGTGCTGATAGCCTTCGCTAGCCGCTTCAGCAACCAGGGGACCGAGAGGACTATCCGGCTGCGCGCCAGCCTTGACCTCCCAGTATAGGCCGTCCTGCGTTCCTGCCGCGCTGCGGAACTTCTGCGCGTATTGATGCTCCGGCGCACCGTCGTGCAGCGCGGAGTAATAATCTCGCTGGGCATCGGCGATCGCACCGCAAACTTTGATCGCGGCCAGTTCATTGGAGCCGATTCGCCGAAATAAAATCTCCTGCTTGCCGTAATCCGTGTCGAAGTACCACTGCGATCCAGTTTGCCGCAGCGGTATCGGAGTCGGCCAATTCTCGGCGCCGATGTAGAGGAAGGTTCGTCCATCGGCAGCGCCGGCAAACTGATGCGACGCGTGATACTTGGCGGCAAAGGTATCCTGTTTGTTCTTGTCGGCGACCGGATCGCCGGAGGAAATCAGGTCGCGTGCGGATGGACCCAGAATCGCCAGCATCGCCGCCTCATCGTGATTCTGTACGGCTGCGGCAAAAGCGTCGGCCGCCTCCATAGCCGACTTGAAGGTCTTCTGGCCGGGCACTTGTGCCAAGGCCGCCGGAGGGAACCCAAGCCCAAGTACGAGGCTGATCGACAAGACCCACAGAGCCAGCCAACCGGCCGTGCTTCTTCGATTACCGTCTATTGGTTGACGCATTGCTTTCCCCTGCCATCGGCGATTAGTGGCCATGACTGTCGCCTCCGCTGCCGTCGCCACTGTGTCCACCGCCTCCGCCGCCGCCACTGTGTCCACCGCCTCCGCCGCCGCCACTGTGCCCGCCGCCATCATGCCCGCCGCCGTCATGTCCGCCGCCGTCATGCCCGCCGCCATCATGTCCGCCACCGTCATGTCCGCCACCGTCATGTCCGCCGCCGTCATGTCCCTCGCCTCCGCCGCCATAGCTGGTCCGACCACGCCCGCTCTCATCCCAAGCCTCGTAACCAGGAGCATAGCCGCCGAACATGCCGGGGTACGAATAGCCGCCGTAGCCCCGATAGACGTTGGTCGAGTAGTAGTTCGGGTTCCCGCCTCCCCAGCCTCCGCCGCCGTCGTAGCAACCCATCACCAGAGTTGCCAAAAGCAGCGCTCCAAGGATCGTCACTTCCCGACTGCCGATAAATCGCATTTTCATTTTGATAAGCTGCTCTCTGCTTGGAGGTTGATTTTTACCTGGCAGATTTGAACCGCTCGGGGACTGCGCAACTTCAGGGCATCTCGAGCAAGCACTTGGCGCAGAGCGCCCATCGCGCGTGCCCGCCCGCGGGCACAACCAGGATCGCGGCGATCGACAGGTTGGCATCGCCACAGCGGCGGCAAATCAAGTCGTCGCCCTCGCAGCGGGCTTCGAAGCCGAACTCAGCAATCGCGGCTGGATCGTCGATCAACTCGACGCGTACAAAGTTGGGGGCAGTTTCCAAAGCTTCACCCGGTGAACTCGCGGATCGCACGGAGCCAAGTCTTGCGATTCCTTTTGCGACGCCCTCGGTCAGCGATTTCGGATCGTGCGCCTTTACGCCGGGACCTGCTTATCGGTGATCGTCACTCAATTCAGTTGCGCACCAGTTAGATGCGCACCAGCTTGCGCGTTCTTCATGGAATCGAAAAGCTTGGCGACCTGCACGACCATCTGTCGTCCCTGCCGAATCACGAACTTCTCGCGCTCCAATCGCGCCAGATGCTCGGTCACTCTTGGCCGCGAGGCGCCGACGAGGTTGGCGATGTCCTTGTGGCTGAAAGATACGCGCAGCAGGGTGCCGCGCGATTCCTCGATTCCAAAGTCTGAACATAGTTCCAGCAGCGCAACGGCAATTCGTTCGTGCAGGCCAAGGTTCAGGAAACTCGAGCTGCGGAGCAGGAGGCGATACCACTGCTTCAAATCGTTTTGATGAAATTGCTTGAAGGCGGACTGGCGAGCATTTGTGGTGATGCCGTCGAAATCATCCCAACTGACAGTGCCAACGCGGCAATCGTTGTAAGCCTCGCACTGAAAACCCGACTGGCTGAGCGGCAGCGCAGGGAATTCGGGAATCGGTCCCGGCGCGAGCATCGCCACCGTGACCCGCTCATTGCGCGCGTTCAGGCAGGTGATGCGCGCAATTCCTGCTAACAGGATGTGAGCATCATGGGCCATCGCCGCCTCGCGCATAATGACGGCGTGCCGTTTGTAATTGGCCAGCACAAGTGCGCTGACCAGCAGCGCAAGCTCAGGCGGCGAGAGCCACGAAAGAGCCTTGAGCCTGCTTAGTCTGTCGAGATCGGTTTCACGGGCGGTGTTTCTTTCATTCAAAATCGCACCTCGTACAGGATTGCCCCCGGTAGAAA
>Ga0074046_10003096_pt1 | contig 14061 bp, 13 predicted proteins | sample BogForMeECP23OM3_FD_94441 | JGI IMG/M metagenome (GOLD analysis project Ga0074046, IMG submission 94441) | Bog forest soil microbial communities from Calvert Island, British Columbia, Canada - Bog Forest MetaG ECP23OM3 | ecosystem: Environmental > Terrestrial > Soil > Wetlands ...
ATGTATACGGGGTCTTTCCGTGGAAGCCAGGGTTGTAAACGGGCGTATACATGAAGCGTAGCGAACTGGAAGTGAGATCTTTCTAGTGCGTTGATTTTAAAGTGTAAGCTGAATCTTCTGCGAATGGCACGCCAGATGCTATAAGCAGGATGCCCGGCTGAGGCTGGGGAAAACCAATCGGAGAGGATACAAAATGAACAACCTGTTTCTGGCAATGTATGTGAAGCTTCAGAACCTGATGAACCGTGAAGAAGGTCAGGATCTGGTCGAGTATGCCCTTCTCGTTTGCTTGATCGCTCTGGCCGCCATCTTAGGCGTGAACAAGGTCGCCAGCGCGGTTACGACCGTCTTCTCGAACATCAGCAGCTCGCTGGCGTAACCCCTCGTCACAACGCACCCAGCACCTCAGCTCTTAACGGGAGGGCACAGAATGGCATACAGCCAGGCTGTACCCTCCCTGTTAAGTCAACCGCTCGAAGCATGAGCAACGAAGAGTGTGCATTGCTGGTCTGCTTGATGCACTTGTGCGCGTTGCCGGCGTCTGCAATGTCGCGAACGCTATGAACGGCGTGTTCTCGAACATCAGCAGCTCGCTCGCCTAAACTCTGGGAAAAAGTTTCCGGCATGACGCAACCCAGCACCTCAGCCTTTTGGTGGTGAGGATGCGGGCTCGAACTTGTGCAGGGTCTTCGTATTCTCTCCGTGGAGAGAGCGAACCATCCCGTTGATCGAAACCAATGTCGAACCACGCGGAAGAGAAAAACTTCCAGGCTAGTGTTTTGGGATTCTCTTCCTTCGTCAATGAAAGACACGAGAGATCGTGAAAGCAGGGTACGAAGCACGCCTTACCCCGGCCGAGGCCGATCAATCGCAGATAGGGAGTGCAGGGATGAACAAAATACTTGCAACAGTGTTTATACGACTCCAAGACCTGAAGAACAGCGAGGAAGGTCAGGATCTGGTGGAGTATGGGCTGATGTGCAGCCTGATTTGTCTGGCGCTGATTTCCGGCATAAGCGGCATCGCTACCGCAGTGCGCAACGTGTTCAGCAACATCAGCTCGTCGCTAGCGTAACCAGACGTACCGCGCCATGCTGGATTCCGAGAGCAGCGCGCGCGACTGAACGTAGAACTGGAACGATTTGGAACCCATTTCCTGCTCTACGCAGGTCAAGTTCCCCAAAGCCAGAAAAGTAGCCCTGGAGATGTCATTGCAAGCCAATAGCCAGGTGGAGAAAGTAAAGTTGAGATGAACCACCTTTTACCCAGATTCTGCGCGGCGCTACAAAACCTGCAAAGCAACGAAAGGGGTCAGGATCTGGTCGAGTACTCCTTGCTCATCTGTCTTATCGCGTTCGGAAGCATCGCCGGGGTCAGGCACGTGGCTGCGGCCGTTTCCGCCGTCTTCAGCAACGTGAGCTCGTCGCTTGCATAGATTGAAGCGAGACTTCTCATAAAGCCACGTTGCCGAAGAAATCAAATGAACTCAGCCCTGGACCGGGCCACAAAACTTCAAGAGATCGTTATTTCGAGAGAGGCTGGATGTGGGCGGATTTCCCGCGAGCATCCAGCCTTTTTTGTGTTTGATTCGGCAACGAAATACTTCATTCGCGGACTAGGGAACAGTGTGAGTGCGAATGCGAGTGTGAAAGTGCGTGACCGGCGCACGCTGCACGCTCACGCTTCTCACTCACACTGACCACTCTCATCCAGTACTATCGGGACAGAAGCGTATGGTTGCTTGAGCCACACCAGATCGACGCGGGCGCGAATCCGGCGCGGGTCAGGCCGGATCCGTTTGAGGAGTCAAGGTAATGATCAACGGGAAGCGGGTCGCGGTGGTGATGCCGGCGTACAACGCCGAGAGAACCCTGGAACAAACCGTGCGGGAGTTGTCGGACGTGGTGGACATCAAGATCCTGGTCGATGACTCCAGCAAAGACAGAACCGCGGAGCTTTCACGCAAGCTGGGCGTGCAGACGTTCATCCACGACGCCAATTATGGATATGGGCGCAACCAGCAGACCTGCTATCGCGAAGCGCTGGCGTCGGGCGCGGACATCGTGGTGATGGTGCATCCCGATTATCAGTACACGCCGTTGCTGGTTCCGGCCATGGCGGGCATGGTGGCCAGCGGCGTTTACGACATGGTTCTGGCGTCCAGAATCCTGGGCGGTGGCGCACTCAAAGGCGGCATGCCGCGCTACAAGTACATTGCGAACCGGCTGCTGACGGCGTTTCAGAATCTGTTTCTGGGCGTGAAGCTGTCGGAATACCATACCGGGTTTCGGGCTTTTTCGCGCGAGCTGCTGCAAGCGCTGCCGCTGCTCGAGAACTCTGACGATTTCGTCTTTGACAACCAGATGATTGCGCAGGCCGTAATGTTCGGCTTCCGCATCGGCGAGATTTCGTGTCCCGCGAAGTATTTCCAGGAGGCTTCGTCGATCAACTTCAAGCGCAGTGTGAAGTACGGATTGGGCGTGCTGGCGACAACCATCGGTTTCGTCGCGCACAAGACGGGAATCCGCCGCTCGCAGCGCTACGAGGCCAAAGGACGAAAAATCGACCAACAATATTACGGACGGACAGTTTAAGACCAGCCTGCGTGTAGTTCATCCTGTGGGCGGCAAGCAGCGAGCAGCGCGAAACGTCCGGCGCTATACTGGCGGCGAGGCGGAACGCGTAATGCCGGTTCCGATCAGTCTTCATGCTGCGTCTTGAAAGCGCCTGGCGGGCCGCGCCGGGCATGCTGCTCTGGTTCTGCGCCGCCGTGGCGAGCGGGCAGACGCAGGCGATGCGCGCGCCGGTGACCGTATCGGTTATCGATGAGAACGGCGTCGCCGTCAGCGATGCGCAAGTGACTGTAACGGAGCCGGGGCAGCAGCCGGCGCACCTGCGGACGGATTTTGCGGGAGATTGCAGCTACACATTGCAGCAGCAGAATCCGTATCAGCTGCACGTGGAAAAGCCCGGCTTTTATGCAGCAGACGCGAGCGGGATTGCAACGAGCCAGACTGTCGTAAAGGTGGTGCTGGCGCACGAACAGATCGTACACGAGCAGGTAAACGTGACTGCATCGTTGCCCGGAATCGACACTCAGGGAATTCCCGACCGGACGACGATGAATACGCCGGAGATCGTCGAAATTCCCTATCAAACTTCGCGCGACATCCGCTACCTGCTGCCGTTCTTTCCCGGCGTGGTGCAGGATGCGACGGCGCAGGTGCACGTAGCCGGCTCGGAGACGTGGGAAACGCTGGACACGCTGGATGGATTCGATATCCGCTCGCCGGTAGGCGGCTCGCTGAGTCTGCGGGTGAGCTCCGACGCAGTGCGCTCGATCGACTCAGAGACCACGCGCTATCCGGTGGAGTACGGCCGCGCCACGGGAGGCGTGCTGGCTTTCGCGACCGGTATGGGCGACAACAAGTTTCGCTTCAACGTGACAAATTTCATTCCATCCTTCCGCGAGGTGAACGGAATCCGCTTCGACAAATTCGTACCGCGGTTCACGTTTTCCGGGCCGCTCGAGCGCGACCGGGCATGGTGGTACGACGCCGTGGAGATGGAGTACAACAACATTTATATCTCCGAGCTCCCCGCAAACGCCGATACCGACGAACTGATTCGCGGCAGCAATCTGTTGAAGTTTCAGGACAACTTGACCGCGGCCAACATCCTTACCGCGGGACTGCTTTTGGACAACTATCACTCTCCGTATGACGGCATTTCGCCGCTCACTCCGCAGCCGAGCACGGTGAAACGAAACACGATCGCCTGGTTTCCATTCCTGCGAGATCAGCAAAGTCTTTCCGGCGGCGGGCTACTCGATCTGGGGATCGGGTACGTACGCATTCGTGATGGATACGAGCCGCGCGGGAACACGCCCTACGAGATCACGCCGGAAATGGCGGAGGGCAGTTACTTCGAGAATCTGACCGGTCGCTCCGAGCGGCTGGAAGGAACCGCGGCGTTGTATCTGCCGCCGCGACACTGGGCTGGGCAGCACGACGTGAAGATGGGCCTCGACCTCGACCATGTCGGTTACAACCAGGATCAGTCGCGGACGGCGGTGAGTTATTATCGCGAGGGCGCGGCTCCCGGCGAGATCGGGACTCTCGATCGGCAGAGCGTGTTTGCAGCGGCGCCGCCGTTCAGGATGCACAACGGAGAGATCGGCGCATACATTCAGGACCGCTGGCAGCCGGCGAAGGGATGGCTTCCCAAAGGTTTGTTGCTGGAGCCGGGGCTGCGTTTCGACTGGGATGAGATTGTGCGGCGTGCGCTGGTGGCTCCGCGGCTGGCGGCGGTGTATGCGCCGCCCGGCGACAAAGACAAGACCAAAATTTCGGCGGGAATCGGGCTCTATTACGAGCACACACAGCTCGAATACCTGGCGCAGACCTTCGCTGGCGTGCGCGCCGACACGTATTACCAGGTGAATGGAGTGACCCCGGTGGGGCCGGCGGAGATGACGGAGTTCACGGCGAACCAGGGCGCGCTGCACGCGCCGAGGGCGCTCAACTGGAGCGTGGGCGTGGAGCGGGCGTTGCCGTGGTCGATCATGGCCGGTGCGAATTTCATGCAGAAGCGCACCACCGATGTGTGGACGTTTGCGAACCAGGGCGGGGCGGCGTCTGCGGGCGATTACCGGCTGACGAATGAACGCGAGGATCGCTACAGCTCTGAGGAAATTGACGCGCGGCGTCTGTTTGCGAACGGATACACGGTGTATATGTCGTACACGCATTCTTCGGCGCGGACGAATGCAGCGCTCGACTATCTGCCAACGCCATCGCCGCTGGGGCCGCAACAAAGCGGACCGCTGGCATGGGACACGCCGAATCGCGCCATCTCATGGGGATGGCTACCGGTTCCGATGGCGATGTTACGGAAGCAGTGGGACCTTGTGTACCTGCTCGACTGGCACAATGGGTATCCGTATACGGCGGTGAATGCCGCACAACAGGTGGTGGGCGCGGCGGGAGCGCAACGCTTCCCGGATTACGTGAACTTCAGTCCCGGTGTGGAGTGGAAGTTTCATTTTCGCGGGCAGTATTGGGGGCTCCGCGGCGTGATCGAGAATGCAACGGGCAGCGAAAATCCGGCGGTGGTAAACAACGTGGTGGATTCGCCGGAGTATGGAACCTTCAGCGAGTATCAGGGGCGGGCCTTCACGGCGCGCATCCGGCTGATCGGTGCGAAGTGAAAAAGACAGGGAACGAGGGAACAAGGGACCGAGGGAACAAGAAAACAGGGAATTGGGAGAAGATAACTCGCGCTGACGCGCGGTCGCGGTGAGGGATGAGGCGCGAATCTCGTCCAAGTGCAGCGATGCCGCCCGGAGGCGGCATCGCATGAAACAAGTTGGACGACGGCGCTTTAGACGCCGACGCCGAATTCTCCCGCCTGGTGCTCGCCGGCGTTGGAGTAGAAGTCGTAGGGGGTGCGCTTCTTGAAGCGGTAGCGGCTGCGCAGCTCGGCGCCCACGAAAATGCCCAGGGCGGCGACGGCCATTCCCACGGAAAACCAGGTGATCACCCGCAAGGCAGGGAATCCCGTTTTTTCTTCGACGGGAGTATCTTCAACGGGCGTGAGGGAGTCAACTTCCATGGATATCACGAGCAGCCTCCTGACAGACCATCATAGCGCAAATCGTGCTTCGTTTGCAGCCGGGAAATATGCGGAAAATGGGGACGTTACTCACTCGAAAGTGTTAATTCGGGCCATCCATAAGGTCTTTTCCACTTCGGGAAGAAAGCTGGCTTGAATGGAATTGGCGGCGAGCCGGCGCAGCTCATTGGGGGTGAAGCCTTGCTGGGTATGCGCGAGGAGGAACTCGTTGGCGAGATCGGAACCGAAGAGGGCGGGATCGTCGGAGTTGAGCGTGACCAGCAGGCCGCGATCGAAGTATGGACGAAGCGGATGGTCAGCGAAAGAGGGGCAGACGCCGGTGCGGACGTTGGAGGTGGGGTTTAACTCGAGGGGAATGTTATGCGTTTTCAGCTCTTCAACGAGTTCTGCATCCTGGATGGCGGAAAGAGCATGGCCGATGCGCTCGGAACCGATCGAAAGCGCTTCCCAGATGGCCTCGGGGCCGGTGGTTTCGCCGGCATGGTTGGTGAGGCGCAGGCCATTGGCGCGGGCCTTCGAATAGAGTGCGCGAAAGGGTTCAGAGCCGGCTTGGCGCTCATCGCCGCCAAGTCCGATGCCCACGATGGATGGGTAGAGCGGGCGCATTTCGGCGGCCTTGCGGAAGACGCGTTCGGCTTCTTCGACGGTGAAGTGGCGGACGGCGTCGAAGATCCAGTAGAGCGACAGGTTAAACTCACGGACGGCACGTTCGCGGGCGCGTTCCAGGGCCGCAAAGATGGGCTCGAAGGCGCGCGGATCGAAGTTGCGCCACATATAGATGACGCCGACGGAGATGTAGACCTCAGCATGAACTACGCCCTGGGCGTGCAGGTGCTGCATCATGCGCCACGCGGCCAGTTCGTAATCTTCGGGGTCTTTCAGGCGCCGCGTGATGGCCTTGAAGCATTCAATGAACTCCGTGAAGTCAGTGAAACGGTAGAGGGCCTCGGCTTCAGCGAGGGTCAGGTGCGGCGAGTCGTGGCGCGCACTGAGCTCGACCAGCGTCGCGGGCAGAATCGTCCCCTCGAGGTGCAGATGTAGCTCGGCCTTGGGCAGGCGGCGGATGAAGGACTCTATGGCGGTCACAGGTTTAGTTTAGCGGGGATAGCGGAGTTAGTGGAGCGGAGGGTCAGCTGATGAGCTTGCTGTCCCACCCTTTCGCAAAAGACGCGAAAGGATGGGGCACGGGGCGTGTCAGTTGGGTTTGATTGTCGTGGCCTTGTTGTCGACGAATGTGACGGTCCATTGCTTGCCGGCCTGATCGTAGGTGACGGTGCGGTTGCCCTCTGATGAGCTATCCGATTGTGTCTTCTGGCCGATGGACATGCGGGTCTGCAATTTGCTCATGCCGGGCAGGACCTGATGCGCGTCGATGGCGGCCCACACATTTTTGGACCAGTTGTCATAGATGGTGTGGGGATCGTCGTAAAAGAAAAGGACGTCGTCGAAGTACTCTTCCTGCGCGGCGTCGATAGCGCCGATGGCGGTGGCGTAGAGGTTTGGGCGGCCGGGCAGCGCGAAGACAGCAAAAACCTGGCGGCTGCCATGCGAGATGCCATCATCGACCTGCGCGGGCGCCTCAGCCTTGATCACTTTCTTGATGTCGAGACGCTGCGCGGAGGGAATGACGCCCGCGGATTTCGCGAACGCGATGCGGCCGGCTTCGAACGGGAAGTAAGGCATGGTGTAACCGTTCTTCATCCAGACGCTGGTGTTCTGGAGCTTGAGGGCATCGACGAAGGAAGTGGGAAACATCATGCGTACGACGGCGACGTCGTCGGGTGTGAGGTTCTGCTCCGAGTTGGTCTGGGGAGCGACGCCGGGATTGCGGCGATGTTCGAAGACGATGAGTAGATAAATGCCGCCGATTGTCAGTGTGATGAACGTAACGATGAGGGCTTTTTGCCAGTTCTTCATGGGGACTCCGTCGGCGCGGCCGCTTAGGGCGACATTTTATTCGATGCAAATTCAGAGCGATGACGGCTGTAGAGGAAGTAAATGAACAAACCAATGACGAGCCAGATGATGAAACGGTACCAGGTAATGATGGGCAATCCGGCCATCAACAGAAAACAGAAGATGACGCTGAGCGCGGGGATGACGGGTCCGCCGGGGACGACGAAACCGCGATGACGGCCGGGCTCGCGAAGCCGCAGAACAATCACACCGATGGAGACAAGAACGAATGCGAAGAGGGTGCCGATGTTGGAAAGGTCGGCGAGCGTGCCGATGTCGAAGAGGCCGGAAGGAATGGCCACCACAAAGCCGGCGACCCAGGTAGAAAACGCAGGCGTGCGGAAGAGGGGATGGACGTTGGAGAAGACTCTTGGCAGCAGGCCGTCGCGGGACATGGAGAACCAGACGCGCGATTGTCCAATCTGGTAGACAAGAATCGATGAGATCATCCCCATGAGCGCGCCCAGCAGGACCACCAGGCGAATCCAATGGAGCGGATGGCCGCCGGGCAGAATGGAGAGCTTCTTAAGCGCGTTGACCACGGGCGCCGCGTCGCCGACCATCGACTGCCACGGAACCAGGCCGGTGAGGCAGACCGCCACGGAGACGTAAAGCACCGTGCAGACGACCAGGGTGGCAATGATACCGATGGGAAGATCGCGCTGCGGATTGTTGCACTCCTCTGCCGCAGTGGAGACGGAATCGAAGCCAATGTAGGTGAAGAAAATGATGGAGCCGCCGGTGAGCACGCCCGACCATCCGTTAGGCATGAAGGGATGCCAGTTTGAGGGATGAATATAGCCAATGACGGCGAAGATGAAGATGAGAATCGCAATGAGCTTGAATCCCACCATCATATTGTTGGTCGACGCCGACTCGCGGATTCCCCGCACCAGGACCACCGTGAGGATCATGACGATGAGGAAGGCAGGAATGTTGAAGCCGAAGTGCCAGCCGGGAGTGTAGAGGTTATTGCCGGACAGATCCTGCAGGCCGCTGGGAAGATAGGCAGGCGAGATCCATCGTGCGCTGGGATGCAGGCCGAACCAGTCCAGCAGGTCAACCACGTGCGCGGCAAAGCCCACGCTGACGCTCATGTTGGAGCCGGCGTATTCGAGAATTAAATCCCAGCCGATGATCCAGGCGATCAGCTCGCCCAGGGTCGCGTAGGTGTAGGTGTAGGCCGAGCCTGCAATGGGAATCATCGATGCGAGCTCGGCGTAGCAGAGACCGGTGAGCGCGCAGACGAAGGCCACCAGAATCATGGAAATCGCGATGGCCGGTCCGGCGCCGGGGCGGCCGGCGAGCGCGGTGTGGGTAATGATGTAGCTCGCCAGCGGCGTGTTCACCATGCTGGAGGTGTCAAACTCTTCGCCGGAGATCGCCGTGCCGATGACGGTGAAAATGCCCGAGCCAATGACCGCGCCGATGCCGAGAGCGGTGAGCGACCACGGACCGAGCGTCTTCCTCAGCCGGTGTGCGGGTTCTTCCGACTCCCGAATCAGCTTATCGATCGATTTGCGCGCGAAAAACTGGCTGGGCAGTGCAGGACCTCCGTACAGGTTTCAGGTGTCAGGTTTCAGGGGTCAAAGAGCATACCGAGGAGTCCTTGACGCTGGAGCGCCATAAACTGACACCTGACACCTGGCCCCTGTTCTTACCGCTTCGACTGGCCGCGCACCATCTTCTTCACTTTTTTCTTCAGCGAGCCGCGCGGAGTGGTGCGCTTGGCCTTGGGCGCTGCCTTTTTGCGCGCCGTACGCTTGAGCTTTTTGCGTTCCGCCTTGTCGGCGATCTTTTTGGTATCTGCCACGGTTACCTCTTTCGGTTGGGTGAATTCCACAATCCCGCCGGGACGGCGAGTGCAAATTTGATGGTAACAGGGAAGGGCTGCGGGAAAAAACGGTCGTCCTCACATGCAAAACCCTTGCGAGCGGGGTAAACTCTAGGCCGAAACCGCTTGATTGCGCAACCGCCGGAGAAGTACCGCCTGTCTCCTGACCGGCTGTAGTGCGGGCGTCCACGCCCGCACAGGTCAGAGCGTTATTACGGATTCATGCGGTCCGAGCTAGCGCGATAGAGAGGCGAACGTGACTCCTGAAGCGATCGGCAAAATGGCCAACGAGGGTCGTGTACTGGCCATCAATCCCGGAACAACCTCGACGAAGTTCGGTATTTTTACCCGCGCGGGCGAGGAACTCACGCGCAACATTCATCATGGCGACGATGAAATCCAGCGCTTCAAAGGGCGGCCCATGCTGGATCGTCTGGAGTACCGCGCGGATCTGATCGAAAAGGCGCTGGCCGAAGCCGGATTCACTCCGAAGGGCCAAGGTGCGGAGCACTGGGAAGCGGTGGCCGGGCGCGGCGGAATCCTGCCGCCGATGGAGTGCGGCACCTACCTCGTGGACGACGCGATGATCGCGGAGCTGAGGGCGGCACGGCGCGGCGAGCACGCGTCGAACCTGGGCGCGGTGCTGGCATTGCGGTTTGCCAAAGCGGCGTGCGTCAACGCATATATTGTCGACCCGGTGACGGTGGAGGAATGGCAGCCGTGCGCGCGGCTCTCGGGCTCGCCGCTGATCGAAAGGTCGTTTATCGGCCACGCGCTCAACACCAGGGCGGTAGCGAAGCGCTATGCGCGCGGACTGGGGCGCAGCTATGCGGCGCTGCGTTTGATTGCGATCCACATGGGCAGCGGGATCACGGTGTCGGCGCACTGCGAAGGACGCATGATCGACAGCAACTCCATCGAAGAAGGGCCGTTCGGGCCGGACCGCACGGGGTCGCTGCCGGTGCGGGCGCTGATCAAATTGTGCGGCACAATGACCGCGGAGGAGCTTGACCGGCACGTCTTCGGCGATGGCGGTCTCTACGCTTACCTGGGAACGCGCGACCTGAAGGAAGTGGAAAGGCGCATGGATATTGGCGATCGCGAAGCCGCGGCGGTTTTCGAGGCCATGATTTACCAGATCGGCAAAGAGGCCGGCGCCATGGCCGCGGTTCTTGAGGGGAAAGTCGACGCGGTACTCGTGACCGGCGGCATGGCGCACTCCGAGCGTGTTTTGGCGCGGCTGCGCGGCTATGTTGAGTGGATCGCGCCGGTCAAAGTTTATCCCGGCGAAGACGAATTGCGGGCGCTCGCCGAAGGCGTGTTTCGCGCGCTGGATGGCGAGGAAGAAGCGAAGCGGGTAAAGGCAGGGACTTAGGGACTGAGGGACTCGGGAACAGGGAACAGTGTGAGTGTGAGTGTGAGTGTGAAGCGTGCGGCGAGTCAGACTGGGGGATCGTCGCGCCCCGGAAACGATGCATGAATCAGGATTCACTGCTGGCTATTGGACAGTGAGAGTGACAGTGCCCGAAGCGATTGTGGCGCCCGAGGCGCCGGTTACCGTCACGGTGTAAGTTCCCGGCGTAGTGCCGGCGTTTCCGCCGCCTCCACCGCCGTTGCTACTCCCACCGCAACTTGCCAACGCGCCGAGTGCGCTCATGGCGACGAGGATGGAGAGCATCGCGCGCCAGCTACGCCGCCGTGCCGGGATGCCGAAGAACACAAGCAGGGCGAGAACCGCGCCGGAGCCCGCGCCCAGCCATCCCTTGCGATTCCCAAGCCTGGGGTAAACAAGGCCGGCGGTGGCGGCCGTGGTTGCGATCGTCAGGGTAGAGGTCTGTGCAGTTGTGCCGCTGAGGTTGATCGACGCTGGGGAAAGGCTGCATGTTGCCTGGCCGCTGGAAGCGGTTGGGCTGATGGAGCACGTCAGGCTCACGGCGCCTAAGAACCCGCCTGATCCCGGCGTTACCGTGATGGTAGAGGTGTTTCCTGTAGTTGCGCCGGGGGTGACAGAGACCGCCGCGCCAGCAACGGTGAAGGTGGCACCCGGCGCGTTATTGATGTTCACCGAGAAGCCGGCTGCGGCCGTGTTCGATGTCGAGTCCGTCACCTCGGCGGCGAAGCTCGCGTTGCCCGCCGTGTTTGTAGATCCGGACAGAACGCCGCCGCTGGACAGGCTCAGGCCGAGCGCTGTGAGACTGCTGCCACCCGATGTAACTGTCCAGCTCAAGCCCGTGCCTGAACCGCCCGAGGCCGTCAGCGTCTGCGAGTAGGAGGTTCCGGCAAGCCCCGAGGGAAGCGGGGTTGCGCTGGTGATGGCCAACGTTGCGTTGCTGGTTTCGGATCCGGCCAGTCCATAAAAGCTGGTGAGGTTGGCTTGCACGGCGTTATCGGTCGCATCGGTAGTGGCCGAGGCCAGAATGGCTCCCTCGATGAAGCTGGTCGGCGCATTCGAGCCGTCTCCGCCCCTTCCTAAAGACAAGCCGCCCTGCAAGTCCATTGTGTATCCGGCGGGCAGCGGGCCGTTGTAGAGGGTAGCCAATCGGCCATGCGTGGCGTCGCCCGACTTCACCGTGAACATCGAACCCGTGGGATTGTACCTCCCGAAGATGCTCAGGTAATTTTGAGCCGGTGTGCTGCCATACAGGAAGACACCATCCTCCAAATCGACCCCAGGCCACGGCCCGGATCCGATGCCAAACGTGCCCATTGCGCCCGTGCTATACGCCAGGGAAAACTCCGCGCCTTTGCCGGCATCTCGTGTGGGGCTTTCCGTGTCGCCGTAAGTTCCGCAGCATCCAGATACTTGACTGCCCTGGCTCGAGTTTTCAGAGACCATGTAGGCAGTGATGGCGCTGTTGCCCGTAGGCATGTTCACCGTATAGCAGCCCATCCCACAGCCAGGCGCATTTTGGTAATACCCTTGGCCGGCGACTATTCTAGCCACCGGAACCGTCAAGCCGCTGGGGGGCGTGGTCCATCCCACGGGCGCTGGAGATTTACCGAAGGCTCCATCTACTGGCAGGTTGTTACCCACCGAAGGGCTGTTCATCTGGTCGTAGATTTCAGTGATGGTACAGGTTGTGCCTGAACAGAAACTGGTAATCGCGGACGCGTTTACGACGCCAGAGGAAAGAGTGCCAACATTCAATGTGGCGCCGTCCGATGCCCTTGTAATCTGGAACAAGCTGCCTGTGTAGTTGGCCAGCATACGCCGGGCCAGACTGTGCGCTGCAATACAGGGAGTACCGGCCGCCGCCAGAATGTCGCAGGGGCCAGTTTGGGCCTGCACCGGCCGTGCATGGCTGATAGCTCCGGCCAGCATAAGGCCAAGGATGATGCGCAGCGTCTTTTTCATTCCATCCGGAATTTTCTTTTTCGGCACCGGTTCCATGGAATTGTATCGGTCCAGAGGCGGATTGCGAGGGCAAAAGAACGTCTGTGTCGAAAAAGCCGGCGTCTGCGGAAGAAGAGCCGGGCGCGCGGCGCGAACCGGACGGCGCCGCCCCTGCTTCTCCGGTTATTGTTCTTTTACCAGAGAAGTACCTATTAGAATGATCTTCCCATCGGGGACCAGCTTCCTCTCGATTGGCTCATAGCCCGGCAGCTCGATGGTGAGGACGCGGGGATTGTCCCGCTTGATCAGAACAAACTCCAGAGGTGTGATGCCCGCCTTGTTCCCGTCAACATAGACCTCCGCGCCTTCGGGGGTGGTAATTATTGCGGTCTTCGATGCTTGCCCTGTCTCTATCAGTCGAGCCATCTCTTGCGGCGTTTCGACAGGTTCGCCTTGAGCCAATTGAGCGGCGGCTGCCGGCGACGTTTTACTCGCCTGGGAGTTTTCGATCAGCAAACCTAGAGTGCGTAACGGATTAGAGTTACTCATCTGGCATCCATCCTTCGTGAGTGGCGATGTCCCTTCTTGAGAAAAGATTGGAGTCGGTCAGTGAAAACTCGAACACGCCAATCTGAACATCTACCGCTTCAGCTTCCGCCAACCTGGTAAACAATTCGGGGCTACTGGTTACGTCAATGGATTCTCGTACGTCCTCGGCTTCAGGTACTTGGCCCTCCCAACCCGCGTTCTCCGCAGTTTCCGGCGTGCCGTCGAGGAGAACCGCAATATCCGCTATGGGAACTCCGGGCGGTGCTTGGAGATTAGCTCGGAATTCGCTGCATTCAAAGACAAAGACAAGGGAGTGTGAGGAAAGCTACGTTACGAACGGTCAATGGGCGAAAGTAAGTACCCAATAATTACTAACTCATGAATAACCAGGTCACAGCCTCCTGAATCGCAGCTCCTTGCGGGTGACGCGGATCTTGAGAATGCGAACTCACCACTGCAAAGGTACCCCGTGATCCCGATTTTGAGACCTGGAACTCAACGACACAGCCAGCCAGCGCCTCCACCACCGCCTCCGGGTGCCGCGTAACCAGGGAACGGAAGAGCAGGGACTCGGGACTAAGGGGCTAAAGGACTCGGGACTAAAGAACGAGGGGGCGGGCGCGGGAACGGGGGTACAGACCGGGCGGACCTCCGACAGATTAGACCGGGCGGATCTCCGACACTGCAGCGAAGGGTGATGGCGTTACAACCGTCATTATGCCTTGGAAAACGAGCAGTGTTATGGAAGAGAAGC
>Ga0074046_10003097_pt1 | contig 14057 bp, 14 predicted proteins | sample BogForMeECP23OM3_FD_94441 | JGI IMG/M metagenome (GOLD analysis project Ga0074046, IMG submission 94441) | Bog forest soil microbial communities from Calvert Island, British Columbia, Canada - Bog Forest MetaG ECP23OM3 | ecosystem: Environmental > Terrestrial > Soil > Wetlands ...
ATGTTGCGCAAGTCGAGGCCCCGGCGACACAGGGGGGCGAACCAGATAATACGGCATCGCTAGAGCTCTTGTGGGTATTCGCGTCACGCACAGTTGACACAGCAGCACGCGATAAGAAAAATACGGCTTAGTCGAAGCGGCGCTTTCCTCAGCCTGACGTTTTCTTCTACCTGCGAATCCTGTTTGCCACCGGACCAGGGGCTTTTGCTGGGTTGCGCCGTCGCCTTCTTGGATGGGCGGGTTGGACCGAAGATCCGTGCGAGCAATTAAATGTCGCGGCCACGGAACAATCTAGAGGAAATCTTGCTCAGACACTTCTGGGCGTCGGAGCGGGATATCAAGCAGGCACGCCGATGCCGCAAACCCGGACAGAGCCTCGTCGATGCTCTGATAGAGACCGGATCGGTCAGCTCGCGGCATTTGGCGGGCGCACTGGCCCGCATGTATCGTCTCCCGTTCCAGGCGGAAGTAGATGAAGCCGCAATTGATAAGGTGCTACTCACGAGAATTTCAATTAAGTACGCGCAACGGAACCGGATCTTGCCGTTTGGAATCGATGGAACGAGTCTTATCGTCGCGATCGCCGATCCCTCAAATTACCATGCGCCCGATGACCTCGGTGTCCTTTTTTGCCTACCCGTGCACTCAATCGTGGTGCCCTTCGATCTCCTCGACCACCTCATCGCCCGCTCCTATGATGCCGTTTTCAATGATCGGATTACTCTGACGGCACAGGGCCCAATCACCGTCCTCGATGAGCAGGAACTCGAGGCTGTGTCGGGCGAGTTTTTCCAGCAACCATTCGATGAAATACTCGAAGAAGATCCTCGGTTAATCAGGCTGGTTAACGCTCTCTTCCGGAGAGCAATCAACGAACACGCCAGCCAAATCCTGATCGAACCCGGCGAGCAGAATCTCCTGGTGCGCTTCCGGACCGAAGCGGCTCCATACAACGTGATGTCAGCTCCAAAGTGCCTGGCACCCGCCTTTGTCTCGCGTATCAAGGCCATGGCAGGACTGAAAATGACAGAGGGGCGAAATCCGCTGGAGGGTGACATTCGGTTGTGCATCGCGGGACGCATTATGTGTGCACGCCTCTCCCTCTACTCTGAGTCATGTGTCGAACAAGTGATCGTGCGACTTGACAAACGTCCCCAGCAGCATTTGCTTGGCGTAATCGATGACTTTGCAGATGCTGTATGGGGACTGGCAACGAATGGGAACGGAGTCTTGAAGCCCCTAGCTTGTTCACAATGCGGTGCGTCGATTGTGGTTGCCGCCGCGGTGTTCTGCAAAAATTGCGGAGCGCGGGTGAGGGACACATCCGGTTCGGCTAAAACCTGTGGTCCGCAAAAACGTTTCGCTTCGACTTGAAGCCCGCATAGCTTTTAGCGATTTTACGGATACAGGGTCGACGACGGGGGGGCTTCTTGCATCATGAGCAGAGGGCTTAGTTGGCTGAGGATCGTCCTCCCGAAGGGGTGCGGCGCAGGCGAGGTTCGGTGCTCAAGCCGCAGAAAAAGGGGCCGAGGAGTGGGTCCAAGGAATACAGGAACCTGCGGTCGTTGTGACAACCGATAGATCAAGCCGTGAGCCGGACGGAGAGGTGCCTGTTCACCCTCCCAGGCCGAAACCGGATGTTCACCCGCACGGCTGGCGAGATCCGCTCGGCGATAATGCGGTCGATCCGGTCGGTGGCACCCAAGGTGGTCTTCACCGCCCGCGTGGTGGGTTCAAAGTCGAGTACAAAAACTTGGGGAAAACGGAGGAAGGGCGCTCCGTCTACGACTCGGCGACGTTGACGATCTTAATCAATCTGGACCATCCTGTAGTAGCGGCGGCCCTCGGTAATGGCAGCGTTGAAGACACGATATTTCGCCGCCTTTCCTATGAGATCGCGTTCACCGAATATGCCATGGGGCTAGGATACCAACTGGCACAAGACGACCCGAACAAGCCCCCTGACGAAATGCTCTATGATATTCGATCCACGCTGAATCGGATCTCCGCAGCCGCGGTGGCTCTCTATCGGTAACTGCGGTCCAAGTGTTTGGCGCCATTGGAGACTCCATGAACAAGGAAGGTATTGATGATGGCGATCTGATGCTCGCACTTCAGCAAACTTATGAGGGCTTCGACACCGCCGACCTGAAGGACGCCAAGGCGCTGCTGGAGGAACTCAGCGCATAGTTCCCGCCAAATGCTAGAATCGTACGCGACCACGATACAATCGAACTCACAGCTTTGACTGTTTTGGTCAGCGCTGACCTCAGCTCAAAAGGAGACGATCACTTGGACATGCAATGCTCCTGTATTGTTTGCGAATTCTTCAGCAATCTAAAATCCATACTCGGTCGGCTATCGTGCTGGATTTCCTTCGCGCTCCAAGCTGGGACGAGCTTAATGTCAAGAATTCCGGATTCCATGAGCACAAGAATCTATCACGGCTCACGAAACTGTTCCTGCTCTATTGTGTGTGCGGCGGCGCGACGAACGGGTCGCGACGGCCTCCCAGAAAAGTGCGCCGACGCGGTTCAGAAAGCGCACACCCAACGCGAGCGGGTCTTCTTCTTACCGCGAATATGTGCGCGCGACAGTCGTCTATGGGACGCACGCGTCAGCACTCTACGCGACGGGACAAACGGCGCGTTTCGTCGTCTTCGCGCGTCGTTCTCCGTTTCTTCGGATCTCAGCGCAACATCATTCTGTGAGTTCTCAAAGGTTCAGCTTCTTTCTCTCGCTCGCGGCCAATAGGCGCGCCAAGTCGTCCATCGAAGAGGTGCTGACCTTAAGGAACTCTCGTCCGAGTCTGCGTCCGAGGTCTATCGAACCATGACTGAGGATAGGCCCCGCCAGACGCTTCCCACCTTCTACCAGGAGCGGGACGGCGGCGGCACCTACAACTGCGCCTGCCGGGTGCCCCGTCGCGGCGAGACCAAAGACTGCGCCCGCGGCAGAGCTTACTATGTCCCAGAAGATTCGGCCCGAGGGTCCGCCCATTTGATCCTTCCCTATGAATGCTCCGGATACAGCGTCAAGTTCGTTCAAGGCGTCCACCCCTTCTTTCGCGCTTGTCGCAGATCGGGCGCGATGAATCGCATTCCACACTTTCGTCCGCGGTCCGCTGAGTTCGTCGCGTAACTCGCGCAGAACAATGGGAACCTGTTCTCTGGTTTTGCAACGTTTGAGAACTATCGCTAGCACAGGGAGGAAGCAGTGCCAACTTCCGGGTGCGAAGCTCGTGGGCTAAGTGTTTCCACTCTTCGTCCAACTGCGCAAAAAGTTTCTCTGGGTACTCGGTGCCGACTTGCTCCACACAGAATGCGAGACCGCCGTCACAGATTATGCTCCCACCGGAACGCACGGTATTAATCAAACGCTGGAAATATTCGACATATGCCTTGTAGTATGGGCCTTCTGGGCTATCGCCAGAAATCACTTCGGCTGCGGACATCAGTTCGCCGCTCAGATCTATCGTGATCTCCTCGGGCGGACCGAATCGATGCTCAAGCAGACCGTCGTATCCTTGGAGGCTCGGACCTACACCTACTATGACATTTCGTGGTCCGGTGTCCGTTTCCTCTTCCTCTGAGGGCGAGGCGGGCCATGGCTCGATTTCCATGCGCATCTCGTCATGGAGAAGAATCGCGCGCACGAATCGCTCGACCTTGGGAAGCTCATCAAGAGAAGTGAGCGGTCCGCTGACCAAGGAACGGAGGGGATAAAAAGCATCTGAATCGAAGACGGCGACGCTATGTTGATTCGTCGACACTGCTGAACCTCGCTTGGGGTGATGAAAATGCGACCTTCACTCAAGCTCACTTTGTAGAAAGTGCGAGGTTCGCGCCTGAGTCCCAGAGACGACGGTGATAAACTGCCGGCGACGCTGTGGAGCGCCTTTTCCCTTGCATCCTCGCAGAGCTGGAAGGTCATGATGTCGACTCGGAGCACAACGGTGTTTGAGTGGGCGGCGTCCTCGGCCAGAACGGGTTGGTGGGTGGCGCCTGCTATTCGTATAATGAGGTATGTCCGTCAATAATTACCCGATCCCCGCTCTGTCCCAGCGCTGGCTGTATGTCGATTTCAACAGCTATTTCGCGAGCGTTGAGCAGCAATTACGGCCGAAGCTGCGCGGCCAGCCGATAGCGGTTGTCCCGGCCGAAACAGATTCCACCTGCGCCATTGCCGCGAGCTATGAAGCCAAAGCCTTCGGGGTAAAAACCGGCACCATGATATATGAGGCCAAACGCTTATGCCCCGGCCTGATCTGCGTGTTGGCTCGACACGAGTGCTATGTCGAGTTTCATCACCGCCTTATCGAAGAGATTGAGCGGCATATCCCGGTTACCGCCGTTTGCTCCATAGACGAGGTGGCCTGCCGTCTTATGGATAATGAAATCTCGGTCGAGCGTTCGACCAAAATCGCACAGTCGATTAAAAGTGGGATCGCAAAAAACATCGGTCCCTATATGCGCTGCTCAATCGGCATTGCGCCGAACCGCTATCTCGCAAAAGTCGGCACCGAGCTACAAAAGCCGGATGGGCTGGTGGTGCTGCGTGCGGAGGATTTGCCACAGAAGCTTTTCAGCCTGAAACTGCGGGATCTGCCGGGGGTCGGCGCCAATATCGAACACCGAATCCAGAAGGCCGGCATTATGAACCTGACGGGCCTGTTCGCGCTCAATCCTCATGAGATGCGCACAATCTGGGGCAGCGTCTGGGGCGAAAAGATGTGGTATCTGCTGCGCGGCATGGAACTGCCGGACGAGATAACCGCCCGGCGCAGCGTCGGCCATAGCCATGTCATGGCGCCGGAACTGCGCGATCCGATCAAGGCCAAGGATGTTGCGCGGCGCCTGACGCTGAAGGCCGCCGGCCGCCTGCGACGTATGGAGTATTATGCGGGCGCCATGTCGTTTTCGGCCCGGCTGGAAAATGACTTGCGCGTCCATGCCGAAGAGCGCTGTTACCGGGCACAGGACAATAAGACCTTCCTTGATCTCCTGGACAGGCTCTGGACTCAAGCGCTCAAAGAAAGCCGTGGCGTCAGGATCAGAAAAGTCTCTGTCACGCTATCAGACCTGGTCGTGGCAACTGAGCTGCAACCGGAGTTGTTCGCGAACCTGCCGGACGTCGATCTGGCGGCGCGCGGTAAATCGGAAAAATTGTCCCGCGCTATGGACAAGATCAACCACCGCTTCGGGCGCGACAGCATCCTGATTGGCATGACGCCCTCACGGGGTCAGTCTTTCTCCGGCAGTAAAATCGCCTTCACCCGCATCCCAGATGTTGATGAGTTTTTGGAGTAGCCTCTTTTTCTAGAATTTACTGGCCATGCATACTTAACTATCCACGAGAAGATTCGATTCAATAACCTTGTCATATACGCGATAGTGACGGCCAATGTCCTTAATCTCAACCACAGTTGGGAAACCGGCAAGCTCTTTGGAGAGCCTCAGCAGATTCAGCGACCCATTTTATTAATCCATAGACTTTTCCATGCTACGCAAGATGCCATCGGGCTCGCTGACCCCCATGGCTACGATCGCGTCGGCACGCTTCTGAGTATCGGCCACCGAGTAGATCCTCAATTCGTCGGCGTTCCCGGATGGCCGGACATGGGCCACGTCGCTGTTATCAAACAGAATGCGTAGCCCATCCGTATAGTCCACATGGGTGATCGTTCCAAAGCCCATCTCCCGCGTGAAGAACTTCTCGATCCGATTTCTGATGTCTGCGAGCTCCGGTTCCTGGGGTTCAGGGCGCAGCGGCGAGAAGCGTGCCACAACCTTCAATGCAACCGCCCTGGGAAACTGCTTCAGCAATGCGGCACGACTGAAGCGCTTTGGCAACCGGGCGAATCGATCCGCCAAAGAGAGCCCGCTTTCTGCCGCGGCAAAAAGCGTCGCGAGGATAGGCAAAACAGAATCCCTCGTGAGGAGCGCTTTCAGAGTCGCACCATTTCGCTCTAGGTCCGAGCCGGTCAGGAAACCTCCGTTCGGCTCCCAACCACAAACGAGCTTCTTGCCTTTTTGAAGCGCCGCCTCGATTCCGGCGATCACAAATGGCGAGCCGATCCGCGTCTTTGGCTCGACCAGGCACGACAGTTTCCCGCGGTCAACCGCATCGTTGCAGCTGATTGGAACCACGACGGCATCCGCCCTCAAAAACTCTGCCACAACCATGCCCACCAAATCGCCTCCAAAGAAGTGCACCTTGGAGGTCGCTTGGTCCGCTCCGAGAATCAACGGTCTGTCGCTGTCGCCGTCCGTTGACACAACAGCATACAAGGGACCATGTGTTGCAACTTCCTTGTCAACCAACTCCTGGATCACCGCAAGCGCTGAGGCATCGATGTTCTCTGTGTCGATGGGGACGAACGTGTCACTGCGTCCGGCTTTGACCACCTCGGCTCCCAAGTGCTCGAGGATTTCGGCCAGCAGGTCGCGCCCCACCGCGGAGTGCTGATAGACCATTACCCGCTTGCCGCCAAGCGATCCTCCCTTGAAGAATTGTGTGAACCGCTCGATGTACGCGGCGCGCGCTTCTGCGTGTTCCGGTGGAAGAGTCTGGTGCCCGGACTTGAGAAACCCGAACTCATCGAATAAGGATTCGGCCGCAGGCTGTGCGTACAATCGCTCGCGTACCTGCTGGACCTGCTGGTTAATGGGGACTTCTTGTTCCTTGAGCAGTTCGCCTCGGCTGCTATACGTCTTGTACCCGTTGAGGTCGAAAGGAATGTGGCTGCCGGTCACCATAATGCTGCCTTTGCCCAACGAGAGCGCATAATTGGCCAGTGCGGGTGTAGGAATGGAACCGAGGTTCACTGCCTGCATTCCAGCGTTGCCAATGGCGGTTACGATCGTTTGTGCGATGTCCCCGCGACCACTCAACTCCGCCACAAAGCTGCTGGAGCTGGGACGCAGGTCGTAGGCAAGGAAAAATTTATCACCGCGGATGATTCCTCCCTCGGAAGGAGCAAGCGACTGCAAGTATTCCAATTCCGCGAGCGCATTGACGTAGACCTCCAACTGCGCGAGGTCCACAACCTTGCCCCTCCGCCCGCTGGTTCCGAACTTCAATATCTGGGGCTCGTATTTCAGACTCGATCGAAGCGATTGCGGTTGCATCGTAGGGCCCATTTCAGTGGATTGGTCTAGAGGTCGCCTAGGGAAGCCGAGTTTTGCGAGCATAGCCAGTTCGACGCCGCCTCGGCAACCCGTCTTATCAACCGAGCGCAGCTTGGCGCGTTCGGACGCAATAGCCGGGTTGTTCGTATATCCGGCGCGACGCTGACGGCGTGACGGAGGAAAACATTGAAAGAGTATGAGAAGGGCGTCGCTATTGAATCCGGTCCCGTGGCCATGGGCCTCCTCGGAGCCGGGTACGCGAGGTCGGGAAATCGAGAGCAGGCGCGCAAAGTCCTCGAGCAGCTTAATCGCCTACCAGCGCAGACGTATGTTGCGCCATGTCAGCCGGCATTGGTCTATGTCGCACTCGGCGAGAATAATACTGCATTAGACTTTCTTGAAAAGGCGTACCAGGAACGCAGCGGGTGCGTGGGCTTTCTCAAGGTCTATGAAGACTGGGACCCGCTGCGCTCCGATCCGCGCTTCATCGATTTGCTGAAGAAAGTGGGCCTAGGCAACTGACGGCGCGAAGTTTCTTCTCAGCCAGGAGGCGTAGCCCGTGAATAAGCTTGAGATTGAAAGAAGGGCTCTTGATCTAGCGGCCAAGACGCCAACGGAAGGCGACGATCTCGAGGGTGTGTTGTTTGAGTTCTTGAAGCTCCTTCACGAAAAGAGGGCGGATTTACGCGAAAACATCATCCGAAGGGCGGCCAAGCAACTAAAACAGGAGCTCGTGCGAGAGCAACTAGGAGGCTTTAAGGTTAGTTCCGAACACTCAACCACGGGTTGACACGGATAGCGACCACCACTGGCATCCAGAGCGCGCGTCTTAGGCGTGCGCTACCAAGTGGTATTGCACCTTTGCCAGAAAATTTCTTCTTTCCCGATTGATGAACGCGGGGAACGACGCCGACGTAACTAGCGAAAGCTGCAGCATCACGGAAACGTGCGGGGTTCCCTGCTTCGGCGATTATGGCTGCAGCCGCCGAAAGTGATCGCCTCTCACGTGCTGGCCATGTCAATGCGAGAATCGATCCGATCTTTCAAACGACCCAAACGGAACCGCTGAAGTTGCCAACAGAGATATTGCCGGCATGTTGCCCACGAACTGCTAGAAAGGCTGATTCTCCGGTGCCGTCAGATGAGCAAATGACGCCGCACACGCGGGCTATTTCGAGGAGTTGGGAGCGGGTTTCTCAAGCATAATTGAGCGTGCCGACCGGCGAATCTAATTTGATCCCCGACAAGCATTTGTGGGCGGGCCTGGGGCGGCTCGCACCGTTTCACAAGGTGGGGTTCAAACCCGGAGAGGAAATCGCGGCGCGCCTGGAGTCGCTCGGCGTGGCGGCATCGGAGATCGATTTCATCATCAACTCGCATCTCCATTTCGATCACTGCGGCGGCAACCGATCCGCAAGACTACGACCACGGGCTCGGGTTAAAATGATCGACGCGAGCATGACATCTTCGGCGACGGCTGGTGGTATGCATTCCCACTCACGGCCATACTTCCGGTCATCAGTCGATTCGCGTTCGAATCGGCGGTGATGACGTCGTGATGACCGGCGACGCCTGCTACCTGCGCCGCTCGGTCGGAGAAGCGGCAGGTTCGGGTATCTTATGGTCAACGCGGGGCCCAACTGGTCCGTTGTGGGGGCGTGGAAGCCCTTTTGACTCAAAACAGGGCTCGAACTTCGCGTTTGCAAAACTCCCGGTGTCGGTGGGAGTCTGATTGAGGATTGAAAATGGAAATTCCAGTTAAAGGTGTGTGGCTGTACGCTCATTGGCGTATCAGCAGCGACAGTTAGGCAACGGGAGGGATTTCAGGTGCAAGTGGGTCTTCGGAGAGGAGCAGTTCTCAACGTCCATTCCGATTCAGATGAGCAAAGTGTCGCGGCCGCAGCCCTGCGACGATCAGTTCGTCGTCGCTTGCGAATTCGGTTTACCAACATCATCGTCGCTCTTGCGTTGTTGCCTTTTGTGTTCGGTTCAGTTTTGCAATTGTTCCGAAGTCCGGCCGCTCAGGCACAGGAAGGGTCGAGCGTGACGAACGAATCGGCGGATCAGTCAGAAGACTTGCAGAACTCCGGTCAGAGTGAGCCGCCGGCCGCTGAAGATTCCGACCAAGATCAAGATTCCGCCGAGACCACGGTTGCGGATCCGTGCTTGGACAGCCTGCCCGTTCCAACGCCGATGAACGGCGCCGTTAGGGTGGTGCAGTTGGTCAACTGTTCCGATCAGGAGATACTGGGCGCCACCAACGCAGCCGGAACACCGGCGTTGCCCGCGCATTACCCGGTTCTCTCTCGCGAGGGAACGTGGATAATGCAAGCCTTCGACCCCATCCACCCCGCCAACGGTAAAAACGTCCTGACCATAGACATACCTCCGCAATGGGCGAGCACGGGACCGATGAAAAGTGTAGGCCCGAACATCTGGGTGCGAACCGGTTGCCGTTATGACCTGCCCATCGGATCGGGCCCAGTGCGAAACCGGCGGCTGCGGTGACCGGTACGATTGCAGCTCGGCAGGCCTTGGAGTGGGGCCTATCACCACGTTTACAGAGTGGAATTTCTTCCAGCCAGTAACGGGGAAGACGTACCACCTGGATAATTTCGATATCAGCGCCGTGAAGGGCGTGAGCCTTAACGTGGATATCCAGCCCGTAGGTGGCGACACTGCGGACCCCGGAAACCCTATCAACCCATTATGGGAATTCAAGAACTATCCCCTTACGGTTCACGGAGAGGATTCGCGAGCGGACAATCTGTGTCCCAAGAATTTCCGGCTCAAACGCTCAGATGTCGATAAGACGAGTATCCTCGGATATGTCCTCCTGGACGAGGACGGCAACCCGAAGGGCGGAGACAAAACGATAGCTTGCCTCAACAATTGCGGGAAGTACAAGTTCCCGGCCGAACCACCGTCGAGCTGCAATCCCGACACTGACGGGGAGTTATGCCGAAACTACCAGACGTTTTGCGCCCCCACTGGGAAGTATTACGGCACAGCATTCAATAAAAACGCTCCTCCTGGAATAAACAACTGTATTAACAATGGAGTCTACGACGATAGCCTGTGTCCCGTGAATGGTGCCTGCTGGAAGAACGGAGGCGCCGGCGTTCCCGGTACTATCGACGGTACATGCCAGCTCCGAGCATTCTACGCCAAAAATCCTAAGGACTGTCCCGACACTGTCTGTACCTTTCCGTACGGCGGCTACACAAACCCATACACGGGAAAGTTCATGATGGACTTGTCCACGCAACCTCCAGTCGAACTTTGCTCTGATGTCGACCCCAGTAACACGGCTGCCCAATGCGTTGGCGACGATACGATTCACCACGTATTGCATAGGGCGTATACTTGGCCCAACGACCCTCAGACCTACGTGGACGACGCGCCGCTCTACCGCATCATCTATGCGCCAGGGGAGAAAAACGAACCGATCACACGCTCGGACACGATTCCAGAGTGCAGTAAACTGCCTAAGCTATACGGTTATGAGGACATATATGGAGGGCCGGGAAGCTCTATCAAGCCCTGCGATATATCTGTGAACCGAGAAGACGCGGAGTTTGGCATCGCCCTGCCCGAGAGTAGTTGTACGAAGCCCAGCGATTGCCCAATTACCATGAACTGCAACACTTCTATAGGCAAATGCGTTAATTGGGGCTGCAACCTCGCCCCATCTGGTGCCGGAGACAATGGTGTCATGTGCCGGTGGCATCCAGCCCCGACCGAAAATGGGAAGGTACTGAATTGCAACCCTCCCACTACGGACGCATACGTTACGAAGAGCGCTTGCGGGTTTAATGCGTCCGGTAATACGCTGGTGTCCAGTTCTATCACGCCGGCCATGGGTGATCCGTTGTTTGCGGAGGTAGTTTCAACCTCAACTATTACGGGCGTCAACGTTCCCGGGCGTCAACGTTCCCAGCTCGATCAGCGGATGCGCGTCGTCATGGTCAACTGTTAGATCGCAACTTATTGGAGCCACCCAGGGTATCGCGATCTGGTACTCAGGCAAGGCAAATACCAGCTCACCTTGTAAAGTGACCGTGACGCTGGCGAGTAATCCAGCGTCGCTCAAGGTCTATGACATACCGCTCTATAACGGAACGATTGACGCAACCAGCAGCGCTTCTGGTGGCCCGGCAAATGCTCCAACAGTGAACACAGGCTCCGTCACGATTACGCACGCACCGGATTTGCTGCTTGGCAACTTGATTATGGCGAACCAGAGGTTCACTCCAAAAACCTATTGGGGATTAACGTTGGACGATGGATCAGATCCCATGCGTACGATGTTTTTCCCGGCGGACGACGGCGCGGACTTTCTGCCCGGTTTTGGCGTTTACTCCGGCAGCGCGGACGCCGGCCACGAATTTCTAGGGTCCACCGGAACCCATTCGCTATCGCGGATGAGCTATCCGGGAATCGGCTCAATGACTGACTTCGGCGGAGTGGCGATCGCAATTGAGCTAAGTGGAACCCCGTCGGAATCGGCGCACGCCAGCGGCTCCAAATCGACCAGCGTCGCGGCCTCAGCGGTGACGCCCTAGCAGGGCCATCTCCACGCTGACGGAAGCAAATGACAACGCCGGTTCCCGAACGCTGGGAGAAGTTAGTCTGGATCCACCTTATTGCACGCGCAAATTGCACAAATGTGGAGCGACCAGGGGCGCGGGCTGCAGGACCAAGGGATTGTTGATGGCGTTCAAGCTATGGAGGAGCACAATATCGAGCCGCAGAATCAAGCGCGCTTGCTCGAGCGTCTTGCCACGCTGATGTACGTCACCGATCTCTCAGATCCGAAAGGCATGGAGTACCTGGCTCGGGCACTTAAGATCTACGAGGGGTCCGGCCAAACAGAACGCGAACGAAGTTTCCCGTTCAGGACCGACCAGTAGAGCCCGCTACTCTACTGTGGCGGCAACCTGAGACAAAGCGAGCAACCTGGACGGACGCTCGAGCTCCGTCGAGCCCTTGATATCAGCGAACAGCGCAGTGACCGTCTTGCGCTCGCCATCTGCGGCGTCAGGAACGGTCTGTTCCGGCGCAATGCGCACCGAGGGCGTCGACGGAGCGCGCGCGTGGTCGATTTCGATACGTCCGAGGTCAGCGCAGCGGCACATTCGCCGCAGAACTTGGCCGCTGCTGCGTTCTCATGTCCGCATTTCGCGCAGCGTTTCTTGAACGGTGCCGCGCATTCGTTGCAGAACTTTTGTTCCGTCGGATTTTCCGCTCCGCAGGTGGGACACAGCATCTTTAAGTGCCTAGCTCCTCCAGCAGCGCCTTCGCATCCTTCAAATCGGCGGTGTCGAAGCCCTCGGTGAACCAGTTGTAGATTTCGGCGAGCATCGTGCGCGCTTCGTCGCGCTTGCCCTGTTTATCGAGCAGACGGGCGAGGCTCGTAGTGGCGCGCAGCTCCCACGACTTCGCGCGCTGCTTGCGCGAAATGTCGATCGCAGTGCGGAAAGATTGCTCTGCTTGCGCGGCGTTCGAGGCGTCCTGCCCCAGAATCAGTTCGCCATTGAGCCGATGCACTTCGGCTTCATAGTACCGTTGGCCGGTTCGCTCGATTAGTCGCACTGACTCGTCGATTGTGCGAAGACCCTCATCGAATCGCCCCATTCGGCCCAGGGCGGTCGCAATGAGGGCGAGATAATGGTCGCAAAAGATCTCGTAGCCGGCGGCCAGCGCTTTCGATGTATGGTCTCTGATCCGGGCGACGCCGCTCTCAAGGTCGCCCGCCATTGCATCTGCCCAACCAAGGTAAATTTTGGAGTGGGGATCGTAGTCCCTCGACTCGGTCGATAGTTTCAACGCTGCTTCTGCCAGCTCTCTCATTTGCTCAAAGTCACGGCGAAATTCAAAAAAGGTGGCGGCAAAGTTGTGTCCCACTTTCACGATCGTCTTGAACCCGGATTCGCGCGCGATCTCAGTCGCAATGCTTACTTGGTCCAGTGCCCGATCCGGGTAGCCCAGGAACCACTGGTCCCATGCCGTTATGATTCCGGTGGTCACTTGATCATAGAGCAGCATCCAACTCTTGGCTTGAGGCAGCTTCGCGACGGAGTCCAGCAGCGCCATGGCCCGGTCCTGGTCCGGGGCGGCGAGCTCGAAATCGCCCGAGAGGATCCTCGCAAATCCCAGCGAGCCGATCGCATCCGCAATAAGCAGTGCGTTGCCGGATTCCTCGGCCACTGCAATCATCTCGGGTGCTATCTTGCACGCCTTGCGCACGTCTCCACGGACAATCCGCACTTGGTAGAATCCAGTGAGCGCCCCCCATCTCTTTTCCGAGTTGATTCTGGGCCGTCGGCAAAGCTCCACCGCGCGCATATACGACTGTTCCATTTCGAGTGAGGCCGCGCCCTCTATGGCAAACAATGCCTCGAAGGCTGCGTTCCTGAGGTCCAATTCCAGCTCCGCGCGTTGGTCGTCATCGGGGAGCTTCTGCAACTGTTCCAGTCCTGTCTCAAACTGCGCGAGCGCTTCGGCCCTGGCCCCGCGGAAGGCGCACTGCTGGACAGCGCGCAGGCAGTAATGAACAGCCTTGCGGGGATTGCCGCTGCGCGCGTAGTGATGCGCCAGCTGGGCGACATGGTCGTCGAGGCTCAGCGCCATGCCGGGGTCGTGATTGCTCGCGAACGGAAGCGCGGCTTCGAGATATTCGACCGCCGCGGTTGGTGCTAACGACATCGACCGCCGGCGTGGTAAAAGTCCATTGTCGACATGCTCTCGCCTTCTCAGTTCCCGCTTCAGATCGTCAAGTTGGTGCCCAAACCGTTTGACGGCGGGGGTTGGAAAACCGAAGAAGTGAAGCGCGGAAGGTGTACAGATGCCAAGAAGCAGAGGTGGCAAGCGATCCGGCTTTCTTCTGCGTAAGAAACCCGGGTTCGGTAATTTGATTCCCTGTCG
>Ga0074046_10003098_pt1 | contig 14057 bp, 17 predicted proteins | sample BogForMeECP23OM3_FD_94441 | JGI IMG/M metagenome (GOLD analysis project Ga0074046, IMG submission 94441) | Bog forest soil microbial communities from Calvert Island, British Columbia, Canada - Bog Forest MetaG ECP23OM3 | ecosystem: Environmental > Terrestrial > Soil > Wetlands ...
ACGCCCTGCGGAAAACACAGGCCGGCCGCCGTTTGCGCGCAAGCCGCCTGGGTGAAACTGCCGCCCTGTCCGAATACGGTATTCGCCGCGAAGCCGACACTCTTTGCCTGCGTAAACGGTTGATTGTATTCGAGCACGCGGCTGTTGAGCGTGTCCGCAAAGTACAGATTGCCCGCGCTGTCCACCGCGACTCCCCCCGGCAGGCAGAGACTATCCGCCCCCAGGCCCGCGAGGTCGCCGCCGGCGATGCCGCTGTTGCATAGAGTGGTTTGAAAATCGGGCTGGCCGATCTCGATGTCCGCATTCTGGCCGTCGGTGAAGCTGGTGGCATCGTTCCATCCGAGGATGCGGCTGTTCTTGCCGTCCACGACGTACAGATGCTCGGTTCCGCCGCTCAGGTCGATGGCCATCTGGCCGGGAGAATCGAGACTCGCCGCGCCGGGATCGTTCAGGCCGTTGTGCGAGAAGTCGATTTGTCCGAGCACCGCATCCGCGATGTTGTCGCCGGTCGCCGCGATCAGCATCGTCACCATGAACACCGCGACGACGGATACGAGCGCGATGGTGCTCAGACGAAGTTTGGAAATTACTCGCGGCGGTTTGTGCGCGGTCGTGATGTCTTCCATAAATCCCCTCTTGCAATCGATCCGAACCAGGCGCGGCTGGCAAATATGGAACAAGTGTCGTGCCCGCACGATCGCGAAGTAAGTGGGGTGACAATTTGCGCCTAAACATAGTGCAGCGCGCTCGGCGCAGCGCGTCGCGGGGCATGGTCGCCGTCGTTAGGACAAGGCGATCAAATCGCGGTGAGCGGTTGCGGAACGAGTTTTAGCATTATAGAATCAGAAATTCATGAAATCAGAGATCTCGGCCACCGACGCAGCTCGGCGCTTTTCAGAAGTTGTGAACCGCGTGCGCTATCGCAACGAGACTTTCATCGTGAAACGAGGCGGCGAACCGGTCTGCGAGATCGTCCCCGTGCGCACCGCTGCCTTCACCGGCCGTGAACTCGTGGAATTGCTCCGCTCCCTACCGCACCCCGACAAGGATTATCTGGACGCGGTCGAACAGCATGTTCGAAAACAACCGAGCGCCGAGAAGTCAAAGTGGCCGCGCTGATCGATTCCAGCGTCTTCATCGCCGCCGAGCGCGGCCGGATCGATCTGGCAGTCCTGCTGGCATCGCTAGGCGGCGAACCTCTCGCGCTGTCCGCCGTGACCGCGTCGGAACTGCTATACGGCCTGCATCGCGCTCGAACGACTGCGCAACGAGAACGCCGCGATGCTTACGTCGAGGCGATATTCGCGCAAATGACAGTGCTGGCGTTCGATCTCACCGTCGCGCGGGTGCACTCAGCCGTTTCGGCTGAGCTGAGCCGCACCGGCCGCCAGGTCGGTGGGCACGATCTGATGATCGCGGCTACTGCGATGGCTCATGATTGCCGCGTGGCGACGCGGGACCTCAGGAGCTTTGCGAAAATTCCGGGCCTCGAGACTGTAAGGGTCTAGCGCTCGCGCAATTACCCTTTCAGATTTGCGGCGAACAGCTTGAGCGTGCGATCCCACGCGTCTTTTGCCTCGGCGGGACGATGGACGTCGGTGCGAGTGTCGTTGAAAAATCCATGCGAGCATCCCGCGTAAACCTTGACCTCGCCCGGCTTGCCGAACTTCTTCAGCGCCGCCGCCAGCCGATCTACGTCGCCGCGCTGGATCCAGCCGTCGTTCTCGCCGTATGCGTAGAAAATCGGGCAGCCGAGGTGCTTGAGTTTTTCGTCCGGCGGAACTTCGCCATAGAACGGCGCCGCAGCCGCGATTTCCCGGCTCTCGCATGCCAACAGCAGCGCGTAGCTGCCGCCCATGCAAAATCCCGTGATGCCGATGCGGGTTGAATGCGTCCGTTGTTGCGCGCGCAGCCATTCCACCGTGGTCTGAAGATCCGCGACGCCGTCTTCCTTCTTCAATCCGCCCATCAGTTGCGCGGCCCCATTGGGCTCGGTCGCAACACGATGGCCCTGTCGCGAGTACAAGTCCGGCGCGATCGCGAAGTAACCCTCGCGCGCCAGCCGCCGGGTGAGGTCGCGGACGTGGTCGTTCAGCCCCCACCATTCCTGCACTACGATCGCCGCCGGCGATGGCTCGACTCCCGCCGGCTCGGCGACATACGCCTTGAGCGCGCACGCACGGCCCGCATAGCTCACTTCACGCGTAACGATATCTTCGTTTGCCATCGTCGCTCACCTCGATAATATAAGATTAACACAATCAGGCTTGCGCTAAAGTTGGCGCATTGATAACAGGAAGTTTACAGAGACGCTCCGTTCGATGTGGGCGCGCAGACCGATTCCTCAACAAATTCATCCTCGCGCGCAAGATCCACTCATGGTCTGACGTTTGCGAAACTGTCCGGGAGGATAAGAAGCGATGCCTCAAATTGCCGTTATTAACGAATCAACCGTGACTTCGGCCCAATTCTCCGATGCTGTCGTGCAGGCGATGCTGCCGGCCTTCTCTCAACAATGGAACAAGGATCTCCAACCAATCTGGGGCGTCGATACCGCAACCTTCACCATCACTCCGAAGGGTCAGAAGCCTGCGGCTGGAACCTGGTGGGCGGTGTTTCTTGACGACAGCAATCAGGCAGGCGCGCTTGCGTATCACGATTTGACCAACGAGGGTCTGCCGATTTCCAAGATCTTCGTGAAAACCATTCTCGCCGACAACTCCAGCGTCAGCGTCGGCGCGACTCACGAACTGTGCGAGATGGCGGTGGATCCATGGCTCAACAGCGCCTATCAGGATCCGAAGGGCGTGTTCTGGGCGGGCGAGGTCTGCGATCCGGTCGAGGACGATCAGTATGGCTACCAGATCGGCAACATTTTGGTTACCGACTTCATAACCCCGAACTGGTTCGCACATCAGTACGCACAGGGCCCGATCGACTTCAAGGGCCATGCGAATGCCGCATTCGAAGTTCTGACCGGCGGCTATGCGCAGTACTTCGATGCGCAAAAAGGATGGCAGCAAATCACTGGCAGCAAAGCCAAACTGAGCGCCCGGGCGAAGGCCTCTGAGGGTTCGCGGAGAGAACGGCGCGCACGAAGGTTTGAGCATCCTCACAGATGGGAGCGGAGCAAACGGGTCTGGTAGGGGCAGACTAGCGGGATTTTTGCGGGTCCCTTTCTCTCTTCATACGAGGGTAGCGGACCCGCGCCGCGCGGCATCTACTCCGCCGCCGCCACCGGTATGAAGCCGATCGTGCCGTTCCTGAGTCTGATCTGGAGGTAGTCGCCGGTGATTCCCGTGACGTGAACGTACTTCTTGCGGCGCACGTGGCCGATGGTGGAACTGGTCTCGTCGGGATTTTGATATACCGGCGAATTTTTCGTCAACAGGAAGAGCTTGTTGAGCGGCTTGACCTGCGGCGCGCCGCCCGACGCGGTCGTCGCCGTGGCGCCCGCCGGCGCCGCCGCACTGGCAGCCGGCGTCGCGGCGGGCGCGGGCAGCAGCTTGGCGTCGAGTGCCCGCACCTCGTCAAACTCGGCGTTGGCTTCGGTCGCGCGAGCCGGCTCCGTCGCCAGCAGATTCGCCAGCGCCAGGTGGGCCTTTGCGTCTTTAGGGCTGAGCCCGATTGCGGTGCGGATTTGATCTTCCGCCTCGGCGGTCTTGCCTTCCTTGCCGAGCACCTCGCCCAGATCGAGATGGTAGTTGGGGCGGTCCGGCTCAAGCGCTACCGCGGCGCGGTACTGATTTTCGGCCAGTCCGCGCTGGTTCTGATCGCTATAAAGGTTGCCGAGCGCGGCGTGGGTCGCCGCGTTTTTAGGATCGATCTCGAGGACCTTCATGAACTCAACTTGCGCGTCGCCAGGTTTGTGCTCGAATATGTACAGATTTCCAAGCGCGATATGGGTGCGCAGATCGTTTGGCGCGAGCTTCACCGCCTCCTGGTAAGCCCTTTCCGCGTCGGCGAGCTTGGTCGTCTGCATGTTGGTGTCGCCTTCGGCAAGAAAATCTTCGGCGGCCTTGTGATGGCATCCCGCCCCTATCAGGATCATCGCTCCGGCCACGATCATCGCCGCGGTCCGGGTCGTCAAGCTTCGCTTCCTGTTCATCGCTGAGGTTTCCTCCAAGACTGGCGCGCCTTCCGATTGGGCAATGATCGGACCAGCGACGGACAAATGTGCACATCAATGTTGAATTGAGCACGGAAACGGTGTCAAGCATTCCAGGGCCTGTCGCGATTCCCGTTGGATGCGCGAGCCTGTTAGGTTATAAAGGTACGCCGTGCGCTTTATCCTGATCGCAGCCAAGCAACTCGAATTCGCCAAGACCCGGCTCGCGCCGGTGCTGCCACCCGGCGAGCGGCGTGCATTGGCCCAAGCGATGTTTCGCGACGTGCTGGCGGCCTCGCTTGGCGCAGCCGCCGCCGACCACGTCGCGGTGGTGACGTCGGACCCGGGCCTGCTCGCGCTGGCGCGCTCTGCCGGTGCGCTGACCATCGACGAGGAATTTCCGCGCGGCCTCAACGCCGCCGTCGGACTTGCCACCTCCGCGCTGATTGCCGATGGTGCGCGAACCGTTTGCACGGTACTGTCCGACATCCCATTGATCGCCGCCGAAGATATAGACGCAGTGTTTGCCGCGATGCCCGCCGAAGGCGGCGTAGTGCTGGTTCCCTCGCGGGACTTCTCCGGCACCAACATCATTTGCCGCTCACCCGCCGGCGCCGTGCCCACTCGATTCGGCCGAATGAGCCTGGTGCGGCATCTGGACGATTGCCGAAGCTCCGGCGTTGGGGCTAAAGTCCTGCGACTTGCGCGGCCTGCGCTGGACCTCGACGTGATCGCGGACCTCGCCGAGTTCGAGCGCGCCGGGTCCGCCACGCATACTCAAAACCAGTTGGCCCGGCTCGGGATTGCTCATCACTAAAAATTGAAAAACGGACTGATGTCGATCGTGGAAATGACTGGGCGGCTTGGCGCGCTGGTGATCGACGGCGTGGTCCAGCTCGGCGCGTTCGTGCTGTTTTTGCTGGGCGCCGTGTTTTATGCGTTCGTCCCGCCCTTCAAGCCGCGGCTGTGGATTCGGCAGATACGAATCATCGGCGCCGACTCGCTGTTCCTCATCATTCTAATCGGCGGCTTCACCGGGATGGTGCTGGGTTTGCAGGGCTACAACACGCTGCGCCGCTTTGGCTCCGACGGCGCGCTGGGCACGGTCGTCGCCCTGGTTCTGGTGCGCGAGCTTGGACCCGTGCTGGCCGCGCTGATGATCGCGGCGCGCGCCGGTTCCGCGATGGCGGCGGAGCTCGGCGCGATGCAATCCACCGAACAGATCGACGCGCTCACCGTGATGGCGATCAACCCGGTCCAGTACCTGGTCTCGCCGCGCGTGCTCGCCGGCGTGATCGGTTTCCCCTTGCTGACGGCGGTCTTCGACGTGGTGGGAATCTTCGGCGGCTACATGGTCGGCGTCGGTTTGATGGGCGCGCCGTCGGGTGCGTACTTCAACGGTATCGCCGCCAACATGGACGGCCACGACATCATGACCGGCATCTACAAGGCCCTGGTCTTCGGCGTGGTCGTAACCTGGATCTGTTGCTACAAGGGATATCACGCCGAGCGGATGGCGACCGGGGTCAGCCGCGCCACCACGGAAGCCGTGGTGCTGTCCAGCGCCCTGATTCTTGCGTTTGACTATTTTCTTACGTCTATACTTTTGTGATAACGCCGTAGCGATCGACGATCCATGAGCCAAACTGAAATCAACCGGGGCGACGGCCATGCGCAGAACATTCGCAACGCGGCGAGCGCCGGCAATGCGATCGAAGTGCGCGACCTTCGCCGCCGCTTCGGGCGCCAGCAGGTTCTCGACGGCGTTACGCTGGACTTTCCCGCCGGCCAGATCACGACCATCGTCGGCCCCAGCGGATCCGGCAAGACCGTTCTGCTCAAGCATATCAACCTGCTGCTGCGGCCCGACTCGGGCACGATTGTGATCGACAACGTCGAAGTGACAAAGCTCGGCGCGATCGGCCTGGACGCGGTGCGCGAAAAATTCGGGATGCTCTTTCAGGCCGGCGCACTGTTCGACTCGATGTCGATATTCGACAACGTCGCGTTTCCGCTGGTCGAGAAAACCCGACTGACTCGCGCCGAGATCGCCGAGCACGTGCATGAAACGCTCAAAGCAGTCGGGCTGGAGGGGATGGAAGCCAAGTTTCCCTCCCAGATGAGCGGCGGGATGCAGAAGCGCGCCGCGCTCGCGCGCGCACTGGTGCGGCGCCCGAAAATTCTCATGCTCGACGAGCCGACCACCGGCCTCGATCCGTCGCGGACCGGCGCGATTCACGAACTTATCCGGCGCACGCAGGAGAATTTTCAGCTGACCGCCGTGATGGTAAGTCATGACGTGCCGGCGGTCTTCCAGGTTTCCGACCGCGTCGCATTTCTCCATAATGGCCGCACTCATCTCAACGGCACGGTGGCCCAGGTGATGGCGGCCGACGACGACGTCTTCAAACGGTTTCTGGCGGGCAAAGCATCCGGCGAGGAGAATGAAACAGCCCTTGCGGGCTGAAACAAAGAGCTATGTACGCAACTCGAACCACGCAGCTTATCGTCGGCATTTTCGCGATTCTCGGCATCATCGCGCTGGCGATTTTGTCGCTGTCGCTGGGTAAACTCACCCTACTGCCCAAGGCGGGGTACACGCTCTACGCAAGTTTCGATAATATCTCGGGATTGAAGGCCGGAGATCAGATTCAGCTCGACGGCGTGCAGATCGGTAAAGTTGTGCAGATCGGGCTCAAGGACATGCGCGCGCGGGTTGCGATGCGCGTTGACGACGGCGTGCAGATCGACGCGGACGCGATCGCGGCGGTCAAGACCAGCGGAATAATCGGTGACAAGTATGTGTCTATCGCGCTCGGCCCCAGCGATCGTATCCTCAGAGATGGCGACACGATTCGGCAAACCCAGTCGGCGTTTGTGCTCGAGGATGCGATTGGCCAGTTGATCAACAACAGCGGCAGCAGCGGTGACTCGGCGAAGGATAAATCCTCAAACTCAGAGAAGGACCAGAAGCCTGGAAAATCGGAGAAATAACCGGGTGAAATATATGATGACGCCAACTTCCATCCAGCGAATCCTGCCGCGGCGCGCGATCGCGATGCTCACGGTGACGGCCGCGCTCGTCGTCAGCCTTGCACCGTCGCGCTTTTTGGCGCCCGCCTGGGCCGACGATCCGATGTCCGTGGTGAAGACCACCGTCAACCAGGCGCTGGACGTGCTGCGCGATGCGCAAACCCCGCTGGCCCAGCGCCAGGACAAGCTTCGCCAAATCGTGTCCGCAACCTTCGATTTCACCGCGATGGCGAAGTCCGCGCTCGGCTATCATTGGAAGCAGATCACCTCCGATCAGCAGCAGGAGTTCACCAAAGCGTTCGTCGCTTTCATCGAGGATTCTTACTTGAGCAAGGTTAACGACTACCGCGGTCAGCAAGTCGCCTTCCTCAGGATGACGACCGACGGGCCCCAGTATGCGCAGGTCAACACCGATATCGTGCAGCCGGGGGATAAGGAGCCGATCCACTTGAACTACAGCCTCGTGCAGGAGGGCAGCACCTGGAAGATCTACGATGTGACCGTGGACGCGATCAGCATTATCGCGAATTACCGCAACCAGTTTAATCGCGTGATGAACAATCAGGGCTACGCCACCCTGATTAGCGACTTAAAGAATAAACAGGCGGCGCTTGCGGCAAGTCTCGCGAACCACTAGCAAGTATGGATTCCTTGAGTCTGGAAAGGTACCCTGTTAACGAAGATTTTAGGGCGACACGCCATGGAGAGGCAAATGACATCTGGCTCGAAACAAATCGAAAGGACAGGCGCGCGCTGGATGATGCTCGCATCGTCCCTGCTCGCGGTCGTTTCGTTTGCGACCCCGGCTCTGAGCCAGGGCGCCGCTCCGAAGTCGCAGAGCCCGGCTGCCCAATCGGCGGCCAATCCGCCGACTCAGCCACCGGGCGAGAACAATCAGGGCGGCTATGCCGATCCGATGTCGGGGTTCAATGAGCCGATGTTCACCTTCAACCTCAAGCTTGACGATTGGGTGTTGCGCCCTGTAGCCAGCGGATACGCCACCATCGCGCCGCAGCCGGTGCGTGAGAGCGTGAGCAGATTCTTTGACAACGCCCATGTCATCCCGCGTTTCGCCAACAACCTGTTTCAGCTCAAGCTGGCCGAGGCCGGCGGCGAAGTCGCCCGCTTTGGAATTAACACGACGCTCGGATTGGCCGGCTTCTTCGATCCCGCCGACCTTTGGTTTGGGCTCAAGAAGCATCCCAATGATTTCGGCCTCACCATTCGCTACTACGACATTCCGACCGGTGCGTACCTGATGCTGCCGTTTTTTGGACCTTCGACGATTGGCGACACGGTCGGCCTGGTCGCCGACGGTGCGATGAATCCGATCAGCTACTTCGTTCCGTTGTGGGTGTCGGTCACGGTGGCCACCGGGTCGGGCGCGGTTCAAGCGGTGAACTATCGCTCGCTACATCTGAACATGTTCGAGGAAGCCGATCGCTATGCGATCGATCTCTACGGCGCTGTTCAGGACGCGTACCTGCAAACGCGCGCGCACGACGTAAAGAAGCTCCACGAGGAACAGTGGTAAGCGGCTCCGGATTCGTAGCGCTTAGAGTGATTTGACGATTGGCGCGCCGCGGGACTGAGGTTCCGCGGCGCGCTGCTTTTTTCAGTTGGCGTTGACGTGTTCCCACGCGTGGTACGAGCTGCGCACCAACGGCCCTGACTCGACGTGATGGAACCCCATCGCGAGCGCGGCCGTCTTCAACTCCGCGAACTCCGCCGGCGGCACGTACCTGGCCACGGGAATGTGCTGCGCCGACGGCCGCAGATACTGCCCGAGCGTCAGGATGTCGCACCCTACCCTGCGCAAATCGCGGATTACATCGAGCAGCTCGCCGTTGGTCTCGCCAAGCCCGAGCATCACGCCCGCCTTGGTGAACATCGGCTTGCCGAGCCGGCGCGCGGAGTCTTTCGCATGGCGGATAACGTCAAGCGATCGAGCGTAATTTCCGCCCGGCCGCACCGCGCGATAAAGACTCGGCACCGTTTCGATATTGTGGTTGTAGATATCGATTGGCGAGCGCACCACCGTCTCGACGCTGGCCAACGATCCCTGGAAGTCCGGCACCAGCACTTCGACGCGCGCCGGCGGATGCATCGCTTTGATCGCATGCGCCGTGGCCGCGAAATGCGCCGCGCCGCCGTCGGGCAGATCGTCGCGATCAACCGAGGTGACGACGACATGTTGCAGTCCAAGGCGCGCCACCGCCTCCGCGATTCGCCGCGGTTCGTCGCAGTCCAGCGGACGCACTTTGCCGTGCGCGACTGCGCAGTACGGACAATTGCGCGTGCACACGTCGCCCATCAGCATGAAGGTGGCCGTGCGATGCGAAAAGCATTCGCCGATGTTCGGGCAGCACGCCTCCTGGCAGACGGAATGCAGCTTGAGCCCGCCGAGGATCGCCTTGGTGCGAAAGTACTCGGGCGACACCGGTGCGCGAACCTTAATCCAGTCGGGATGTTTTCGTTCAACCATCGCCAGCCATCACCTGATGCGCCTGTCCTGGCTGCGACGCGCCGCCGAGAACTATTTCATCGTAGCGGAACACGCGGCGGAAACTCTCGCGCATCACCTCGGCGAATTCGCTCACCGGCACTGCCCGATTCGTCAGCTCGCAGATCGAAGTCATGCGGCATCCCTCGATACCGCAGGGCACGATCGAATCGAAGAAGCTGAGATCGGTGGATACGTTCAGTGCGAAGCCGTGCCAGGTGGTCCAGCGCCGGATGCCGACGCCGATCGACGCGATCTTGCGCGACCCAACCCAGACGCCGGTCATCGCGTCGCGGCGGGCGGCATCGATGCCGAATTTTGCAAGCGCGTTGATCATCGCCGCCTCGAGGTCTCGAAGATACTTCGCAACGTCGCGGTCGCGCCCTTCGAGTTTGAGAATCGCATAACCGATCAGTTGTCCGGGGCCGTGATAGGTCACCTGCCCGCCGCGCGAGACGCGCCGAATCGGCACGGCTGCGGGATTGCCGGCGATGAAGCGCTCGTCGGCGCCGCGGCCCAGCGTGAAGACATGCGGATGCTCCATCATCAGGAGCGTATCGCCGATCGTGCCGTCGAGCCGCGCCGCGAGCATCGCGGTTTGGATCGCAAGCGCGGCATCGTAGTCAACGACGCCCAAATCGGCGACGGTGAGTGCTCCGCGCGCGTCCATCGTCAGAAGTCTATCGCTTCGCCGTCGGCGGCCAAAGCCGCTTGCATGATCGCTTCGGACATCGTGGGATGCGGATGCGCGGTCTTGCCGATTTCGGTGACGGTGGTCTCGAGCGTTTTGCCGAGCACGACTTCGGAAATGATGTCGGTGGCGGCGTGCCCGATTATCTGGCATCCGATCACTTCGCCGTACTGCTTGGTCGCAACGATTTTCACGAAGCCCGCGGTCTCGCCGATCGCAACCGCCTTGCCGATCGCGCGAAACGGAAACTTGCCGACCTTCACTTCGATGCCGCGCGCTTTTGCGTCGGCTTCGCTGAGCCCCACCGTCGCAACTTCGGGCTCGCAGTAGATGCATCCGGGGATCGCGAGCAGGTCGAAACCGGGTTCGCGCACGCCCGCCATGATTTCGACCGCGGCGATACCTTCGGCGCTGGCCTTGTGCGCGAGCAGCGGCGGGCGGACGACGTCGCCGATCGAATAGATGCTTGGGACGGTGGTCTGGAACGAGTCGTTGATCTTGATGAAGCCGCCGCGTTCGAGCTCGACGCCAATTTTTTCGAGTCCGATGTTCTGACTGTGCGGGGTGCGGCCGACGGCGATCAGCACGACCTCGGCGTCGATGGATTTTTCGGCGCCATCGGCCGTTACCGCGACCGACCACAGCCCGCCCTTGCGCGCCATCGACTTGTAGCCATGCCCGAGCATCACGGTGACCCCGCGCTTGACGAACGCGCGGCGCAGCTCCTCGGCGACTTCCGCGTCGATGCCGGGGAGCATCTGCTTTTCCAGTTCGACGATCGTCACCTTGGCGCCAAACGCGCTGTAGAAATAGCCGAACTCGAGTCCGATTGCGCCGGCTCCAATTACGACGACGCTCGCGGGCATCGTGTCCAGCACCAGCGCCTCCTTGCTGGTAATCACGCCGTCTCCGACCTTCATTCCCGGGAACAGTTTTTCGCCGGACCCGGCCGCAATCAGAATCCTCTCCCCCTCGAGTGCTGAAACCGCGGGCGCAGATTTGCCTTCAACCGGCGCGAGCGCAACAGAACGCGGCCCGGTAACAGTCGCGTCGGCCTCGAAGTAATCGATTTGGTTTTTCTTGAGCAGGTAGAGCACGCCCTTGGAGAGCTTTTCGGCGGCGGCACGCGAGCGCGCGATCACTTTGGTGAAGTCGAAACGAACCTCGCCGACCTCGATGCCGTGTTCCTTCGACGCGCCGCGAATCGTGTCCATCGCAGCGGCGGAGTTAAGCAGCGCCTTGGACGGGATACATCCCCAGTTGAGGCATACGCCGCCGGGGCGGTCGCGCTCGACGACTGCGACGCGCATTTTGAGCTGGCTGGCGCGAATCGCGGCGACGTATCCGCCGGGTCCGGAGCCGATAACGACAAGGTCATAGCGGGTGTTTGCCAAGATGAAATCCTTCCGCGGTTTTCCTTATTATTGTCCGAATCAGAGCACCGAGTAAGGGCGGGTTGCCATGGCGGGGTGGAGGGTGGAGAGCGCTTCCTCGTCTTCATCCCACCGCCGCAACAGCGCTCCGGGCGAGCGTCCGTGGACAACCCAATTTGTCAGCGTTTCCGGGCGTCAACTTCGAGCGTACAATCCATTGGATATCCGGCAATCTCGTGGGGGATGAAACACGCGCGTGGCAGACTACTTGAGCAATTGGCAATGTCCTTTCTGCAACCAGTACGCTTCGCAAGCTGAGCGTTTCCCGATCTCAGGCGCGATGACGCGAGAGGGCGCGGGCGGTTTCCTCGCACTCACCGGGCAGTTTGTTCTCTGCCCTAATCCTCGCTGCAAGAAAGCCACTATCGGCGTCGCACTCTACCTTGGAGCCAAAAATGAAATCGGTCAAATTGAGAAATTTGGGAAGCCAATACAAGGTTGGCGCCTTGTTCCTGCAAGTACTGCGAAGGTGTTTCCCGATTATGTTCCCGAGGCAATTCGCAATGATTACACAGAGGCATGCACAATTAAGGATTTGAGCCCCAAAGCCTCCGCAACGCTGGCTCGCCGAGCATTGCAGGGCATGATTAGAGATTTCTGGGGAATAACCAACCCCAGGCTTGCAGCCGAAATAGAAGCGCTCAAGGACAAGGTAGATCCTAAGACGTGGGAAGCGATAGACGGCGTGCGACAAATCGGAAATATCGGCGCACACATGGAAAAAGACGTCGACACTATTATCGATGTAGAACCGGAAGAAGCCGAGAAGCTGACCTGGTTAATAGAGACGTTGATACAAGAATGGTATATCGCGCGGTTCGAGCGCGACAAACGGCTCACTGAATTGCACGATATGGTGACTGCAAAAGCAAGCATGAAGTCGAAAGAAGAGTCGAAAACAAAATGAAAACGTACTCGTTGCGCTCGCGTGGATGAACCGGAGAATGGCTGAAAAGAACCCGAAGCCGAGATCCTTCTATCAGCGTTTCGCGCTCACGATTAATCTTGACGAGGCGAGAGAAAAGTTTGTAGCGAGAGCACACAATCGAGTTTTTGAGCAGTTGTATCTCCGATACCGAAGCGTCTTGGGCGAACAAATTATGCTATCGGTCGCGGATGCCTTGGGAAGGCGGGTTGACTTCAGGCACTCGCTGTCCAGCCAAATAGGTGAAGATTTCCTCGATGTACTGAAAGCCATCGAAGGGGTGCACGCCGGCCTGGACAGCCACGGGATCGGCGCGCTTGACGGTGTGATCGACTATCTGCTGCGAAACTCTGAGGTTGACTTGGGTGTTCGATGGCGACCGCCCTTCTTTGTCCCTGCGGGTGCGGAAGAGCTTGACGAAAAGTTAGTCAGCGATAACCTATTGTGGCTCCGTGAAGCACCATCCTTTGAGCCGGTGCTCACGCCCTACGAGAAGGGCCTTCGTCATCTTCTTCATTCCCAAAACCGACCGGAGCTCCTTAAGGACGTAATTACCGACATGTATGAATCGCTTGAAGCAGTCGCCAAACTTCTGACGGGACGCGACTCTGATTTGTCTGGGAATGCCGAGCTGTTCATTAAGAAAGTTAAGGCATCGGATGAATACAAGATGATTCTCAAAAACTACGTAGATTACGCGAACCGCTTTCGGCACGCGGCTCGAAAAACTCAACCCAGACCGGTTCTCTCTGCCAGAGAGACAGAGTCGTTCGTATACCTGACAGGTTTATTCATTAGGCTCGCGCTGCCCACGAGTTGAGCGTCGGTACAAACATTCGGAGGGAAACAGATTCTTATGGCAAATAGGTTCTTCGTTTGTCACGTCTGCTCGAAACGGGTCGCAGATGAACAAGACTACGTCGTCACCATCGAGAAACACGAAGCCAGGGCAGAAGAACGCGAACACGTCGAATGTGCCGAGGCGCGCTGGCAGAAAATAGCAAAAGCAAAAAGGTAAGCGCGCTAACTAGACTCGCGACTGTGCTCGAGATTGTAACTGGCTGAGGAAGTAGTAGGAGGCAGAATCCTGAATCGCGCGCGAAATAGCGCGCTGTATAAGGACCCTCACCTTCATCCTCTCCCTAACAGGGAGAGGAAATACGGGCGCAGCGCGGAGAAAAAGATCCGGGACCGCTGCACGTCGGTCGGGATGACGGAATCGGAGACCCATTCGTGTTTCGTTCTCCTGAACTAAAAACGTTTCACGTGAAACGTTTTCCTGAAAACCCCAGCAGCACAGCACCATATCTGACCACCTCTGAGAAAATTGACTGCCATTGCACCTGCCTGCTTAACATTGGGTG
>Ga0074046_10003099_pt1 | contig 14053 bp, 8 predicted proteins | sample BogForMeECP23OM3_FD_94441 | JGI IMG/M metagenome (GOLD analysis project Ga0074046, IMG submission 94441) | Bog forest soil microbial communities from Calvert Island, British Columbia, Canada - Bog Forest MetaG ECP23OM3 | ecosystem: Environmental > Terrestrial > Soil > Wetlands ...
CCAAGCCATCTTGTCGGACAACTACCGAAGCGTTCTGGCCGCGCAGAGGATGAAGGAGGCACTCGAACGCCTCGAGGACGCGGCACGGGCTGCGGCCTCGGGCCATCCCGAGCTCGCCGTTCCCCGCCAACAGGAGGAACGGCGCAACTTCGAGTCTGCGCTGCGGGCGGAAGAAGGAAACATCACCGAACCCGGTGAGGCCGAGCTGGCAAAAGCTCTTCGAACGAAGTGGGAGGAGTACCAGAAGCGGCTGGATGACTGTTTGGGCAGGGCGAGCCGCCCGGAGGTCGAGGACTGCTATCTGCACCAGCTCGAGCCCGGCTTCCGACCCGTGAAAGCCGACGCCGACAGAGTCCTGGAAATGAACCAGGATGCCATGGTCTCGAAGAGCGAGAAGAACCGTGAGGACGCAGAGCGCCTGCGCTGGGAGATGCTCGCGGCCACCGTCGTTGCACTTGCCGTCGGGCTCGCAAGTTCCTGGTACCTTGCCACGCGTACACTTCAGCCGTTGACCGCTCTCGGGCAGGCCGTCGAGCAGTTCGGGCGGGGCGACTTCGCAGTGCGCGCACATGCGCGGGGTGGTGCGGAGATCGCTCAGCTTGCAGCCACTTTTAACGCCATGGCCGACCGGATCGACGAGTACCGCAAGAGCTCCCTCGGAGAAATGCTGCAAGCCCAGCTTGCGGCGCAGGCGACCCTGAACAGCCTGCCGGATCCCGTCTTCGTGTTTTCCCCCGACGGCAGCATCCTAAGCGCCAACCTTGCCGCAGAGGGTCTGTTTGCGCCTGAGGACCGCGCGGCACCGAGCCTGAATCTGCTCGAGCCGCGGCTGCGCGAGGCGCTGGATGCGGTGCGGGCGCCGGTCCTTCAAGGGAAGGGTTCGTTTGTCCCCAAGAGCTTCGATGAATCCTTTTCCGTGCAGCGTCCCGAGGGCGAGCGCGTCTTCTTGCCGCGGGCGGAGCCTGTGTACGAAGAGGGCGGGGGAATCGTGGCAGCGACCGTCGTCCTGCAGGACGTGACACGGCTCCGACGCTTCGAGGAGCTCCGCAACGATCTGGTCTCGACCGTCGCCCACCAGTTTCGGACTCCGCTCACCTCCCTACGAATGGCGATCCATCTCTGCCTCGAGGGGATCGCCGGTCCCCTCAGTGCGAAGCAGCAGGACCTGCTCTACGCGAGCCGCGAGGAATGCGAGCGCCTGCAGGGGATCGTCGAGGAACTGCTCGACCTTGCCCGGCTTCAGTCCGGATCGATTCCCCTCGATCTGGAGGACGTCGCTGCCGAGGCTCTGCTTGAGCAGGCCGCGAAGGCGCACCGGGCTGAGGCCCAGGCAAGGAACGTGACCCTTCAGGTGGAACCCGTTCTCGACGAAGCCCGGGTTCGAGCCGATCTCCAGCGTCTGCGCCTCGTCTTCCAGAACCTGTTGGAGAATGCGCTGCAGCACACGCCGAGAGGAGGACGGGTTTCCCTTCGCGCCTCCCAAGACACCGCGAGCGTGCGCTTCGAGGTCACCGACTCCGGTCCGGGCATCCCCGAGGACCAGCAAGGGCGTATCTTCGAGAAGTTCTACCGCGGGCCAGGTGGTCCGGGTGGCGGAGCCGGTCTCGGTCTTTCCATCGCACGCGATGTGGTGCGCGCCCACGGGGGGGAGATCGGGGTCGACAGTGCGCCGGGCCGTGGGAGTACGTTCTGGTTCACGCTCCCCCGAATGAGGCCTTTGCCCGAAGGGGAAGCCACGAATCCGTAGCGATCTGGACGATTCCAGTTCCTCGGCAAGAGAGCGCGCGGAGCGCGGACTCCTCCTTCAAGCATCGCGAGCCCTTCTCCCGCTCTTCTCTCAGGCCGAATCGCGGTGCGCGGGGTGGAGTCCGCGCGGAGCCAGGGCGAGGAGCGACGGCAGGATGAGCAGTGTGCAGAGCAGGGTAAAGCCGAGGGCGAGCATGAGCAGAATGCCCATCTGCGAGGTGCCGGGGTGGCTCGATGCGGCGAGTGCTCCGAAGGCCGTCCCAGTGGTGAGACCGCTGCACAGGATTGCACGCGCCGTGCTCGATTGAAGCGGCCGATCCATCCCCGCCCGCCAGTTTGTGACGAAATAGATGTCGAACGCCACCCCGATGCCGAGCAGCAGCGGGAGCCCGATGATGTTGGCGAAATTCAGCGGCAATCCGATCAGCACGCTGGTCGCCATCGTCAAAAGACCAGCCAGCAGCAAGGGAGCCAGGACCAAGAGCGTATCGAGCACTCGGCGAAGCACTGCAAACAGCAGAAGGCTGATCGCGACAAGAGCGATGATCCCCGCGCCGATGAACGCGTGGACGACGATGCGTGCGGATTCCTGGATCGTCACCGGGGATCCGGAAGCGTTTGGAGCCACGGAGCGAACCGCCTCGACGAAGCGCTCGAGCGTGGCGTTGTTTCGCGCATCTCCCTTGGGAGAGACTTCGACGCGCATGCGCTGGTCGGGAGTGACCCAATCGCGAACCAAGTCATCAGGAAGTGTCTCGAGCGTCACAGGCCCCGCAGAGAGCGCCAGGCGCAGGTCGGTGAACAAGGGTGGCAGATCTCCCACCAACGTCGCCTGGAGCGTTTCGAGCGGGGGCGGCGTCGCGTGGAGGACGCCCCCCAGCGCATTCGCGAGGCGCAGGGCGGCTGCATCCCCGGCGCTCGGAGGAGGCAGACTCCGCAGCTTGCCCGCGAGTTCGGCCGTGGCCTCGAGCACGGCGGCGTCCGCAGGCGCCGGAGCCGTGGCTGTGGGGGTGAGCGTTGGCAGCAAGAGGAACGCCGCATCCGCGACCGTCGCGAGCTTTTCCGGTTGGTCCTCGGGCACGAAGCTGTTGATGGTCAGAACGTGATCCACCTCCGGAAGAGCCTCGAGGCGCGGCACCAGCGCCGCCGCCGCGGCAGCCGAGGGGACAAGGATGTCGATGGTGTAGGGCGTGGCGTTCGGACTCGTGATGAGCTCGAGCAGCGTGGCCATCGATTCGGTGTGCGGGTTCTTGAGATGCAAAGGATCGAAATCGAAACGCAGGCGCGGCAAGACGGCGATGCCTGTGAGCGCGAGGAGCGCGGCGAGAAGCGCGATCTCGCGGCGTCGTTCCACCAGGAAGCGATCGATTCGATCCGCGCCCACGAACCCGACGGGCTCCGCCTCCCCGGCGGGGCGCAGCAGCGTGATGAGCGCCGGCAGGAGGCTGAAGTTCAATACGAGAGCGATCAGCATCCCCGTCCCGGCGATCAGGCCGAGCTCCCGGAGGCCGGCGTAGGAGCTTGGAACGAACGAATAGAATCCCACCGCGGTGGTGGCGGCGGCGAGGGAGAGCGGCGTCGCCATCGCCCGGGCAGCAGCACGCAAGGCCTCAGCGAAATCTGGAATTCGGTGGCGACAGTCGCGGTAACGGACGGCGAACTGAATGCCAAAATCGACGGCGATCCCGACGAAAAGCACCGCAAAGGCGACCGATATCAGGTTCAAAGATCCGATCGTTGCCGCGGCGAAGGCAGCCGTCGACACAAGCCCGACCACGAGCGTCCCGAGAATGGCGGTGACGAGCCGGAAGGACCCGACTGCAAGCCACAGGAAAAGACACAAGAGAGAAAAGGACAAGCCTGCGATGGCACCGGCGCCTTCGGTGAGAGAGCCGAACTCCTCGTCGGACAGGGCAACTTCACCGGTCAGCCGGACCCGCACACCGTGGTCGGGTGTGAGGTGGAGGGAGCGGGCCGCGTCGCGCACTGCAGCGCTTGCCCGTGCGCCCGGTCGGAGCGCTTCATAGTCGAGGACAGGCTGGACGAGCAGGATGCGTCGCAGGTCGTCGGCGGTCGGCGGCCGGTCCGTCAGCAGGGTTTGCCAGGATACAGGGCGGGGCGTGCCGGCGAGCAACGCCTCCACAGAGTCGGCGATCGCATTGAACGGTCGCTCGAGTTCGTGGAGGCTGGTCTCGCCTTGCGCGACGCCCTCGAGCGAGAGGCTCAGCGCGTGAAAGAGACCGCGCACGCTTGGATCCGGCGCGAGCTCTCCAATCATGGGCTGGGCACGGATCAGCTGCTCCATGATCTGGGAGAGTTCCTGGGCCGAGAGAAAGAGCATGCCATCTCGCTTGAAGAACTCGTCGCCGATGGGATCTTGTACGGATTTGAACAGCCCGGGAGTCTGGCCAAGTCGCTGCAGGAGGGCCTTTGCGGCGGTGTCTGCCTGTTCCGCGGTCTGCGCATCGATCACCACCACCAACCGATCCGTGCGTTGGGGGAACGCGTCATCGAGTTCCTTGTCGAGCTTGCGAAAGGGGGCGTCGCTTGAAACGATATTCGAGGTGTCGGCGTTCAGGCTGAGATGCCCTGCCGCGTAGACCGCAAGCAGCGTCGCGAGTACGAGACTTGCCACGACGAGGGAGATCGCGCGGCGACGCGAGAAATCCACAATCGCGACGATCCGTCGAGTGAGCAGCGTCCTAGGTCCTTAGCCGGCGTATGGCGTTGGGCGGTGAACGGAGTAGCGAGGGCGATTTCGGGAGAGCGTCTGGGACCCGCACATCCATGTCCGTCTACACCGCACCCCCCGGCGGTGCGGCCGGGCGTCCTTCCGCTTCGGTTCGTTCGAGTCGCCATACGAAGTGCTGCGCGAGCAGGCTTTCCATGGCCCCCGGAACTTGGTAGCGGAACTTGTAGCTCCGGCCGCGACCGGCAAGCCGGCCGAGCTTGGTCGCCATGGACTGTTTGCCGAAGGAGGCTCTGCCGACCAGACGGAAGCCCGCTCGCTCGAGGCTCCGACGGAGGGTCTTCTTCGTGAAGAACCGGTAGTGGTAGCCCTCTTGTTTGGGCGGATGTCCGGTCAGGGCCCGCCATCGGTAGGTGAGGTGAGCGACATTCGGCGTCGTGAGGACGAGCCAGCCGCCAGGGCGGATCACGCGCGAGAGCTCCTGGAGAAGCTCTTCAGCGTGGATGATGTGCTCGATCACCTCAATCAGTGACGCCCCGTCCAACGAGAGATCTCGAAAGGGGAGTGGGCGGTTCAAATCCGCGACCAGCGCAGAGCGCCCATCCCGTCGCACCGCGAGGGCATTGTGAGAGCTGAAGTCGAGCCCGAAGCCTGCGGGACCAACCCCCTGCGCAAGCTCAAGAAACTCTCCCTGTCCACAGCCGAGATCCACCCACCGACCCAGCTCCGCAGGAGGTGGGGGGAGAAGGCGGGCGGCATAGGCGTACCAGACGCGATCAGCCGCCCGCGCGCGAACGCCCTGCTTCCCGGTCGCAGTGTGGATGGGCGTCGCAAGTGTGGTCATTGTCGTCCTTCTCGCGTTGCGGAGCCCGCGTACCTCGGCGTCCCCCGAGGCTTGCCGCGCACTCATCCCCTGCGACCAGCGGGACTCTCTCTCGAGCGCGAGGCAGTGTGGGCGTGCATGAAGGCGCTTCGCCAGAGGCCTTCGCTCTCCCAGGAATATTCCCGAAACGAACTCGGGTTGCCCAGCGGCGGCGACCCGAGTCCCTGGATCCACTTGAAAGCACCGGGGACGTGCCTTTTGACCGCAGACTCCACGCAGCGGGGCCAGCGATCCCCGCCGGCGCGGTGTGCGAGTCGCGTTCCTGCTCGGCGGTTCGCGGTGGGGGCCGGGAGGGTCGCTAGCCCGAGAGCCTGCTCGCGCTCACGCCCTCTCCGAGGTTTTCGCGACTGGTTTGCTCTCTCGCCTCCGACGGGGCCTTGGGGGTTGCGCCCGTGCGCAGCCGCTCCCGCAGGCGGGCTTCACTGAGCTCGGCGGGTTGAGTGGTCGCGCAGAAGTCGAGGAGCACCTCCACAAAGCGCCGCATGTCGTCTCTGTACGGGAAATGGCCTGCGTTCGGGAACACCTCGAGCCGGCTTCCGGGAATCTGCTCGTGCGCCGCATAGGCATGCCGGACAGGGATGAGAGGATCGCGCTCTCCCCACACGATGAGCGTCGGAAGCTCCTCGGCGAGATAGAGACGGTCGCTCGCACTCACCCGCTGACCGCCGGCGTCGAGGATGCTGCGCACCGTCGAGAGGAAGGCCCGGCGCGCGTCGGCGTCGCCCAGGGAGGCGAATCCTTGCCACACCCCCTCGAGGTCGGCGCCGGCCCGGAGTCCAAGCCGTCCGAACCACCGGGTGGCCTGCGCGACCACGCTGCGCGTCCCCTCTGCGCAGAGCCACGGCAACACGATCCCCGCACCCGGAAGAATCGCCGAACGGAGGAGGGGATGCACTTCGCGTCCCAGGCCGCCGCTCGACACGAGGACGAGGCGCTCACAACGCTCGGGGAATTGATAGGCGAACTGCATCGCGATCCCACCGCCAAGGGAATGTCCGACAAGCGTCGCCCGTTCGAAGCCAAGCGCACCGAGCAGGTCCCGCAGCATATTCGCGTACCCGCCCAGGGAATAGTCGCCGCGCGGCTTCGAGCTGTCGCCGTGGCCGAGGAGATCGGGAGCCACGATCGTGTACCGCTGGCGCAGGCCCCAGGCGACCTCTTCCCAGGTCGAGGCCCTTCCCGCGATTCCATGAATGAGGACGAGCAGTGGGCCACTGCCCGCGCTGCGAAAGCTCACGCGGTGGCCATGGAGCTTGATCTCAGACTGGTCCATTTCCCCTCCTCAACAGTGGAACGTGACTCCTCTCCACCGCCTGGCGAACCAGAGAATAGCCGAGCGCGTTGGACACCGTTCACCGTCGAAGAAAACGGTGGCCCGCCTAAGTGGCCGGCGCCCGCGAACCCGTGCGGGCTCTCACAACAGAGTACCGGGCTTGAGCCGTTGGTGTTTCCCGCAGAAGCGCAAGCTCCAAGCCGGTCTCAGTGCATCGAACGTGCCACGACGCGAATGCGCTGGGGGAGGTGGTCACGAGGCGACCGGTATCCTCCGGGCGCCAGGTGTGGCTCGCGTTCCCATGAAGGGGAGAGAAGCCTGGGGCAGTAAGGCACGCTTTGAACGTAGAGGGAGTACCTCCACCAGCCCAAGAAACGGCGCTGCGCTAAAAATCGCGGGACTGCGCCAGTTTTTCCGTTTGCTACGGCCGCGCAGGAGCGCGGCCTCTTGCTGCTACGTGGAGAATGAGCCGTGGGCCAGCCCAATCCCCCGCCCTCCGCAAGCGCTGTACAAGCCGCATTCGACGCGGCGGCGACGGACTACGACCGAACGCGCCAACAGCTCGTCCCCTGCTTCGAGGACTTCTACAAAACCGTGGTGGAGCGCCTTCCGTTCGCGAGCGGCTCCGCACCGCGCATTCTCGACCTCGGTGCGGGCACGGGGCTTCTTGCCGCCAGGATCTCCGCGGCCTATCCGAGCGCCGATCTCACGCTCGTAGACCTGGCGGGAGCGATGCTCGCGCAAGCCCGCACGCGTCTTGCCCGACCCGCAGAGGAAGGGCGGGCACACTTCTTGATCTCTGATCTGGCGCAGGCGGAGTTCTCGGGCTCCTTCGATGCGGTCGTGTCCGCCCTCGCAATCCACCACCTGGATGCAGCTCCGAAGCAGCACCTCTTCGCTCGGATTCATCGAGCGCTTCGGCCGGGCGGCGTCTTTCTCAACGCGGACCAGGTCCGCGGTTCCACTCCGCGCCTGGAGGAGATCTACGCGGCAGCATGGCTCGCACAGGTGCGTGAACGAGGGGTCTCCCAGGCCGATCTTGCCGCCGCACAAAAACGGATGCAGCTCGATCGGACCGATACCCTCGAGGACCAGCTCGTCTGGCTCAGGAACGCGGGGTTCCACGACGTAGGGTGCTTCTTCCAGCACTATAGGTTCGCGGTCTTTGGGGGCTTCAAGGCGGACGTGTTCACCCCGAGAGTCGGTTCCGGTGGGGATGGCGACCCCTTCTCGCCCCCCCGGTCTACGCAGTCGAGCACGGGAAAGCGCGTGTCGCTCCGTGATCCCGAGGGCTAGAAGCGCAGCGCCAAGCGCTCCACGCCACGGAACAGGAAGCCGGGTCGCCACTCGAGCGCGTCCTCCGCGAGCCTGAGATCAGGGAACCGGCGCAACAGGCCGGCGAAGGCCGCCTGTCCTTCGGCGCGCGCGAGGTTCGCTCCGAGGCAGAAATGGATCCCGTGCCCAAAGGACAGATGCTGGCGTGCCTCCTCGCGACCCACTTCAAAGCGGTCGGGCTTCGCAAAGACGGCAGGATCGCGGTTTGCGGCCCCGAGGAGAAGGCCGATTTCATCGCCCTTGGGAATGCGTTGACCTCCAATCTCGACGTCTTCCGACAGCACGCGGGAAGTGGCTTGTACCGGCGAGTCGAAGCGCAGGCATTCCTCCACAGCGTTGGCCAGGCACTCAGGTTCCCGCCGAAGGCGAGCGAGCTCGCTCGGATGGTGCAGCAGGGCGAGGCCGCCGTTTCCAATGAGATTCGTCGTGGTCTCATGCCCGGCGCCGAGCAGCAGAACGCTCGTCCCTAGGATTTCGTCTTCGGTGAGAGAATCGTCCTTCTCCTGCACCGCGAGCATCTCGGAGAGCAAATCATCCCCCGGCTCCGCGCGGCGCCGTGCCATGACCTTTCGCAGGTAGTCCACGAACTCACTGGCGCTTGTCACCGCGCGCGGCGCAACCTGCGCGGCGATGGACCCGTCGAGCATAAGGGCAAGATCGTCGCTCCAGCGCTTGAGCTCCTTGTAGTCCTCAATGGGGATTCCAAGCAGATCAGCGATGACGAGGATGGGGAGGGGCGTCGCGAGTTCGGAGATCAGATCCATGCCACCATCGTCGGCGCACGGGTCCAGGAGCTCCTTCACCACGGCGTCGATCCGAGGTCGCAGACGTTCCACGACGCGGGGAGTGAAGGCCTTGTTCACGAGCCCGCGAAGGCGCGTATGGTCCGGCGGGTCGCGGAACAGCATGACGCGCGAGAGTGCGCGCAAAGCGCGGGCCAACGGATGCAGCGTCTCGACCCTGACACCCGGTGGAAGCGGCGTGGGCCGAGGCTGGAATGGACGATCCACGGAGGCACCCGGATGCCTCAGGACTCCCGCGACGTCCGCCCAGCGCGTGAGGAGCCACAAACGAACCCCACGCTCCTCGTGACGCGAGACGGGCTCCTCTCTTCGCAATCGCTCATAAAACGGGTAGGGATTCGCACGAAAAGCAGGCGAGCGAAAGTCGAGCTCCACACCCATCAGGGCTCCTCCGCGGGGCGCGGACGGATCCTAGTCTCATGCTGACGCCGCTTTCAACCCGCCGAGGGGCAAGCGCACCCCCGGCCGGCTCGCTAGCCACCGATCACGAAGGGATCCGCGATGGATGGGCGCGGATCCGAGCATGTGAGCTGCCTTGCCGAAAGTCCCCTCGCGATGCATCTTGAAATCGTCGGTCTACCGCCGGCCGGCGCGAGGCATCGAGCCCGTGCCGAAGCTCCGCGGGGTGCGCAAAGCCCCCGCGAGAGGAGTCTTCAAATGCATTCATTTTTCTCTCGCCACTGGCATCGGCACTCCGGTGTTTCTCCCTTCGCCTACGCGGGTTGCGGACCTTCACCCCGCTGGTTGCAGGAATGGGGTCGCGAAGAGGTCGCTCAAGCCCGGCGTTTTGCAAGCCGGCGCTTCGATGAGGATGATGTCTTCGGCGGTCTGGGATTGGGCGTGCGAAGACCGTTGCGCTTTCTCTCCTGGCGACTTGAACTTTCGACCGAGCAGACCACGTCCCTCGCGCGGATTCTCGAGAAGCTGAAGCTCGAACGCGCGCAGGCCTCCCTTGATCAGCGACGGGCGGCCGCGGAACTCGCCGATGCCCTGGAGACGGACGTGTTCGGTAGAACGCAGGTCAGTGCCGCGGGTGAACGCCGGGCGGCAGCCGCGCGGCGCGTCGAGGAGGCGGTCGCGAAGGCCCTCGAGGAGCTGCACGCTTTGCTCGACGCAGAGCAACGCGGACAGCTTGCGGAGCTGATTCGCGCCGGTTCGATCCGCATCTAGCCGAGAGGCCCACCGGGCACAGATCGCCCCTGATGCGTCGGGGCGGTCTGTGCGAGGCCGGCGCCGGGCAGCGATTTGTAGGGGAGCTCGCTAACTCGCCGGCGCCGGCACTCGCAACACCCCTGGCCCGCCGTCCGAGGAGAGGCTGGCGGTGAAATCACACCCCGATCGAGCGCAGCAGCAAAACCGGCGCCGGAGCCCCACCTTCAGCGTTGAATTCCGGTGGGAAGGATTCGCTTGGCGAGCTCACAGCGCCGGCTACCTTGCTGCGTTGCTGCGCTTCCTGTGATGGATACGCGGCAAACCACGAGATGGTTACGGGCGGGCATGAGCCTCGTCCCGTGACCGCAAAAGGCCGCCGTCAATGCCGGCCGATTTGGCAGCCGGCTCCCCCCCGAAGAAAAGGTCGTTCGCGCCCGAGGCCCGCTGTGAACGAGAGGGGAGGGCGAGCACCACGCGCAATGAGAACGCCGCCACGATCCTGGTTCCTGGGGCTCTTGTACGCTCTCTGTGGGAGCGGAGCCGCAAGCAGGCTTGTCGCTTGACCTCTGGAACCGCAGCACACTCGGGGAGACAAGCATGGATCTCGTGACGCTTCACCCGATCGGCGTCGTGCGGAGTCCCCGTGTGGAAGCTATCGACGATGGCTGGGACGAGGTCGCAGCGAGTATCGCGCTCGATCCGAATCGCTTCGGGCCCGACGCCCTTTTGGGTCTCGAGGCATTCTCGCACATCGAGGTTGTCTACTACTTCCATGGTGCCGCGGCGCAAAGAGAGGAGCTCGGCGCGCGCAGGCCCCGGGGACGGCCGGATTGGCCGCTCGTCGGCATCTTTGCGCAGCGCGGGAAAAACCGCCCCAATCGCCTCGGTGTCACCACCTGTCGGTTGCTGGCAGTGGAGGGTCTGAACCTCCGCGTGAAGGGCCTGGACGCGATCGAAGGGTCGCCGGTGCTGGATATCAAGCCCTATATGTCTGGCTTCGCGCCGCGCGGCCCGCTGCGGGAGCCGCCCTGGGCAAAGGAAGTGATGGCGGCCTATTGGTGAGCAGGCCCCGATCAAAGACGCAGGAGCGTCCGTTTCTCAAGCGCAGGCTTGATCTTCCGGCGCGCCGCTAGCTCTGCGCGGCACCTGGTAGCCAAAGGGTAAATACCGCTCCGCCTTCCGAGCGATTTTCAGCGTCAAGACGACCGCCATTGCGTCGCGCGAGCTCCCAGCACAGGCTCAGCCCGAGACCGAGATTGGAACTCGGCCGCCGCGTCGTAAAGAACGGCTCGAAGACGTGCGGCAGGTCGCGTTCGGAGATGCCCGGGCCTTGATCCACGACCCGCAAAGCCACCCCACCCTCCGAAGGACGGAGCTCGATCTCGATCGGCACGCCCTCACCGCCCATCTGTCTTGCATTGAGGATCAGGTGGAGAATGATGTGAGTGACATCACTCTCGGAGGCGAGGACGCGGGGCAAGGGAGTCGGGGTGTCCGCGACGAGCGCCGCTTGTCCCTTGCCAAGCTCTCCCAATGCAACTGCCTTCTCGACAGCAGAGCGAACGTCGAGCAGGCCTGGTTCGTTATATGAGCCCTCTGCCTGCGCCAAACTTACAAGCTTCTCGACGATCCGCCGGATGCGCTCGGTGCCTTCGCGCGCATCAGCGATCAGCTGGTCGCCATCTACAGCCAGGGCTCGCAATTCGGGCAAGGCAACCCTTTCCACGAGATTGGTGAGGGGAGCGACGAGCCGATCGAGCATGACAAGGTTCGCGGAGACGTAGCTCAGGGGGTTGTTGATCTCGTGGGCGACCGCGGTTGCGAGATAGCCGAGCGCCTCCACCCGCGTCCTCATCTCGAGTCGCAGCTCGGCTCGTCGGATCTCGGAACGGTCGGTGACCACGACGCCGCTTCCGAAGAGCTGTCCGCGACGCTCGAGAGGGAACTCATGGACCTCGATCTCTCGACCTCGACGCGCGCTCGCCTGCGCGAGCAGGGCACGCAAGGCTTGCCCTCCCAATTGGGGAGTACCGAGAATCCCCAAGGCCGCCGCGTTCCAGTCGACGACCCGCCCGGTAAGATCGGCGACCAGAACGCCCACACGGGTTTGAACGACCACCTCGGCCCGTGCTGCCTCAGGGTGATAGGCCCCCCACGTAAGGTCCACGATCATGAAGCGGAAGAGGAGGGCAGAGAGGCCCAGCGTGACCGGCGTCGGATCCCATGGCGTAAGCCGAAAAAGCACGTAGCTGGCGTTTGCGAGGGCCGGCAGAAAGGTGGCGGCGAGGATCAGTACCAGCCGCCGCCTGCGGTGTCCCAAGCTTCGGTGCGCGGCACGGAGAAAGGGAGCCGCGCCGAGCGTAATCAGCGTCCAGGAATACACGGCGTTCACGAGAAAGAGCGGCCCGTGGCGCGGAGGGACGGCATACCAGTCGATGAACTGGCCCCCGGGCGCCAGGTAGAGGCATGCATAGGAAACCATGCTTGGAAGGAGGAGGAGAAAGAAGATTCGTCGCGGCCACGCAACGGCATTCGGATACGCCGCGGTGAGGGCCGACCAGACCCACGCCGCGGGCAGGGTGCACACCCCAGCGAACAGGATGCGGCGCCATGCCAGCACCTCCGGCGGCGTCGCGGAGTGCCGTACCATGAGTTCCCCGGCCGACCAAGCGAAGGCCGACATCGCCAGCACGACGACGCACCACAGTCTCCTCCGTCGTGTGCGGTCCACAAAGATATCGGCCGCGATCCACGCGGTCAGACCGATCACCATGACGAGGGATGCGTCGTAGAGCACGAACATATTCCCCTCGCGGGGTTCGTCGCGGGTGAGGTGGATTCTAGCGCGTCAGCGTCCGACGGCGTTCGCGGTGAACGAGAAATCTCTCTGCAATACGGCGCACGGACCTGGAATCGCTAGACCTCGCAGTAGCGCAGGAGATCGAGCCGCGGCAGGAAGAGGCGCTCGATGATTTCGGGCCAGGCGTAGTGTTTGGCGGTCTTGCGGCCGGCGCGACGGATGGACTCCGCTTCGGCGGGATGGGCCTTTAGGCGCTCGAACAGACCGACGAACTCGCGGGGGTCCGGGGTCTGCAGGACGAGGGCGTTTCGGCCGGGCACCGCATAGTCCTCGCCGGAGATTCCCGTGCAGGCGATGCCGCCAGCGGCCATGGTCTCGAGTCCTACCAGCCCAAAGGGCTCATGGCTGCTGTTGGCCAGCACGGCGTCCGCGCCGCGGAAGAGCACGCGCCGGCTCTCGGGATCGACCGGGGCCTGGAGGTTGACCATGTCGACCGCATCCAGGCCCTCGAGCCTGCCGAGCAGGCCGTGCACGCCGCTGTCCTTGCCGTTGCGGTCCACCACGCACAGGCCCAAGGCGCGGGCCACGGCCAGCACCTCATGGCCATGGGCCTCGGCACCGCCCCGGGCGATCAGCAGGGGACGGTGGCCTTGGCGCTTGAGCGCGGCGACGATCTCCAGAGCGCCGAGCCAGCGCTTGTCGGGATCGAAGCGCGCCACCTTGGCGATCACCGTGCGCCCGCGCAGACGGCGCTGCAGCTCGGCCACGCCGGCGCGGTCGGGAGGTAGGAAGGCATCGGCGGACAGGCCATTGGGAATCACGATGGGATCGACGCCCAGGCTGCGCATGGAGTGCTTCATGTAGCGGCTGACGGTGGTGATGACCGAGGCCTCGGCCAGCCGGCTCCAGTCGATCCGCTCGAAGCCGAAGACGTTGTTCGCATTCCACAGCATGCTCGCCCGCTCGCGCAGCCCCGCTTGGCGCAGCAGCCAGTCCAGATGCAGCACCGCGTCGGCGGTCTGCCACTCCTCCGCCAGCACCACGGCGTGGCGACCTTGCGCGAGATGAGGCCGCAGCACCTCGTTCATCAGGTAGGGAGGCAAGGAGCCGGCGAAATCGGTGCGCTTGCCCTCCTCGCCGTCGTACACCCCCGCCGGGTGGTAGCGGCTGATCCACTGGCACCAGCGGTGCAGATGGAGCCGATCCTGGGACTCGTGGCCGGGGAGCGCTGGGTCACCGACGAACCACAGGTGGGTCTCAAAGCCAAGCCCCGCCAGCGCCCGGGCCAGCCCTTCAATGCGGCTTGCAATGCCGCCCGCCCGGGCATAGCCATCCGGTCCTTCAAAGGACAGAACATGAAACTGCACGGGGG
>Ga0074046_10003100_pt1 | contig 14051 bp, 2 predicted proteins | sample BogForMeECP23OM3_FD_94441 | JGI IMG/M metagenome (GOLD analysis project Ga0074046, IMG submission 94441) | Bog forest soil microbial communities from Calvert Island, British Columbia, Canada - Bog Forest MetaG ECP23OM3 | ecosystem: Environmental > Terrestrial > Soil > Wetlands ...
AGGCCTCGTCGAAGGCTTCCGTCCACTGCGACACCTGTTCCGTGCTCAGCGCCTCTGCCGGTTCGGATTCGTCTCTGCCGCGGTAATCGGGATCGGGCACAACGTACGCTACCAACCGCTTGTCTCCCGGCGTGTCCTCGCGCGCCATCACCACACTCTGCCGCACGCCAGGATGGCTGTCGAGCGTAGTCTCAATTTCGCCCAGCTCAATGCGAAATCCGCGGATCTTGACCTGGTGGTCAATACGGCCCAGGTATTCAATGTTTCCATCCGGCAGAAAGCGGGTTAAGTCGCCGGTTTTGTACAATCGCGCACCTGGATCCTGGCTGAAGGGATCGCGGATGAATTTTTGCGCTGTCAAATCCGGCTGCTTCAAGTAGCCGCGCGCCAGGTTGACGCCGCCAATATGGAGTTCGCCGGACACTCCCACGGGCACAGGCTGCAAATAGCTGTCGAGAATGTAGAGCTGCGTATTCCAGATCGGCTTACCAATCGGGACGATCGAAAGCTGGGTGTCGGGTCGACATTGCCAGTAACTTACGTCCACCGCCGCTTCCGTGGGCCCATAGAGGTTATGCAACTCTGCTCCCAACCTCTCGAAGAATCGTTGCTGCAGATCGAAAGGAAGCGCTTCACCGCTACAGATCACCCGCCGCAAACTCGTGCAGTGTTCCACGCCGTCCGTTTCTAGGAAGATGCGCAGCATCGACGGGACAAAGTGCATGGTCGTGATGTTCTTCTGCTGAATCAGGCCAACCAAATAGCGTGGGTCTTTGTGTCCTTCCGGACGTGCGACCACAAGGCATGCCCCCGTCATCAGCGGCCAGAAAAACTCCCACACCGACACGTCAAAGCTGTACGGAGTCTTCTGCAGGACCCGGTCGCTCCTATCCAGTCCATAGGCGTCCTGCATCCAGAGCAGGCGGTTCACAATCCCCTCATGCACGTTGGGAACGCCCTTCGGTTTGCCGGTCGAGCCCGAGGTATAAATCATGTAGGCCTGGTCTTTGCCATTTGTAATCGGATCTGGGTTATCGCTCGGTTCCGCCGCAATTGTGTGCCAGTCGCGGTCCAGACAAATCGTCGGGACGCCGTGCTCGGGTAGTGCATCCAGCAGGTGCTCCTGCGTCAATAGCACTGGGGCTTCGGCGTCCTCCAGCAGTACGCTGAGGCGCGATTTCGGACAATCGGGATCCATAGGCACGTAAGCGCCGCCCGCCTTCATTGTTCCCAGCAGGGCCACAATCATCTCTACCGAGCGCTCGGCGCAGACAGCGACCAACTTTTCAGGACCAACTCCCAACTTCCGTAATCGCTGAGCCAATTGGTTGGCCCGGGTATTCAGTTCGCGATACGTGAGTTGCTGCGATTCGAAGACGAGCGCCGAGGCATCGGGAGAGCGCTCCACTTGTTCCTCGATGAACTGGTGCAGCGAACGTTTGCGCGGATAATCATGCTGAGTATTGTTCCATTCAACAACCACCTGGCGCCGCTCTTCTTCGGTGAGTAGTGGCAGCTCGCCGATGCGCTGGTCGGGATTCTCGGCGACAGCTTCGAGAAGCACCCGGTAATGCACGAGGAGCCTCTTGATTGTCGACGCATCGAAGAGATCCGTGGAGTACTCCACGAGCAGGGACAGGCCTTCTGGCTTTTCGACTGCGAATAATCCCAGATCGAATTTCGAGGTGCCGTTGTGTGTGTCGATCGATGTCAGTGAGAGGCCGCCGAGACGAAATTCAGTCCGCGGCACGTTTTGCAGCGCAAACCAGACCTGGAAAAGCGGCAAGCGGCCGAGGTACCGGTCGGGACGTAGCACTTCCACCAGCTTCTCAAAGGGGAGATCCTGGTTGGCATAGGCCCCCAACGCAGCTTCGTGTACCCGGCGCGTCAGCTCCCGGAAGGAAGGATTACCGGACAGATCGGCGCGCAGCAAGATGGTGTTTACAAAAAATCCAATTAGCCCTTCGCTTTCCGAGCGACTGCGGTTGGCGATTGGTGAGCCAATCACAATATCTTCCTGGCCAGTGTAGCGGTACAACAACGCCTGGTATGCCGCGAGCAAGGTCATGTACAGCGTAGCGTTCTCGCCGCGGCTGAATTTTCCCAGTTTGTCAGCGAGGCTCTTGGGACAGATGACTCTCTCGACCGAACCCCGATTGCTCAGGACTGCGGGGCGCATGTGGTCGGTGGGCAGCTCTAGAGTGTCTGGCGCACCATCCAGTTGCTTCTTCCAATAAGTGAGTTGCTTCTCCAGTACCTCACCCGTCATCCAGTTGCGCTGCCATACCGCAAAATCACCGTATTGGATAGGCAGCTCAACAAGCGTGGAAGGTCTGCCGTCGCAAATCGCTTCGTAAGCAGTGCCCAGGTCTTTGATGAACTGCCACAGCGACCATCCGTCGTTAGCAGTGTGGTGACTATTCAACAACAGCACGTGCTCTTCGGCGTCCAGGCGCAGTAAGGTAGCGCGGAAGACCGGCCCGGTCTGCAGATTAAAGGGACAGCGCACTTCCTCGAGCACCAACCGCTGAACTTCGATTTCCCGATCTGCCGCAGCCACGTGGCTGATGTCGGATGTGGCAACTGTGATCTTCAGCTCCGGCGCAATTACCTGGAACGGCTCACCTTGTATAGAAGTGAACGTCGTTCGGAATACTTCGTGCCGCTTGACTAACTCGTTTAATGCTGATTCCAGAGCATCGCGATTTAGAGAGCCCTTCATCCGGATCGTCCATGGCGCGTTGTACAGCGGACTATCAGGATCAAGCTGGTCCAGGAACCAAAGTCGCTGCTGCGCGAAAGACAGCGGCAAGGGCTGGGTCCGGTCGACGCGCGGGATCGGACTGATTTCTTCCGTTCGTCCCGCCTTGATTTTGTCTATTCGCGGCGCCAGTCCATCGATGGTCGGAGTCTCAAACAGAAAGCGCAGTGGTATTTCTATGCCGGCCCATTCGCGGATACGCGAGACAACTTGTGTGGCCAGCAACGAGTGGCCGCCCAATTCGAAGAAATCATCGTAGACGCCGATCTTCGCTACGTGCAGGACCCCGGACCAGATCGCTGCCAGGTGTTCTTCCGTCAGCGTGCGAGGTTCGACATAACTCGCAGTCCCCTCCCGCAGATACAGCGGAGGCGGCAGAGCGCGCCGGTTGATCTTTCCATTCGCGGTAAGGGGGATGGCTTCTAATTGCACAAACGCCGATGGAACCATGTACTCCGGCAGTTGTTCTGCCAGCCAGCTGCGAACCTGCGGCACAATATCTACAGCAGATGGCCGCCGCAGCGGGTTGTTCGCGTAGGTTTCCCAAGGCCGGACTGAAAGCGATTCTCCCGGAAAGCGCGGAGCCACTTGCCTCTGGTGCCCATCTCCAGTTGCGCGGCGCTGCAAAACTGCATCGCATTTTCCATCGTTCGCGACAAGGGAAGCTCGAATCTCAAGCTGATACGGGAAGTCCTCAGTAAGGCGCCATAAGTCCTCGATGTCAACTGCGCTGGAATCCGATTTCTCACCCAGCAGCATTTCTCGGATTTCGCCAACTGTGGCGGGGCCATTTTCTGAGGAAAGCAGGCGCATGGCAGCAACATCGTCTGCCAGCCGCGCATTCGGCACACCGCGAAGCCCCAACACTTCCGGCTGACTAATCGCAAGAGTCTCGCGCAGGGCTGTCAGGTCAAGCCCATCCTTGCTCCAGTCCATCCATGAGCAGTCGGCCGCTACATCGGTTGATTCTCCAATGTGCAACACAACGTCGTAACGGAATCGAGTCAGTTCGTTGTGTGCTCTGCCCCCCTTTAGCTGAATCTCAACGCGGTTAATCCTCGGGATTTGCGCCCGCAGCGCGTGGAAGAACTGCGGATCGACGGTCAGTTCCCCTTCCTGTCGCAATTTGGTGGCAACTCGCTCAGCGAGCTGCGCAACAGGGAGCGAATTGGGCGCTTGGTAAAGCTGCACGGATGTATGGAATGCTGCCAGCAGCGGGAAACTGCGAACATCGCCGACGAAAACCGCGCCTGCATCAGCAATCGACTCAACTGCGCCTCTCAGCACCCGGACCAAATAGTCGATGTTGGGAAAATACTGAATGACTGAATTCAGAACCACCGTGTCGAACCGGTGTCGAGTGCCTGAGCCAAACTCGTGCGCCGCCCTGCGATCGAACACCACATGTTGCAGTCCAAGTTCCGGTCGAGCGGCTTGCTGCCGCAAAAACTGCAGGGCAGTTTCCGAGATATCCGTGCCCAAGTACCGATCGCAGCCCGGTGCAACGCGGAACAAAAGCAGGCCGGTGCCGCAGCCGATCTCCCAGACGCGCTTTGGATGCAGCCCGAGAATTCGTTCAACCGTCGTGTCCACCCAGACGCGCATTTCTTCAGGGGGAATTGGCTGCCCGGTGTAACTGCTGTTCCAGCCAATGATGTTGAAGGTCGCATCGGCGTCATCAACGTCGTGGCGATAGGCTTCGTCGAATGTCGTAGTCCACAGTGAGACCTGCTCGGCAGATTTGGCCTCTTCGGCGCCCTCCGATTCCATCTCTGCGCCTGCGGGCTGCGGCACAATGTAGCCCACCAGGCGCTTGTCGCCCGGCGTGACCTCCCGCATATCGACGACGCACTCCTTGACTGCCGGGTGTTGGCCGAGAATAGCCTCAATTTCACCCAACTCAATGCGGAATCCGCGAATCTTCACCTGCTGATCAACTCGGCCGAGAAATTCTATGTTGCCGTCGGGCAGGTATCGGACTCGGTCGCCGGTGCGGTAGAGCCGATCTCCCGCGCGCCTACTGAACGGATCAGGCACAAATCTCTGGGACGTTATTTCGGGGCGGCTGCGGTAACCGCGTGCGAGCCCATCCCCGGCGATGTAAAGTTCCCCAGGGACGCCAATTGGAACCGGAGCCATGTTTTGGTCCAGGACATACACGCGCGTATTCGCAATGGGTTTCCCGATCGGCGGCGTCATATCGCTGCCTGGAGTCACGTGGGCCCACGTAGCTACAACTGTGTTTTCCGTCGGGCCGTATTGATTGACGAGCGCGAACGGAAGGCCCGGATCGGGGCCCTGATGCAACTTGTCTCCGCCGGTCAGCATTGCTCTCAGCTTCAATCCAGCCGGGCTGAAATTTTTCAACGCGTCGAGTACGGCTTCCGCCAGCGGGGTTGGCAAGAACGTCAGCGTGATCCCTTCACGTTCAAACCAGCGCAATAACTCCAGCGGAGAACTTCTGGTTTCGTCGTCGGGAATATGGATAGAAGCGCCCGACGCCAGATAGGGCCAGATTTCCCAAACCGACGCATCAAACGCAGGGGAGGCTATCTGTGTCGCGCGGTCGAAAGCCTGCACATCGTATCCGCGCTGATGCCAGGTGATCAGATTCAACAGTGCGCGGTGCTCGATCTCCACTCCCTTTGGCTTGCCGGTCGAACCCGAGGTGTAGATCACATAAGCAAGATTGCTCGATGTCGACTCTTGTGGAAGGTTGGATGCCGGTTCCCTGCTAATTTCGCTCCAGTCTCGATCGAGACAAATGATGCCGTCGAACGGCGGCAACTCGGCTAGCCGCCTAGATTCGCTAAGTAAGACCGGAACCCCTGCGTCCTTGAGCATGAACTCCAATCGGTCTTTGGGATAGACGGGATCCATTGGGAGGTAGGCGGCGCCGGCTTTAACAATTCCCAGGATGCCCACAATTATCTCTACAGAACGGTCGAGGCATATCGCCACAACGGCTTCAGGCCCAACTCCACGATTGCGGAGATAGTGAGCTAGCTGGTTCGCCCGCTGGTTGAGTTCGCCGTAAGTCAACCGCCTGTCGTTATCCACCAACGCCGGGTTGGCGGGATGGGATGCCGCCCAGTGCTCGAACAGCTCGTGCGCACAGGTTTCACGCGGATAATCCGCAGACGTCTGGTTCCAGTCCACGAGCAGAGTCTGCCTCTCCTCGTCCTTCAACAGGGACAGGTCGGCAATTGGACGACCCGGATGCGCGACAAATTCTCGCAGTAATTTCTCGAAGTGGCCCACGGCCCGGTCGATGGTCGCGCTACCAAAGAGGTCGGTATCGTATTCAACCCGCAGCAGCAAACCCTCGTCAGTCTCGAATGCGAACCAATGCATATCGAATATCGACGTTGCCTGATGCACGGGCGCCCGTTCCACGTGAAGGCCTGACGCCTCGAAGACCTGCTTGGGGGTATTCTGAAGGCCAAAGGCCACCTGGAAAATCGGGTTGTAGCTGAGGCTCCGCTCAGGCTGCAGTTGCTCGACCACCTCTTCGAAGGAGATGTCCTGGTGCGCATTGGCACCCAGCGTAACCTCCTTCACGCGCCCGAGAAGCTCGCGGACGCTCGGGTTTCCGGAGAGGTCCGTGCGCAGAGCCACTGTGTTGACAAAGAAGCCGACGAGCGACTCGACCTCCGCGCAGACCCGGCCGGCAATGGGAGATCCAACTACGATGTCATCCTGACCCGAATAGCGCGCCATCAGAGCTTGGAACGCCGCGAGCAGGGTCATGAACAGCGTCGCTCCTTGCGCCCTGCTGAGTGCCCGCACATTGTCAATCAGCGTCTGCGAAATTACGCAGGTCTGTAAGGCGCCGCGGTGGCGTTGCACCGCCAATCGCGGACGGTCCGTCGGCAACTCAAGTACCGGGGGAGCCCCTTCGAGCTGGCCGCGCCAGTAGTCAATTTGTTTGTTCCGGAGGTCACCCTGCAACCATTGGCGCTGCCATACCGCAAAATCGGCATACTGAACCGGCAACTCCGGCAGAGGAGACGGGAGGGCTTGCGCAAAAGCCTCATAGAGCGCTGCCAGTTCGCCCGCAATCAGGTATCCTGACCAGCCGTCACCGACGATGTGATGCACCACCAGCATTAAGACATGATCTTCATCTTCGACCCGCATAAGTTTGGCTCGCACAAGCGGGCCTTTTGCCAGGTCAAAGGGTGTGACTGCCTCCTCCTGGGTGAGCCGACGCAGCTCGGCCTCGCGTTGCGCATCCGCCTCACCCGTTACCGTGGTCACTTCCAGCGACACATGCAGTTCCGGTGTGATCACCTGCACCGGCTCGCCGCCGACATTGCGAAATGTCGTCCGTAATGACTCGTGGCGCCGTACGATTTCGTTGATAGCTCTTTCGAGCGCGGCGACATCCAAACGTCCGCGCAGCCGATACATCGGAGAAATGTTGTACAGCGGGCTGCCCGGCTCCAATTGATCGATGAACCACAACCTCTGCTGAGCGAACGAAAGCGGCATCTCCCTCACTCGGGGAGTCCGCGAAATCGGCGGAAGGACGACACCCGATCGCGCGCGTCGCTCGGTCTCAATCAGCTCCGCGAATCCGGCGATCGTCGGGGCATCGAACATCGCCCGCAATGGCAATTCGACCTCGAGTGTCTGCCGCACGCGCGCGATTACCTGTGCAGCCATCAATGAGTGGCCACCGAGAGCAAAGAAGTTGTCGTGAATGCTCGGGCGTTCAACCCGAAGCAGCCGCGCCCAAACGTCAGCCAGGAACTCCTCAATCGAAGAACACGGTGGCGCATACGCCCCAGACATATGGACACGCATCACCTTCGCGGACTCGATTGCCTGCAAGATCGCAGCGACACTCGTGAGCTGCGTGGCGATGCGGTTCAGGAGGCCAGTCTGCGTGCGCAAAGAGAGCGGCGGGCCGGCCGCGGCCGCTCGCCGATCAAACGGCCAGAAGTTCGCTAGAACGGTGGGGATCGAGCTGCCATCAGCCGGCAACTCCGCCACTACGACAGGGGGACAGTTCGCGCGCAACTCAGCCGTGTCGATTGGATCGCCCGTGACAAAAATGAAGCGGTCCAATCCCAACCCTAATTCCTTGGCAAGTTCTTTCACGCCCTCGGACTTGGCGCCCACGCCAAAGCGCGATGATGCGATGTGCTGCCATCCGAGCTTCATACCCGCCGTGTTTTCGAACTTTGCCGAAATTTGTGCCTCAGTATCACCGCCGACCAGACAGAGGATCATGCCCGCATCTTCCTGGGCGACCATGAACTGCTGCAATAACGCATGCGGCGGATCGACCACTGAGCCGGCCTCCGCAGCCGCTCCTGTCCAAAGCACGTTGTCGCAGTCGAGAACGATTACCTCGGGCGCAACCTGACGCTCGCCGTAAATGCACCGGGCGATCATCGTTGCCATCGCTGTGAACAGCGCCGGTTTGTATGGAATGTGGCTGACCGAATAGCTGTATTCCTCGGAATAATCGGCTACGGGATACCGATCCAGCAACTCCGAGGACGCAACAGCATGGATTCCGGCAATTTCATTCGCAGCGGCAACCAACTTCGCTTCAGCCCGCTCGATGGATCGCGCTAGTTCCAACTGCTTCTGCACCGACTCCGACGGCGGTCCCACCAGAACTATGATCGGTGCCGTCGAACGTTTCGCCCCAGCACGCACAGCGTCCAGGAACTGGCTGACATTGGCATCCAGACTAGCCGCGTCGCTCCCCTCCGTTACACCCAGATCTTCCATGCGTAGCAGCACAACGTTTACGCCGTGTTCGTTCTCCGCGATCAGGCTGGCCGGGTCGAGCAACTGCTGGAACACCTGATTGAACGGCGCGAACTCAATCTTCGGCGGCATGCCCAACTGCCGCAGCCAGAACTCCAGCGGCTCTTGGATTGGCTCAGCTGTATACGTCGCGGCTACAGCAATTGACTGTTTGCGCGCAAGAGCGCTGGCCTCTGCCTGCCGCGCCAGTTCGTGGGGGATGCGGAATTCCGCCACCCGCTTCGTTGGATCAATCGCAATCGCGTCCAGGAGATCCGCGTATGCCTGCAGTAGCGCATCAACCGTCCCAGGACTGAACAGAGAGCTCTTGTATTCGCACGAGATCCGCAATGCGCCATGCTTCTCGATCACGATGAACCGCAAGTCCAACAGCGCAACTTCGGGGTCGAAGTTTAAGTACTCGGCCTCAAAGTGCCGACCTTTCAGCTCGATCTCGGGAAAGTTCTCCATCACCAGGCCGACGTCAAACAGAGGGTTGTCGTCGCTGGTGCGCTCCGGATTGACGGCTTCGACAATCTTGGCAAACGGGCAATCCTGGTGCGCGAAAGCCTCCATCACGGCCTTCTTCTCGCTCCGCAACACATCCAGCGCGGTCTGGCCGTCGACAATGGGGTTCCGAATCGGCAATGGATTTACGAACGGGCCAATCATCCGTTCCGTTCCGCTGCGGCTGCGATTGCTGGCGGTGGTGCCCAATAGAAAGTCAGCCTGCCCGGACCACCGGTTTAGCAAGAGACGCAGCCCTGCCGACAAAACGGTGAACTGGGTCGTGCCGTTGGATTGCGCAAACGCTTGCAACCGTTGCAGAGAAGCAGGCGAAACGGTAATTGAACGCAGGTGGCCGCTACGATCAGGTTCCTGGCTGGGTGAGGAATCCGTCGGAAGGTCGAGCGAGGTCGGCGCGTCGTTCAAGATTGACACCCAGTACTCGACCTCGCCGGCCAGGCGCTCCCCCTGCATCCATTGCCGCTCCCAAACCGCGTAATCGGTGTAATGCAATTCGAGCGGTGGCAGCGGATTCGCCTCTCCGGCAGCAAACGCGTCGTAGATAGCGCCGAGTTCGTCCAGCAGAATGCTGCCCGTAAATCCATCGTTTACGACGTGGTGCTCGGCGATGCAGAGTATGAATTCCTCATCGGAAAGCTGAATCAAATGGGCCCGCTGCATTTGCCCGGAAGCGAGGTCCAACGGCTTTCTGACGGTCTCGAGTGCGAGCTTCATGGCCATCTGCTCGCGTCTGCGTGGGTCTTGCGACGACAAGTCCGTGACCGCGAATTGCAGCGAACCCCCAGCGTCAACAACCTGCACCGGACCATTCACACCGGAGACGAATCGCGCCCGCAAAATTTCGTGCCGCTGACGCAGCTCGTTTAAGCTGCGCTCCATTACCATCGGGTCCACTCTGCCGTGAATGCGGAAAACGCGCGGCTTGTTGTAAATTCCGGTGCCGGGATTTTGCTGTTCCAGCAGCCAGAACACCTGCTGCGAGTACGACAGCGGAAACTCCTGCCGGTCCGCAACGCGAGCGATGGGCGGCGTGGTCCCGGTCGCCTTCAACCCGTCAACCACCGCAGCCAGGTGAGCAATCGTTGGCCCCTCGAAGAAGGCAATCAGTGGCAGGTCAACATGCAACACCTCGCTGACGCGCACGATTACCTCCATCGCCTTCAGTGAATCGCCGCCGATGTCGAAGAAGCTGGAGTCCTTCTCCACCTGCGAAACCCTCAGCACCTCCTTCCAAATATTCGCTAGCCTGGTTTCAGTCGATTCCTGTCCGTTGGAAATTACATCCGCGAGATGTCGAATCGTCGGCTGTTCAAAGAAAGCGATCAGCGGCAAGTCGACGTGAAGCACCTCGCTGACGCGCGCAATCACTTCCATCGCCTTGAGCGAATCACCGCCGATTTCGAAGAAATTCGCGTCCTTATCGATGTGCGAAAGCCGCAGCACCTCCTGCCAGATATTCGCCAGCGCGTCTTCGAGTTCTGTACGTTCGCCGGACAAAACCTCTGCCAGGTGGTTCACGGTTGGATCTTCAAAGAAACTAATCAGTGGAAGATCAACTTGCAGAACCTCCCTCACGCGGCCGATGACCTCCATCGCCTTGAGCGAATCGCCCCCGATCTCGAAGAAATTCGCGTGTGTGTCGACATGTGGCAGCCGCAATACGCTCGCCCAGATGTTGGCCAGCGTCTCCTCAACAGGCTTTCGACTGCCATTCGACGACGACGCAAGTCCCCTGTCCGAATTTGCTCTCTCTTTCGCCATGTCCCTCTTAGGCCTTTACCGTCACCGTGTCTTCCAACCCTGGCTCCGCCAGCCGCTTATAGTCCAGCTTCCCGTTCGGCGTGCGCGGCATTTCTCTTAAGGCCACCACCTTGACTGCTGGCCGGGGTAAATCGAATGTCTCACAGATGACCGCATGGATCGTCTCCGTATTTACGCCGTTCTCCACGGCTGCCATCAGCAAATCGTCGCGGCCATAACACGCCACGCTAGCGTTCAGCCGACGGGCCAATAGTTTTTCCGCGTCGTCGAGGTTAAAGCGTCTCCCAAACATCTTCAGGAAGCGCTTCAACCGTCCCGTAATGTAGACATAGCCGTCGTCGTCCTTTCGCGCCAGGTCCCCGGTCCGCAGCTCGCCCTGCAGTTCATCGCCTTTTGCCAGGTCCGCGCGACACTCCGCATATCCCATCATCACGTTGGGCCCGCGGTAAACCAGCTCGTCGGTTACTTCATCCAGAGTGAGCGATCCATTGGGTATCGCGATTCCAACCGATCCAATCTTGCCGCCGAGCGCTTCGAATGGCACATAAGAAATCCGGGCCGTCGCTTCGGTCTGGCCATACATCACAAAAAACTTCCACCCTCGAGCCAATGCCAGCTCATACATCTGGCGGATGTGTCGCTCCTCCAGCCTGCCACCTGCCTGCGTCACAGTCTTGAGCGATGCGCCTTTTTTATTCAGCAGCCCCGTCTGCAGCAGCATCTGGTAGGTGTAAGGAACACCTGCAAACGAAGTGCATTGGTGGCTGTCGATTGCATCCCAAAATCCTCGCTGCAGCACCCCGTCTTCCGTAAGCACGATGCATGCGCCGGCATGCAAATGGCTGTTAATGACGGAAAGTCCGTAGGAGTAGGACATCGGCAATGACGTAATCGCCCGTTCCCCGGATGTTAGCTGGAGATACCGTGCGATTGATTCTGCATTCGCTGCCAGATTCCTCAATGTCAGACGCACCAGCTTGGGGCTTCCCGTCGATCCGGATGTCGTCAGTAAAAGCGCGAGAGCAGGATGTATCTCAATGTCGTTAGGCGACTCGGCTTCGAGCAGGCCAGGCTCTCCTGACACCCTGTCCCGGTAACCAGGTAACCCAACGGAACCTCCGCCGGCGAACACCCAATCCGGCTGATAGGCCCCGACCAATTCCTGCAACATGCTGGGGTTGAGCGTTGCGTCCAGCAGGATCACCGCACTGTTGGCGTTCAAGGCTGCCAAGTACGCGACCAGACACTCGTAGCGGTTTTGCGCAATCAGAACTCCCAGTGACTTTCGATGCAGCAGCGGCAGAGCCGCCTGAACGCGACCAACGTCCTCGCGCAGTTCGCGGTAGGTGCGCGCCTTGCCGTTGTCGGCCTCGATAGCGGCGGGGGCACTGTCGATATGTGTAACTCTCCAAAAGTCCATGGTGGTGACACTACGCTGCAAGACGCCAAATGCGTGTAGACAAAACACCTTTCTCCACAAGGGGAGTTGCGCGTCCGCAGCTTTAGGGTTCGGGGCTGAATCCCAGACGTTGCCAACCCGCCGCACGCAGATTCACAACGCTTGGCACCCCAATCGGGCTATTGGCTTATCTTTGAATACTTTTGCAGTTACGGTCAATACATTTTATTGCCCCCGGCCAGCTGCTGTTCAGGCAAGGTACCCGCGCTTCCATTCCCATCAGAATCATTGGCTGTAATGACTAATGGTAGAATCGATAAGTCAATGATTTAACGGCACTTCTTTGCTGGCTCTCGAATCCATGATAGCGGCAAACCTAAGCCCACAAAACACTCGGTCAGAACGCTATGAAAACTGGCTTGGCTATCCAGATCGTCTCCACGTTTGTCTGTGATCCTATCGCGGCATCACTGGGCCGCTCTGTTAACGAATTCGGCATCGCGGGGACAATTCGAGTCGCGCCTCCGTCTGAGCTGAGTGGTCACATGTTGGCGCCTTCCAGTCATTCGGAAGACATCATCGGCACTATTGTGCTTGTTCGCGTGGAAGACTGGCTTCGCGAGCTTCCGCCATCCTTGGGACAGTCCCACGACAACAGCGCCCGCCAGGCACTGCGCAAACACCTCGACGAGTTCCTCGGCCAATTGGCGGTCCTCGCCCTACGCGGCTGCCCCGTCTGGCTGGTGACATGCCCGTCAACCGGTTGGATTGCCCGAGAATGCAACTTAGTAACGTTGTGCCGGACCATGACTAATTTGTTGTCGGCACGTATTCGTAACTCGCCCCAAGTGAAAATACTCGACTGGCCATCTGCGCTATCGACGGAAGAATGCTTCGACCGAGTCGCGGACCGCGCGGCCCAGATACCCTTCTCCCAGGGAACCTTTGACCAACTAGGCGAGTCCATTGCCAGCCAGCTGGAGCGCATCCTCGCCAGTAATGACCCGAATGCTGCGATGGCTGTGTCGGAGCGATCTCCTGGGCTGGCCGCATTCCTGGCAGGATTGCGCGTACAGGTGGAAGTCGCTCCGGCTACATTGAGCGACCGAACCCACGTTGACCGAATTCTTCGCACCGCAGCGTCCTTTTCACTCGCTGGCGAAAGGCCTACGATTACCGAGGCGGAGATCGACAAAATTGTTGACTCTGGAAACTGCTTACTCGTTTCGGTTGCGGATCGGCTCGCTGTCTACGGTCCCTCCGGCGTTGTGGTCGCGCATGCAACCGGCGACACTTTGCTGGTTGACTCCATGTCGCTTAGTTGTACGGTTCTGGGAAAGCAGGTCGAGTACTCTCTGTTGACAGCGTTGGCGCAGATCGCCGCCGACCGCAATCTGTCTAGGCTCTGTTTTGAGTATCGAAATAGCGGACGCAACCTGCCGATTCTTGCGTTTCTGAGGTCGTCCACGGACGCAGAGTCGGAGCAACGCTATGTACTTCCGGTAAACGCAGCCGCATCGCGCATCAGTCGCTCGGCCATTGCCCCGGGCGCATGGAGCTTGAAACTGGTCATCAATGGTTCCACCGGCTAGAGCACATTTGGATTTTGTGTAACCGCATTTATCTGACATCGGGAGCTGATCGCCCAACAGAATTTATCAGTGCGACGGAGCCAAGGAGATCACGGTGAAGCCGGGGCAATAAGATCTCCCGTGTCCTCCGTTCCTCCGTGGTGAATCCCTCCGAACGGATACAGGAATTTCTAAATCGCCCTGGTTGAAGGATGAAGTCACTGGCAGCGCAGTTCAGTCGGATTCAGCATGAGCGTATAACCGC
>Ga0074046_10003102_pt1 | contig 14044 bp, 9 predicted proteins | sample BogForMeECP23OM3_FD_94441 | JGI IMG/M metagenome (GOLD analysis project Ga0074046, IMG submission 94441) | Bog forest soil microbial communities from Calvert Island, British Columbia, Canada - Bog Forest MetaG ECP23OM3 | ecosystem: Environmental > Terrestrial > Soil > Wetlands ...
GGCCGCCGCTCGGGCCCGATCAGCGTATCGGACCTGGTGCGGATGGTACGCGACGCGCTCGACGCCAACCTCGGCGAGCACTGGGTGGTCGGCGAGATCTCCAACGCGCGGCTGGCGCCGTCGAATCATTTTTACTTCACGCTCAAAGATTCCCGCAGCGCGATCAACGTCGTGATGTTCAAGTCGGCGTTCAACCGGATGCGGTTCAAGGCCGTCGACGGGATGGAAGTGATTGTTCGCGGACGAGTGCAAATCTTCGAACAGCGCGGCGCGTTGCAGCTTTACGCCGAGGAAATGGAGCCGCGCGGCGTCGGCGCGTTGCAGGTCGCGTTCGAGCAGTTGAAGCGGCGGCTCGAGGCCGAAGGACTGTTCGATCGGGCGCGCAAACGCGCGATGCCGTACCTGCCACGCCGGATCGGAATCGTGACGGCGCGCGGCGGAGCGGGACTGCGCGACATGTTGCGCATCTTGTTCGATCGATTCCCGAACCTGCAGGTGATTTTCAGGCCCGCGAAGGTGCAAGGCGACAGCTCGGCTCAGGAGATCGCGGATGCGATCGCCGATCTCAATCGCGACGGCCGCGCCGAGGTGCTGATTGTTGGACGCGGCGGCGGCTCGCTCGAAGATTTGTGGGCGTTCAACGAAGAGATCGTCGCGCGGGCGATTTTCCGCTCGGCGATCCCGGTAATTTCCGCCGTCGGCCACGAAGTGGACTATACGATCGCCGATTTCGTCGCCGACCTGCGCGCGCCTACTCCCACCGCGGCCGCGCAGATGGTGGTGCCCAGCCTGGCAGAGTTGACCGAACGGGTCGGATCGCTGGGCGCGTCGCTCGCCAGCGTGATGCAACGGGAACTGTCGGGCCGGCGCGAATCGATCGACGACCTGGCGGCGCGGATACGTCATCCCGGCGTCGCTATCGCCGGGGCGCGCGAACGCGTTGCCGGGATCGAGGGCGAACTCGCGCAAGCGGTGTCTTCGCGAATCGCGGAGCGCCGGCGCAGCGTCCGCGAATTGCGGCTGCGTCTTCGCAGTCCCGATGCGATGGTGCGCGAGATGCGGCTTGCGGCCTCGCGGCTCGGCAACAGTCTGGTTCATGGCACGCGGTCGGCGCTCGAAGGGATGCGGCGCCAGCTCGGGGCGATAGCGGGCAGGCTCGACGCTTTGTCGCCGCTGAAAGTTCTCGACCGCGGCTACGCCGTGGTGATCAATAGGACCGATTCGCGCGCGGTGCTCGACGCGGCCACGGTGAAGCTGGACGACGAGCTCGATATCAGGCTGGCCAGGGGACGGCTGATCGCGCGCGCGACCGGCCGCGCAATCTAGAATTTAGTTGCCAGACGATGGTCACGAAGACGAAAAAATTCGAGGACGAGCTCAAGGATCTTGAAACGATCGTCAATCAGATCGATTCGGGCGAGCTTACGCTCGAAGAATCGATCGGAGCCTTCGAACGCGGCGTCATGCTGGTGAAGGCGCTCAATGGGAAACTCGACGAAGTCGAGCGCAAGGTCGAACTGCTAACGCGGAGCGCCGGCGGCGAACTGCGCACGGCGCCCTTTGAAGCATCGTCCGAGGACGAGCACCACGCCGGCGCAAAGGACGACGACGAAACACCCTTCTAGCAATGGTTCCGGCGCCAAGCCCAAGCCGCGGCGCTCTGCGGCGCCGTTGGTCCGCTTCAGGCTCGACGCCGAAATGGCGCGCCGCGGTCTGGCCGACAGCCGCGAAATCGCCCAGCGCCTGATAATGGCGGGGCGCGTGCGCGTCAACTCGCGGCCGGCCTACAAAGCCGACCTCAAAGTCGATTCTGAAACTCCCATCGCGCTCATGGCGGGTGCGCCGCAGTTCGCCTCGCGCGGAGCGTACAAGCTGATCGCCGCGCTCGAGCATTTCGGCATCTCGGTCGACGGCAAGCTCGCGATGGACGTGGGCGCATCGACCGGCGGCTTCACCGACGTGCTGCTGCGCCGCGGCGCCAAGGCCGTGATCGCGATGGACGTCGGCTACGGGCAGCTGGCGCTGAAGCTGCGCGAGGATCCGCGCGTCACCGTGCTCGATCGCATGAATATCCGGCTCGCCTCGCCCGACGACTTGCCTCACGCGCCCGAGCTGGTGACGATCGACACCAGTTTTATCTCACTGCGGCTGGTGATTCCTTCGGTGCTGGTGCTGGTCGCGCCGCGCGCCGAGATAGTCGCGCTGATCAAGCCGCAGTTCGAAGTCGGCAAGGGCAAGGTCGGCAAGGGCGGCATCGTCAGGGATGAAAAACTGCGGCGCGAAGCGGTCGCGGGGATCGTCGAGTTCGCGGAGAGTATCGGCCTCGACGTGGTCGGCACAATCGAATCGCCGGTTGAAGGCGCGGCCGGAAATCGCGAATATCTCGCGCTGATGAAATTCCCGGGCGAATCCGGAAAATGACGCGCGCATGGGCGGTCGGATTGGATATGGGTGGCACCAATATCCGGTGCGCCGCCGTGTCTGCCAGCGGCGGCGATGTGATCCTGATGGAGCACGGGCCGGCGCATGCATCGCGCCAGGCCGCAGCCGTCGCTGAAAATATCGCCGCGCAGCTCATTCATCTGCTGGACACTGCGCGCCGGCGCGGACTTGGATCGCCGCGGGCGATCGGAGTCGCGGTGCCGGGACCGCTGAACGTGCACTCGGGAATCGTGATGCAGGCGCCGCACGTCGCCGCATGGCGCGGATACCCGCTGCGTCGCAAGCTCGAAGCGCTGATAGGCAGAATGGTGGTCGTCGAGAACGACGCCAACGCGTGGGCGCTCGGCGAATGCTGGCGCGGCGCGGCGCGCGGGCGGCGCGACGTCGTGCTGCTGACGCTGGGCACCGGAGTCGGCGGCGGACTGATCGTCGGCGGCAAACTGGTTCACGGGCGAAGCGGGATGGCGGGCGAATTGGGGCATGTCACAGTCAATCCAGACGGTCCGCGATGCGACTGCGGCGCAAACGGATGCCTGGAATCATACGCATCGGCGTCGGGGCTGCGCGGCCTGGTCGAACAGCGCCTGGGGCTGCCGCCGGGTGCGCCGCTGCCCGCGCAAATCGTCGATTCGGATGGGAACTTCTCGGTGCGCGGATTTTCGGCCCAAGCTCGCCGCGGCGACAGACTCGCGCTCGAGGCGTTCGCCACGGCCGGCTATTACCTCGGAATCGCGATTGCGTCTTTTCTCAATATCTTCAATCCCGAGCTGGTTGTGATTGGGGGTGGCGTCGCCGGCGCGATCCCATACATGCGCAAAACCATGATGACCCAGGTGCACGAGCGGGCCTTCACGGCGGTCGCATCGCAGGCCAAGATCGTGCGCGCGGCGCTGGGTCCGCGAGGCGGCGTCGTGGGGGCTGCCTACGCGGCGCTGCATCCACCGGCGCGCTCGTAGCATGTTTGCGACATCCTAGACCCTCGATGGAATCTGATAGATACTAGAGTGGGTTGGCAGGCAAGGGATCCATCATGAGCGCGCGACGGTTCGGGTCAACTTTATCCGGACTGGCGCTGGCGGCGACGTTCATCGTTGTCGGCTGCGGATTTGCGTTCGCTCAATCCGATTTCAACGAGAATACGATTCCGCCCTCTGCGCCGCCCTCGCGAGTCGTGCGTCCGCCGAGCGAGGCCGAACCGTCTGAGGCTCGCGACACGGAACAGCCCGCGGACCAGTCGGCGCCGAACCCGGTCGTCAAGCCGAATCATCCCGCGAACATCATTCCCTACACGGTTCGCCCCGGCGATTCGATCGGCGCAATTGCGCAGATGTTCGGGATCACCGCCGATGAGCTCGCGCACGCCAACCGGATTCATCCTGACGACGAACTGCAGGTGGACGAGGTGTTGAAGGTTCCGCATCCTTTCACCACCGAGGTCAATACGCTCAAGTCGCAGATCGAGGCGCTGAGCGCGCAGCAGCAAACGGCGGTGCAGAAGGCCGATTCGGCGCAGGAGCAGGTCAAATCGCTCCAGACACAAGTCCAGGAACTGACCGGCGACAATCAGGACTTGCAGCTTGGCAACAAGTTGATGCCGTGGTGGCGTGCAACCGCCGTCAGCGTGGGATTCTTTGCGCTGTTCATGCTCGGCGCGATGTTGCTGACGCTGTTCGAATGGTGGCGGATGCGCCGCAGGTTCGTGGTGCTGGCCGCGATGACCGACGCGCTCAGCCGGCTCGACTATAAGTACAAAGCGATGTTCGCGAAGGCGGAGTTGCGCTTGCAGCAGCTCTACGGCCGGCGCCGCGGCGGAATTACCGAAGGGCAGCCGCGGCCCAAGATGCCCGAGGAAATCGAAATCGAGCGGCTCAACGACGAACTCAAGCAAATTCTCGAGCTGCACCTGGAGCGGCTGGGTGCGCGATTGCCCGGGGCGCGGCGCCGCAAGGGATGGCGCGAGATGTTCGGCGGCGGCGACGTCGGCTCGACGGTTGAAGCTCGCCCGTATCGGCGTTAGGCTCGCGTTCACTGTTTGTGGAATCCGGGCCGACGGTTGAAGCCCGCCCCTATCGGCGCTAGGCTCGCGTTCACTGATTGTGGAGTCCGGGTCGACGGGGGTGTTAGCCCCGATTCCGCAACCACAAGGGAGGGACGCTCGAGATGGCTGAGGAAAATCGCCCGCCTTCCTGGAAGCGCGCTTATCCGGACTCGCTCAAACAGATCGAGAACAAACTCCTCCGGCTGAGACGAAAGCCGAAAGACTCTGACGCTGACGCCGGCGCTCAGGACAGCGCCGACGTGCCCGATCAGGTAGGCTTCGGGGTGTCGGGCGGAGGAATCCGCAGCGCCACCTTCGCTCTCGGGATATTTCAGGCTCTCGCCAAGCAAGACCTGCTGTCGAAGATCGATTATTTGTCGACCGTTTCGGGCGGCGGCTATTTCGGTTCATTCTACGGCCGGCTGTTCACCAGACTGGAAGTCGCAGGTTTCGCGGATGTCAAAAAAATTCTCGGCGCTTGTTCGGCTAGTGACGTACAGGATTCGCCGTCTGAACCAAATAAATTTCCCGAAGGCAAGGTCTTTCGATGGCTGCGCGAGAACGGGCGTTATCTGGCGCCGCGTGGCGCGGGCGGGATATTGCTCGACGGCGCGGTGATGATGCGCAACTGGACGGCGCTCCAGGTCGTGCTCGCGACATTCATGCTGATGGTTTTTCTGGCGGTGCAGTTGCTCCGCGGGATCGTCGAGGTGACTTTGCGTGGCACGGGGTGGGGGTGGCGCTACGAGAACTTTCTGGTTCATCCGCCGTGGGGGACGCACATCTGGTGGAGCCCATACGCCATTGCGCCCGCCGTGGCATTTGTGATTGGTGTCGTCCCGCCGGCATGGAGTTACTGGCTGGTTGAAAAGCCTGACCGCCATGACGTTCCTGGGTGGTGGCGGATTCCTCAGTGGATTTCTCCAAAGGTGGGACTTGCCTCTGCAGCGGTGCTCGCATTCACCGGTATGTACCGGGGGATTTTCCCTAACTTCTGCCTCGTGGTTTTCGTGCTGTCTTTGCTGACGGCGGTCTGGTTCTTCATAACGGCGGTCTGGCTCTTGGTAAATGAATTGTTTGTAACGCTCGCCGGCAATGATGGTGAAATTCTGAATTCTGAGGATCGTGAAATTCGAAATTCTGAGAAGATAAGAAACCACTTGTCGGTTCATCTCAAGTGCGGATTGATCCTGACCGGATGTCTGCTGGGTTTCGTCGTGATCGATTCACTGGCGCAAACCATCTACGCCGCCTATGTCGCAAAGCTTGTCGGCATACGTCGTCTCGAAGGGTGGACGGCCTCGATCTTCGGCATGCTAACCGCTGCGGCGGGTTTTGGCCGGTCCATTTTCGTGGCCCTTGGCTCGAAGGCGGACGGCAAAAGGATCTCTGTGCCGTGGTCGGCTGCGGCGGGGATTGCCGCTGTCCTGGTAGTGGCGGTGCTGCTGGTTACTTTCGATGTCTGTTCATACGCGATCGCCTGGCAAGGCCTGCTGCCCATGGAAGCGCTGCCGCAGTGGGTCCAAGTAGCCAAGCCTGAGCCGGGCAAACTGTTCAAGGTTGTCCGGCAGCCCTCGGGAAACTACCTGATCAAGCACATTCCGGCGGCAACGGGAAAAGCGGAGACGGTATTCAACCTCGTCAAGCAAGGCCCCGAAAACCAAGCCGCCGAAACCTGGGCAGTGCAGAGTCCTCCGGCGCCGGATGAGAACAAGAGAATTGATGCGCCGAAAGCGGGTAGCCGCGAGGATGCCACTACCCTGCACCTGCTCGGGGCAGCACTGTTCGCTGCCTTCGTTTTCTCCTTTCTGTTCGGCTGGTCGTGGCCTTTCCTGAACCGATCGACGCTCCATCCGCTGTATACCTCGCGGCTCATTCGAGCCTACCTGGGCGCATCCAATCCCGGGCGGCTGCTGGGAACGAAGGGCGGCGACGTAACTGAAGTAGTCGCCGGCGACGATCTGAAGCAGGAGCAATACTGGCCACTCCATGCTCCCTGCGCTCGGAGAGGACTTTTTGACCGCATTAAGGCGCGGTTTCGGTCTGCGAGTTCTGAGAATGAGCAGGGCACCATTGCACCGGGCATCTATGCCAAAGGTGGTCCACTGCACCTGGTCAACGTCACCATCAACGAGACCGCGGGTGGCCGTTCGGCAGTCGAGCAGCTTGACCGCAAGGGTGTCGGGATGGCGATCGGCCCGGCCGCGATCAGCGCCGGGGTATGCCATCACGTGGTGTTCGAGCGTAAGGACGGACAGCCACCCGTCAAGGTCTATCCCGAGTTGAGTGACAAGGCCGCCTTCCGCATGTTCGGTGATGCGAATAGCTTCCAAGGCGAGCGCTTGTCGCTGGGCAATTGGATGGGAGTCTCCGGTGCGGCTATAAGCACCGGCCTCGGATCGCGAACCAGCCTGGGCGCCAGTTTTCTAGCCGGGTGGGCGAACGTCAGGCTGGGCTATTGGTGGAACTCGGGGGTTGATCCCAAAAAGCGAAATCAGGCGGCGCCAAGCTCGCTGCTTGGCGGGGTCTCAGTCAAGGCTGCCAACTGGGTTGCCGGCGTTTTTAGTATGCAGGCCTTCTTTGCTATGCAGACCTTCCTGCTCAACGAGTTCAGGGCGCGGTTTTACGGCCCCTCGTGCCAATGGTGGTATCTCACCGACGGCGGACACTTCGAGAACATGGGCGGATACGAACTGATCAGGCGAAGGCTGCGGCTAATGGTCATAGTCGATGCGGAAGCGGACCCGGACTATAACTTCGAGGGGATGGCCAACCTGGTCCGCAAGGCGAGGCTCGATTTCGGCGCCGAGATTGAATTCCTCCGCGAGGAGTCGCTCGACACCTTTGTTCACGCATCGCTCAGGGGATACTTCGGCACGCCCGAGCAACTGCGGCGGGGCAGATGGGTCAAAGAGCCGGTCGAAGTGCCGGGTGCTCCGCCGGGCGATCCCAGCGCACCCCGGCCCATGCGCCGCTCGATCAACCCGACCGACGAGGCCGCTCTTTCAAGGGCGTATGCGTCGCTGGCGGTGGTTTCCTACGACGACGATGCTACGCCGAATTCCTTGCTCCTGTATGTCAAGCCCGCGCTGATCGGTGGGGAGCCGGTCGACGTCCGCAGATACCACAGCGAGCATCCCTCGTTTCCCCAAGAGACCACTGCAGAACAATTTTTCAACGAAGCGCAATGGGAGAGCTACCGCAAGCTCGGCGAGCATATTGCCACCGCACTGTTTGGCTACCCACCAGATGGCGAGGCCGCGCCGGAGGAAAAATTTACGCCCCGCCTGGGTCTCTGCGGATGCATCCTGTGGAACGTTCTGAACAAATTCGCGCAGAAATAAGCGGGGGGGGTGAAAATTGCGCCCTGGTTCGGCGGCGGCGACGCCGGTGCGACGGTTGAAGCACGTTCGTATCGCCGCTAGGCTTGTATTTCGCCGATCGTGAAGCCCCGGCTTGCCGGCGGTTGGAATATCGAGGAGAATTTCATCATGAAAAAACTCGCGCTCATGGCTTTGCTCGCAACCGTGATGGTTGCGCCATTTGGAATGTCCTCCGCGACCGGCACGCGTGCGTCGGATACGCCCGAATGTTGCCAGAAGAAGGAGTCATGCTGCCCGAGTGCGTCGTGTTGCTCCGGCGGCAGCCACCGCATGGGAGCGCATTGCGCGCTTCACGCCGCCGCCGCGCGTTGATCACTTTCAGGAGGCGAATGATGAATCGACTCGCGAAATTCGGACTAGGACTCGTTGTTGCTATTGGAGTGGCTGGCGTGGCGACCGCGCCGGTGGCGATCGCGGCCGACGGCGGCGAGAAATCGGTCACCGGCAATCTCGAAGACGCTTACTGCTACGGCACGATGGGTGCGAAGGGCGCGGGTCACAAGGCGTGCGCGATAAAGTGCGTATCCAAGGGAATTCCGGTGACGCTTATAGAAAGCGGGACCGAGAAATCCTACATCCTGTTGCCGAACAAGGATGCGTCGCCGCTTCCCGACAGCGTGATTCAGCGGATGGAAGACCAGGTGACGGTGACGGGCAAGGAATACAGCAAAAACGGCGTGGACTACATTGTCGTCGAGTCCGTGAAGTAGCCGCGGGCAAACATCGTCGTGCTAGACCGCGTTCTGCCGGGCGCATCGCACCTGCAGAATATCCATCCCCTCCTGGTGCATTTCCCCATCGCGTTTCTCTACGGCGCGGCGCTCCTTTATTTCCTCGCGTCGATTCGTGCAAGTGAGGCGCTTAAGTGGGCCGCGCTCTGGATGCTGGTGCTGGGCGCGCTTGGCGCGGCGGCGGCGGTTTTAAGCGGTCTCTATGCGGCGCCAGGCCTGATGGTTTCGGCATCGGTCCGCCACGAACTGCTGCGGCATCATAAGCATCTGATGATCGCAGCGGCGGCGGTGACGGGCGTGCTGACGGTGTGGGCGTTGGCGACGCGGCCGATGCCGGCGCGGGGACGGTACGTGTTTCTCGCCGGTCTGATCGCAGTCATGTCGTTGATAGCGGCGGGCGCGGACCTCGGCGGCGAGATGGTTTACGGCTACAACGCCGGCGGCTCGGCATGCCCACAGCCGATCGATTTCAGGAAGTAGGAAGTCTCGCCGGATCTCGTTCATTGCAGGTCGGCGGCGGACTTCTGCATATGCCGCCATTGCGCAACCCATCGGAAAACGGACAGAAGACGGGGCTCTAAGTCAATTGGAAAAATGACCTGCCGCGTCTGTTTCGCCTTGCCGGGCCGCTGGAGTAGCGATATATGAATACGGGCGAATCGCTGTTAACTAATCCGAGCGAATCTAGACAGGGAGAAATCATGAAAAAGAGAAATTGGATCGTCGTCCTTCTCGCTATCGTTATTTGGAGCTTCATGGCGAAAGGAATAGCGCAAGCACAACCACCGTACGTGAACTGTAGCACCGGTGCTCCCCCATATGCGCCTACGACGGTTGCCTTCAACAGTAGCCAGGAAGCCCAGGTTTTCTGCAACGGCAGCGACATTGCGATTGGCGGAGGGTATGAAGTCCTGAGCCCCTCGCTGCCGCTAACGCCCCCGTCCTTCATGGTAATTGTTCCTGAAAACTCGTTTCATTTTAACAGTACTAATGCCGACGGCTGGCAGGTCGTCTTGCAAAACGTAAACCTTTTACCGTCGTGTATCCGCGGAAGCAGTACTCCCTTTCCCTGTCCGGCGGTGCAATTCAGAGTCTGCGTCTCCTGCCAACCGGAATAGAATAGGGCTTGGGTCTTCTTCGATGCTGGCGAGAGGTTGAGTTTTCGCCTCTCGCCTAATCTCACACATCGTTCGGCCCCGCCGGCGGGGTCTGGAAGGGGATGTAATCCTCGGGCTCGGCGCCTTTGGCCGGCCTTTCTCTTGTCCGCATTGAGGTGCAGGGACCGGGGCCTCTGCACCCTGCCGCTCAGGGGCCTTTCCCCGAGAGGCTGATGCTATGCGGGCTGGTCGGATCGCTGCCGACGGTCACCGCCATGCTGGCGCTCTCCGCCGATCCGCCGCCCGTGGGCGTAAACGTCACCGCTATCGTGCACGATGATTTGGCTGCTGCCGTATCGGTGCACGTGCCGCCCGTCACCGCGAAGTCGCCCGCGTTCGCGCCGCTGAAACTCTCGCTTAAGGGCAGCAAAAATTTCGACAGGTTGGTGACCGTCACATTCTCCGTCTTCGACTTTATCTTCGATGTCAGCGTGCCATACGCAAGCGTGATCGGCGTGACCGTCGCCGGGATCGTCGGCCCGGTGCTGAGCGCGACCGCGTAGGGACTGCGCGGATCGGGACTGTCAGCGACCGTGAGCGTCGCCGATTCCGTTCCCAGCGCGCCCGGCGTGAAGGTCACGGTGATCGAGCACGCCGTCTTGGCGGCCAGAGTCGTGGCGCAGGTACCGCCGGTAATCGAGAAGTCGGCGGCGTTCGTCCCACTGAACGATTCGCTCAGGGTCACCCGCTGGGTTTGGTAATTGATCACGCTGAAGGCCTCGACCCCCTTTGCGCCGAACTTCACGCTCCCAAACACCAGGCTGCTCTTCGTAAGTGTCAGATCGACGATGCCGGTGCCGCTGAGCGCCACGTGCTGCGGGCTGCTGGCGGCGTTGTCGCTCAGCGTCAGCGTTGCGCCATGCGCGCCGGTCGCGTTGGGCGCGAATGCGACTCCGAGCGTGCAGAACTTGTTGGGCGCGACCGTCACGGGAATCGCACCGCATGTCCCTGTGCCGCTTAGGGCATATTCAGCCGGGTCGGACGATGTCGCGCTTGAGATGATCAGCGAGTTGGTCTTCCCGGTGTTGGTGACCGTCAGATTCTTCGCGACCGTCTGGCCAATGGCGACGTTGCCGAATGCGAGCGAAGCAGTCACGGACATCGAGGTAGTCGGCGTCGCTGTTGCGGTGGGCGTTGCGGTCGAGGTCGCGGTGACGGTCGGCGTTGCGGTGGCCGTAGCGGTCGCCGTTGCAGTCGCGGTCGGAGTGGCCGTCGCGGTTGGCGTCGCTGTGGCCGTGGCGGTCGCGGTGCGCGTCGAGGTCGCGGTGACGGTCGGCGTTGCGGTGGCCGTAGCGGTCGCCGTTGCAGTCGCGGTCGGAGTGGCCGTCGCGGTCGCCGTTGCGGTGGCCGTGGCAGTGGCGGTATTCGTAGGCGTCGCAGTCGCCGTTGCAGTCGCGGTGGGCGTTGCGGTGGCCGTTGGTGTTGCAGTCGCAGTGCTAGTCGATGTTGCCGTGGCGGTCGCTGTCGCCGTGGCAGTTGCAGTTTGCGTTGCGGTTTGCGTTGCCGTCGCTGTCGGTGTGGCAGTCGAGGTCTGAGTGGCCGTCACTGTTGGCGTCGCGGTTGCAGTCGAGGTTGCGGAATTCGTTGGCGTCGCTGTCGCAGTTTGCGTTGCAGTCGCGGTGCGCGTCGGCGTCGCCGTGGCTGTCGCGGTGGCCGTTGCGGTCGCGGTGCGCGTCGGCGTCGGCGTGGCGGTCGGCGTGGCTGCCGGCGATCCAAATGCCATCACCAGGTTATTCGCATTGACGGTGCCGATCCCGGTCGCAAAGTCCCAGCCGACCCCGGCCGCGTACGCAGCCTGAAGCGCGGAATTGGATGTTGACAGGCCTCCGTATGTGCCCGACGGCGTGTAGCAGTTATGAGTGCCCGTGCAATCGACATCCATGTCGCCGAGCGTGACGTCATGAAAGATGCACGATGGATTGACGGCGTTGCCCAGACTCGAGTTGCAGGCCGAATTGCCGCTGGCTCCGTACTCTGCCGCAGCGAGCGAATAGTAAGTCGGATTCGGGTTTCCCTGGCGGCTCCCGGTACGCTGATTGATGAGCGCCTGGATTCCCGCCATTATCGGCGAGGAAACCGACGTTCCACCGTATCCGGCCCAGGTATCAGGAGCACCCGAGCACGAGACGCCCCCATTATTTGGATCCGAATAACAGACCACGTAGTAGTGTCCCCACAATCCGTTCGCGGCGAACAGTGAGACGTCGGGAATGTCTCTCACTCCATCGGCGGGATTGCCAAAAATCGATTGCCACCCGGGCTTGCTGTAACCGGCGCAGGTTCCGCTCACGACATTGCTGGTGGATGGCGCTCCCGTAGCGCAGCCGCTCGGTCCTCCGCTTCCCGATGCGGTGGTTAGAAATGGCTTTCCCAGCGAGCTGTTGCAGAACCCAGCGGTTCCCAGCGGCGAGGAATAGCCTTCAAACGTGGCGAGCAAATCGCCGGCGCACGAGTCATTCCAGGGAATTTCCGGAACGTAGGAGAGCGCGGATTCATAGGTCGAGCTGTTCGTCGATCCCCAATAGCTACTTGCTGTATGCGCGTAAGTGTCGCCGAAATCGGTGCCGCCCACCGAGACGTTATACGGTGTCGAGGTGAATCCGCTCACTGCTATGCCGTGCGTCGCCACCGATGCGTTCGCGTCGGCGCTTGCCGCGCCCTCATCGCCCGACGACACGAATACGGACACGCCCTCGGCCACCGCCTGCTTGTAGAGGGAACTGATGTAGGCGTTGGAGGTTGCGCCCAGCTCCGCCTCGGCCTCTCCGTAGCTGATGCTCACGATCGCGGGCGGGGTGCCGGATTCGCTGAGCAGATTTTGCAACGCGATGAATCCGCCGAAGGTGCTGGTGTCCGCGCACGATGCCAGCTCAATCGCCGCGTTGGGCGCCGCCGCGCTGGCCCACTCCACATCGATTGCCGCTTCGCCATCGTCGCCGTTGACGCCAGGATTGGTGCAGGTGCCGGCGCCGCCAGTAGCGCCGGGTGCCGGGTGGACCTGCGTGAAAGAGCCGCTGGGGTAGGAACTGAGGCCAAACGTCGAACGGAAGGTATTCCAGTCCGTGTTGCCGGTGCACGTCGTGGAGTTACAGCCACTCGGTGTGTTGTCGTACGTATCGCTGTCTTCGACCGTTACGATCGTCTGTCCGGTGCCCGTATATCCCGCGGCGAATAGCGGATTGAAGTCATAGATGGTGGCCAGGTCAGCAGGCACCACCAAATATACACCGCTGCCGGCCGTGTAGTCGGCGCGCCGCTGGTTCAGCGGACGCGGCATGAAGTTGTTCAGCGACACGACTCCGGTTACAGCCGGCGCCAGAGCGGCCGGGATCCGCGGATCGCTCATATTGGCGAAATGGCTTTTACCGTTTACCGACAGCGAATGAATCTCAGTGTGGAAAGCGTCGAGTATCGATCCCGCAGTCCCCGAAAAATCGATCAGCATTGCGCTCGGATAAATGTAGTTCACTCGGAACCCGTGCGCTCGAAGCCATCCGGCAATCGTGTCGATGTCCCGCGGGGTTGCGCCGAAACGCTGTCCAAACTCACCCGCGGTCAGCCAGTGGTGGTAGTTTGGCGATTTTGGATCTTCGAGCTCGCCGAGCAATTGATCCAGTGCGCGCTCCCGTTCGGGCGAGCGCCGCAGCAGAAGGATCAGATGGTCAAGCGGAAAATCGTCGGGCACGCGCCCGCGATCATTGGCGGCCGTCGCCTCGGGGCGGATATTACCCGGGATCGAGATAGCCTCATTGTCGTTAATCGGGTCCGTAATTTGAGCCGGCGCGGACGTTGCGCCGGAAAGCGCCCGCGCTGAGCTCGGGAGGCTGCAAACAGCCAACCCACCGATCGTCAGCATGATCGCTATTACCCATATCCGCTTGCCCATAGACCCAATCCGCCGGTGCTTCAACATTGCTCGCAAGGACTGCGCCATTTTGCAACACGCAGCATATTATCACGCGACCTGTACGAAAGAGCCGTGTTAAGTAGCAAAACGGTGCGCTAGTGTCGATTCCGCTCTAGGTATGCGGTACTGGCCGAATCAGGCCGCGGTGCGATGCAAACCAGGTCACTTTCAAACAAGGCGGGAACGGTGGGGGCGCGTTCTCCTTTTGCGCGTTTCAGGATTCTGCCTCCGCGAGGCGTAGCAAAGTTCCGATTGCCTCTATGTGAATTATAGTTCATTCTCTTGTTGAACTATCTAGTTCTATCGATGAACTTAGGAGACTCGCCATGCGTGACGACTGGCAAAAGACCGTGTGCATCCTGTGCAGTGTCAACTGCGGAATCGAA
>Ga0074046_10003104_pt1 | contig 14041 bp, 12 predicted proteins | sample BogForMeECP23OM3_FD_94441 | JGI IMG/M metagenome (GOLD analysis project Ga0074046, IMG submission 94441) | Bog forest soil microbial communities from Calvert Island, British Columbia, Canada - Bog Forest MetaG ECP23OM3 | ecosystem: Environmental > Terrestrial > Soil > Wetlands ...
CGTGCTGAGAACCCGCAAAAGCAAGGATTCGCTGCGCATGCGCCGCAAAGTCGCCGCATGGGACGAAAACGCCCTCGCCGCCTACATCGCCGCATAAAACGTTCAGTCGATTCCCCTGTCGCGCGCGTTCACCGCGTGCGACCACCTCTGCCCAGCCAATCGCATCGGCTGGAGCCACGTTCCAGGAAGCAACTCAGGCGTTCGGCTTTGAAGAGGCCGGGACACCTGGGCGACTGTTCGGCAGGGAGCCGGCGCTAGGGGGATGTGCGCCCCGAATCCGGCACCCCGAGGGGCGAATAGCGCTCATGGCGCTGATTGAAGTCGGCCGGATCAAGCACGCCGATCGCCTCGACAGCGTCCGGGTCCGCCTTCTTCTGTTGGTCGAGTATTGAACTCACATGCCAGCGCCAGGTCGACGGGTCCGGCTTTGGGAAATCGTTGCCGACCGCGCTGATCGCGGCCGCGTAGCTCGCGCCGCCGCCGACCGCCATGAGAGCTAGAACGAGAGACTTCCGCATCGTCTCCTCCACGTCCTCGCCGCTTTCGTTGAAGTACAAACACAAGGTGCGTGGGCCAAAACCCCGCGCGCGGCGCCTGCGTCTGTTAAGAGAACGTTAACCACGAATTTATGTCTGGGCTATGGCGCTTCGCCGTCCGGCGCGATCTCGCGGATCAATTCGCTCGCCATGGCGCGAGTCACCCGCCGGCCCTTCGCCAGCGCCTCCCGGTCGAGAACTGCGACGACCCGGCGCGCGGCGCCGAGCGAGCGCTCGATTCTCCTTGCGACATAGGCGATGACTTGGGGCTCGACTTGCAACTGACGGTCGCTGAACAGCTTGAAGAGGACGGCCTCGGTCAGCTCGATTTCGGGGACGTCAAGGCGGATGACCGGCGCGAGACGCAACCGCGAAAGGAGGTCCGGGATCTTCAATCCCCAGGCGTCCGGACCTTGGCGGGCGGTAAGCAGCACCCACGCTTCGGTTTGGAGCGCCGAGTTGATGAGGTGGAACAGGCGCTCCTCGGCGTCGCCCACCCGGTCGGCGTCCTCGATCAGCAAGGCGGAGCCTTGAACCGAGGCTGCCTGGGCGCTCTCGGCGCCAAGGTTTTCGCCGTGAACGATCGCGGCGCCGGCCGTCTTCGCCCAGAGAGCCGCAAGGTGGCTTTTGCCGGACCCCACCGGTCCGGCCAGCAGCAGCATCCGGCCGGGCCAGTCCGGCCAGCGGTCGATGGCGTTCAAGGCCTCGCGGTTCGAGGGCGCGGAGAGAAAATCCTCGCGCGCGAAGCTCGGCTGGTGCGGCCAGTCGAGGATCAGCTGGCGCGGGCGCGTCGTCACTGTCGCCCGGCGGCGGAGCCGCCGCGGTAAAACGGACTCGCGAGATACAAGCCGATGAGGTGGCGGGCGATGACGCCTGCCGCCGCCGCAGTCGGAACGGCGATGACAAGGCCGACGAAGCCGAACAGCTGACCAAACGCCAGCAGCGCGAACATCAGCCAGACAGGATGCAGACCGATCGACTCGCCGACCAGCTTCGGCGAAATCACGTAGCCCTCGAGGAACTGGCCGCTGACCACGACCGCCAGCGCCATGAACAAGAGTTTCAGGCTCGGCCAACCCTGCACAAGAGCGACGCCAATCGACAGGACGAGCGCGAAGAGCGAGCCGACATAGGGCACAAAGCTCAACAGTCCGCCAACAACCCCAATCAGGAAACCGAAATCGAGCCCGACCATCGTCAGGCCGATCCCGTACCACAGCCCCAGGCACAGGCAGACGAGGGACTGGCCGCGGATGAACCCGGCCAATGCGTGATTGATCTCGCTGGCGATCGCGCGCAATGTCTTGCGATGCTCGATCGGCAGCCAGCTGTCGATCTCCGCAATCATTCTGTCCCAGTCGATCAGAATGTAGAACGCCACGACCGGCGTTATGATCAGCAGCGAGAGAAAATCGAAGACCGCGGCGCCTCCCGAGACCAACGACCTCAAAGCGTTGACGAACCATTGCGCGCCCTCCGCGACAAAATCGCCGATCGACTTCTGGATTTGGGCGCTGGACAGCTGTTCGCTGAGCCCGAGCGCGTTGAGCCAGCCGCCTCCGTATTTCGCGATGAGCGCATTGCTCTCTTCGACGGCAAGGGCCTGAAGGCGCATCGCATAGCCCGGCAGCCGTTGAGCGAATGTCACGAGCTGGCTGGTCAGGATCGGCGCGACGACGATCAGAATGACAACGAAGACCGAGACGAAGACCACGAGAATGAGCAGAGCTGCGCCCAGCCGATTGAGCCCGAGCCTCTCCAATTTGCAGACGATCGGGTCGAGAAGATACCCCAGCGTGATTCCGGCGGCGAACGGCGTCACGGTCGAGCCGAGCACATGCAAGGCGTAGCCGAGCGCCGCGAACACGATGGCCCAGAACAAGACTTGACGTTCGATGCTCACGGCGCGGTACCCGCCTCATCAGCACTGACGTTGATCGGCTGCAGAAGGTCCCACTTCCCTCCCCATGGGTCGACGAAGACCGCGACCTTGCCGTAACGCTCGCGGCGCGGCGCCTCGAGAAAGGTTACGTTGCGTGCTTTCAACAAGGCATAGTCTCTGTCGAAGTCGTCGGTATGAAGGAAGTAACCCACCCGGCCGCCGGTCTGGTCGCCAATTCTCGCCCGCTGCCGCTCGTCGCTCGGAACGGCGAGGACGATCTTCGCTCCGGCGTTCCCGGGCGGCGCCACGACGACCCAGCGCTTGTCGGCGCCGAGAGCAGCGTCCTCTTCGACGGCAAAACCGAGCGCGCCCTGAAAGAAGGCCAAACCCTCGTCGTAGTCGGGGACGAGGAAGGAGATAGCGGAGAGACTCTTTATCATGTCGCGCTTATCGGCTCATGTGATCAAGCCATTGGGCGATATAGACGCCGCCCGAGGCGAGCGTCGTCGCGGCGACCGTCCATTCGAGAGCGGTCTGGACCGGCTGTGCGCTCAAGCCGTAGGCGCGCACGCCAAGCGCGAAACCGGCGAGCGAAATCTGGGCGGCGGTGTTGATCTTCGATTCCCACACCGGACGTATTTCGACCGGCTTGTCCATCAGCCAGGAGACCATGACGGCGACGAGGATCATGACGTCGCGGGATACGACCGCAATGGCGAGCCACGAAGGCAGTCCGGCATAGATGGCGAGCGAGACATAAATGGAGATCAGGAGCGCCTTGTCCGCCAGAGGGTCGAGATAGGCGCCGAGCTCGGTGCGCAGATCGAAGTTCTTGGCGATAAATCCGTCAATCGCGTCGGAAACGCCGGCAAGCAGAAAGATCAGGAACGCCGCCATGAATCGTTGCGAAACGATCATCGAGATCGCCAACGGCGTCATCAGCATCCTTGCCAACGTAATCAGATTGGGAATATTGCTCAAAATCTGAGAGAATTTCATTAAATGCCGACGTCCCCGGATCTCGATTTGGTTAGGCCGATCGAAGATCGTCCTCGCAGAAGCGTCCACCCCTCCGCGCGCTGGCTCCAAGCAGTCCGCGGCGCCCGGCCGCAGCAGGGTAACATGATCGAACGGGCCTTGGGAAACCTGCCGGTCCGGCAACGCTTGCGCCGGTCATGCCGACCAAGTACCCCGTCTTCAATCTTGTTCCGGAGCCTCGATGCCAGACAGCCGAAAGCCTTTGACCTACGCCGACGCCGGCGTCGACATCGATGTCGGCAATCGCCTCGTCGACCGGATCAAACCCATGGCGCGCGCGACGCGCCGGCCCGGCGCCGACGCGGAACTGGGGGGATTTGGCGGCCTTTTCGATCTGAAAGCGGCCGGATTCGTCGACCCGATTCTCGTCGCCGCCAACGACGGCGTCGGCACCAAGGTGAAGATCGCGATCGAGAGCGGCACCTACGACACGATCGGCGTCGATCTGGTCGCGATGTGCGTCAACGACATCGTCGTCCAGGGCGCGGAGCCGCTTCTGTTTCTCGACTATTTTGCCGCAGGCAGGCTCGACGAGGATGTTGCCGCCGCAGTCGTCAAGGGGATAGCGGAAGGCTGCGTGGAGTCCGGCTGCGCGCTCATCGGCGGCGAAACCGCGGAGATGCCGGGCCTCTACGCTCCCGGCGACTTCGATCTGGCGGGGTTCGCCGTCGGGGCGGCCGAACGCGGCGCTCTCCTGCCGCGCGGCGCCCTGAAGCCGGGGGACGCCGTGTACGGGCTCCCGTCGTCCGGGGTCCACTCCAACGGCTTTTCGCTGGTGCGGCGCGTCGTCGAGCGCTCCGGGCTCCCCTGGCACGCGCCGGCGCCCTTCGAGCCGTCGCGTTCGCTCGCGGCCGCGTTGCTGACCCCGACGCGGCTTTACGTGCGTCCGCTCCTGCAGGCGCTCGCTCGCGCTCCCGGCATACGGGCGCTGGCCCACATCACTGGTGGAGGATATCCGGAGAATCTGCCGCGCGTCATCGACGCGGGTCTCACGGTCCTGCTCGATCTCGACGCTTTCGCGCCGCCGCCAGTCTTCTCGTGGCTCGCGTCCGCAGGCGGAGTTCCTAAGGACGAGATGCTGCGCACCTTCAACTGCGGGTTCGGGATGGCGGTCTTCGTCTCGCAGGAGCGCGAAGCGGAGACCCGGGAGGCGCTGGCGCTCGCGGGCCTGGCGCCGACCCTGATCGGACGGCTTGTTCCGTCTCGCGGTCTGCGCGTTGTGACGGAGGGAAGGCTCGCCTTATGAGCGGGCGGGTTCGAACGGCGGTCCTCCTGTCCGGCCGGGGCTCGAACATGAAGGCGCTGGTCGCGGCGGCTCGGCGGCAGGACTTCCCGGCCGAGATCGCGCTCGTTCTGTCCGACAAGCCTCAGGCGCCTGGGCTCGAGGCGGCGCGGGAGGCGGGCGTCCCCGCCGAAGCGGTCGACTTTCGGCGTTTCTCGGGCAGGCCCGCCTTCGAGGCGGAACTTGACCTCCGTCTTCGGGCGGCGGGAGTCGAGCTCGTCTGCCTCGCCGGCTTCATGCGCATCCTGAGCGCGAGTTTCGTCGAGCGATGGGAAGGCCGGATTCTCAATATCCACCCGTCTCTGTTGCCGGACCTGCGCGGTCTCAATACCCATGACCGAGCCCTTGCCGAGGGGCGCGCCGAGCATGGATGCACGGTCCACTACGTCTCGGCCGAACTCGACGCGGGCCCGACCATCGCCATGGCGCGCGTCCCCGTCCTGCCGGGCGACGATCCCGACTCGCTGGCGGCGCGGGTGCTCGTCGAGGAGCATCGGATCTACCCGGCGGCGCTTGAGGCGGTCGCCCGCACGCTCCGCGTCAGCTGAGGGCCTTGGCGCGCGGCGGAATTTGCTTCAAATTATGACCATTGACGAGCGGAGATTTGCGTGGCGGGCCGCGTTGCAAAGAAGGATCCGGTTGCCGTGACGATCGAGTCGATTTCGGAGGAGGCGGAGGCGTCGCCGCTTCTCTCCTCGCCGGAACGGTTCATCAACCGCGAGCTGTCCTGGCTGGAATTCAATCGGCGCGTGCTGGAGGAGGCGGCGAACCCCCATCATCCGCTGCTCGAAAGGCTCCGCTTCCTGTCGATCTCGGCCAACAATCTCGACGAATTCTTCATGGTCCGGGTGGCCGGGCTCGTCGGTCAGCTCCAGTCGGGCGTGACGGAAGTCTCCGACGACGGCCGGACCCCGGCCGAGCAACTCGAGCGCATCAGCGAGCGGGTGGCGTCCCTGGTCGCCTCCCAACAGGAACGCTGGCGCGCCTTGCGCGCCGAACTGACGTCGAACGGAATCGTCATTCTCGACGTCGCGGATCTGACGCGTCGCGAGCGGGACTGGCTGCAGGAATACTTCCTTCAGCACGTCTTTCCGATTCTCACGCCCCTCGCGGTCGATCCTGCGCATCCGTTCCCGTTCATTCCCAATCTTGGATTCACCCTGGCGCTCGAACTGCTCAATCCGCAGGACGGCCGAACGATGAGCGCGCTCGTGCGCATTCCAGGCAGCGTCGAGCGTTTCGTGCGGCTGCCGGACGGCGCGCTCGGTGTGTCCGCGCGCTTTGTCACCCTCGACCGCCTGATCGTCGCGTTCATCGCTCTGCTCTTCCCCGGTTACGAAGTGCTCGGCGAAGGCGCCTTTCGGGTCATCCGCGACAGCGACATCGAGGTCGAGGAGGAGGCGGAAGATCTGGTCCGCCTTTACGAAACCGCGCTCAAGCGACGCCGCCGCGGTTCGGTCATTCGGCTGGAGATCGAGGCCAGCATGCCGGAGTCGCTGCGCGCCTTCGTCGCCGGCGACGTCGACGTCGTTCCGTCCGGAATCGTGCTGATCGACGGGATGCTGGCGCTGAACGAACTGTCGCAGCTTGTGGCGATCGATCGCCCCGAACTGAAGTTTCCTCCGTACACTCCCCGCTTTCCAGAGCGAGTGAAGGAGCATGCCGGCGATTGCTTCGCCGCCATTCGACAGAAGGACCTCGTGGTACATCATCCCTATGAGTCCTTCGACGTCGTCATCCAGTTCCTCAATCAGGCGGCCCGCGACACCAGCGTTGTGGCGATCAAGCAGACGCTCTATCGGACCTCCGCCGACAGCCCGATCGTTCGGGCCCTGGTCGAGGCTGCGGAGTCCGGAAAATCAGTCACCGCGCTGATCGAGTTGAAGGCGCGCTTCGACGAGGAGGCGAACATTCGCTGGGCGCGCGACCTCGAGCGCGCCGGGGCGCAGGTGGTTTATGGGTTCATCGAGCTGAAGACCCACGCCAAGCTGTCGATGGTGGTCCGCCGCGAAGCGGGGGTGCTCGTCAGTTACTGCCATCTCGGGACCGGCAACTACCATCCGGTGACCGCGAAGGTCTACACCGACATCTCGCTCTTCACGGCCGACCCAGCGATCGGTCGGGATGTCGCGCGGATCTTCAATTTCATCACCGGCTACGCCGAGCCCGACGGGCTGGAGCAGATGTCCATTTCGCCGATCACGCTGAAGAAGACGCTCCTGCGCAACATCGCGGACGAGGTCGATCATGCCGCGCTCGGTAAACCCGCGCAGATCTGGATGAAATGCAATGCGCTCGTCGATCCGGAAATCATCGACGCGCTCTACGGGGCGAGCCGCTCGGGCGTTCAGATCGAACTCATCATCCGCGGCATCTGCTGCCTGCGGCCGGGCGTGCCGGGGCTGTCGGACAACATTCGCGTGAAGTCGATCGTCGGACGCTTCCTCGAGCACGCGCGGATCTACGCCTTCGGCGCCGGCCATGGACTGCCTCATCCGAAGGCGCGGGTGTTCATTTCGTCCGCCGACCTGATGCAGCGGAATCTCGACCGGCGCGTCGAGGCGCTGGTCCCCCTGCTCAATCCGACCGTGCACGAGCATGTGCTCAATCAGATCATGGAAGCCAATCTGATGGACAACCAGCAGAGCTTCCGGATCCTGCCCGACGGCTCGAGCGAACGGATCCACCCCGGGCCAGGCGAAGAGCCCTTCAACGCCCACAAATATTTCCTGACGAATCCAAGCCTGTCGGGGCGCGGCCATGCGCTGAAGGAATCGTTTCCGATGGCGTTGCGCTGGCACGCCTGATACAGGAGCGGCCGTCGCGCGGCGTTTTCCAGCGGATGAGCAATGTCGGACAGTCCAGCGCAGGGGCCATTGCCCGGCATGCCGGTGGCGATCGTCGATATCGGCTCGAACTCCGTCCGGCTGGTCGCATACGAGTCGCATTCCCGCGCGCCGACCCCGACCTTCAACGAAAAGGCGTTGTGCGGCCTGGGGAGGGGTGTGGCCACGAGCGGGCTGCTGCCGGAAGACGGAGTCGCCAAGGCGCTCGCCGCGCTGCAGCGGTTTCGCGTTCTATGCGACACCATGCGGATCAGCGACGTGCGCAGCATAGCGACGGCCGCGGTTCGCGACGCGGCGAACGGACCGCTATTCCTGGCGCTCGCCGAGCACGCCATCGGCTGCAAGATCGAGCTGCTCAGCGGGCAGCAGGAAGCGCGGCTTTCCGCGCTCGGGGTCGTCAGCTCCATTTACGAAGCGGACGGACTCGTCGGCGATCTGGGCGGCGGATCGCTTGAATTGACCGAGATAAAGAACGGCGGCGCCGGCGCAGGATTGACTTTGCCGCTCGGCAGTCTCTCGCTGATGGATCTTTCGGAGCGCTCGCCCAAGAAGGCGGCCAGAATCGTCCGCGAAACGTTATCCAACGTCAAACTGTTGCAACTCTTGCCGGGGCGCGCGTTTTATGCAGTCGGCGGGACATGGCGCGCGCTCGCGCGACTGCATATGCGCCAGCGGCAGTACCCTATGAACGTCATGCACAATTACGTGATTCCGTCGCGCGACGCTCTCGAGTTCGCGAGGCTCGTCGAACGGATCGAGGCCGACGCTCTGATGGAGATCGAGTCCATCTCGTCGGCGCGTCGTCCGCTTCTCGCCTATGGGGCCGCAGTGCTCGAGGAAATTATCCGGCAGGCCAATCCGAAAGAGATCGTTATCTCGGTGCTCGGGGTTCGCGAGGGCCTGCTATATTCGAAGCTTCCGGTGGAGACGCAGGCGGAGGACCCGCTCATCATCTCCGCTCGGGAATTCAACCGCCTGCGCTCGCGCGCGCCGGCGCACGGCGAGGAGCTCTTTGAGTGGACAAGCCGGCTGTTTGCGACGACGCATCTCGAGGAAGACGACGAGGACCGGCGTCTGCGCCACGCCGCCTGCCTCCTGTCCGATATTTCCTGGCGCGCCCATCCCGATTACCGCGGCGCGCAGGCCTATGATCTCGTCGCCAACGCGGCCTTCATCGGGGTTGACCATCCCTCTCGCGCCTTTCTCGCGTTGGCGGCCGCCTATCGCCACCTCTCGAACGAGGATTTCGTCACGCCCCAGTCGCGCTCTCTGGTGAGCGCACGTCAACTCGACCGGGCGCGGATCATCGGCGCCGCCATGCGGGTCGCATACAACATTTCCGCCGCGATGCCGGGCGTCCTGCCCCGCGCGCCGATGGTTTTGGACAAGGGCCATGTGGTGTTGACCTTGCCGGCCGAGCTGGCGCCCTTGAGCAGCGAACGTCTGCAATCCCGGATGCGGCAATTTGCCCGGCTGATCGGAGGAGACCCGGAGATCAGATCTTCGCTCTGAAGCATGCTCCGTATCATCCGTGTAATAAACAGCCGAAAGTCGGCCGTCGGGAACGCCAATGGTGTGAATTGCAAAAGGCCGGCAAAGGCCCCATATTCCAGTTGCCCGTTTGACGCCATTCGAGCGGGCGCTATCGAGACCCCCACCGGCGGTCCTTGAAACCGCCAAGGCGAGGAGATGTCGAATATGGCGGCTGTCCAGGAGACGGTCGAACGCGTGCGTTCGATCGATGTTGGGGCGTATAAATACGGCTTTGTCAGTCCGATAGAATCGGAAGTGGCGCCGAAGGGCCTCAGCGAAGACATCATCAGATTCATTTCCGCCAAGAAGCAGGAGCCTGACTGGCTGCTTGCCTGGCGGCTTGACGCGTATTGCCGGTGGCTGACGATGGAGACGCCGCGGTGGGCGCGCGTCGACTATCCGCCGATCGACTTCCAGGCGATCCACTATTTTGCGGCCCCCAAGACCGGCCCCGCGCCGAAGTCGCTCGACGAAGTCGACCCGGAGCTGCTGCGGACTTACGCGAAACTCGGCATTCCGCTTGTCGAGCAGGAGGTTCTCGCCGGAGTCGAGAAGCCGAAGGTGGCGGTTGACGCCGTTTTCGATTCCGTGTCGGTCGCGACGACCTTCAAGGCGGAACTCGCCAAGTCGGGCGTCATCTTCTGCTCGTTTTCCGAGGCCGTTCGCAATCACCCCGACCTGGTGCGACGCTATCTGGGCACAGTCGTCCCATCGTCCGACAATTTCTATGCGACGCTCAATTCGGCGGTGTTTTCCGACGGCTCCTTCGCCTACGTGCCGCCGGGCGTGCGCTGCCCGATGGAGCTCTCGACCTATTTCCGCATCAACGAAAAGAACACCGGGCAGTTCGAACGCACGCTCATCGTCGCCGACAAGGGCGCCTACGTCAGCTATCTCGAAGGCTGCACCGCGCCGAAGCGCGACGAGAACCAGCTGCACGCCGCCGTCGTCGAACTCGTCGCCCTCGAGGACGCGGAGATCAAGTACTCGACGGTGCAGAACTGGTATCCGGGCGATTCGGAAGGCCGCGGCGGCATATACAATTTCGTCACCAAGCGCGGCGACTGCCGCGGCGCGCGGTCGAAGATTTCGTGGACCCAGGTCGAGACAGGTTCCGCCATCACCTGGAAGTACCCGTCGTGCATCCTGCGGGGAGAGGCGTCGCGGGGCGAATTCTATTCGATCGCCATCTCCAACGGACATCAGCAGGTCGATAGCGGCACGAAGATGATTCACCTTGGCCGCAACACGACGAGCCGCATCATCTCCAAGGGCGTTTCGGCCGGAAAATCGCAGAACACCTATCGAGGCCAGGTTTCGGCGCACCGGCTCGCCACTGGCGCGCGCAATTTCACCAACTGCGACTCGCTCCTTATCGGCCACGAATGCGGCGCGCATACGGTGCCCTACATCGAAGCCAAGAACGCATCGGCGGTGATCGAACACGAGGCGACGACCTCGAAGGTGTCGGAGGACCAGCTTTTCTATTGCCTGCAGCGGGGATTGTCGGCCGAGGAGGCGACGGCGCTGATCGTCAACGGGTTTGTCCGCGACGTCCTGCAGCAGCTGCCGATGGAGTTTGCGGTCGAGGCGCAAAAGCTGATCGCTATCAGCCTCGAAGGCAGCGTCGGATGACGGCGTCCGTCCGCCGGTCCGCTTGAACGACACAGAGAATTTGGGGCGCGTCGTGATGCTTGAAGTCAAAGATCTCAGAGTTTCGGTCCATGGCAAGCCGATCCTCGGCGGGCTGAACCTCACGGTCAAAGCCGGGGAGATCGCGGCCATCATGGGGCCGAACGGGTCCGGCAAGTCGACGCTGGCATACGTCATCGCCGGCAAGCCCGACTACGAGGTCACTTCCGGCGAGGTATGGCTCGACGGGGAGAGCCTGCTCGAGTTGGAGCCGGACGAGCGCGCCCGGAAGGGGGTATTTCTCGCCTTCCAGTATCCGATCGAAATCCCCGGCGTGGCGACGATGACGTTCCTCAAAGCCGCCCTGAACGCTGAGCGGCGGGCGCGCGGCGAAGGCGATCTGACGACGCCCGATTTCATGCGCCGGGTGCGCGAAGCGTCAAAGGCGCTCAAGATCGACATGGAGATGCTGCGCCGGCCGCTCAACGTCGGGTTTTCCGGCGGCGAGAAGAAGCGGCTCGAAGTGCTGCAGATGACGCTGCTTCAGCCGCGCCTCGCCGTGCTCGACGAGACGGATTCCGGGCTCGACATCGACGCGCTGAGAATCGTGTCCGACGGCGTCAACGCCTTGCGCGATCCGAACCGCGGCTTTCTCGTGATCACCCACTATCAAAGGCTTCTCGACCACATCAGGCCCGACACCGTGCATGTCATGGCGAACGGGCGCATCGTGGCAAGCGGCGGGCCGGAACTTGCGGTCGAGCTCGAGCGGAACGGATACGGCGCCTACGCGGAAGAGGCGGTGTGAGGCTCCGATGACTGCTCATGCCGTTCCGCGATCGACCGCCGAGTCGACCCTCATAAGTCAGTTCGAGGCCCGAAAAGAGCTGGCGCGGTCGCCGCAGCGCGCCGCCGCGTTCAAGCGGTTTGCGGAGCGCGGCTTGCCGACGCGGCGGGTCGAATCCTGGCACTATACGGATTTGCGCGCGGCGTTGGCCGACGCAGCGCCGCTCGCGTCCGCTCCCGATCGGACAGCGATCGAGGCCGCGGGCCGAGCGTTGAAAGAACGCAACAAGCTCGGAACCGTGCGACTGGTTCTGCTCAATGGGCGCCTCATCGAAAGCTTAAGCGACAATCTGCCGCTTGGCGCGGCCGTCGTCAGCCGAGGCGGCAAGCCGCTCGCTGTGGACGATCCCATGGTCGCGCTCGCCGAGGCGTTGAGCCTCGGCGGTTGCAGCGTCGAGGTGTCGGACGGCGCCCAAATCGACAAGCCGATCGAGATTCTCCATATCGTCAGCGGCGACGGCGCGCTTTCGGTTTACTCGCGCATGGAGATCGTCGTCGGGGCCGGCGCGCGCGCGTCGTTCGTCGAGACCTTCTCGGGCGCCGGCCCGGCCGTCCAGCGGCACGCCGTGACGGCGTTGACGCTCGCTGAAGGCGCGAAGCTGAAGCACGCGGTCGTCGTCGAGGATCGCGCCGAACTGCACCTCGAAAGCCAGATCGTCGAGATCGAAGCGGGGGCCGAACTCAACGCGTTTGCGCTGGTTTCGGGAGGGACGCTCTCCCGTCGCCAGTTGTTCGTGAGGATGCTCGGCGAAAAGGCGAAGGTCGCGCTCGGCGGCCTCGCGCTCCTGGACGGCTCGCGCCGGGCCGACACCACCCTGCAGGTCGTGCATTCGGCGCCGGCCGGAACGAGCCGCGAGTTCTATCGGTCGATCGTCGACGACGAGGCCGCCGGCACGTTTCAGGGGAAGGTCGTCGTCGAAAGCGGCGCCCAGAAGACCGACGGCGCGATGAAGTCGCAAGCCGTTCTGCTGTCGCCGCGGGCGCAGATGAATGCGAAACCCGAGCTTGAGATCTTCGCCGACGATGTCCTCTGCGGCCACGGCGCGACCGTCGGGTCGCTCGATCCGGAGCAGATCTTCTATCTCAGGACGCGCGGCATTCCGAAAGAAGAGGCGGAAGCGATGCTCCTCGAGGCCTTCGGGCGCGAAGCCATAGAGCGCGTCGAGGACGAGGCACTCGCCGACGCCTTGCGCATGTCGTTTCGCGCCTGGCTCGCCTCCAGGGGCGGCAGGCCGACGGAGGCTCGCGCATGAACGACGCCGTTCGAACCGCAACTGCTCCGTACGACGTGGAGAAGATCCGCGAGGACTTCCCGATCCTGACGGAGCGCCCGTACGGCAAGCCGCTCGTCTATCTGGACAACGCCGCCTCGGCCCAGAAGCCCAAAGCCGTGCTGAACCGGCTCATGCACGCCTACGAGCATGAATACGCGAATGTGCATCGCGGGCTGCACTTTCTCGCGAACGCCGCAACGGAGGCCTACGAGGCCGCGCGCGAAAGCGTGCGCCGATTCCTGAACGCCGCGTCAACCGACGAGATCGTCTTCACCCGGTCGGCGACCGAAGCGATCAATCTCGCGGCGTCGAGTTTTGGCCTCGAGAACATCGGCCCCGGCGACGAAATCGTGCTGAGCGTGATGGAGCACCACTCCAACATCGTGCCGTGGCATTTTCACCGCGAGCGCAACGGCGCCGTGTTGCGCTGGGTCGAGGTCGAAGACGACGGCTCCCTCTCGATGGATTCTTTCGAGCGGGCGTTGAGCGAGAAGACCAAGATTGTCGCGATCACTCAGATGTCGAATGTTCTGGGGACCGCGCCGCCCCTCAAGGAGATGATCCGGCTCGCGCACGAGCGAGGCATAAAAGTGCTCGTCGACGGCTCTCAGGGCGCGGTGCATCTCGACGTCGACGTCCGCGACCTCGACGCGGACTTCTATGTCCTGACCGGCCACAAGGTCTATGGCCCGACCGGAATCGGCGTCTTGTACGGGAAGCGGGCGCTGCTCGAATCCCTGCCGCCGTTCCTCGGCGGAGGCGAGATGATCGAGGAGGTCACCCTCGAGACCGTGACCTACAATCAGCCGCCGTATCGGTTCGAGGCCGGCACGCCGCCGATCGTGCAGGCGATCGGGCTCGCGGCGGCGATCGACTATATGGAGGGCATCGGCAGAGAGCGCATCCGCGCGCACGAGGCTGCGCTCAGCGCCTATGCGCACGAGCGCCTGTCCAGGATCAACTCGCTGCGGATCTTCGGCGCCGCGCCGGGAAAGGGCCCGATCGTTTCTTTCAACATGAAAGGCGCGCATGCGCACGATGTGGCGACCCTGATCGACCGGGCCGGCGTGGCGGTGCGCGCAGGCACCCATTGCGCCATGCCGATCATGCAGAGGTTCGGGGTGACCTCCACCTGCCGCGCCTCGTTTGCTCTCTACAACACCTTCGCCGAA
>Ga0074046_10003105_pt1 | contig 14040 bp, 11 predicted proteins | sample BogForMeECP23OM3_FD_94441 | JGI IMG/M metagenome (GOLD analysis project Ga0074046, IMG submission 94441) | Bog forest soil microbial communities from Calvert Island, British Columbia, Canada - Bog Forest MetaG ECP23OM3 | ecosystem: Environmental > Terrestrial > Soil > Wetlands ...
AGATTAGGCGATCTGGTGACGGCAGATTCCACCGACGCGGAGCTCGTTTCCGCAGCCTATCAATATTGGTGGGAGGACTGCTTCGCCATGCTGATTGGCGACTGGGCCCTCTCCATCTGGAATCCGCACACGCGATCATTGATTCTGGCGAAAGATCCCATCGGCACGCGCCATCTTTATTACTCAATTGAGAGAGACCGAATCACTTGGGGCACGATCCTCGATCCCCTTGTCTTATTCGCTGGCCACTCCTTCGCACTGAATGAAGAGTATATCGCCGGCTGGCTCACGTTCTTTCCGGCCGCCCATTTGACTCCTTACACGGGAATCCATTCCGTTCCGCCGTCCTCTTTCGTACGCATACGAAAGGGAATGCACGCGGTCAGCAAGTACTGGGATTTTGACCCAAATAGGAAAATCCGCTATCGCACCGACGCGGAATACGAAGAGCACTTCCGTGCTGTCTTCACGGAAGCGGTCCGCTGCCGGCTCCGTTCCGATAGCCCAATTCTTGCCGAGCTCAGCGGGGGCATGGACTCCTCCTCCATCGTGTGCATGGCCGACACCATCATCGCTCGCGGCGACGCCGAAATCCCGCGCCTAGACACCCTCTCCTACTACGACGACTCCGAGCCCAACTGGAATGAGCGCCCCTACTTCACCAAAGTAGAAGAAAAGCGCGGCCGTATCGGCTGCCACATTGATGTAGGTTCCCAAGGACCACGGAAGTTCGACTTTGACAGCGGCCACTTTGCAGCCACTCCCGGCTCCGGCGGCCGTCCGTCCGAAGCTAGCCGTCAATTTGCAGCCTGTATGACCTCCAAAGGAAATCGCGTCATCCTTTCCGGCATCGGCGGCGACGAGGTCACCGGCGGCGTCCCGACTCCTACCCCCGAATTACAGGATCTTCTGGCCTGCGGCCATTTCAGAACCCTGGCCCACCAGCTAAAGCTCTGGGCCCTCACCAAGCGCAAGCCGTGGTTCCATCTCTTATTCGCTGCCGCTCGCGGATTCTTTCCTCCCGCCTTGGTCGGTCTCCCGAAACACAGACGCCCCGCGGCCTGGCTCAATCCAGCCTTCGTCAAACGCAATCGAGAGGCTCTGACTGGCTATGAAAACCGGATAGAGATCTTCGGCTCCCTGCCCAGTTTTCAAGAAAATGTAAGTACCTTAGATGTGCTGCGAAGGCAGCTTGCCTGCTCTGAGTTGTCATCAGACTTGCCGCGGGAGCAACGCTATCCCTATCTCGATCGCGGACTGCTCGAATTCCTATACGCAATTCCACGAGAACAACTCGTCCGCCCGGGTCAACGCCGCTCGCTGATGCGCCGCGCGCTGATAGGTATCGTCCCCGACGAACTCCTGAATCGGAAACGTAAAGCATTTGTAATACGGGGGCCTAGGATGAGCATCGAGGCGGAATTGCCATATCTGTCAGAACTTAACCAACACCTACTCATAAGTTCTCATGGGATCGCTAACTCAACGCGCCTCGTAGAGGCGCTGCACCAGATTCAGCAAGGGGCCGATGTCCCCATTGTCCCCCTTATGCGCACTGTTGGTATTGAGATTTGGCTTCGGAGCCTGACTACCAAGCTTGTGATGGATGACGCTGCATTGCAGACGCGGCCGGTGACCAAGCAGGGAGTCTCCCAAACCGATGACGTGAGCCCGCTGGCTTCGAACGCTAACTAACGGCAGTAGGTGCCGAAATCAAACCGAGATCTCAGCTGAGAAATTCAAAAGGGAAAGGAGGTGAAAATCAATGAACTACACCAAACCAGAAATCACTTCGCTCGCATCTGCAAGCCTCGTGATTCAAAGCGGCGGTTCCAAGAGTGTCATCCACGTGGATAACACGCAGAACCTCCAAACGCCTGCCGCATACGAGGCGGACGAGTAAATACAAAAACCAGGAGGTTCGAAGCGTCGAGCCTCCTGCCTCCTAAACTCCCGGCACTAACAAATCATTCGAGAGCCGGTCGAACTTTAGGTTTGCAAATCTGCGGACCTGGAAAGGAGGTAAAAATCTATGAACTACGTAAAGCCAGAAATCACTTCACTTGCATCTGCAAACGCCGTGATTCAAGGCGGGACTGGAAAGAGCATTGCGAACATGCCTGACAATACGGAGCCGTTAACAACGCCGGCTGCGTACGAAGCGGACGAGTAGGAGATAAGCCGGGAGGCCCAAGGCGCCGATCCTCCCGGCCTTCCAACCCACGCATTCAATTCGATGTCCGAAGTTTGATACTCAAGATTCACTCACGTTTGTGTTGAATCTATACAAATTTTCTCCCTTATGACCCTGCCAGCGTCAAAAGCCGACGACCAGTAGATATGGACGCAGACTTGCTCGCGCTCACTCGCCGGAGACAGCCTGCCTTGGGTTCTTGGTTGAGCAGTAAGGCGCTGTCCCATGGACATTCTAGACTTGATACCAAAACTGCATTCTAATTCTGCTGTTGTCGGGCAGCTCTTTCGTTTAATTGCGCTTTCTGCTGTAGCTGCCGCAGTAGACGCCAGCGATGATACTGCTCGTCCTTGGCTGGATCAGAACTCTCTTCAGATTTGAGCCAAAATCTGAACCAGTCCAGGTTTCGCTCGTAGATTTGATATCGATGCCTGGGCTGGCTCACAACGTGAAGCTCGTTCGGGTAAATGAACAGCTCCACGGGCTTTCCAAGCTCTCTAAGCGACGTATAGAGTGCAAGATCTGCGAGGAATTCCGAATCGGGATCATTGTTCAGCACCGGTACATCTATCCTATCTGCGTTTAATTCAGGAGCCATCTGCTTCCAGTTTGGTTTGGATTTTCCTTCAGGCCAGCCTCCCAAACCGTCTCTCGAAAAGTTGTCCTGAATGAGCCTCGAGGCCATGTAATAGAAATATGGACTATAATCCCCCGCGGCGCCGCTCACTGCCCGAAAGAGCTTGGTGTGGGTGATTTCGTAAGTCACAATCTCTGTTCCCCGGCTGTATCCCGCCAAGCCAACTCTCGTCAGATCGGCCACTCCCATCTTTGAGGCTGCTTGGACGGCCATCTCAATGCTGGCCTCCACCGATTCATACCACGAGAGAAAGCGTTGGAAGTCGCCTGGCGTATTGTCATAGTCCCTGCGACCGAAGTCGAAGCTCAAAACCGCAAATCCATGCGCCGCGTAGACTTGAATGGGATTCTCATCCCCAGAAGCGCCGCGCTCGAATTCGTGGGTCCGGTAGGTCGTGACAATCAATGGGTACCTTTTGCCAGGCTCATAATTCAGCGGTTTCACCAAGTTTGCCCACCAACGATCGCCGTACTTATTGACGCCATCGAGGAGTGTGATTGAACCGAGTTCCAGATTCGCAAATTCTGGATTGAGGTCAACGAGCGTTCGTACCGTGCCGGCGGATATGTCTGCAAGAACGACTTGAGATGGTGTGGACCTGTTCTCGCCCGCGCAAGCCATGTTGTGAAAACGCTTGTCCGGGTTGCAAGAGCGCAGGGAGTCCGAACTGGCAAAAACCTGCTCCGGTGTTCCACCTCCAGCGGGTACGACCATGAGCTTGTCCGGCCGGCCGTCCCCAGCATTTTGGGTATAGTAGATTTGACTGCTGTCGGCAGTCCACCAATAGTCAGAAATGAAGTAGACTCCTGGCGACATTTCGACAGGCGCTCCTCCACGGGCGGGCTTACTAAACAGCTTGTCCACAACCTTTGTTCCCGGGGAATCGTCGAATAGACGATACGCGACTTTACGGCCATCGGGCGAGACTTTGGCGTCCCACAAGTGATGACCTGCAAGATTTGTAGTTCTGTCGTAGTATTCTTCCCCGATATCGCTGGCCCATGGGCCAACCGAATCCGCCTCTGTCTTCGTTTGTTTCCTCTCCTGCCCTGTATTGATGTCGTGGATCCACGTTTCTAGCTCCTTCGGCTTGGAGGCAAGCGCCTCCCTGACCACTGGCCGAACACTCGAACCACGAAAATCGCCGTCATATGCAAACCCATCCGCAGACAATCTCTGGCTCTGGGCGGTATCTCTCGGTTTCTCGAACGTCACCACGATTTTGTCGCCTTGGGGGGTCCAGTGATAACTTTGAACATCACCAGGCACGTTCGTCAGCGACACCGGTGCGCCACCCTCTACGCTCCATCGCCACACTTGCCAATTTGATGCCTTGTCCATTTTTGTCGCATAGGTGATGTACTTGCTATCCGGCGACCACTGAGGCGCCTGGGTTATCCATTGGTTGATAGAATCCCATCGGGGGACCCCTGCGGATCCGAGACAGAGGGGAGTACTGTGAGGCGCGGTCCCAACGATATACAACGCGCTGCGATAGCTGTTCGTTTCATACACCGCCTGCCCGATCACAAAAGCGACGTATTTGCCATCAGGGGAAATGCTGACCCCTTTTTCATCGCGTATCTCCAGTAGATCCTTACTCGTGACAGGACGCGATTCGCCCTTCTCAAGAGACGGAATCGGCACTGGTGTTGCATCAAAACCGACGACATCGAAGTCTTGAGCACGAGCTGACAGGGTCACGGTCCATAGCAGGAAGCACAACACGCTCGCGCGGCGGGCGTTATTCATCCAAGTTACCTCACTAGGATTTGGTTGCCCATTTATCGTCTACTGCGGGCGTGAGTGAAGACCGTTCGGGCCTGGCAGATCAAAATGCTAATCGCAACGAGAGTTGCAATGAACGGGGACCGCCCTCCTGGAAAAGAGGATTGAGCCCACCGAGCCCGTTGTTAAGCGTCTCCCGAGACAACAGGGCGAACGGTGGGTTACTGATCCCAGCCAAGGGGTTCGTGAAGTTAGGGTGATTGAGCAGATTGAACGCGTCGGCACGAAACTGCATATTTATCCGCTCCGTGATCGGAAACTTCCGGCCGATTGAAAGATCAACTTGCGTCAAGCCAAAACCGGGAATTACATTTCGACCGAGTGTTCCCTGGCGATTCTGGGCCAGAGGTGTGGCTGAGTCGAACGCCGCCGGATTTAATCCGATTCCACCCGGGCAGGCCTGCCCTGCCGCAAGAACTCCGTTCCCGCCTTGAGAAACAGGTCCGAAAACTTGCGCGCATTGCGTACCGTGCAGATAAAAGGATTGCCCGGACACACGGTCGGGACGGATTTCGCCAGGACCCAAGGACGACGGCGCCTGGACAGTTGGGGTCACAAAGAATCCAGTTCTCGCAACGATGACCGCGTCGAGAGACCAATCTCTCGTCAATAATACCCGCGCTCCGGACGTTCCGACCGAAGGAACGGCAAACGTGAGGGCGCCTGAAAAACTATGGCGCACGTCGAAATCTGAGGATGCATAGTCGTTCGCGCCCGAGATCACCGCATTCGAGAAGCCAGCAACAATGTCATTGGAGGCATTGTCCAAGGAATGTGAATACGTGTAATTCAGGAGTGCTTGAACTCTGGAGCCCAAGGGCCTGCGGTACTGCAACTGGAACGCATTGTAGTTGGATCGGGCGCCGTTTCCCGTAAGGTCAAAACCTCCTGAGAAGTTTGCGTTTGGTCGAAAGAGGGCTTCTTGCCGTAGCAAATCGCGCCCAGCCTGTCCTACATAGGTCGCGGATATGGCTTGACGGCCTCCAAATGACTTTTCCAACGCGACGTTCCATTGGTAGGAACGAGGCAGCTTCAGATTTGGGTCAAACCCCTCGGTGCCAGAGGAAGGATAGGGAGGCGTCGCGGAAATGGCCGGTACGAAAGAACCTATATTGGCGACCGGCACAGTTTGGTTGAAGAACGGGCCTCCGCTTGCCGTATTCGGAAAAAGGCCGCCGAGATTCGCAGATGCCCCGACACCGAGATCGTAGAACATACCTACCCCGGCCCTGAGAACCACGCTGCCCGCTTTATCCAGGCCGTAGGCCATGCCTAGACGCGGTGCAAAGTTTCCGTACGTCGTATGCCACAATGAAGTCCCAGCAGGCGCCAGTGTGATAGCCGAGGGGTTGTTGACATTTAGCCAGGACGCCAAAGTTGTAGAACCCCGGCCTGCAGGCGCGGGGCTGAGTTCCCATCGAACTCCATATGTCAGGACAAGCCTTCGCGAGGCTTTCCAGCTATCTTGAGCATAAAACGACGTGGACTGTGCGAGTGTCCGAGCAGGAAGAGCGGTTGAGGGAATAAACAAAAACACCTGACCCGTAGAAATGAGATCTTTCACACTGAGGCTCAGATAGGTGAAGTTGTTTCTGACAGCAATGTTATCGAGAAAGATGCCCCGATAATCTGCCCCGAACTTCAACTGATGTGCACCAAGAGTGAGACTGAGGTCATCCACAAAATTTAGCTGCTTGGTTTTATTATCCGCGTTCGGGCCCACCGCATATTGTGCGGTGTTATCAAGCGGAGCGAAGAACGCCGCCGTTTGCCCTGGGGGAAGCGAACCAAAGAGTACGCTTGGATCCGGCGGAACAGCACCGCCAAAAGAATCAAGAGAGAAAAAGAGACCTGAGTTCTGCGTGGAATAATTCCCTCGCAATGCGTTGAATAGTCGACTGCTCAGAGTCATGTTCACACCCACAGTGACAGTCTGTGTGTTCGTGACAGTTCGTGCTATTTCAGAAAGAGGCCCAACGTGGTTTGCGATTTGAGAGGGAGCATCGTTGTACCGCCCGAAGATTGAAAAGCGCCCGTTGAATGTATGGTCGATGCGCACACTCCCCGCATCAAGCGTTGCCTTGTCGGCGAATGACCCCGTAAATTCGCCCGTACAGGTGGCTGACGAAACAGTGCCATTCGGTTTCGGGTAAGCTTCAAGAAACGGCGCAACCGCTGGAGCTGGCGAACAAGACGCCACGGCGGAACTAATGTACGGAACCTGGATCATGCCTGTCGACGGAATGTCCAGTCGTGCGCCTTCATAAGAGGCAAAGAAGAAAGTTTTGTCTTTCCAGATTGGCCCACCGAGGACCCCGCCAAAGTCGTTGTGATGCTCGGGCGCCTTTGGTATCCGGGGCCTGGCGTCATCATTGAACCAATTGTTCGCGTCCAAAGCCGTGTTGCGAAAATAATCGAATGCCCCGCCGTGATATTCGTTCGTCCCCGAACGCGTGGTAAGTATCACTTGACCACCTGGAGATCGCCCAAACTCAGGAGCGAAAGAAGAAGTTTCAATCTTGAACTCCTGGAGAGCATCCACGGAGACAAGGCTGCTTGTGCCTCCGAGAGCGCTAAACGCTTGCGCCGTTCCGGTTCCTGACTGACCCGTCCTTGCCGTCGAACCAGCACCAAAATTGGCTGACACACCATCAACTGAAAAGCTATTTGCGTCGGTCCTCTGGCCCGCAATGCTGAATTGTCCGTACTCGAAGCCATGCGAGGCAGGGGAAATGGGGGCGATAACGACACCCGGCGTCAGCTGCAGCAGCGTGTTGAAACTGCGCCCGTTGAGGGGCAGACTTTCTACAAAATTTCGGTCAATCACTGTGCCCACTGAAGCGTTTTCTGAGTTTATGATCGCCGCGCCACCTTCAACGGTAACAATCTCGGAGGCAGCCCCGATGGGCAAGGTAAAGTTGATCGCGAGCGCGTCCTCGACGTGAACGACAATGTCCGGTTTGATGATTGTCTTGAATCCGCTGTTTGAAACCTGAATGCGGTATGTTCCGGGAGGAATATTGGGCACGACGTAATAGCCTTCATTGTTCGCCCTGCCCGGGTACTGAACTCCCGTGGCATTATTGATGATCAACACGTCAGCTCCGACAATTACGCCTCCTGAAGGATCAAGGACAATTCCGCTGATTGTCCCATTCGGTGATTGCGCGATGCTCAAACTCACAGCAAGAAACAGACAAACCAAAAGCCATGCACCCCGGTTCACTCGCACGAAAAACCTCCTAGCGCTTGATGACACGCTCTTGTTGGGGTTTGCACGTAAAAAGTGATTTCTGTGCCGCTTATTCCGTCTCGATGGAGGGTCTTCTGCAAGGAGGGCCGGAGCGTTCCTGGTCAGGGATGGTTGGGATTCACTTTAAGATACGCAAAGAGGAAGGGCTTACCGCTCGGCTTGTGGCTACCGCCGTTTGGTTCCACGGTCACGAATACCGCGTCGATCTCCTCCAGTTTCTGAGGATCGTCGAATTTCAAGATCCACCGCTTTTTCGAAACATTGTCCTCGTAAAAAACACCCAGGTTCAAAGCCTGCGCTCTATCCGTCCCGCGCTGCCCCCAGGCCTGGAACGCACTCGCGTTCTTCAGACCCGGCTGCCGGTCAAGATCGTAGGCATAGAAAATCAGGGACTTCCCTTTCGTGAAGAAAACGCGCCCATAGGATTTCTGGGTTGTTCCATCCTTTGCAACGTCACGAACCTCGGCAATATAGAGGTCCCGCGCCCCCATCAATTCTCGAATGTCGCGGTCGTGGTCCAGAAGTTCTTTCTGTTCGGCAAGCTTTGCCTGCTGTTGCTCGATGGTTCCTTCGCGGCTTTCAACCCGGTGGGTCTCGGCGGCAATGGTTTCGTCACGTGCGTGTAATTGTTGTGTTAGCTCTCCAAGCCGTGCCTCAAGTGTAGCTGCACGGGATGACTCGCCAGCACGTGCTTTTTCCTCAGATTCAAGCTTGCTTTGCAGGTCCGTTAGGTGAGCGTTCGCGCTCGCTACCTCTTCCGCGAGCCGGCGCTCTTGCTCCTTTTGTGCCGAAGCGGATTGCTCTACGCGTTCACTCGGTGCGGCTTTCAGCCGCTCGACTAGCTGTTTCAGATCGTCGATCGTTTTGTCACGCGCAGCAAGCTGTGCGCGAAGTGATTCTCTGTCATGACTGAGATCGCTCAACTGCTCCGCGAGCATGTCAGTTCCCTTCCCCTGAATTGCCGGGACATCGGTCGCGACTTCTACCCCTTTTCGGACTCCCACGCGGTACGCCGAAATCGCGAGCGCCAGGAACAGCAAGATGGCTGCGGCGTAGGACATCCACATCTGTTTCCAGTCGAACTGGGAGGGAAAATAGGCACGGTGGTGCGAGGGCTCAGAACCATCGATTGCATCTCTTTGGGTCTCTCGCGAACCGGCCTGACTGTCCTCTTTAGACAAACGCTCAAAAAGCGCCGCCTCCGCCTTGTCCTGGGACCAGGCCTTATCCGGCTGCGGATCATCCTGAGCGATTCCTGCGGCGATAGCCGGGACCGCCGTTTTGACTGTTCCCTGGAACTGCTTTAGGGCCTCACGGCACGCGGCACAGCCCTGCAGGTGCTCGTTGAGCTTGCGGCGTTCTTCCTCTGTCAGTTCACCAGAGGTTGAAACCGCGCATAATTCGAGAAACTCTTCATGCGGATTCATACGGCACCGCAACTAGGCTTCCGAGTGACGCCACCATATTTACCACATTGTTTAACTATCGCGCAATTCACTGGAGAAGATGTGCTTTCTCAACCGGTCAAGACCCCGATAGAAATGGTGGCGGACGCTGGCTACCGTCTGATTCCTGATCTGACTGATTTCGTCAAAGGTATAGCCCTCATAGAAATGCAGGTGGAAGGTCTCCCACTGGTCGTCGGTCAGGCACTCTTTCAATTCCCGCCAGCGAATTCTGCCAAAGAGTCCTTCACCTGAACGGTCGTATCCAGCTATCAATGGTGCCGCGATTTCGCTAGTTCCCATTTCGTCAAACTCGGCCGATGCATAGTGCGGGCGAGTTCTGAGGTGAGCCCTGCGGTGGAGCGCCTGGTAGTAGCTGGTCTGCACGATCCAGCCGCGGGCCGGACCCTTCGAATTGTCGTACAGGTGCGCTTTCCTGAAGAGATGCACGAAGAGCTCCTGTACAAAGTCCTCGGCTTCGGCGGGGTCACGGAGGATCTTCTTTCCGATGCTATGGACTAGTTGGGCAAACCTGCGGAACAGAAGGCCGAGGGCCTCCGTGTCGGCCGTGCGCATCCGGGCAACCAGTGCTTCGTCGGACGGTTCATCGGTCCGCGCAACCGGGCCGCGACCTACTTGATCGGTGCCCTCCCGATCCTTACGGAGCGGGAGGGCCGGAAAGCGGGCGGCTGAAAGAGAGCTCGACATAATTAATTCATATTCAAGGGCCGCGATTGGCGGAACGGCCCCGCGCAAGCATCGGGTCCTAGTTTATACACGATTTTCTAGACTGTACTCGTGTAATACATAGAGCCACAATACAACAAGCGCTTGCTGTTTTGCACTCACTTTTTAGTGATTGTTCTTGGGCTTGGGAGGGCGACCACCCTTGCGGTTCTTACGCTGACCTTGAATCGTTTTATAGTATTTTGGTCCGCGTTTCGCAGTTACCCTCCCGCCTTTCCGCCCAAGCTCGACGGCGGCGGGATCCTTCTTCTTAGCCAAATTGTCGGAACGAACTTTACTTGCTTATTATGCATCAATTCGCAGATGGCGTGAGGACTGTCGCTTCACCTGCGAGACTTCTTTCCATTAAGCGAGAGCTTATTTCAGTCGGACTTGAGCTACGGCTCCAGCACGTCTCGTATCAACCGGTACACCCGACGCAATTTTTCTTCATTGCACGCATCCAACCCAGCCTCTATCCTCTTTCGTAGAGACCGAACATCAGAATCTTCTCCCTCCAGTAGAACGAAATCGCTGACTGGCACGTTCAATGCCTTGGCCAACGTCATGATCGTGTCCAATGTGGGACTGCTACGGCCATTCTCTAGCGCACTCAAATACTTTGCATCCCCGCGAGTCCGCTCTGCAACCTGCTCCTGCGTAAGTCCCGCTGCTTCTCGAATCGATTTTAGTCTTCGCCCAAACGCTTTCGCGTAATTCACGACATTCTCCCGCCAAAGACGCTAGCGAGAGTCGTTCAGGTTGAACACCATCAATAACACGAATAGACCCACTATTATATTGATTTAGGAAGAGCCACAGAATGTCATCAGTGAGCTCAAGCTCGTAGCAGGTATTCCCGAGCGGCAACCGCTCGGCGCGAAGGGGGCAAAAGCCCCGTGATTCGTTTGACGCGGCGGCGATTGTAGTCAAATTGTGCAAAGCCAAAGGGAGCGCCTAGTGCCGCACTAGGCAGTCTCTTGAGAACAAGAGAGGACGCCTGTCGGAAACTATGAGACGGATCTGTACGGCTCAGAAAAACACGACGATCCATGGAAATGCTGGAACCACAGTAGGCGAACAAAACACGAATATGCTACGCTAGCTGGGCTATGGCGCGGCGGCCCGAGTTTCCGGCGAATGTGATGACACGGGAGGAGCTGAAGCAGCTGCAGCGGTCGCTCTCACTGCCGAGTCCTTACGCGATCCGTGACAAATACACTTGCAATGCTGGAGGGATGCCGATTGCGGGAAGGAGCGGTGCCGACGCCGCGCATCATGCAGGAGCTCGTGACGCTTTGGAAGGTCTTGTGGAGGTGGCGGAAATGATCATCGCGGATCGATGGCCGAGTTTTCAAAACCGTTTGATTAGTCCTTCCGTTCACCATAGAATCGTTTTCGACATCTCCCGAAGGGATCAATATCGGTAGTAGTTCTCACTCAATGAGCGGCAAGCGCAAAAAACCTATAGGCGTCGATCTTTTCGCGGGAGCCGGAGGGCTGAGCCTCGGCTTCGAGCAAGCCGGATTCGACGTCGCCGCCGCGGTGGAATACGATCCCATCCACTGCGCCACGCACGAGTTTAACTTTCCCGACTGCGCAGCAATCTGTCGCAGCGTCGCCGACATCGACGGCAAATACATCCGCAACCATTCGCGCATAGGAAGCCAACCTGTCGACGTTCTGTTCGGCGGCGCGCCGTGCCAGGGTTTCAGCATGATAGGCAAGCGCGCGCTGGACGACCCGCGAAACTCCCTCGTTCATCACTTCGTCCGTCTTGTGGTCGAGCTCAAGGCTTCCTATTTCGTGTTCGAGAACGTTAGGGGGCTAACGGTCGGAGAACACCGGAAATTTCTCGAAGAAATAATGCGGGAGTTCAAGAGAAACGGCTACGGCGTCATCGAAGACTATCGCGTGCTGAACGCCGTCGATTACGGCGTGCCCCAGGACCGGCAACGGTTGTTCCTTATGGGCGCGCGCAAAGGGTTTCCTCTGCCCGAATATCCCGATGCCACCCACGAAGTGAATGGGAAGACGAGCGTGGGAAGACTGTTCCGGCGATCGACGCCCACCGTCTGGGACGCATTGCGCGATATCCCCGAAGCCGACGATTTCGAGGAACTGCTTCATCGGGACTGGGTGAAGGCCCGATTCAAGAAGCCGACCGGCTACAGCGCTCCTTTGCGCGGGGACGACAGCGACCCCGACGATTATTCCGTACCGCGCAAATTCGACCCGAGCCTGCTCACGTCCAGCCTGCGCACGGTGCACACGGATCTTTCAAGGAAGCGCTTTCGCGAGACGCTTCCGGGCGACACGGAACCCGTGAGCCGGTTCCACAAGCTCGACCCCGAAGGCGTCTGCAACACGATTCGCGCCGGGACCGCCAGCGATCACGGCGCGTTCACGTCGCCGCGTCCGATACATCCCTATTCGCCGCGCTGCATCACCGTGCGCGAGGCGGCCCGCCTGCACTCGTATCCCGACTGGTTCCGCTTTCACGTGACCAAGTGGCACGGCTTCCGGCAGATCGGCAATTCCGTGCCGCCGCTGCTGGCAAGGGCCGTAGCGTCGAAGATCCGCGAAGCATTCTTCACCCCTAAAAAGCCCGATCGTCCCGTCGCCCAGGGCGACTCCCGCCTCCTGTCGTTCGCCATGTCGGACGCGGCGGCGCATTACGGCGTGCGGTCCGACGTAGTTCCGAAGCGCATCCGCATGGGGCAGGGGGACGAAGCGAATGCCTAAAAAGGACGCGGCCGACTCGCCAAAGAAGCCCAACCGCTACTCCGCCATCATCGGCACCATCTTCAAAAATCACTTCACGCCTGGCAAGACGCAGTTCGAGTTCTCACGCGACGAATTCGTCGAGATCGCCAAATCGCTCAGAATCGCGCTCCCGAAGAATCTTGGCGACACCATCTACTCCTTCCGGTTCCGAACCGCTTTGCCGGACGACATCGTGGCCACGGCAGGAAAGGATCGCGAATGGGTCATCGAACTCGCCGGCCGCGCCCTCTATCGTTTCAGGCTTGCAAAACTCGCCAACATCGTGCCGAATCCGAGCATGATTGCGATCAAGATTCCCGACGCGACGCCGGAGATCATCGCCGCTTACGCCCTGAGCGACGAACAGGCCGTGCTCGCCAGGGTGCGGTACAACCGCCTGCTCGACATCTTCCTCGGCCTGACCACGTACTCGCTGCAGAATCATCTGCGAACGACGGTGAAGGCAATGGGCGACTCGCAGATCGAAATCGACGAGGTGTATGTTGGCGTGAACAAGAACGGCGAGCAGTTTGCCCTTCCCGTCCAGGCCAAGGGGGGAAACGACCGCCTGAGCGTCGTGCAAACCGCGCAGGACATCGCCTGCTGCCGGGAGAAATTCGCAGGCCTCACCTGCCGCCCGATAGCGGCGCAGTTCATGTCCGGCGACGTGATCGCGATGTTCGAGCTGGCGCTGGACGGCGAGGACGTGAAGCTCGTCGAGGAAAAACACTATAAGCTCGTCCCCTCCGACCAGATCGGCTCGGAAGACCTAAAGCTCTACGCGAAGCGGTAGGATAGACAGTGGCGCTTTATGGACCACGTCTCGAAGGAAACCCGGTCGAAGATCATGGCCGCGATCCATTCGCGCGGCAATACCACGACCGAACTGCCACTTGCGAAGTTGCTCTGCGCCGCCCATATGAGGGGCTATCGGAAGCACTGGCCGGTCGCGGGTCGGCCCGACTTTGCCTGGCCCAGCCGCAAAGTGGCGGTGTTCGTGGACGGCTGTTTCTGGCACGGCTGCCGGTGCAAATACTTGCCGCGCACCAACACGGAATTCTGGCGCAACAAGATCGAAACGAACAAACGGCGGGACCGCCGCGTCTCGCAATCGCTTCGACGCGAGGGATGGAAAGTGGTAAGAATTAAGGAGTGCGCAGTCCGAAAACCGGCGACTCTGGCGCGCATCGCAAGACTCCTTGCCGGCGCAAGATGAGGCCGGTTCCCAACA
>Ga0074046_10003106_pt1 | contig 14039 bp, 12 predicted proteins | sample BogForMeECP23OM3_FD_94441 | JGI IMG/M metagenome (GOLD analysis project Ga0074046, IMG submission 94441) | Bog forest soil microbial communities from Calvert Island, British Columbia, Canada - Bog Forest MetaG ECP23OM3 | ecosystem: Environmental > Terrestrial > Soil > Wetlands ...
AGGAAGGCAATATGGGCGAGCCCGGCGATTTCGTGATCGAAAAGGCTTTCGTCGAGCGATAATTTGCAAGTTGCGGCCCAATCCGCCGAAGGCCTCTTGAAAATGCGCTAGAAGCTTGCAAGGTGAGCGGACACCCCGCTCACGCGGCTAAGCAGGTTTCCTAATGACATCCGTAGCGAAGAAAAAATCGAGCCCGGCAAAGGGCAAGGCGAGCATCGCTTATCAAGGCGAACCGGGCGCGAACTCTCACATCGCCTGCATCAACCTCGGCATGCCGCTAGAGCCGCTCGCTTGCGCAACCTTCGAGGACACGATCGCGGCGGTTCGCAGCGGCGCCGCGCGTTATGCAATGATCCCTATCGAGAATTCGGTCGCGGGCCGCGTCGCCGACGTCCATCATCTCCTGCCCAATTCAGGCCTGCATATCGTTGGCGAGCATTTCGAGCGCATTTATCACCAGCTCATGGCCTTGCCGGACGCCACACTTGAAACCGTCAAGACGGTCCACAGCCACACCCATGCGCTCGGGCAATGCCGCACCGCCATCCGCGCGCTTGGGCTGAGGCCGGTGGTCGAGGCCGACACGGCAGGGGCTGCGCGCATGATCGCGGAGGAAGGCGATCTCACCAAGGCTGCCATCGCCTCGAAGCTCGCGGCAGAGATTTACGGCCTTCGCATCTTGAAAAGCGATATCGAGGACGCCCAGCACAACACCACGCGCTTCCTGCTGCTCGCCAACGAGGCCGAAGTGCCCCCCGCCGGCAATGGGCCGGTGCTGACCACCTTCATTTTCCGCGTTCGCAACGTCCCCGCCGCGCTCTATAAGGCGCTCGGCGGCTTCGCGACCAACGGCGTGAACATGACGAAGCTCGAGTCCTACCAGCTCGAAGGCAGCTTCAACGCGACGATGTTCTACGCCGATGTGGAAGGCCATCCAGACGAGCGCCCGTTGCGGCTTGCGCTCGAGGAGCTTGAGTTTCACACCGCCGAGCTGATCCTGCTCGGCACCTATCCGGCGAGCCCGTTCCGGCAAACGCTCAAGCGGCAGAACGGCGAAGAGGACGAGGCGCCGCGCGTGCGAACCGCGCCGGCGTCCTGAGCTAAACGCGACGCCTTTGTATGGGATTGCCGCTCCCTTCCGGGACCGTTGCGCCGCTTGGCAGAACCGGAAATTTCCGGTACCGTCCAAGCATGGCCGATGAGCCCGAGAACCACACTCTGCGTTTGCTCCGCGAGATGCGCGAGGAGAACTTGCGCTTGCATGCCGGGACACGCGAGCAACTCGCCGGGGTGCGCGAGGAAAACTTGCGCCTGCACGCTGAAGCACGCGCAGATACCGAACAGCGTTTTGCCGTTATGCGCGAGGAAAACCTGCGCATGCACACCGAGACGCGCGAGCAGCTCACCTTGGTGCTGCAAACCGTCGTCGAAATGGCGAAGACCGTCAACGCGGCGGCGGAAGCGGTGACGGAGATGAACGGCCGCATGGAGATCATCGAAGGGCTCAACATCGTCGACGGCCGCCTCGCCCGCATCGAGAAACACACCGGCCTCGTCAAGGCTTAAGGCGATTGCCCGTCACCACCTGCCCGCCAAGAGACTACACTTCCACAAGATCGAGCCGCTTCCCGATCCGCCCGGCGCGCATCTCGAGCCGGTCCAGCCGCCGGTTCTCGCCCGCGACGGCTTCCTCGGTTCCCGTCATGCCCACCTTTATGTTCTGAAGGTCGTCGCCCACGCGGCCGAGCTTTTTGTCCAGCCGGTTCAAACGCGCCGTCATGTCCGCGCAAAGCTTACGCAGCAGTGCTAAGGTGCTGTTCTCCGGTTCTTCTGCCATGGAGGCGCTTCTTTCTCACAAACATAGAATGCCCGGGCGCGCGCCGCAACCGCCCGTGACGGCAGCTATAGACAGGCATGTGGTTTCCCAGGCCAAAGCTGCGGTGCGCTAACGCTCCGCCGGCGCAAAACGCTCAACGGAAATCTCGCCTTCCCGGCGGCGCACTTGCGCGAGGTCGAACGCGGCCTGCATGCGCAGCCACATATCCGCGCTTCCGCCGAAAGCCTTCTCAAACCGCACAGCCATCTCGGGCGACACCGCGCTGCGGCCGCCGATCACATTGTGAAGCTGCTGGCGCGTGATGTGCAGGTGCTTCGCCGCTTGCGCCACGCTGAGTCCAAGCTCCTCCAGATTGGCGAGGACCAGCTCGCCGGGGTGCACCGGGTTCTTCATGCCCATGGTTCGCTCCTAGTGATAGTCTGTGAGATCGACATTCGACGCTTGCCCATCGGCAAACTGAAATACGACCCGCCAATTCGCCCGCACGGTTACAGCCCAATACCCCTTCAGATCGCCCTTAAGCGGATGCAGGCGGAACGCCGGTTGATCCATGTCTTCAATTACGTTCGCGGCGTCGAGGGCAGAAAGGATGAGCCGGAGACGGTTCATATACTCAGCGTTGAGCTTGCTCGGGTCGTCCTTCTCAAACAGAAGTTTGAGGCCGTTATGCCGGAAGCTCGCGATCATGAGGAAATGTAAAACGTCAATTTACATTGGTCAATTCAATTGCATTCCTTGCGGCGATGGACAGGCCTCTAGTTTCGCAGCTAAAGCGGCAACGCCGGCAATGGAGGCTGAGATGAATCAGGAGCAGTCGATTGCACTGTGGCGTCAGGGCAAGGAGGCGTGGAACGCCTGGGCCAACGAGATGCTCGCCAAGAGAGAAACGCTGTGTACGTCGGGCAAGTGGTCAGTCAAAGCAGACTATAAGGGGGAAATTAGTTCCTCTAATAGCGAGACCACCGTGTGGCTCGAGTGCCTATGGCTCCTCTCATGGGAGCCAAGCTGGTTTAACACAAGACATTCCAGGCTGGAGCCCAGTTCTACAAACAGGGCGAAGTATTGTCAGCGCCGTTCTCATCTTCTTAGTTCTGCTCGCCGTCCGTAATCAGTTCAAGATCAATTGAGCCGATCTCAAAACCCCACCCGCCGCAGGTCGAGCGTGTGCGGGAAATAGGGGTTCGTGCCGGGATCGTAGGGCTGCATCGGCCCCGGTGTGTGCCCGATCGTCTCGAAGCGGGCGAGCCGGCGCGTTTCCGCCTCCAGCGCGTTAACCGGGAACGTCTCATGCGCGCGGCCGCCCGGATGGGCGACGTGGTAGCGGCAGCCGCCGATGGAGCGCCCGGCCCAGCTATCGACCAAATCGAAGACCAGCGGCGTATGCGGCGCTATGGTGGGCTGCAAGCATTGCGCGGGGTGCCAGGCGCGGAAGCGCACGCCGGCCACGGCCTCGCCATGGGCGCTCGCGGGCTTCAGCGGTACCTTGATGCCGTTGCACGTCACCTGATAGCGCGTGCCGAGGTTGCCCTTCACCTTCACCTGCAGGCGTTCGAGCGACGAGTCGACATAGCGCGCGGTGCCGCCCGGCGCGCCTTCCTCGCCCATCACATGCCAAGGCTCCAGCGCCGCGCGCAGCTCAAGCTCGATGCCGTCATAGGTCACGCTGCCGTAAACCGGAAAGCGGAACTCGAAATGCGGCGCGAACCAGTCCAGCTCCACCGGGAAGCCCGCATCGCGCAAGTCGGCGATCACGTCCTTGAAGTCCTGCCAGACGAATTCGGGGAGCATGAAGCGGTCGTGAATCTCCGTGCCCCAAGGAACGAGCTTGCGCTTATAGGGCTTCTCCCAGAACCAGGCGACGAGCGCGCGTAAGAATAGCTGCTGCGCCAGGCTCATGCGCGCATGCGGCGGCATCTCGAAGGAGCGGAACTCGACAAGGCCGAGCCGGCCGGTGGAGCTGTCCGGCGAGTAAAGCTTGTCGATACAGATTTCGGCGCGGTGCGTGTTGCCGCTGGAATCGATGAGCAGGTTGCGGAAGACGCGGTCCACGAGCCAATGGGGAATCCAGCCGAAATCTTTGTCCGGCACTTGGGAAAACGCGATCTCCATCTCGTAAAGCGAGTCGTTGCGCGCCTCGTCGATGCGCGGCGCCTGGCTGGTCGGGCCGATGAAGAGGCCGGAGAAGAGATAGGAGAGCGACGGGTGGTTCTGCCAATAGGCGATAATGCTCGCCAAGAGATCCGGCCGGCGCAGGAACGGGCTGTCCTCCGGCGCGGGCGCGCCGAGCACGATATGGTTGCCGCCGCCCGTGCCGCTATGGCGGCCGTCGATCATGAATTTCTCGGTGCCGAGACGGGCGAGGCGCGCTTCCTCGTACAGCGTCCCGGTAATGTTCACCGCCTCGTCCCAAGTCGAAGCCGGCTGAATGTTCACCTCGATTACGCCGGGGTCGGGCGTGACCTTAATCAGGTTGAAGCGCCAGTCGTCCGGCGGCTGATAGCCCTCGATGTGCACGGGCTGGCCGGTGATCCGCGCCGTTTCCTCCACCGCGGCGGCAAGCGCCGCATAGTCTTCGGCGTCGTACAGCGGGGGCATGAAGATGCAAAGATGGCCGTCGCGCGGCTCGATAGCCATGGCGGTGCGCACCGTGCCGAAGACCTCGTCCGGAATAGCCGGCGCATCGGCCGGCGGAAGCAGCGTCACCGATTGGCGCCGGTCGCGCAGCAGCACCTCGCGCGGCGGCATGGGCGTGCGCGACGCGAACGGATCGATGGGCCAGACATTGGGATAGTTCGTAGGCGCGATGTAGGAGAGCGAGCCGAGAGGCAGGCGGAAGCCCACGGGCGAGTCGCCTGGAACGAGGAACAGCTTCTTGCGCCGCAAGGCCCAGCGCTCCGTCACCCAGCGGCGGCCGCGCTCCTGGCTATGCCACACCTGAATCGGCATCACATAGCCCGCCGGCTTATCGAGGCCGCGCTCGAACACCTTGATGACGCGCGCGCGCTCTTGCGGGTCTTCGAGCTTGTTGTCCGCCGGGTCGAGGTTCAGTGGCAGCTTCTGCTCGATCAGCAGAAAATGCGCCGGGTCTTCATAGGCTGGCACCGCGGCATCGGGAGGCAGATCGAGCTGCTGCGCAAGCGTCACCGCGAAGCGCTCCGCATCGGCCTCAGTCGCGGGCTTCACAGGGACTTCCTTGCCGACAAGTCCGGCGTTTTCCCAAAGCGGCTGCCCATCCTTGCGCCAATACACCGAGAACGACCAGCGCGGCAGCTGCTCGCCCGGATACCACTTGCCTTGGCCGTAATGCAGGAGCCCGCCCGGCGCAAATTTATCGCGCAAGCGCCGGATCAGGGTCTCGGCGTAGCGCCGTTTACCGGGGCCAACGGCATCGGTGTTCCATTCCGCGCCGTCCACATCGTCGATGGAGACGAAGGTCGGCTCGCCGCCCATTGAAAGCCGCACATCGCCCGCAACCAAACGCCGGTCGACCTCGTGGCCGGCCCTGGCGATAGCCTGCCATTGTTCCTCGGTGTAGGGCAGCGTCACGCGCGGGGACTCGAGGATGCGCGTCACCTTCATGTGGTGGGAGAATTCGACCCCGGCCTCGTCATGCATGCCGGTGACGGGCGCGGCGCTTTGCGGCGACGGCGTCGCGGCGAGCGGAATGTGGCCCTCGCCCGCAAACAGGCCCGAGGTCGGATCGAGCCCGATCCAGCCCGCGCCCGGCAGATAAACCTCGGCCCAAGCGTGCAGATCGGTGAAATCGTGGTCCGTGCCCGAGGGGCCGTCGAGCGATTTCACATCCGCTTTGAGCTGGATGAGGTAGCCCGACACGAAACGCGCGGCGAGCCCGTAATGGCGCAGAATATGCACGAGCAGCCAGCCCGAATCGCGGCAGGAGCCTGAGCGTTTCTTGAGCGTTTCCTCCGGCGTCTGCACACCCGGCTCCAGGCGGATCAAATAGCCGATGTCTTGCTGAAGCTGCTGGTTGAGCGCCCAAATGAAGTCGAGCGAGGTTTTTGCCTCGATGTGCAAACCCTTGAGATAGTCCTGCAGAAGGGGTCCCGGCTCCGGGGCCTTGAGATAGGGCGTCAGCTCCTCTTTCAGCTCAGCATCGTATTCGAACGGCCAGTCGCCCGCATATTCGTCCACGAAAAAGTCGAACGGGTTTATCGTGGCCATATCCGCCACGAGATCGACCACCACCTTGAATTCACGCGTCTTTTCCGGAAACACGAGCCGCGCGAGGTAATTGCCGAACGGGTCCTGCTGCCAATTGATGAAGTGATCCTTCGGCGTGATGTTTAGCGAATAGGAAAGGATCGGCGTGCGGCTATGCGGCGCCGGGCGCAGGCGCACGATCTGCGGCCCAAGGCCCGTTGGGCGGTCGTAGGTGTATTCCGTGCGGTGGGTCAGAGCGACGTGGAGGGCCATTGTTCCTCGCGAGTTCGTTCGGGCAGCGGGCGTCTAAGCAGGCATCCGTTGGCCCCAACGGATGCCTGCTTAGGATCTTTTGTTTTCGCAGAGTTTTATCGCAAAACCGGGAAAGCCACTTTTGCGAACTCTGCTTAGTCTTAGCTCACTTCGCGGCCAACCCCAACAGGCGGCTTGGCGAATATCCTCCATGCGATGAATGCAAGGCTCGTGCCTATCGCGCGAAGCGGCGCGCCACCTTGGCTTGGGCGGCGTGGCCTTTGTTACCTAGAAGCCATGTGCTATAGTTTTGGCGTATATGGAGAAGGCATGACCCCTGCAGACCCGGTCCTTGTCAAATTCCGCCATGCGCTGCAAGACCTTTACGGCGGGCGCATCGAGCGTGTCGTTCTGTTCGGATCGCGCGCTCGCGGCGATGCCCGGCCAGACTCCGACTACGACGTTGCGATTTTCTTGCACGGCCTTGCCGACCGCGACCGGGAAGTCGACCGCCTTGCCGAGCTACAGGACCGGGTCATGGCCGACACCGATCCCTTCATCGACGCCATCCCCTTTCCAGCTGGCGCCTGGACCGAACGCACGACCTTTATGCACGAGCTGCGGCGCGAAGGCCGTGACTTATGAAGCCGGAGGCCAAAGCCCATCTGGACCGCGCTGGCGTCTTCCTTATCAAAGCTCGCATCGACGTTGCGGCGTCTGCACACGAACCCTCAAAGCCGAGGATGCCGCGCGCAATGCCTATTACGCGGCCTTCCATGCCGCTAAGGCGCTGATCTTCGAGCGCACCAGCCAAACGCACAAGAGCCATGGCGGCGTCCACAAGCTGTTCGCACAGCTTGCGAGAACGGAGCCTGCAATAGACCAAGCTCTCCGCACGTTCCTCATCAAAGCCTATGACTTCAAGCGCATAGCCGATTACGACGTAGGCTTAACCAGCCCGATCACCCCGAAGAGAGCGGCTGACGCCGTGGCCGAAGCCGGGCGCTTCGCCGCTGCTATCGCAACCGTTCTATCCTCCTAACGGGAGCCTTCCAAATCTCGCGCGCTCAGTTGAACCTGCAACCGCAGGGGCCGCAGCCTCCGCCCATCTCGCACGCCGCAGGCGCGTCGCTGCCGCCCTTGGCCGGCGCGGCGATCAGCGAAAGCTGGCGCGTGAGGTCCTTGCTTTCGCAGGACGGGCAGGCAGGCGTTTTTTCGGAGGAGCGAACCAGCGTCTGGAACTGATGGCCGCACTCCTTGCATTCATAGCCGTAAATTGGCATGGCATGTCCCCTCGGTTGTGGTGCGGCGATACACATGGGCCGGAATATTGCCGCGCACAAGATCCGCCAGGGGCGCGGAACGCCGCAGCCGGCGGATAGCGGTTTTCCGGAGCGATCCGTGCGTTCCGGACCTAAGTCCAGGGGCGGCCCGTTGGCCCGGCGCTGGGGAGGGGGCGCTCCCGAAGGCGGTTTCGGGTCGGGAGCGGTAAGTCTTATTTCGGGCTGCGCCCTCGGGACCAGACGTGCCTTCAAGGCCGACGTTTTGCCTGTTGTGGATGTTCAGAGCGACTTCTTTGCTGGCTGCGCCTTGCTGTGCCGTGCGCCAATGAGATTGTGCCGCTCGTCAACCACGTTGCACGGCTGTTCCAGCATGTGGTGGTGACACAGGATTGGCATTCTCAAGTCCAATTGTTCCTTGCCTCTATTCCAAGGCAAAGCGGGAATTTTTCCGGATCTACCGGGCTGAGCTGGCTACCGACGTTGTTCGAAGCGGTCCGGCTGGCTCTGATCGCGCCAGCGCATTCTCTTTCAGCATAAAGTCCTCAGAACCGTGTCCATCCGGTGAAGGCCGCCTTGCGTGGCTCCAGCAGGCGGCCCCGATAATCTGTGGCGCAATACCAACAGTCGCATTGCTTTTTTATGCAACCAAAGCCTAAACTTGCTCCTCATTCCAACCAGCCCTATTGGTAAGATGATGTCTTAGGACGCAATTCTAGATTGGGCTTGAAGATGAAACTTCGCTTTGGTCTGGCTGCTCTTACGCTCACAAGCGTTGTCGCCCTCGCCTCCGCAGATGCAGCTGATCTATATCCCGCGCCTGCCGCTGGTGGGTATAAAGATGCTCCGGCCTATGTCACCGTGAACTGGAGTGGCTGGTACGCCGGTGTTAACGGCGGTGGCGCTTGGAGCGAGTTTAGCGACCAGCTTGCCTGCCCCTGGAACCCGAGCGCTGGTTGCAACACGTATTTTGGCGGACTGTCTCCATCGGGCGGCTTTGGCGGCGGTCAGATTGGTTACAACTGGCAGGGCATATTGCACCCGCATCTGGTGCTCGGCGCTGAGGCCGACATTCAGGGTGCGGGCATTGAAGATAAGGGCACCGATAAATTCGGCGACCCGTACAAGTCGCAACTCGACTTTTTCGGCACGGTTCGCGGCCGCATCGGATATGCGATGGATAGTTCCCTCTTCTATTTCACCGGGGGGTTTGCCTATGGTGGAATTAAGAACGAAGTCGATTTCCCTTATTTCTCCGGCGCCTCTTATATTAAAGACACAACAGCCACTGGCTATGTGCTCGGCGGCGGCTGGGAGTACAAGTTTTCACCGGCTTGGTCTGTCAAAGCTGAATATCAGTACATCAATCTTGGAAGGAACGATCCGGAGAGGATTCCTTTTTCTGCTATCGGCCCTACGTACTCTTCCATTGGCGGCGTTGTTCGCGACGACGCTTTTCACACGGCCCGCGTCGGCCTGAACTATCATCTCCTTGCTGGTTACGAGCCTCTAAAGTGACCAGCGCCCATCTCTGGTCCTCTGCGGGCGCCTTCAGGTGCCACTTCTGCTTTACCGATTAGGGCGACGTCTCATTACTACGCTATTTCCTTACTCGATTGTTTACCACGGCTCCGGTTATGTCCGTAAATGACCCCGGGTTGAAGAAAATTAGAAACTCGTTTCGCGGCGAGGGCAGTGCTCCGTGTAAGAACTAAGGAAGCATTTTGCTCGGCCGGTCTACCTCGGACAAGAGACATCGCGGGCAACGACCCGAATGGGCCGCTGCCGGCCTCGACCTCCCTTCGGCGGGTTGTGCGAAAAGCTGCCAAGCCCGCATGCGGCGCGGTAGCGCTTGCCCTTGCATCGGCCACCGCTTTCCCCGGAACCTTATCGCTAGTATCGAAGCCCTTGCCGTTCACGGCGTGACGGGTTGGCGCGGTTGTCTTCGGGCCAGCGGCGAGCGCTGCTTGCGCAGGTCTTCCGGTCCACAGCTTAAGAGCCCGCCGACGTTATAAGATACAGACACGCTTTAAAGTAATTCGGACCGTCCGGGAGTGCAAACAACGCCCGATCCTTAGTTCCTTTACCTGTTGCTTGGATTAATCCTTCGGACATGCGGCATTGGTCTTCATCACTATTTGCAGTTGTGTCCGATGGGGTTCTCCTGCTGCGCGACGCGCTTGAACAGCTGGGGCATTTGTTGTAACTTTGCAAAGGACTGTGCTAATTGTACATCGCAAGACGGTGCGGGAAAGATGTCAGCAGGCTCAATCGAGCTCGAGGCGTTCGACTTTATCGACGAACTGACGGCGGCAGCGGCCGAAGGCGAGGTCTACGGCTTGCTCTGGCGAAGGCTCACCGCCTTTGGCTTTACGAATTTTGCGATAGCAGATACGCCCCCGCCCAATTTGAAGCTGGACACCCACATCATCCTGAACGGATGGTCGAAACCGTGGTATGCGCACTATATGTCGCAGAATTTCTATACCATCGATCCCGTCGCGAAACGGCTCCGCGAAAGCGTGCACCCGTTCTTCTGGCATGAAGCCGAACTGACGGCGGATGGCAGCGCAGACGCCCGCCGCGTGATGGATGAAGCCTCGGAGTTCGGGTTGAAATACGGCTTCAGCGTGCCCATCCACGGCGCGAACGGCTCGCGGTCCTGCGTCACGATGGGGGGCGAGCGCATCTGCGTTCCCCCGCACGGGCGCGAGGCAATCCATCTTATGGCCATCTATGCACATTCGCACGCGAGCGCGTTGCGCTCCGAATGGCAAAAGCGCCGCTTGCCTCCGGCCCGGCCGAGCCTGACCAAAAGAGAGCGCGAAGTTCTGCGCTGGGTGGCGGCGGGCAAGTCCGATTGGGAGATCGGCGAGATCCTCGGAATCTCGGAAGATACCGCATTCGCCCATGTCCGTAATAGCACCAGAAAACTGCGGGCGATGACGAGAACCCACGCCGTTGCGCTGGCACTCCTTGCCGGCGAGATTGCGATCTAGACCCCAGTATATCGGAATCGGCGGGAAGTCCCCCCTCACCCCAACCCTCTCCCCGAGGGGAGAGGGCGAAACAGCGTCCCTTCTCCCCTTGGGGAGAAGGACAGGATGAAGGGGTCTTAAGCTGCTTCCGCTTATATAGGACAGACGCTGCCAGCATAACCCCCCGGGGGTTCAGGGCAGGCCTTACGGAAAACCGGAATAGGCGAACGGGACGAGGCATGCCAATAGCACTGCGGGCTTTGTCATTCGAGATCTGACTAGAAGACCGCGCTTGGAAAGACCCTGGGCGCCCGTAGATTTGAGGCTGGTTAGATCGGCCCCGAAGGCCGGGTAGGGCTTTGCGTGAATGTTGGTATTATGACAATCTCTCCCGAGCTTTGCAGAGCAGCGCGCGCTCTATTGAATTGGTCGCAGCAAGAGCTTGCAAGCCGCGCGCAGGTCGCGAGAAAAACGATCGCCGATTTCGAGCTGGGCACAGTCAACCCGCACCCGAGAACGCTTCGGGATGTGGTCGCAGCCTTGGACGCCGCTGGCGTGGAGTTTCTGCCCGCAGAGGCAAATATCTCGAATGCAGGTGTACACATTAAATGGTCCGAGCTGTGAACCGGCCGGCAGTGCCCCTAATACCCATCCGGTTGAATACCATCATCCCGGAAGCCGCTTGATGACGGAGGGGGTATTTTCGTAGATGGTGTAACGGGCCGCGCCGCAGCGTGGTTAATTTTGGCATAGTAAATGGGCGTGGAGTTTTATTTCTACTCGCCGCGAAAATCGCGATTTTTCGCGTTTTCACCCCAAAATGTGCGATTCAAAAAGTCCGTTAAACATAGTTAATTGCGCGCGTTAACCTTGAAATCCAATCCAAGATTGCTGTGGCGCGTTGTTGCTACTTTGCGGCTTTCTGCGCCGCGAGAACTTTTTCTTCCCTATTATTAGCGTGTTAGCCAGCCTGGCGCCACCGCTTAAGGCTCCGGAAAGGCGCTTTGCCTATAATGACGCCTTAAAGGAAACCGCATCGGCCGGACCCGGCGCGGAGCGAAAAGGGGAAAAACGAGGTTAACCGGACGTCAAGTCAAGCGAGCGCGCCAGGCCGCATTCCGGGGCGATCCCAAGCCCGGCGCCGGCCTTCAGCGTTCCGCCGCAACATTCGGCCCTGCAATCTCGGGATGCGTGCCGGTGATGCGATTTTTTTCGTCGACCCGCACCACGATGGGCGCCGGCGCGTCCTCCGGGCGTGCGACCAACTGATACGTCGTAATGATGATGAGGTCATTCACATGCACCAGATGCGCGGCAGCACCATTGACGCAGATGATGCCGCTTCCGCGCTCCGCCTCGATGGCGTAGGTCGAAAGCCTCGTGCCGCGCGTCACGTTCCAAACGTGCACCTCCTCGAACTCGGCGATATCGGCCGCGTCCATGAGATCGCGGTCGATCGACAAGCTTCCCTCGTAATTCAGGTCTGCCTGGGTGACCGTTGCACGATGAATTTTCGCCCGGAAGAAGGATCGCATCTATATTCTCCAAGAAAAGATGCCGCAATTGTCTTGATCAAGCCAAAGCATCGATGGGCCGCGCGGTCAAGCCGCGCTCTCGCGAAGGCACAGTCCCCGAGGATGGTTCATGACATGCGGCCATCGGCGCAATGTAATGCTGCGCCGTCCTCGCACAATCCCAGAGCCGTCCAGCGTGTGCTAACCGGGCTTGCCTCTTCGGTGTTTACACCCTAACTTTCAGCTCTCGGGGTAGTGCCCCGGGGCCAGCACGTTCTTTTATGCGTGATTGAGACCCTCGAAGGCATGCGCATCTTCAAGTTGCGGCGCGGCAAAGTTTGCGACGAATCAAAGAGCGTAACTTCCGTGTCTTTCTGATAGCATACCTCGAAAGGGGCAACAGAGGTTCCGGTATGATTGCAAGGATAGCGTTTCGCTTGGGTCTGGCGGCATGCTTCGCGGGAATTCCCGCATTCGCCATTGCGCAGGAAGCTGCAAAGCCGGATGCGCCCGCAAGCGCAGCTTTGAGCGCGGCACCAGAAGCCGCCATCCCGCCCAGCGCGCAGGAAGCGAACGCTCCTGCAATGATGGCGCAGGGCACGTCAAAACCGGGCGCACCGGCGAGCGCGGGTTTAGATGCTGCGCCGAATGGCGTAACACCCGATCCCCTCACTCCGCCAGAGCCGAACGGCCCCGCTCCGAAAGCGCCAGGCGCTCCGCTAACAAAGCCTGCCGAAACGGCGCAGGCAGCCCTGCCGGAGCCCGATCCCATCGCAACGCAAATTCTAGCGCGCCTTGCCAAGGCAGTTGGAAAATCGGACGCCCGCGAGGACGCGGCAGCCGTGACTGCGTTCTACACCGAGAGCAAGGGACGTCCCATTTGGACAGCAAAAGACGGCTTCGTCCCGAACGCGCTCAAGGCGATCCACGAAATCCGCAATGCCGGCGATTGGGGCTTGGACGCGTCCGCCTTTCAGCTCCCGGCAAATCCTGGCAGCCAGCCAACGCCAGAGGCTCTGGCCGACGCGGAGATCAAGCTAAGCTTGGCCGTGCTGAAATACGCCCGCCACGCGCGCGGCGGCCGCATGGACCCCACCTCGCTCAGCCCGATTATCGACCGGCAGCCGCACCTCTACGAGCCCAAGTCCGTGCTTGAAGCGATTGCAGCGGCCGAATCGGCTGACGCCTATCTTCGCGGTTTGCATCCCAAGCACGAGCAATTCAAGCGTCTGCGGCAAGCGCTTATCGCGCTGAACAAATCGGGAAGCAACAGTGCCTCCGTGCGTATCCCGGCTGGACCGGACTTCAGACCGGGCGACGATAATCCGCAAATTGCGCTCATCCGTAAGCGTTTGGGGGTTGCCGCGGAAGGCCCCCGCGACACAACCTACGACACAGCGCTCCTTGACGCGGTGAACCGTTTCCAAAAGGAGCACGCCCTCGAGGTTACAGGTATCATCGACCGCAAGCTGCGCGCCTTGCTCAACGACACGGGCGGAGGTAGCCCGGATGATAAGAAGCTCCGCATCCTGGTAAATATGGAGCGGTGGCGCTGGATGCCCGAAAGCCTGGGCGAGTTCTATGTCTGGGATAGCATCACCGAGCAGTTCACCCGTGTTTTCGATCACGGTAAGGTGACGCTCATGGAGAAGATTGTGGTCGGAAAGCCTTCGACGCCGACACCAACCTTCTCGGCCAATATGCAATTCGTCATTTTTAATCCTGAATGGGGCGTACCCGACGGGATCAAGGTCAACGAGATCGCTCCGAGGCTCCGCCAAACGGGCGGCGGCGGTTTCCTATTCTTTGGCGGCGGAAGCAGCGATGTCCTCCAGCGGCTCGGCGGTCTTAGGGTCAGCATGAACGGCCATCCCGTCGACCCAAATTCCGTCGATTGGTCAAGTGTGGACATCCGCAGATATCAGTTCATTCAGGGTGCCGGCGGCAAGAACGTGCTTGGCGTCGTGAAGTTCCGCTTTCCCAACAAGCACGACGTCTACATGCACGATACGCCGGA
>Ga0074046_10003108_pt1 | contig 14037 bp, 11 predicted proteins | sample BogForMeECP23OM3_FD_94441 | JGI IMG/M metagenome (GOLD analysis project Ga0074046, IMG submission 94441) | Bog forest soil microbial communities from Calvert Island, British Columbia, Canada - Bog Forest MetaG ECP23OM3 | ecosystem: Environmental > Terrestrial > Soil > Wetlands ...
GGCTTCCCGTCCGCCGGCATGACGGGAATGCGGATCACAGCCTTTAGTCCGCCCAGCACGCTATCGCCGAGGGTGATCTCGCCGCCGTGGCCCCGCACGATGTCGCGCGCGATTGCAAGACCGAGGCCGGAGCTTTTCTTGTTCTGGTTGCGTGCCTTATCGAGGCTATGGAAGGGACGGAAAACCTCCTCGCGCTTATCGGCGGGGATACCGGGGCCGTTATCTTCGACCGTGATCGTGAGCCATCCGCGCGACCGAAGTGCCCGGATCGAGATGCGGCCGGCATAGCGCGAGGCGTTCGAGACGAGGTTAACGAGTGCGCGTTTGAAAGCATTACGCCTCAGAGCGACGACAAGCGGGTCTTGGCGCACGTCGAGTGTGACCGTCTTCCCCGGCGCATCGGCTCCGGCTTGAACCTCCTCCAGCATGCGCCGCACATTCACCCGCCGGATGGTTTCGCCGGCATCGCCTTTGGCGAAAGCCATATAATCTTCGAGCATTTGCTGCATCTCATCGACGTCGCGCTTCAAATCCTCGGTCTGAGGGGCGCGCATCATCGCAAGCTGCAACCTGAAACGGGTCAGGATCGTCCTAAGGTCGTGGCTCACGCCCGCGAGCATGATGGTGCGCTGCTCGACATGGCGCTCGATCCGGTCGCGCATATCGAGAAACGCTTGCGCCGCAAGCCGCACCTCGCGCGCACCGCGCACCCTGAAATCGGACGGCGCGGGCCTGCCGCGCCCAAACCTGTCGGCGGCGTCCGCGAGCGCCAGAATGGGCCGGATCTGATTGCGCAGAAACAGAACGGCGACGGCGAGAAGCAGGGTTGCGGAGACGACCATCCACACAAGGAAGATATGGGTGTTGGAGGGGATGAGCTGGGCGCGTTGCGCAAGCACCCGCATCACCGCGCCTTCAAGCTTGACCCTGATCTCGATATGCCCCGACGATCCAACCGTGTCGATCCAATACGGCCTGTGGATGCGGTAACGGATCTCGTTCGACAGCCGGCGGTCCAAGAAACCGAAAAACGGCTTCGACCTCGTGATCGGCAGCTCGTCGCCCGGCACGAAGCGGACGATCAGGTTGAGCTGATCGCGAGCCATGTCGCTCAGGCGGTCGAGCTCGGCAGGGCCCTTATTCTTGGTCCAATCGTAGGTCGCTGCCAGCATCGCGATATCTTGAGCCGTCGCCACCGAGAGGCGCCCCGTCACAGCCTGCCAATGCCGGTCCAAAAACACGAAGGTCAAAATCGATTGAAGGATAACGATCGGAGCGATGATGATGATGAGCGCGCGCGCATAGAGGCCCTTCGGCGCCCACGATCCAAGAAATGCGAATGCACGGGACAAGCGCTGCGGCAAACTGCCACGCCTCGCCTTGCTTTCTACCGCCGCGGGCCCGCCGCCTTCGCCGCGGCCTGAAGCGGTGGGAGAGCCTTCAGACAACTCTAGGGATATGGTTACGCTCCCTCCAGCTAATCGAGATAAAGGACATAGCCCTTGCCTCTAACCGTGTGCAAATAAGCGGGATTGGCCGGGTCTGTCTCAATCTTTTGCCGCAGCCGGTTAATCTGCACGTCGACGGCGCGTTCGTTGTCGTATTCGCCAAGCCGGGCCAGTGTCTCGCGTGAAACGGGCTCGCCGCCGCTCAGCGCGAACTCGCGCAGCACCTCACGCTCCTTGTCCGTGAGCCGGATCGGCTCCTCCCCGCGCTTCAGCTCGTTGCGGCGAAGGTCGAAAGTGAACGGCCCGAAGCGGACTTCTCCGGCCTTGGTTTTCGGCGAGGCGCGCCGCCGCAGAATATTTTGCAGCCGGAGCAGAAGCTCGCGCGGCTCGAACGGCTTCGGCATGTAATCGTCGACACCGAGCTCTAGCCCCCGCACGCGATGCTCCGGCTCGGACCTTGCCGTCAGCATCAGGATCGGCACATCGGATTCCTTCCGCAGCCTCTCCGCAATGTCGAACCCGCTCTCGCCGGGCATCATGACGTCAAGAACGATGCAATCGAAGGCAAGCCCCTCCATTTGGGCACGCGCCGCTGCGCCATCCTCCGCAAGCGTGACGCGGTAGCCATTTTGACGCAGATAGCCGCCGAGAAGATCGCGGATGCGTGCGTCGTCGTCCACGACGAGCACATGGGCCGCATCGTCTGGCAAATTCGGTTTTTCGATATCGGGCGCTGTCATGACAGTGATAAGCGGATGCTAAGCTCTCCCTCTTAGGGCGTTTGCAACGCCAAAACAACTTTTCAGTGGACGCAAGCGATATTGACACGCTTTATTCCACTCTCTAGCTTCTCAAGAGCCTAGAAGCGCTGCACCTGACAGGACGCGCGCACTCTCAACAAACAAGATCGAAGCATCGGAGACGGCTATGTCAATCGTTCCATACGACCAGCGGGATGGATTCATCTGGATGGATGGCGGGCTGGTACCGTGGCGCGATGCGAAAATTCACGTGCTGACCCATGCGCTCCACTATGGGAGTGGCGTGTTCGAGGGCGCGCGCATCTATAGCGGCGAAGTTTTCGCGCTCTCGCAGCACAGCGAGCGGCTTCAGGCCTCCGCTAAGATCCTCGGCTTCGAAGTCCCTTACAGCACCGCCCAAATCGACCAAGCCTGCCGCGACATCGTCAAGGCACAGGGTCTCGTTGACGGCTATATCCGCCCCATCGCTTGGCGCGGCGCCGAGGAGATGGGCGTTGCTGCGAAACACACGAAGATCCATTTTGCGGTCGCTTGCTGGGATTGGGGCTCTTACTTCCCCGAAGAGGAGCGGCTAAAGGGCATCCGCCTGCGCTGGGCGGATTATCGCAGGCCCGATCCCAAAACAGCGCCAAGCCGGGCGAAGGCTGCGGGCCTCTATATGATCTGCACGATTGAAAAGCACAAATCGATCGATGAAGGCTATGCCGATGCGCTCATGCTCGACTGGCAGGGCCGCGTGGCTGAGGCAACCGGCGCGAACGTATTCTTCGTCAAGGACGGCAAGCTGCACACGCCCTTGGCCGATTGCTTCCTCGACGGCATCACCCGCCGCACCGTGATCGCGCTCGCCAAAAAGCGCGGCATCGAGGTGATCGAGCGGCGGATCCAGCCCGAAGAGCTTGCCGGCTTCGAGCAATGCTTCCTGACCGGCTCGGCCGCCGAAATAACGCCCGTTTCCGAAATCGGAGAATACCGCTTCACGCCGGGCCAGATCACAAAAACGCTCATGGACGATTACAGCGCCAACGCCCGCCCGAAGCACGCCGCCGCGGAGTAGGCGGCGCACCATCGTCATTGCGAGCGAAGCGAAGCAATCCAGGGTTAATCATAGATATTTCTCTGGATCGCCACGGCGCCGAAGCGCCTCGCGATGACGGGTGCGTTCGCGTCAGTGTGCGACACATCAGTATCGGACTCCATGCAAAACCAAAGGATCACATCATGCCTCGCCGCGCAGTGAACGACGTGCCCGCCCTCGGAAAAGTGCTCGGACCCTATTCCCGCGCTGTGTGGGCCGGGGATATTCTCTACTTGGCCGGCCAGCTTGGCATGGATCCCGCCACGAACAAGCTTGTGGAGGGCGGCGTGGGCGCGGAGACGGAGCAGCTCCTCAAGGGCCTTTCGGCGGTGCTCGCCGCAGCGGGCCTTTCCATGGGCGACGTCGTAAAAGCGAATGTCTTCCTCACGGACATGAACGATTTCGCCGCGATGAATAAGGTCTACGAGACCTTCTTCGAGGCGCCCTACCCGGCGCGCAGCACCATCGCCGTGGCGGCGCTGCCCGGCGGCGGCCATGTCGAGATCGAGCTGGTTGCTACCGCTTCGAAATAACAGGCCGGTACGGGGCGAAGGGGCTGCCCGGACTTCCGCACCGTGACGGTCAAAACCGTTCCACCCAGGGCCTCAGCTCCACCTCCCAGGTCCAGGCGCTGCGCGGCTGCATAAGGACGTGCAGATAAGTCTCCGCGATGGCGTCGGGATCGAGCAAGGACTCCGGCTTGCCGGAGGGCGCCTCCCGCTCCGCGCTCTCGATCGCGCCATCGATCACGAAATGCGCGACATGGATACCTTGCGGCGCAAGTTCCCGGGCCATGCTTTGCGCAAGGCCGCGCAGCGCGAATTTCCCCATCGCAAAGGGTGCCGATTGCGCATAGCCCTTCACGCTGGCCGAAGCCCCTGTGAACAAAATAGCGCCGCGGCCCTTGGGCAGCATGCGCCGCGCCGCGGCCTGTGCCACAAGAAACCCGCCGAACGCCGAGACCTGGAGCGCGCGCTCCACGGCCGCGGGGTCGAGATCGATGAGCGGCCCGCGCAGCCGCGCGCTCGCATTGTAGACCACAACGTCCGGCTCGCCATTCACGCGCGCGGCTTCCTCGAACAGGTTTCGCACCTGCCCGGCATTGGCGGCATCGCAGGCAAAAGCGGCGGCGCCAAGCTCGTCCTGTAGTGGCCTCAACTTGGCAGTGCCGCGCGCAGCCAGAGCGATCTTCATGCCGCTGCGCGCAAAAGCCCGCGCGACCGATGCGCTTAAGCCCGATCCAGCGCCCACAATGAGCGCCGACGAAAACGAGGGTCTCTCCACGGCGGTCTCCACCCCTTTTCGCGAGGTCAACAGCGGCGGCACCCTTTAGTGCCAGTAGCGCCCGGCAATCGCGCCGATTTTCACTTCGCTCAGCGCCGCAACATCGGCATCGGCGAAGGCTTCGATGCGCTGTAACAGTCCCCTGTGATGCTTTGTGAGGTATTGCCGGAAAAGCTGCATGGCGCTGTCTTTGTGCGCCGCATCGCCGATCACAAGGATCTTCGGCGCCGGTGCAAGCGCCTTCACCAGCGCTTTATAGAAATCGTAATCCTCTGGCGGAGGCTCGCCTTCAAAACCGGCCTGTTTTGCATGATGCACATGGCCGCGCAGATGATGCGGATCGTGCGGATAAAGTAAATGCCCGCCTTCGGGATGCGCGTGCGCGGCGGGCCTGTGCCAAAGCTTGGCGTCATGATCGCCGAGCACCACGATTAAGCCCGGCTCGGCGGCTGTGTCCGCGTCCGGCGTGGCGGCGCTTGGATGGCCGGGCGTGATCCCCAAGCCTTTGAGAAAGTCCCGGAGCTGAATAATTTGGTCTTTATCCACCTGTTTGGCGTTCGTATGCTTGAGCGTCAGTCCGTGCCCGGCAATGCCGACATGCAAATGGCCATGCCGCTGATGCTCGATGCTGCCGAAGCGGCGGATCAGCGTCAGCACATCGGTCCAGTGCAAATTTGCGGGGATCGGATGCGCATACAGCGCCTCCAGGGTCTTGGCAGATCGACCAATAGCCTCAGCCATGACGTCCCTCCTCGCTCTCCAGGCCGCTTACGCCTCAAGGTCAATGTAAAATCACGGCTACCGGTTTGGCGAGATCTTTCCAGCGCTCGATTGCGCCGATGTTTCCGCTGAGTCGTTGCTTCGGAAGCCGGCGCCAGTGGTCGAGATCGCCGGTTACGGCTCAACCCTGAGGCGTTTCAGACCATCCTTGCTGTTTTGGATATTGGGGTTTTTCGAGAGCGCGCGCCTGAAGTCGGCGATGGCTTCCTCGCGCCGCCCGAGCGCCTCGAAGATGCTGCCGCACGTATCGAGGATGTTGGCATTGTCGGGACGGAGCTCAAGCGACTTCTCCGCATCGGGCAGCCCCTGCACCTTCCCAGCCTTGAAATAGGCCCAGGCGCGGCTGTTATAGGCGACCGCGTCTTTCGGGTCGAGGCGGATGGCCTGATCGTAATCGGCGATGGCGCGCTCATACTCGCCTTTGCCGTAATAGGCGTTGCCGCGGTTGTTATAGGCGACTGCGCGGACACAGCCCTTATCGTGCGAGAATCGTGCACGCTCTAATCCCTGCATCGGGGTCTTTCAATGGCTTGTCGCAGGCATTTCTGTCGGCCTGCGAGGCGGCGAAGGCACTGCTGAACGATATCAGAGCCAATCCGAGGACAAAAAGAAATCCGCGCATAGAATGCTTCCCCTACCGATAATTAAACAAATCTACAGCGGAATGAATGCCGGCGCTAGCGGAGCTTTGCGAGCCTGTGGCTGCCGGGGTGCTAAGGCTACGCGTGGGATGCGGCGGCAGCCGGCAAGCAGCGGATGATATCTTGCGGCGAAAGGCCGGGCGGCCCGGCGCCGGCCTCTTCGGCCTCCTTCACGAGCCGCAGAATGGCTTCGGAAAGCGGCGCTTTTAGCCCGTGCTCCTGCGCGAGCTGGACGATCGTGCCCTGAAAGCGGCCGATTTCGGTCGGGCGCCCCAGCATCAGGTCTTCCCAGGTTGAGGAGCGTGCCTCCGGGTCGATTTGCAACATGGGGCGGGCGGCAAGCGCAAATAGAGAGTCCGGCAGCCGCAAAATGCGCGGGATGAGGAGCGGGGGAATCTTGTTCGCCGTAACCGGTTCGATCCCCGCCGCATCCAGAATTTCCAGCGCCTCGGCGATCTGAGCGGCGAGGAGGCGGCGCCAGGCCCGGTCGTCGAGCTGCCGCCGGAGCGGAAGGCCGGAAAGCGCGTTCAGGCCATTGTTGAGGTTGAAGAGCAGCTTACCCCATTGCACGGCCGAGATGTTGGCGGCGGGCGAAACCTTGAGGCCGGGCACTGAAAGGAGGCGCAGGACGTCCGGGCGCCCCGCCTCGATAATGATGGCGCCCGACGTACCGCGATGGAAGTGGCCCTGTCCCTTATGGACAACGTTGAACGCGACCATGCCGCCGAGCACACGATCCGGCCCAAGCCGGCCGCGCAAAATGTCAGGATTGCCGATGCCGTTCTGAAGGCTCACAGCGGGAACGCAAGGCCCGGCCAGCGCGGCGATTTCGTCCGCGGCCGCTTCGGTGCTCCCGCTCTTCACGGTGACAAGCACAAGACCGGCCTCGAGCAAAAAATCAGCGTGGCTCCGCACATCGAGCGCCTCTGGAACGACCCTCGCATGAAGGCCGGTGAAATCGGTCAAGAGGAGACCATGGACGGCGAGCTCGGCAGCGATCCGCGGCCGCGCCAGGAACGTGACCCGCCGGCCGGCGAGAAGCAGAAGGCCGCCAACGAAGCAGCCGAGAGTGCCCGCGCCGTAAATGGCGATATGCGTATGTTCATCGAGTTCTTCCGGCATAGCCGCACCGCTCCTGCGACGAGCTTCCCGCTCATAGTTAAAAACACGCAACCGCAGACTTTGCTCCGGCTTCCGCTGCGAAAATCCCGAGCGGGCGCCTTCGCTTTATCGATCGCTTTTCGCAGTTGCGCCGAACTTCATCCCAAATCAAGCCATGGAATTCTGCTTGTTGGAATTGCGCAGCACCGTATGAAGGCGCAAGCTTTGCGTTAAAGGCCGATAGTCCGTTTGGAGGCTAAGTCATGGAAGTTTACAAGGTCCGCGCATTCGCCGCGTTCGCAACCGCTCTGATGCTCCTCCTTGCCGCTTTCGCGCTGGGACCGTCGCGCGCTCAAAGCGGGGCTCGCGCTGCAACCGATGCCGGCGAGGTCGAAGGCATTTTCGAAGATGGGCTTCGCGTCTTCAAGGGCATTCCCTATGCTGCGCCGCCGGTGGGCGAGTTGCGCTGGCGCGCGCCCCGCCCACCGGCGGCGTGGCAGGGCGTCCGCCAAGTTTATGCGTTCGGATCGGGCTGCCCGCAAGCCTCAAGTAAGGACATCGTCCTCGACGACATGAGCGAGGATTGCCTGACGCTGAACGTCTGGACGCCCGCGCGCAGGAACGGCACCCGCCTGCCGGTCATGGTCTGGCTGCACGGCGGTGCCTTCGAAACCGGCTCAGCACGGATGCCGATCTACGACGGGTCGAACCTCGCCAGCCGTGGCGTGGTGATGGTAACCCTCAATTACCGCCTCGGCTATTTCGGCTTTTTCGGCCATCCCAAGCTCACCGAAGAAGCCAATGCCGAGGGCGTGCCCACGGCCAATTATGGGCTTCTCGATCAGGTCGCGGCGCTTGAGTGGGTGAAGCGCAACATCGAAGCCTTTGGCGGCGATCCCGCAAGTGTTACCCTTTTTGGCGAATCCGGAGGCGCCGTCAGCGTGCTGGCCCTCATGACCGCGCCGTCCGCACGCGGCCTGTTCCAAAAGGCCATAATCCAAAGCGGCGGCGGCCGCTGGGTAGCGCCCAGTCTTACCGCGCGAGCCGGGAAGTTTCTTAGCGCGCACGAAATCGGCGAAAAGGCCGCCAGCGCCTTCGGGGTGGCGCCAGAGAACGCAATCGCAGAGCTGCGCGGTAAGAGCTGGGAGGACATCCAGGAGACGCTTCGCCTTCCCGAGCTTGCAGACCATACGCCCTTCATCGACGGGAAATTGCTGACAGATCAGATCGAGCCGGTGTTTGCCCGCGGCGAGGCGGCGCCTATGCCGGTCATCGTTGGAGCAAACAGCTATGAGGGCGTGCTGCTGCGCAAGGCGTTTCATGTTTCGGAGGACGAGGTGATGAGCGCCGCCGGGCCGGAGCTCGACGAGCTATCGTCGCTTTACCCGCCGCAGCTCCTCATGACGCCGGGTTTCCTCGCCGACCATATTTGGGGCGACGCCAATTTCGTCGAGCCCGCGCGTATGATCGCCAGGGCCGGGAGCCGCAAAGGCCAGACGGTTTACCACTACTGCTTCGACTTTCAGCCTCCGCTGCTGCGCCTGCTGGGCGGCTCGCCGCATGGGCTGGAGGTCGCCTACGCACTCGGAAATTTGCGGCGCGTCGTCCCCTTTCCGCTTTCCATGATGATGCACCCCCACAATTACGTTGTCAGCCGGCTGATGACGATCTACTGGACGAATTTCGCCAAGTCCGGCAATCCCAATGATAGAGGCGAGCTACAATGGCCGCGCTTTGCCGAGGGCAACGAGGAGACGCTGGTCTTCGGTAATGACGGGCTATCTGTCGAGCGCGACTACCTGAAGGAGCGGCTCGACCTCATCAAGAACGTGGTTTGGTGATTGTTGACGCCAAGCGCTGGGGGGGTCAATCGTCAGGCGGCAATACTAGCTAAGCCCCCCTCACCCCGACCCTCTCCCAGCAAGCTCGCCTTGGCGTGCTTGCCACTTAAAGTGTCCGCATTCGCAGGCGAATGCGGACGGGGAGAGGGCGAAGGAGCTGCGGTCCCTGCTCTGCGTTGCTCGCAATGACGTCCTGGGCTGCTTATGACACTTGGCATAAGGGTCAAGGTTTTAGCGTTTTGACGACACGAAAGCCCCGGTCGCTGTAACGGTTTTTCATCGAGCCTCTATTGCGGAAGGCCGAGCGGAGGCGGGCTGGATCGCTTTCCCACGACCCGCCGCGAACCGTGTTGTCCTCGCTGTCTCCGGCGGTGAAAGCACCTCCTACTTCGTTCAGGGCAAGCGGCTTCTCCTTATAGGCGTTCTCGTTCCAGCGGTCTTCGCAGCGTTCCAAAACATTACCGGGCATCTGGTAAAGGCCCCAGGGGTTCGGTTCGAAGTTATGCACCGGCAGGGTCCTTCGCCGCTGTTCGCCCTTGGCGCCTCCGCCCTCATAGATGTAATTGCCGTTGTAATTCGCTTGCTCCGTCGTGATGGCCGAGCCCCACCAAAACGGCGTTGCGGTTCCCGCGCGGCACGCATATTCCCATTCCGCTTCGGAGGGCAGGCGATAGGCTTGGGCCGAGACCTTGCTGTTTAGCCAAGCGATATAGCTTTGCGCGTCCCGCAAATTCACGCACACCACCGGATGATCGCCGTCTTGCTCGAAACCCGGATTTTGCCAAGAGTTCTTGGAATCGAGCGCCCATCCCGTTCCGCCCCATACATAGGCTCCGCTCTTTGGCTGATGTCCCGTAGCTGTAACGAAGGCGGAGAATTCTCCCCTCGTCACGGGGTAACGGCCGATCGCGAAAGGCCGCGGGATTATGATTTCGTGCCGCGGGCCTTCATCTTTGGAACGCCCCGGCTCGCTGGGCGGCGAACCCATTATGAAATGGCCTTTTGGAACGATCACCATCTCGGGCGCTTCGGGGAAGTCTTTGAAAACGGTTATTTCGCTAAGCACTGGCGCGGCTTTCGGCTTCTTAAGGGCTGGCTTGGCCGCGGCGGCTAGATTAAGCCGGTCGATCAACCGGCCGGCATCGGTATCGAAGGTGCGGAATTCGACGAATTCCGCATTGCGGCGGACGAGCTTTTTTAGATCGTCCGGCAACTCGTCTTTGTCCGGCATTCTCGCGCCGTCAAGGATCACAGGCACAACCGGAATGCCTCGCTTGAGCGCCTCGCGCACTTCGATCCGCACGAAATCGTTCTCATCGTCGAGCCGGCGCTTGCCAGTCCGCCGGTCGGCTGCCTCGAGCCAGCCTGCGCCAATCAGCGCAAGCAGAATGTCGCATTTGGCAACCCAGCCCTCCAAGATCTCAACGAAATCGTCGCCCGGTTTGATGCTGTCGATGTCCATGAAGACGTGTTCGTTGGGCAGCACCTCTATCAACGCATCGTAGATCCTTCGTGCCTGATATTTGCTGTCGTCCCGTCGGTAGGAGATAAATACCTTTGTCATAGCAGCCCGGAAAGTCGCATTTCCTTAAAGATGTATCGATAGCCCCGAAATGGGAATTGAAAAAGGCAATTAAATTTGCAGCTCTACGGAATATTTTGCAAAGCGGCGATGTGAGCGGCCGGCCTCGAAGATCGCTCAGGCGCGGAATGGCTCAGCGCCGCTCCGGGCCTTCGTCATGCGCCGCCGATGATGTGCGCCAGCCCTGAGCCGGCAGGGGCGCCGTCCGATCTCTTTAGTGCGGGAGGGGGAAGCCGAGCACCGCGCTTGTATAGCTCTCGGTGACGAGCGCAACCGGCAAGCCCCCAACCGGCCGCAAAAGCGCACGGTGCTCGATAATGAATTCGGGCGCCTCGATGGGGCCTTGCGAGACGGGCGGCAGAGCCTGCGCTTCCCAATGCTCGGGCAGCGGGGACCAAAGCAGACGCGCGGAAAGCGTCTCGCGCCTAAAATCGAGGCCGGCGATGGCACGCCCGAACGGCGTGTCCGTTTCGTCCAAAAGGCGGTTCATCTCAGGGGTCAAACGGTCCGGCGCATACCAATTATCGGCTTCCGACAAAAGGCTACCCCCGCAAAAGAGCCGCACATGGCGATAGCGCACCGGCTCGCCCGGCCGAAGCACCAGGAGCAAGCGGCTGGCCGCATCGAGAGGCTTTTCCGCGCCCTTCTCAAGTTTTGCTACGATCTTGGCGTCCTGCGCCAATCCATGAACGGCGCACCAGCGTTCAAGGGTTACGGTTGCGCTCGGATGGCTTAGCAGCTCCGCATTCAAGGTTTCGATCAGGGCGAGTAGCTCAACGCGTGTCAAAAGACTGTCCTGCCAGCTTGGCGGCGAAAACCCCATGATCCAGGGGCACGCCAAAAGAACGGCCGCAAGCCGGCGCCTGAGCATGACAGAGCGAACCCTCCAATCGCAAGCCGATGCTCCGCTCTGCGGCTTGGGCCTGCCAAAGTCAACTCCATCGTCATGCCGCCGTCTATGATGTGCGCCTGGCCGGCCGTGAGGGCGGACTCGGGGCGAACGCGAATAAAACTATGAAAGGCTATCACGACCTTAGCCACTTGCGAAATAAGCAGGATCGCTTATAAAGCGGCGATCGATGGGGATGGAGTACCCCCGAAACCGCCCAATGGGCTGATGACTCCTACCGCAACAGCCGCGGTGGGAGCCTGTCCGGAACCCGCTGCATGGCGGGTATTTTTGTGCCCGCCTCCTTAGGTTCAGGGACACGAGCAGGATGCGCCTCGTGTCGGTCACATCAACGGGGAGCATGCATGCTGACTTATCTCTACATCGCGCTTGGCGGCGCTATCGGCAGCGTCGCGCGCGCCTGGACCGCCAACGCTGTGGTCCGGGTCATGGGGCCGCATTTCCCGTGGGGCACCATTCTCATCAACATCGTTGGATCGTTCGTCATCGGTTTTTTCGGCGCGCTCACCACGAGCGATGGGCGGTTTCCGTCGCATCCCGATGCCAGGGCCTTCGTAATGGTGGGCATTTGCGGCGGTTTCACCACCTTTTCCTCCTTTAGCCTGCAGACCTTAGATCTTGCCCGCGATGGCAAGCCTGGCGCCGCCTTCGCAAATATCGCGCTATCGATTATACTTTGTCTCCTGGCTGTGACCGCCGGTTACGCTAGCGCCGAGGCGATCAACAGGGCCGCCCCGCAACCCCAGATCACCGGAGGACGTGCCATGGGCGGAGTCGTTCTCGCCGTACTCGACCGGCCCGATACCGTAGGCGCTGTGCTGTCGAGCGCGGCGCGGCTCCTAAGCTTGGGCGGCGGCGGCACGATCCAGGCACTTGCGGTGCGCACGCCGCCCGTCGCCGAGCTGATGGCTACCGATCAAGCTCTTACGCATGCAGAGGAAGCAAGGCTGCGCGCTTCCGAGGAGGCATGGGCGAGCGAGGTCAGGGCGATGACCGGCCGATGGCAGGCCCAGGCCGGCACCAAAGCGATCATAACCCGCTTCATCGAAACCGAAGGCGATATCGGGCATCTCGCCGGCGAACATGGGCGCCGCTCGGACATGGCCGTTGTGGCGGGCAGCGCGCGGGAGTCCGGCAAGGCGCGCGACGCGCTCCATGCCGCGATTTTCGACACCTCGCGCGCGGTTCTCATCGCCCCGCCGCACAGCACGGGCGAATTCGGGCGTGTGGTCGCGGTCGCGTGGAAGGACGATGAGCGCGCGCCGAAAGCTGTGCTTGCCGCGATGCCGATCCTCGCTAAAGCCGAATCCGTGCATGTTCTGCGCGCTCGCGTGGACGAAGCCGTGGTGCCGGCCATTCTTGAGGAACATGGCATCGCAGCACAGGCCCATGCCGTGCCAAGCCATGACGGGCCGGTGGGCGCGCAGCTTTTGAAACTCGCCCACGAGCTGGGCGCCGATCTCCTGGTGATGGGCGCCTACGCCCATGGCGAATGGCGCGAGGCCCTGCTCGGCGGCGTGACCCGCTACATGCTCGACCACGCCGATTTGCCGGTTCTGATGCGGCACTGACGAATCCTGGTTGCGTCTGCCGTGCCGCGCAACCTTAGGCGTAAAACTGTATCGCCTCTGTGTCTTCCCTGCAATTGTTGCAACTATTCACCTATGCTACGTTGCCGCCAATTGGATGTAAGTCTGGGCAAGGGCGGGCGATGTTACGTAAGCTTTCTTTTTTCGTGCCGATATGTGCGAGTTTGACCTCGGGCTGCATGTCGACGCCGCCGCTTTCGCAAGCCACTGGCGCCGAGCATAGCGAGATCATGATCAAGGATGTCGTTCAGCGCGTGAAGTGTGAACTATCCGATGCGTTCGACGAGAAAGTTGAGCAACCGGAACTTCTCTGGTTGCAAAGCTGGGTCGCGCATATGGATTTAACTCTTACAATCAATGACACCGCAGGAATCTCGCCGGGCGGGTCTCATACAGACTTCCTTGGAAGGTCGATTCGTAACGAAGGCAAGAATGTTCTTACTTCCGTTGTCAACAGTTTTACCGTAAGCGTAGGTGCAAACTTAAGCGGCCAGGCGATCAGAACCGAGACGGTCAGTTTTACCGTGGCGCTGGATGAGTTGAAGATGTGGCGAAACTATATAAACAAGATCGAGGCCAATCTTCCGCCAGAAAAAAGAACGTGCAATTTCCCGTCTTCAATGGGCGTAACGGGTAATCTTGGCCTGAAGGAGTGGGTCGATTCTGCGTTCTATCCGGCGGAAATCCATGAGCTGAAAGCGGGTATCCATGCGGCTTCATCCGGCGGAAAACCCGCCGCAACAACCGGTTCTCAAGCGACCCCCGCGGCGAAGTCCGCTGAAACGCCTACCGTGGCTGCGGCGCTGAGACAGATCAAAGACTGGCAAGACGCCGTAAACGCTCTGCAAACGGCAACAACAGATTCGAGCAAAACTATTAGCACGGCCAAGGGACAAATAGACGCTGCGCAGAAGGCTATAAAAACGAAAATCGACGATGCAAAGCAATACAAATATGTTTTGGAATCCTACCTGCAATCGAGGTATAAAAAGGTTAGCGATCTCATAGATGCTCTTGTGAAA
>Ga0074046_10003110_pt1 | contig 14024 bp, 7 predicted proteins | sample BogForMeECP23OM3_FD_94441 | JGI IMG/M metagenome (GOLD analysis project Ga0074046, IMG submission 94441) | Bog forest soil microbial communities from Calvert Island, British Columbia, Canada - Bog Forest MetaG ECP23OM3 | ecosystem: Environmental > Terrestrial > Soil > Wetlands ...
GGCCTCGGCATTACCGCGCTGATTGCCGGTTTCATGTCAGGCATGGCGGGCAACGTCAGCGCCTTTGCCACGGTTTGGACCTATGACATCTACGGCGCGCTGATCGACAAGCACGCGTCGGATGAATCGAAAGTCAGGATGGGCCGGTGGTGCACCCTGCTGGGCGTAGCTGTCAGTATCGGGACGGCGTACCTGGTGATGCAGTCGCACAGCATTATGGATTACGTCCAAGCCCTGTTTAGCTTCTTCATCGCTCCTCTGTTCGGCACGGTCCTGTTGGGCATGTTGTGGAAACGGGCCACTCCGGCGGGCGGCTTCTGGGGACTGTTGGCCGGGACCATGTCTTCAGTCGGCATGTGGGCTTGGGCGAAGGTCGATCCAGGGGCGGTGAAGTACCTGGCCCTGTCGCTCAAGGCGCAGGATCAGGCTCAGAACATGTTCCGGGCGCTATGGTGCTGGCTGATCTGTGTCACAGTAACGGTCGTCGTCAGCTTGCTCACGAAGCCCAAGCCAGATTCTGAATTGACGGGCCTGGTCTACGGCTTGACTACAATCCCACAGGAAGAGCGGGTTTCGGTTTTCCACCGGCCGGTTTTCTGGGCGGTGGTGGTAGGCGTTGTATTTGTCATCCTGCAAATCATTTTCTGGTAGGGGGAACAATGAAATCCGGCGGTTCTTTGTCGATATGGTTCTTCATCGGTTTGTCGATGTTGGTGAACGGACTTTTGATCACCGGCGCAGGCCTGTGGGAGGTTGCTACTCATGCGAACAACCCAGTGTTGTCTCTGAATCACCACGCCAGTATCTGGTGGGGCGGACTGTTGTTAGTGTTCGGCGCGTTTTACTGCTACCGCTTCTCGCCCGCGCGGGAACGGGCGCGAAATGCCGGTAATACGTAGATTGTGCTAATTACCAAGTTCATAGAAGAAGGAAACATATGCCTAATAAGAAAATGACGATGGGTGTGATCGTCGGGAACCGTGGCTTCTTTCCGGACCAGTTGGCGAAGTCCGGACGCGAAGAGATGATGCGGGCACTCGCGGAGGCGGGAATTGATTGTGTGGTGCTCGGTCCGGAGGAGAGCAAGCACGGGGCGGTGGAAACTCACGAAGAGGCCAAGCGTTGCGCGGCGCTGTTCCAGAAGAATCGGGAAAGGCTGGATGGGGTCATCGTGACCCTGCCCAACTTCGGTGATGAGCGCGCGATTGCCGACACGCTGCGACTGGCACGTCTGGATATTCCAGTTCTGGTGCAGGCGACTCCCGATATTCCCGGCAAGATGACGATTGCCTCGCGGCGCGACAGCTTCTGCGGCAAATGTCGGCCTGCAACAACCTCCGGCAGTACGGTATTCCCTACTCGCTGACCGGCCTGCACACGGTCAGCCCCGATTCCGCAGAATTTCAAAAGGATCTGGCCTGGTTTGCCGCCGTATGCCGGGTTGCCAATGGACTTCGCAACTTGCGGGTCGGCAGCATCGGCGCGCGCCCGGCCGCGTTCAACACCGTGCGTTACAGCGAGAAGTTGCTCGAGGCCCAGGGTATTTCGGTCGAGACCATCGACCTGTCGGAAATCTTCGGACGCATCGCGCGTTTGCCGGATGCTGACGCCAGCGTCCAAGCCAAGCTGAGCGAAATTCGCAAGTACGTTTCCACCGGCGGCGTGCCGGATTCGGCGCTGGTCAAGATGGCGAAGCTCGGCGCTGTCATTGACGGTTGGATGAAAGCGGCCGACGTCACGGTGAGCGCAGTGCAATGCTGGACCTCCATGGAGGAGTTCTTCGGCGTCGTGCCCTGCACCATCATGAGCATGATGAGCAATAACCTGATCCCGAGCGCCTGCGAGGTCGACGTGTGCGGCACCATCAGCATGCATGCTCTCGCGCTGGCTTCCGAAACCCCCAGCGCGCTGCTCGATTGGAACAACAACTACGGAGACGATCCCGACAAAGCGGTCTGCTTTCACTGTAGTAACCTGCCCAAGCATTTTTTCCAGGACGTGCGCATGGATTTCCAGCAAATCATCGCGGGCACCGTCGGGAAAGAGAATACATTTGGGACCTGCGTGGGCCGCGTAAAGGCCGGAGCGATGAGTTTTGCCCGCTTCTCCACCGATGACACGGCAGGCGTCGTGCGTGGCTATACCGGCGAAGGCGCATTCACCAACGATCCGCTCAACACTTTCGGCGGGGCTGGAGTCGTCCAGATTCCGCACTTGCAGCAGCTTTTGCGGTACATCTGCGAGAACGGCTTCGAGCATCACGTAGCCGCAAATTTTTCAACGGTAGCCGGCGCGATCCACGAAGCCACCACGCGCTATCTCGGCTGGCAGATGTACCGGCACCTTACCTAGAGGCAAGAAATGGCGATTGTTGCGGGAGTAGATTTCGGCACTCTGAGCGTCCGTGTTTCCCTGGTGGACAGCGGCCGTGGACTCATTGCATCCGCGGTTTCCGAGTATCCTTTGCATCGCAAAAAAGAAGATCCCGAATATGGCACCCAGTCGCACGACGACCACATGCGCGCCTTGGCGGACGCCACCCTGCAAGCAGTAAAAGAAGCTGGCATCAAAGGCGATCAGGTCGAGGCTATCGCGCTGGATACGACGGGTTCCAGCGTGGTCCCGGTCGGCGAGGGTTTGGTACCGCTCGATGAGTACTACTTGTGGTGCGATCACCGCGCGAAAAATGAGGCCGCGGAGATTACGGATCGGGCGCACCAAGAGGGCCTCGAAACCATCCAGTGGTGCGGAGGTGTGTACTCCTCGGAATGGGGCTTCGCCAAATTACTGCACTGGCTGCGTCACAATCCTGACAAACGCGAAAAGTTCGTCACCGCCTTTGAGCACTGCGACATGGTTGCCGCCACCCTTTGCGGCATTACGAATCCCGCACAGGTCAAACGAAGTGTTTGTGCGATGGGCCACAAGTGGATGTGGAATTCAGCTCTGGGCGGTCTGCCGCCAGAAGGTTTTCTCATCAAGGTTGACCCGCTGCTAGCGGGCGTTCGGGCCAAGTTAGACGGCACCTACGCGACTTCCGATCAACTGGCCGGCCATCTCTCGCCGTTCTGGGCAGAGAAGTTGGGATTGCGCGCTGGCATCCCCATCCCGGTGGGCGCGTTCGACGCGCATTGGGATGCGATCGGCGCGGGCGCGAAAGAAGGCGACGTGGTGAACGTCGTCGGCACGTCGACGTGCATCATCGCGTATGTGAAACATGCGGAGTTGATTCCCGGTGTTTGCGGGGTGGTGCAGGGAAGCGTGCATCCGCAGTACACCGGCGTGGAAGCGGGTCTTTCGGCCACGGGCGATATTTTTAGCGCTATTGCACGGCGGGCGAATACCACGGTGGCCGAACTGAGCCAAGGCCTGCAGACCTACCGTGCCGGTCAGACCGGATTGCTGCGCATGACCTGGGACAATGGCGACCGCACCGTGCTGGTGAATCCGAACCTGCGCGGCATCACTATCGGTTGGAACCTGCAGCACACTGCGCAAGATGAACTCTTTGCCGCCATCGAGGGCACGGCATTTCACACCCGGGTGATTCTGGACCGCATGAGCGAATACGGCGCGTCTACGTTGCGTGTGATTAACGGCGGCGGCGTGCCGCAGAACAACCCCGTACTCAACCAGGTCTATGCCAATGTGCTGGGCAGGCCGGTGCTCGTACCCGCCAGCAAAGTGACTGGCTTGGGATCAGCTATTTTTGCCTTCCTGGCGGCGGGTACGTTCCGCACGATCGAAGAAGCGCAGGAGCGCGTTTGCCCAGCGTACCGAACTTTCATTCCGCAAGCCCGGGCGCAAAAGATCTATGAGGAACTCTACTCGCTATTCCGGTGGGTCTATTTTGGGTTCGGAAAATCAGGACAGGCAAACGACTACGGAGACGTGTTGCCGAAACTGATTCAGATTGCTCACAGAGAACCCTGACCGCACAGCGCATGAGATTTCTATGAAGAGATATACATCAGCCATTCTCGCCGCAATTTTTGCCTTCCTTTTACTAAACTCCCTGGTGTCGCTCGCCCAAAGCAAGCCCGCATTCGCTCCCGACAAAATGGAGACGGTGCTCTACGGGGCTGCCTACTACACCGAGTACATGCCCTATGACCGCCTCGATCGGGATGTCCAACTCATGCAGCAGGCGGGCATCAGCGTAGTGCGCATGGGCGAATCGAGTTGGGGCTTGTGGGAGCCACAGGACGGTCGGTTCGAATATGCCTGGATGGATCGCGTCATTGACCGCATGCAGAAAGCGGGAATCAAAGTTATTCTCGGGACCCCCACTTACTCTGTTCCGGCGTGGATGTACAAGGAGCATCCGGAGATCTTCATCACCCGCTTCGGCGGACAGACGATTACCTTCGGTCTCCGGCAAAACACGGACCTGATGAACCCGGTTTACCGCTCCTACTGTGAGCGCGTGATTCGCAAGCTGCTCGAGCACTACAAAGACAACCCAACGGTCATCGGTTGGCAGATCGACAATGAAACTTCGTCGGGCGCTGCGGCCAATCCCGATGTTCAGGCTGGGTTTGTCAAGTACCTCCAGAACAAGTTCCAGACGGTGGACGAACTGAACAAGGTCTGGGGATTGAACTACTGGGGCCAGCGGCTCAACGACTGGAGTGAGATTCCTCCCGAAGCGGGCATCATCAATCCGGGATGGAAGCTGGAATGGGAGCGTTATCAGCAGTGGATGACCACCGATTTCCTGGCCTGGCAGTCCCGCATCGTGAATGAGTACAAGCGGCCGGAGCAGTTCATCACCCACGATCTCGCCGGTCCGCCGCGCTCTGAAGTCAATGAACATGATATCGCCCGCAGCATGGACATCATGGCCGTCAATCCCTACCACGGAACCCAGGACCAGTTCGATGGGCTGGACTCAAGCCATGCGGGCGACTATACCCGTTCGCTCAAGGGAACAAATTACCTGGTTACCGAAACCAACGCGCAAACCATCGGGTGGGACTCCAAGGAGCAATACCCGCCGTACGACGGACAACTCCGCCTCGACGTCTATACGCACCTTGCGTCGGGCGCGAACATGGTCGAGTACTGGCATTGGCACTCCATCCATTATGGGCAGGAGACATACTGGAAGGGAGTCCTCGCGCACGACCTGGAGCCGAATCGGGCCTATGCTGAAGTAAGCCGCACGGCGCACGAGTTACAACGCATTGGACCCGAAATCGTCGACCTCAAGCGAAACAGTAAGGTTGCCATCCTCTACAGCAGCGACTCGGATTACGGCATCGGGTTCATGAAGTTCGGCGACAAGGTTAACTACCGCACCATCCTGCAGCAGATGTACGAAACGCTGTACCGGCAGAATATCGCGGTGGATTTCATTTTTCCGGAGAGCACCAACCTGTCGGATTACAAGGTCATCCTCGTCCCTCCACTCTATGTGGCCAGCGACGAAGTGCTGAACCGGCTGGTGAACTACGTTCACAGCGGCGGCCACCTGGTTATGACTTTCAAGAGCGGGTTCACTAACGAATACGACACCGTCCGTTGGACCATGGCGCCCGGACCGCTGCGCGAAGCTGCCGGATTCCGCTACCAGGAATTCTCAAATCTGGCCACGCCGCTTCCTCTCAAGGGAGATCCCTTCCAAGCTGGCGCCGACAACAAAGTTTCCACGTGGGCAGAGATGCTGATCTCAGAAGGTGCGCTGCCGTTGGCCTACTATGACCATCCATTCTTCGGCAAGTACCCGGCAATCACGCAGAACCACTTCGGAAGCGGGACCCTGACCTACGAAGGAACGGTCCTTTCTGACACGCTGCAAACGAAGGTACTGCTCAACGTGCTTCAGATGGCCGGACTCACCGGCCCTGACCAGGAACTCCCTGCCACGGTACGCGTGAAGCACGGCACCAACCGTAACGGCAAGACGATCCACTACTACATGAACTATTCGAGCGACTCGCGGAGCTTCAAGTATCCTTACAAACTGGGCGAAGATCTGCTGACGAAGACGACCGTAGCGCCTTCCCAGACGGTCACGCTCAAACCGTGGGATCTCGCGATTTTCGAAGAGAAGTAACCGGAATTCCAGCTATGAGATTCATATCGATTCGTAAGTTTGTGTTTGCCATCCTGTTGACTGCCTTGGTCCGGATTGCCTCGGCACAAACATCCGGCGCAGCGGCTGATGTCGACAAGCGGGTCGATTCCATCCTCAGCCGGATGACGCTCGAAGAGAAAATTGCTTACATCGGCGGCATCAACAATTTTTTCATCCGTCCGGTTCCTCGTCTGGGCATCCCGGAATTAAAGATGTCTGATGGCCCGCTGGGTGTGCACGACTACGGCCCGACCACCGCGTACGCAGCCGGGATCGCGCTGGCGGCTTCCTGGGACACCGACCTCGCTCGGCGCGTAGGCGCAATGATGGGCGACGATGCCCGTGCCCGTGGCGTTCATTTCATCCTGGCTCCGGGCATGAACATCTATCGCGCGCCCATGTGCGGCCGCAATTTCGAGTATCTCGGGGAAGATCCGTTCCTCGCTTCCAGGATGGCTGTTTCCCTGATTCAGGGGATTCAAAGCCGTCACGTGATTGCCACAGCCAAACACTTCATGGGAAACAATCAGGAATACGACCGCTTCAACGTCAGCTCCAATATCGATGAGAGGACGATGCGCGAGATCTATCTGCCCGCCTTCGAGGCTTCAGTCAAAGAAGCCAACGTCGGCGCGATCATGGATTCCTACAACCTGGTCAATGGAATCCACATGACGCAGAACGACTACCTCAACAACCAGATCCTCAAAAAGGAATGGGGCTTTCGCGGCATCCTGATGTCCGACTGGGATTCGACCCACGACGGCATCGCCGCTGCCAACGCAGGTCTTGACCTGGAAATGCCCACCGGCCGGTTCATGAACCCGCAGACACTGATTGCAGCGGTGAACGAAGGGAAAGTTTCCGTGGCCACCATCGACGACAAAGTCAGACGAATTCTGCGCACCGCAATCGAGTTCGGATTCTTCGATTCCCCGCAGCAGGATACGTCCTTGCCCGCATACAACCAGCCCGGGCGTGAGCTGGTTAGGCGAGAAGCTCGGGAAAGCATGGTCCTGTTGAAGAACTCCGGGAACCTGCTGCCGCTCGATAAGTCGAAGGTGAAGACCATCGCGGTGCTCGGACCTGATTCCTACCCCGCCGTCGTGGGTGGGGGCGGCAGTTCTCAAACCACGCCGTTCAACGCAGTGAGTTTCATGGAAGGCATCAGCAATTACCTTGGCACCGGCGCGAAGGTCCTTTACGCAGCGGATACTCCGCTGCTCAACGAGGTTTTCCAGAGACAGCAGTTCGTCACTGCTCCGGGCGGCGCACCAGGCCTCAAGGGGGAATACTTCAATAACCAGGACCTGGAAGGCTCCCCAGCGCTCCTACGCACTGATCGGCTCGTCCGGTTTGACTGGGGAGAAGGCAGTTACTCCGCCGATGGGCCGGTCGATCATTTTTCGGCGCGCTGGACCGGCTACTTCATCCCCAAGACTTCCGACGACTACAAGTTTTACACCTCAGCCGATGATGGAGTGCGGCTGTTTATCGATGATGAGCAAGTCATCAATGACTGGCAACGTCATGCGGAAACGCTCAATTCCTACACTCGGCATCTCGAAGGTGGACATGGGTACAAGATCCGGCTGGAATACTTTGAAGCGGTCGGCTCCGCCAGCGTCAGTTTGGGCGTCGCCAGCGCTCGGGAGTTTGTCGGCCGCGAAACCAAGGCCATCGCCGCCAAAGCCGATGTCGCCATCGTCTGCGTGGGCTTCGACCCTTCCAGCGAAAGCGAAGGTTCTGACCGCACCTTCGGACTCCCGCCTGGTCAGGACGAACTGATTCGCCAGATCAGCAGCGTGAACCAGAACACCATTGTCGTAATCACGTCTGGCGGGAGCGTGGATATGACGCAATGGATCGACCGCATCCCCGGCGTCATCGAGGCCTGGTACCCCGGGCAGGAAGGCGGCACCGCACTGGCGCAAGTCCTCTTCGGCGAATATAGTCCGTCGGGCAAGCTCCCCGCCTCGTTCGAGCGTCAGTGGGAAGACAATGCGACGTTCCACAGTTATTACCCCAAGCCGGGAGAGAAGCAAGTCGAATACTCGGAGGGCGTCTTCCTGGGATACCGCCATTTCGATCGGGGCGGCGTGAAACCGCTCTTCCCTTTCGGCTACGGCCTTTCTTACACGACCTTCACCTACCACAACTTGAAAGTGTCACCTGACACTGGAAATCTCAACGAGCCGGTCACGGTTTCGTTCGACCTGGAAAACACGGGACACTACGAAGGCGCGGAAGTCGCGCAAGTGTACGTTAGCGACAATCACGCCCGCGTCCCGCGTCCGGTGAAGGAGTTGAAGGGCTTCGCACGGACCGAACTGAAGCCCGGCGAGTCCAGGCATGTGAGCGTAGCGCTCGATCGTCGGGCGTTTTCCTACTACGACGAACGGAAGAAAGGCTGGAACGTGGATCCGGGCAGCTTCGGCATTCTCGTGGGGAGTTCGTCCGACAAGATTGAATTACAAGGCACTTTTGCACTCGCGCCATGAGGAATGCATGTTGTGTGGCCACATTTCATTGATGAAGAGTCAGGCCCATTTTGTCCGCTGGTGTTTCACGCTGCCGCTATTGTGGTGCGCATGGTCCGCGCTCGGCTGGGCAGATCCCGCACTTCCCAATCTGATTAGCGATCACATGGTTTTGCAGCAGGGGCGTGAGATCCACCTCTGGGGAAGCGCGGATCCCGGCGAAATCATCCGGGTCACCGTCGCTGGACATACGGGCACCGCAACCGCGGATTCGCGTGGCCATTGGAGTCTGCAATTGGCCCCCATGAAAGCAGGCGGACCCTTTACCCTGCAGGTTGCCGGAAAGCGATCGCTCACAGTCAAGGATGTAATGATCGGTGAGGTGTGGGTCGCTTCCGGGCAATCCAACATGGCCTTTGCCCTGAGCAGCTCGGCCGGCGCGGTGGAGGAGCTACCGAAAGCGGATTACCCGAACATCCGTCTCTTCACAGTCCCGAAGAGGGTTGCCCTTGATCCGCAACCGGACACTCTGCCCGCTTCTTGGCAGCTCTGCACGCCGGATTCGGCCAAGGATTTTTCCGCTGTCGCTTACTATTTTGCGCGCGATCTCCACCGGAAGTTGAAGGTGCCGATTGGCATCGTCGAAAGCGCATGGCCCGGAACCACGATTGAGGAGTGGATGGCCCCAGAAGCCGCCCAGCGCGATCCGCAAGTCAAGTCGGCCTTCGATTTGTGGAATGGTTCCGAGGGCAGGGCCTTTGTCCCCGCTTTTGATTTGGAATTCGACGACTTTGAAATACTCGCCGATCCCGCCACCGGAAACAAGAACCTCAGCTTCAGCAATTTTGACGATGGCAGCGCGAGCAATACGTTGGGTGGATATTGGTCTTACGACTTGCGCTGGGCGCCGGAAACCACTTTCGAACTGGTCGCGCCCGGCCGCGGCGGCAGCGGATTCGCCGCTCGAGTCATGGGCCGCCTCGACGCTTCGGACGACGCTCGGCTGAACGCAAGATTCCAGCCGGACGGTTCTCCCGCGGACCTCAGTAACTATGCGGGAATCCGCTTCTGGGCCCGTGGCAACGGCTCGTTCCGCTTCCGCGCGGTAGAACCGACGATTACCGACGCGGACGACTATGCCGCAACTCTGACTCATGCATCCGAAGACTGGACGCCCGTCACCGTCTGGTTTCGCGATCTGCGCCAGGAGGGCTGGGGAGTCGTCAAGGATTTCACCCCTGCGTCACTGACGGGCCTTTCGCTGGAAGTTTTTTCGCCGGCGGGCTACGCACCTCGTCCGGCTTCCGGGTTGTATCGGGGGATGATTGTTCCACTGCTTCCCCTCCCCTTCCGCGGGGTGATCTGGTACCAGGGGGAGAGTAATGCCTTGCAAGCCCGGCAATATCGCCGGTTGCTGCCCGCCCTCATCGAGAGTTGGCGCCTCGCATCCCATCAGGACCAGATGCAGTTCCTGACTGTGCAACTGCCAAACCACGGAGCCATCCCCAGCCAGCCCACCGAATCCGCCTGGGCAGAGTTGCGCGAGGCCCAATTACTCACCTTGAACCGGCTTCCGGGTACAGGCTTGGCCGTGACGATTGATGTGGGTGATCCGAAAGACGTACACCCGCATCGCAAGGCCGAGGTCGGTCAGCGGCTTGCCTTGTGGGCGCTCGGCACCACCTACAAGCAGCCTATTGTTTATTCCGGGCCGTTGTACCAGTCCATGACGGTGGAAGGAAGCAAGATCAGGGTCCGGTTCACGCATGCCGGTAGCGGGCTCAAAGCCAACGACGGCGCTCCGCTGGGCTTTGCCGTCGCTGGGGCGGACCGGAAATTCCATTGGGCTTCGGCTGTCATCGAAGGCGATTCGGCCGTCGTTTTCAGCCCCGAGGTCGCGGATCCGGTGGCCGTCCGCTATGCTTGGGCCGACAGTCCGGAGTGCAATCTCTTCAACACCGCGGGACTGCCCGCATCACCCTTCCGCTCCGATGATTGGCCCGGCATCACCAAGTAGGACCATGCAAGGGCTTCGCGGATTGGAGTTTGGTCGCTTTCCAGCAGTTTCTCGCCGCATAGATAGTCTGACCGGAGGCCTCTCCGAAGCTGAAACCATGCAGGCGGCCGGCCTGCAACGTCGCCCTGGTTCGGCATCGGCTACTTTTTGACCATTGGCAAATAATGCACTTGATCGCGTCTAAATTACTCCGCGGGGAACACGCTCGAGTTGCGGATTAGGTTGACTTGCGCGTGGAGCCGATCTAACATCTGCCGCATTGTCTGGCGATGCGCCACTACCGGGTAGAACCTTCGGCCGTTACCAACTCCGAGAGCTGGTGGCCATCAGCGGCATGGGGGTGGTTTACCGGGCTTGGGATCCCGCGTTGGCCTGCGTCGTCGCCATCAAACTGGTTAGCGAAGACACCATTCCCGACGAATCCGCCCGCCGCCAACTCTATACGGAAGCCCGAATTGCTTCGTCTCTGAACCACCCCAACATCTGCAGGATCAAGGATGTAATCGAAGAATTGAGCCAAGCCGGTATTGTCATGGAGTTTGTCGAGGGGCAGGTTCTCACCAATGCCATTCCTGCCAATGTCGGGCTTCCTTTCGATCTCGTAGTCGAATACGGCATCCAGATCGCTGACGCTGTTTCTCACGCGCACGAGAATGACGTTGTCCACCGCGATCTTAAGAGCGGCAATGTGATGCTCAATCGGGATGGTCAAATCAAGCTGCTGGATTTCGGCCTTTCGAAGATTCAACGCCGTAGCGAAATTCCCAGCTCCCTTCAGAACCCCGATACCAAGGACAGTTCCGACACAATCGTGGGAACCCCGCCCTACTGGCCTCCGGAAGTGCTGAAGCATCGTCCGAGCGATACCCGCAGCGACATTTGGAGCTTTGGTGTGTTGCTATACGAAATGGCCAGCGGGCAAATGCCGTTCAGAGGGGCCACCATGATTGAACTTGGCTCCGCCATCCTGCATGATGCCCCTTTGCCGCTGCCCGAGCATGTGCCGGAGTCGCTCTCGAAAATCACTTACCGGTGCTTACGCAAGGAGATGGGCCAACGTTACCAGCATGCCAGCGAAATAAAAGCTGCGCTTGAGGCAATCGAGCGCAACCACGATGGCCGCCCACCGCGACCACCAGGGAACCTGAGGCCGCAACTGCCTGCGATCCGCTCGGTCGCAGTGTTGCCGTTGGAGAATCTTTCAGGTGCTCCTGAGCAGGAATACTTTGCGGATGGTCTGACCGAATCGCTGATTACGGCACTGGCAAAAATTGGCGGGTTGCGCGTCATTTCGCGCACTTCGATTATGCAGTACAAGCATGCCCCTAAAACGCTCCCGCAGATCGCTCGCGAATTGAGCGTGGATGCCATCGTGGAAGGCTCGGTGCGTCGCGATGGCGACCGGGTGCGCATCACGGCGGAGTTGATCGAGGCGCGCACCGACCAGCATCTCTGGACGGAAACCTACGACCGGGACCTCAGCGACATTCTAAACTTGCAGTCGCAAGTGGCCACTGCAATCGCTAGTGAGATATGGGCCAAGCTAAGCCCATCAGGTGGATCGCAACCGGAAGGAGTTTCCCCGTCAAGCGGCAGTGTTCTCGAACCTCCGCCCTTGGAGGCAGCAATCCCCACCGTCGGCAGCAGCAAGCCATCCGCCTCGATAAATCCCCTTGCTTACGACCTCTACCTGAAGGGCCGGCATTTTTGGAACAACCAGGTGACGGACGAAGATTTCCGGAAAGCCGTGGAGCACTACCAACGTGCGCTCGAGATTGATCCGCAATCCGCGCTGACCTATGCGGGGTTGGCTCACTGTTCTCTTTTGATGGGAACGGGGGAATATGGCCTCAGGGCGCCCTCCGAGATGATGGTAAAAGCGAAGGTGGCCGCTCTTAAGGCTTTGAGTATTGATGATTCGATTGCAGAAGCGCACCTGTCGTTAGCGATGGTGAAGTTTCGCTTTGATTGGGACTGGGAGGGCGCGGAAAGGGAGTTCCAGCGAGCGATTGAACTCGATCCCGGCTATTCTGCGGCGCACTACTGGTATTCGGCTTACCTGGCAGTCCTGGCACGCTTCGATGACGCTTTCGTGGAAGCTAAGATGGCACGACAACTTAGCCCCTTCTCGCCATTGATGCACTTTAGCCTGGGGCTATTGCTTTATGTCTCGAGCCAGAATGAAGAGGCAATCGAGCAGCTTCGCGGCACCGTGGCCATGGACGCCAAGTTTCCGCTCTCTCACGTTGTCCTCGGGCTAACGTTTGGGCGGAAAGGTAAATTTGATGAAGCAATCGCCGAATTCAAGCAAGCCTTGACGGTCGGGGGTGCAAGACCTCTGTGGTCAGGTTTCCTGGGTCAGGTGTACGCGTCGGCGGGGAAGACCGAAGAAGCAGTCGAGATCTTGCACGAGCTGTCCGCTGCAGCAAGAAAACACTTCGTGCCACCCGTCGCTTTTGCCGTCGTGTACGCCGGCTTGGGGAAGACGGACGATGCGTTTCATTGGTTGGGAAAGGCCGTTGACGAGCGCGACGGATTGCTGATCTACCTGAAAGTCGGATCAATTTTCGATAGTTTGCGGGCGGATCCGCGCTTTTCGGCGATTCTGACCCAAGTGGGCTTACAGAGAGATACTGGGCTCGACGTCGTCCATCCTCCGCCGGGCCCTATTTCAACGCCTCCTCGACGGCCTCGGCCGTTTCTGCCAAAACTGCTCCTCGGGGCCGCCGCCGCGATCGTCGTTGCGATCCTTGCGTATGTCGCTATCCCGCGTGTCAGTGAGCTGCTTTGGCCGCCCAGGACAATCTTGGCTGTCCAGCCTTTCAAAAGCCTCGGTGGTGACCCTGATGCTCGCCGCCTTGCCGAGATTGTAAGAGAAGAAGTCTTTACGCGATTGAGCGAAGTTCATCCCCTGAAGCTGGGAGTGGTCGAGCTGACAACCGCGGATTCTGAACTCAGCTATGAACAGGTCTGCGCCAGCCGCGAACGAACCTATGTTCTATCGGGTGCGGTTCACCATGATGGCAATCAATTAGCAATCACCGATCAACTGGTGTCATGCAAAGACCAGACCGGCATGGTAGGCGACCGGCATGCCATGAATCCCGATGGATCAGGCATGGGTCCGGTTGTGGACGACATCGTTCAGAAGATATTGGCTGCGCTCCCCAAAAACGTACAGCCCGAACACCAGGTGGACCCCAAAGCATATGAGGCATATCTGCATGGGCGTTTCGAGTGGAACCTGCGAACGACACAAAGTCTAATGGAAGCCAGCTCCTATTTTCAAAAAGCAATCGAATACGACCCGACTTACGCCCCCTCTTACGCCGGTTTGGCGGACTGTTACGCGCTCTTGGCGACCGCACCCTATACCGCTCTGCGGCCGAGCGAGGCCTTCCCCAAAGCGAAGGCCAGTGCTCTAAAAGCGCTTGCATTGGACAAAGAC
>Ga0074046_10003111_pt1 | contig 14019 bp, 10 predicted proteins | sample BogForMeECP23OM3_FD_94441 | JGI IMG/M metagenome (GOLD analysis project Ga0074046, IMG submission 94441) | Bog forest soil microbial communities from Calvert Island, British Columbia, Canada - Bog Forest MetaG ECP23OM3 | ecosystem: Environmental > Terrestrial > Soil > Wetlands ...
CAAAATGATTTAGAATTCTGGTATAGCCCGGTCGTTCAACGGTAGGACTGCAGCCTCTGGAGCTGCGTATCGGGGTTCGAATCCCTGCCGGGCTGCCAACCTTTGCAGGGTGCAAGTTGCGGGCGCGATAACCTCGACGGCGTGGGCAGTGTGAACGACGGGGGGTTAGTTCCTTGACAATACTCGCGCCGAAGCCTAATATTAATATAGAGTAAACAATCATACACTTACTGTTTCAGGTTCTCTGAAAGCAGTAAGCCTATCTGAAAATTGCCTCTTCTTCGATGCTCTGAGGCGAAGTCCGAGTCATAACGATGATTGATCCGCTGGGGATCCTTCCGACGCCAAACCCAAGCCGATCAGTGGTTTACGCTACCAGCGAGAAACGCTCGGCGCCCTGGCCGATGCAGAGCCAAGGCCTGGTTTTCGAGTGCGAATGTAAGTGAGAGAACAGAGAGCCGGATTTCAAGTCATCTCTTTTCTGTGTCGTCTCGGTTCTTGTCAGTACTTTTTTGTCAGATCGATAGAACAGAAAGGAACCATGAAAAACATCAAGTTTGTAGTGAAGGTGAACCGCGGCGGCGCTCATGCCCCTCAATATGTGCTGCGGATTGATCGGCTTCCCATCCAGACGACAACTAACCGTAAGCTGGCCCTGGTGATGGGGAGATTTACCGCGGAAGATGCGGTTAAGTCGATGCAGAATTCCCACTGCAATCCAGAGTTAGTATCGGTACGGGTTAGCGCCTAAGGTTCTCGGTATCAGGTCTCGCTATGCAAAAACGTGAATGTTCGGAATGCGGCGGTGAGCTGGTTCTGGCAGTGCGCGTGAACCAACCCCAGAACCAACCACAAATCGGTAATGATGGACCGAGCCTGGTGACCAGCGCCTTTACGAGTTGGAGATGCGGCACTTGCGGCTGTGCCTTTACCGCCGCGCAACTTCGCGAAGGCAAGCGCGAACGTTCAAGAGCAGCCCAACCCGCCTGAGTGTTAAAGAGAACAAAGGAAGAATCGTTTTTCTCTGCAACTGCGTGGAGAAAAGGTACCTGGCCCGCAGGGGCTAAAGCCCGTATTCTTATTGGCCCTGAACGGCGCGGCTGAACAGGGAGTCGCCGTTCGACGCCCAGCCCCTAAAGGGGCCTCTGATTTTGAAGAACTTACGGTATCGCTAAAGCGATACCCTGATACGAACCTGAGTTTTTCCGCTGCCTGTGAAGCCGCGCCCCTGCAAAGCAAAATCAAGACCCTTACTAGTCCCCCGACGGCATCAGTTCGTCGGACGCCTCGAAGCACGCCGCCATCAGCGCTGGATCGGCCATTAATGGGTCAGCCAGCATTGGATCGGCCAACGTCCAAGGGGTCGTGATGGCATGGCCATTGCGCGGCTCCACGTTTAGATCGACGCCGTTAGTGAACTGGGCCTCCTCGGTTGAGCCTTCCAGTGCCATGGTGGACGCGGTGCCGCTGGTGATGACCTGTTGTACGGCATCGAAGTATCCGGTTCCTACAAAGCGCTGGTGTTTCACCGCCTCATATCCGACCTCCTGCTCACGGAGGAATTCCTTTTCTTGCAGTCGCGAGTAGGCGGTCATGCCGGCCTGTTTGTAGTTGCGTGCGAGTTCGAACATGGCGAGGTTAAGAGCGTGAAACCCGGCCAGCGTTACGAACTGGAACTTATATCCCATCCGTCCGAGCTCGTGTTGGAAATTGGCAATGGTTGCGTCGTCCAGATTCTTCTTCCAGTTGAACGAGGGCGAACAGTTATAGGCCAGCAATTTGCCGGGATAGACCTTGTGCACAGCCTCGGCGAATTCGCGGGCTTCCTCGAGATCGGGCTTGGAGGTTTCGCACCAGAGAATGTCCGCATACGGGGCGTAAGCAAGGGCGCGGGCGATGGCGGCCTTTAAGCCTCCTTGAAAGCGGTAGAAACCTTCGACGGTGCGCTCGCCGGTGAGGAATTCGCGGTCGCGCGGGTCGATGTCGCTGGTCAGCAGATTGGCGCTGTCGGCATCGGTGCGCGCCATGATCAGGGTGGGGACGCCCATTACGTCGGCGGCGAGGCGGGCCGCGACCAATTTTTGAATTGCCTCGGTGGTCGGGACCAGCACTTTGCCACCGAGGTGGCCGCACTTCTTGGCCGAGGAAAGCTGGTCCTCAAAATGAACGCAGGCCGCGCCCGCCTCAATCATGGCTTTCATCAGTTCGAAAGCGTTGAGGTTGCCGCCAAATCCGGCTTCGGCGTCGGCGATGAGCGGAGGGAACCAATTCACGTCGCTGTTGCCTTCGGCGTGGTGAATCTGGTCGGCGCGCTGGAGGGCCTGATTGATGCGGCGCACCAGATTGGGCACGCTGTCAGCGGGATAGAGACTCTGGTCGGGGTACATCTGGCCGGCATTGTTGGCGTCGGCAGCGACCTGCCAGCCGCTTACATAGATGGCCTTCAATCCAGCCTTGACTTGTTGGACGGCCTGGTTGCCGGTCATGGCGCCGAGCGCAGGGGTGTAGGATTCCGTTTTGTCCTGCAGCAGGTTCCACAGCCTTTCCGCGCCGTGGCGGGCAAGGGTGTGTTCGATCGGGAACGAGCCCTGAAGACGATTGACATCCTGTTGGGTGTACGGACGGTTGATGCCGTGCCACCGAGGACTGGTTTGCCAGTTGCTGCCGTGCCCGTTGCCGTTTTTACCGTTGGAAGTTGTCATGTGTTTTTCCCCGCGCAAGAGTTTTGCGTCCTGAGGCAGTAGACCCCGGATTGCACTTTCGGACAAACGGCGCTGTCCGTCCGGGCCTACTGGGACAAAATGACCTAGTGTGCAGGACTTGCACCGGCAAAGGGCTTATGCTGCGGTCCATGAACACCACCTTTGTTGAAAACGATTCGGTTGAGAGCCAGACCCAAATACAGGCCGAGGCCGGCATCCTAACCTTGGAAGCGCGCGCTTTTCTGTTGAAACTGGCGACTCGGTTCGAGCCCCGGCGGCAGGAACTGCTGGCGCGGCGGCGAGCCGTGCAGCAGGAAATTGATCACGGCAAGTTTCCGGACTTTCTGCCGGGGACGGCTGGAATTCGCCAAGGCGATTGGAAAGTTGCGCCGATCCCGAAGGATCTGCTTGATCGCCGCGTGGAAATTACCGGGCCGGTCGATCGGAAGATGATCATCAACGCGCTGAACTCGGGGGCCAATGTTTTCATGGCCGACTTCGAGGACTCGAATTCGCCGACCTGGAACAACAACATTGAAGGCCAGCAGAATCTGCGGGACGCGATTCGGGGGACGATTCGCTACGAGAGTCCGGAGGGAAAGCAGTACCGGCTTGGGTCCAATTTGGCCACGCTGGTGGTACGGCCGCGAGGCTGGCATCTGGACGAGCGGCACTTTTTGGTGGAAGGGAAGCCAATCTCAGCGTCGCTATTTGATTTTGGTCTGTTCTTTTTTCATAACGCTGCCGCATTGCTCAGCAAAGGCACTGGACCTTATTTCTACTTGCCGAAGCTGGAGAGCCATCTGGAGGCGCGGCTGTGGAACGACGTGTTCTGTTTTGCCCAGGCCGAACTGGGCATTCCCCGTGGATCGATTCGCGCTACCGTCCTGATCGAAACCATTCTGGCGGCCTTTGAGATGGACGAAATCCTTTACGAATTGCGCGAGCATTCGGCAGGGCTGAACTGCGGGCGCTGGGACTACATTTTCAGTTTCATCAAGAAGTTTCGCGCGCATCCGGAATTCGTGCTGCCGGATCGGTCGCTGGTCACCATGGAACGGCATTTCCTGAGCTCCTACGTCGAATTGTTGATTCAAACCTGCCACCGGCGCGGCATTCATGCCATGGGTGGGATGGCGGCGCAGATTCCGATCCGAAACGATGCGACGGCCAACGAACAGGCGCTGGAGAAAGTGCGGCGCGACAAGCTTCGGGAAGTGCATGCTGGTCATGACGGTACTTGGGTGGCGCATCCGGGGCTGGTTCCGGTGGCGAAAGAAATTTTCGATAAGTACATGCCCGAACCTAACCAGATTTCTTTGAAGCGCGCTGGCCGAACGGTGCAAGCGAAAGACCTGCTTGAGGTTCCCACGGGCGATATCACCGAGGGAGGATTGCGTTGGAACATCGACGTGGGATTACAGTATCTGCATTCGTGGTTGCAGGGATCGGGCTGTGTTCCGATTTACAACCTCATGGAGGATGCGGCGACTGCGGAGATCTGCCGCGCCCAGGTGTGGCAGTGGGTGAGGCACGGCGCGCATCTTACGGACGGCAGGGTGGTCATGGAAGACATGGTGAAGGAGATCATCCAGCACCGGGCGGTGGAGTTGAGTCCGGAGTTGGAAAATGACGAAAAGCTGCGGCAGGCGGCAAGAGTCCTCGAAGAGTTGACGACGAGCCATGAATTTGCGGAGTTTCTGACGCTTGCCAGTTATGAATTATTGGATTAGAACGTCAATGCATGGGCGTACGCCGAACTCCGGGCAACGTGCAAATTGATGCGGGCTTCCTCGCGCAGTTACAGGGACATGTGGTCGCGCGTGAGATCGAGCACGGGATTGCCTGTCTTCAATCTCACCAGGACCTGATTGCCGGACTCGATCCCTGTCAGGAAAATGCCGCTCGCCTACTGGCCCAACTTGCTATATGGATTGATATTGGATTCAGCGGCCCGCCACTTCGGGAACTTCTGCAACGCTTCGAACATTTGGAACCAGGACTGCGGTCGAAGCTCTCGATCTCCGACTACATCTGCCTGCGCATGGCCGAGGGCATGGCTGCGATGGCGGAAGAGGCAGTGGAAACGGCGATTGGTCACTTTGACTTCGTCCTGAGCCTGGGAGAAGAACTGGACGACCGATTCCTGCTGGCCATTGTTTACTTCTGGAAGGGTCGCTGCCTGCGGAGGCGAGGCGAGTACGACGAAGCCCTGATTTACACCGGCAAGGGAAGAGACTTGGCGCTGGCATTGGGTCATCTGCGGATGGCGGCGGTGATGCAAGTACTCGAGAGCTGGCTTTTATTTCAGCAGGGCAAATGGAAAGAGGCGGTGCGCATCTCGCAGGCGGCTGAAAACGCATTGCGCGAGACCGATGACTACGTGACGCTGGGCAACATTCAATCCTTCTACGGTCGCATGGCGCGCCGGGAAGGCCGCTTCGATAAAGCGATTGAGTTTTTCGAGAGTGCCATCCGCCATTATGGTCAGCGGGATCCGCGGCATCTGAACCTGGCGCGATCGTTGGCCAACATGGCGCTTGCCAAGCGCGGGATCGCTCTGCAGTTGCAGAAAAGAATCGACCGCGACGCACAACGGCGCCGGAAGACGCCGGCCAGTCGCGAAGGCTCAAGCGGAACCAGGCATGACTATCGCGGCCGATTAGCCCAGCTTCGCCGCGAAGCGCTGGAGCATCTCGATGCCGCCCGGGCCATCTACCAGCAGCGCCCAAACCATCACGGCGCCGGCACGGTTTACCTGAACGCGGCGTACATCCACCTCGATGGCGGAGATTTTCAGCGCGCTGAGGAAGAAGCGGCCTCGGCGTACGAGTTAGGTGGAGAGAAGCAAGACTACATTCTGATGGGTCGGGCGCGCATTCTGGAGTGCATGATTGAAAATGCGAAGGTGGAGGAAGAGATTGGCGAGGGCGCTGATCCGGGAAGTCATGCGCGCCGCGCACTCGAGTTCAGTCAAGAGGCGATTGATCTGGCGAAGCACACCCAGCATCATCTGCTGCTCGCCAATGCGCATCTGTGGCAGGGACTGACGCAGTGCAATTCGTTTTTTGATAATCCGGAAGCTGCGCGCGAGTCGTATGATCTGGCGCGGGCTTCCTGCGCGGCGAATCAGCCGGACAACAACATGTGGCAGGATCTGCAGACTCTGGGCGCGAAAATTCTTCGCAAGGGAAGCGTGCATCCGGCGCTGAAGGCGTGGTCGCAGGGGGCTGTGGGCGAGAAGACGTTTCGGCAGATCAGCGATGAATTTGCGGAGATTGTGATTGCGCGGGTCTGGGAGCGCGAAGGGCGAAAAGTGTCGCGGGTGGCGGCCCGGCTGTCGATTTCTCCCAAGAAAGTGCGGCGCATCCTGGCGCGGGTGGGACGGCGAAAGCCGCGCTAGGATCTCAGAGCGAAGTCGGTTGTAGGAGCAAAACCATTTATCATTTGTCATCCTGAGCGAAGCAAAGGACCTGCTTCTGGCGGCGAACAGCAGGTCCTTCGCTTCGCTCAGGATGACAATGTGATTTATGTTTGCCGGGTCCGGGAATCGAAAGAATCCAACCGGCATATTTCAGAATCGAAACTCTATGAAAATTGCAAAGGATGTAACCGAACTGATTGGCCACACCCCGCTGGTGCGGCTGAACCGGGTTGCAGAGGGGGCCTGTGCGGAAGTCGTGGCGAAGTTGGAAAGCCAGAATCCCCTGGCCAGTGTAAAAGATCGCATCGGGGTGAGCATGATTGCCGATGCCGAGCGCGCCGGCCGGATTCAGCCCGGGAAAACCGTTCTGATCGAGCCGACCAGCGGCAACACCGGAATCGCTCTCGCTTTTGTGGCGGCAGTGAAGGGGTACAAACTCATCCTCACCATGCCCGAGACCATGAGCCTGGAGCGGCGCGTGCTACTGCTGGCTTTGGGCGCCGAGATCGTTCTTACACCCGGTCCGCGAGGTATGAAGGGTGCGATTCTGAAAGCCGAGGAATTACTGGCCACAACTCCAGACGCCTACATGCTCCAGCAGTTTGACAACCCGGCAAATCCGAGGATTCACTTCGAAACCACCGGTCCTGAGATTTGGGAAGACACCGACGGACACGTCGATTTTCTCGTCTCCGGCGTCGGCACAGGTGGAACCATTACCGGCGTCTCCGAATACATCAAGGCGAGGAAGCCGTCGTTCAAGGCGGTGGCGGTGGAGCCGACCGATAGCCCGGTCCTCTCCGGCGGAAAGCCCGCGCCGCACAAGATTCAGGGAATCGGAGCCGGCTTTGTTCCGAGCATCCTGCGCAGGGATTACATTGACGAGGTCATCACCGTGACCAACGACGAGGCTATCAACATGGCGCGGCGGCTGCCGCTGGAAGAAGGGTTGCTGGTGGGCATCTCCTCGGGAGCGGCGGTGGTGGCGGCTTTGCAGGTGGCGCGGCGCCCGGAGAATGCCGGCAAATTGATCGTTGTGGTGCTGCCGTCGTTCGGCGAGCGCTACCTGAGTAGTATTCTCTTCGAAGGACTCCGGAACCAGGCGCTGCAGATTCCGACGTCGCAAGTTCCGGCCTGATCTTCAGAATTGACCCATGCCGCATCTGTTGTCGCTAATCCGCGAAGACGTTGCCACGGTGCTGGAGCGCGATCCCGCGGCGAAGTCTCGCCTGGAGGTTTATCTCTGCTACTCCGGCCTGCATGCGGTGTGGTTCTATCGGATGAATCACTGGTTTTGGAACCACAAGTTTTTTCTGCTGGCGCGCTATTTATCGCAGGTTGCGCGCTGGCTCACCGGCATTGAAATCCATCCCGGGGCGCGGATCGGCCGGCGTTTGTTCATCGATCATGGTATGGGTGTGGTGATTGGCGAGACTGCTATTGTCGGCGAGGACGTCACACTCTATCAGGGGGTGACGCTCGGTGGAACGGGCAAGGAACACGGTAAGCGGCATCCGACGCTTCTCGACAACGTGGTGGTCGGTGGAGGCGCGAAGATTCTGGGCAACATCACGGTGGGGAGCAATTGCCGGATTGGCGCGGGATCGGTGGTGCTGCGCAACGTGCCCGATGATTCCACGGTGGTGGGTGTGCCGGGACATATCGTTTTTCGAGAAGGCAAGCGCGTGGTCATCACCGATCCGAAGCAGATGAATGATCCGCTTTCCGAGGCCTTGTCCGCAGTTGCGTCTGAGGTGAACCGGTTAGCGGAACGGGTGCGCCAACTGGAGGGCACGGGCGGAAGTGAGCCGCTTTCCGAATCGCTGCAACGGATCATTGAGGATATCGATTACCAGATCTAGCGGGACATTTCGATGGAGCGCTCCCTAAATATAGGTTGTCATCCTGAGCGAAGCGAAGGACCTGCTTTTTTGTCGGCGCACGAGAAAAGCAGGTCCTTCGCTTCGCTCAGGATGACAATTTGTGAAAGCGTTCTACGTTTCTACGAAGAAAGCCTGAGCCCGCAGCTCGACGTTGTAGAATGACAAGATGCCGTTACCGCCAGGAAGTCCCAATTTTGGCAAGAAGCGCACTCCGCCTCCGGACGAGACTTTTGAAGAAGCGGCCTATCTGAAGGCGCTGGGGGAAAAACAGAAAGTCGTAAGCTTGAAACTGGCCGACGGTGAAGTGGTGCGCGGCTGGATTGAGTACTACGACAAAAACATGGTGCGCGTCACGCGCGAAGATGGTCCGAACCTGTTCATTTTCAAGCATGAGATTGTGTATATCGCGGATGACGGCAAGAAGTAGCAACTGTCGCCGTACTCAAATCCATAGGTCCTTCGCTTCGCTCAGGATGACACCGTGTGGGTAGATTCAGCACTCAATCCCGAAATGAAGGTTTGACAGTCGCATGACGCCCCCTCAGTCTTTGGACCTGATTTCTCCGATGCAGGCTATGGCACGCGAGGCGGGGGGCCTGCTGATGGACTACTTCCGGCGGCGGGTGAAGATTGAATATAAGGGCGACGTGGACCTGGTCACGGTGGCCGATCGCAAGTCGGAAGCACTGATCCTGGAGCGGATTCGCGCTCAGTTTCCGGCTCATGACGTGATGGGGGAAGAGGGAGCGCGCATCGAAATCGGCGGCGAATACAAGTGGTACGTCGATCCGCTCGATGGCACCACGAATTTTGCCCACGGCTTTCCGGTGTTTTGCGTTTCGCTGGCGGTGGAGCGTCGGGGACAACGGATTGCGGGAGTGATTTATGATCCGACTCGCGACGAGATGTTCTCCGCTGAACTAGGTAGCGGCGCACGGTTGAACGGCACCGCGATCCACGTGTCGACAACGGCGAAACTGGGGGAGTGCCTGATTGCTACGGGTTTTCCCAGTCATAAGCGGCATAAGAACCCGAATATTTATTTCTATCACCAGCTCACGTTACGTACGCACGGGGTAAGACGGGCGGGATCGGCAGCGCTGGATCTGTGCAATGTGGCGTCGGGACGGTTTGACGGCTTCTGGGAATTTAATCTCAATCCTTGGGATACGGCGGCGGGGGTGCTGATCGTTCAAGAAGCTGGCGGGAAGGTTACGGACTTTTCGGGCGGCGAGTTCCAGATCGCAAGCCGTGAGACGCTGGCGTCGAATGGGTTGGTGCACGACGCGCTCTTGCACGAGTTCGAAGAGATCTTTACGGGCCGGGGGCTGGAAGAGTTGCCTAGTCCGGTTGCCTATGCGAAGGATCGAAGATTGTAACCGTGTGGTGGCGGGGCTTTGCCCCGCCGGGACGGGGCGGAGCCTCGTCACCACACAGATGCACGGCGCTCCATCGTCACGGCGCAAGCGATACAATTACCGGCGTGGGTTCGTCTCTTCTTGAACGCAAAATCGAAAAATGCCCTGACAAGGTATGGCTGCAGGGGCGTATTCTTTTTCTCACCGAAGATCCAGAGTTGATCAGGAAGCAATTGGCAGGCTGGGATCTGCCATGGGATACGAAGAGTCTGGCCAACAATCCCAAACTCCGTGACGACATTTCTACCGACGAGATTACTCCTGCACACTGCTGCTTCTACTTTGATCGAACGCTGGGCGAGATTCCGTACGTTGGCTTGCGGTGCGGCGACACGCTGCCGATTGGGCGCGGCGATGTGAAGAAGGGCGGCTTCGTGTGTTCGGTGAGCGGCAAGCGTCGTGGCAAAGGCTCGAGCCGCGAGCAGTCCCCTTACGCCGAGATGTGCGCCGGGATTCAGGTTGCGATTGGGGAGAACATTGAGCGTATCTACAAGCAGAACTGCCAGAATCTGGGGCTGCTGACTTCCACCAACTTTTCTTTGATTGACCGGATTCGCGCCGGAGGGGAGATTGCGCTCAGCGAATTCACCGCTGGAGAAGATGAAATCACTAGACAGGTGATCGAATACGGCGGGTTGTTTCCGTTCAACGTGGCTCGGATGCAGGGGAGAGTAGTTCTGCCACCGATCAAGACCGGGAAACGGGCAATGACTCTGGCGGAGAAGATTTTTGCCGCGCACATGACCTCGGCACCGTCGGAGACTGCCGAACTTTTCCACCCCACCAAGCTAAAACCGGGCTTGGCGGGGGCCCCAGTTCGCTCGGCTGGACGGACGAATGCGTCCGTCCCTACGTGTTTTGTTCGACCGGGCGACACTGGGTTCACTTCCGTGGATCTACGGTTTAGCCATGAGTACGTCACCCCGATGGCTGCGATTTTCTACGAGCAATATGTCGGCAAGGATGTTCCGGTGAATGATGCCTCCAGCATCCGCTTCTTTCGCGACCATCTTACGTTTCTCGACGAAGTGATCTCCGAAGAAAAGAAAAAAATGGGGCTGCTCGATTTGGCCACACAGCTCAAGCTGAAGCAGGAGGAGTTTGCCAAGCAGCAGGGCATCAAACTGCACGGCGAACTGGCTGACCGCAAGGGTTCGGAGGGTATTTGCCACTCGGTAATGCTGGAGACTTATGCGCTGCCGGGGCAGTTGAATGTTGGGTCCGATTCACACACGCCGCACGTTGGCGCTATCGGATGCATCGCCTTCGGCATCGGCACGACCGATGTATTCAACTCCTGGATTACGAAAGACGTCCGCGTCAAGGTGCCGGAGTCGGTCAAGATCGTGATTCGCGGCAAGCGACATGCGAACGTCACGGCAAAAGATTTTATTCTGAAGATTCTTTCGCTCGATTACGTGCGCAGCGGCAAGGCGCTGGCGAAAGTGATGGAGTATGCGGGCGAAGCGGTCGAGGCGCTCTCGGTGGACGAGCGCGCCACCATGACGAACATGGCGGCCGAAATCGGGGGCTTTACCGGCATCGTGGCGCCGGATGAAAAGGTGGTCGAGTTTCTGATGGAACGGCGGGGGATGAAGCGCGGCGAAGTCGAGAAAATGATCGAAGGCTTGCACAGCGATCCCGATGCCCAATACGCACAGGTAATCGAACTTGATGCAGATGAGATCACGCCCATGGTTGCGATTCCGGGCGACCCGGGCAACGGCAAGTACATCCGCGAACTCAGCGCTCCCGTGCCAATTGAAATAGCCTATGGCGGGACCTGCACGGCGGGGAAGAATGAAGATATGGACATGTACGCGTCTGTTCTTGCCGACGCGCTGAGACAGGGCAGGCGAGTCTCGAAGAATGTCGAGTTCTGGATTCAATTCGGCTCGCAGGAAACGCGCGAGTACTCGAAGCGCCGCGGCTATCTGGAAATCTTCGAGCAAGCGGGCGCACGCGTGATCGAGCCTAGTTGTGGCGCTTGCATCAATGCCGGGCCGGGAGTATCGACGCGTCCCGATCAGGTGGTGATCAGCGCGCAGAACCGAAATTTTCCCGGACGCAGCGGGGCGGGGCAAATGTACCTGGCATCACCGCTGACCGTGGCCGCTAGCGCGGTGGCGGGGTACATTGTCGAGTACGACCCTTCGAACGCGTGAGTGGTGTCCTAAGTACTATAACCGCTTAGTAACTACTGTAGGGCCGGCAGTTTGCTGGGTGTTCAGAGGGTGTCTCGCCCTCGACGCGGCGGGCGGGACGCCCGCCGGACAGCCGCCGAGACGGCGGCGCTACAGTCACGACGCTAGTGTTCAATTTTGAACAGCGCCGTTCCGCCATTTGTTCATAAAATCTTCCCGGTTTTTTCAAACGCCACTGCATCTTGGCAGACAGTATGAGATTCAAATCGGGACATCGCTTTGACGATGACGCGCGGTCTGCTGCGATCGCTGTGTACAATAGATTGGGGTCGTTTTAACGAAGACATCCAACTCAATAAGCGCCGGGGGAAGAATTCGCCCTGGCGCCATCGACTGCCCTCAGCCAATCACGCAAAGCCGCGCTTTGGAGAATCGCTAACCCCCTATGAAAATTTTGCTTTATAACCCCGACAACGGTGTCACGCGCAATTTCATGCCGCATCTGTGGATGTTTCTGCTGCAGGCGCTCACGCCACCTGGCCACGAGGTGCTGCTGGTGGATGGCAACGCCCAACCCATGGATGAAGCGGGGATCGCGCAGTTTGTGCGCGACAACAATATTGAGTTAGTCGGCATCGGCGCCATGACTCGAATGATCGCCAAGGCGTATCGCATGGCGGACGCGGTTCGGGCCACGGGAGTTCCGGTGGTGATGGGCGGACCGCACGTGACGGAGATGGCCGACGAAGCGCTCGGTCGAGATGGAGGGCCGCGCCACGCCGACGCGGTTGCACTGGGAGAGGCCGACGCGACTTGGCCGCAAATTATTAATGACGCCGTCCATCATCAGCTTAAAGACGTGTACGCACCGGTCGACGCCTTTGGCCAGGAGAGCAAGCCCTCGCTGAAGGAATACCCGGTGATCCCTTGGCAGTCGATTGATCTCAAGCAGTTCAATCTGGTGCCGAAGGCCGCGAAGGCCATGCTCCAGAAAATCGGAGAAGGCTGGGGAACGTTTCGCCTTATTCCGGTCGAATCCGGACGAGGCTGTCCGTACGGCTGCGAATTCTGCACGGTGACCGGATTTTTCGGCGATTCGATTCGTTTCCGCACCAACGAGAGCGTGGTGAATGAATTGCTATTGCTGAAGGCCCGCGCCCGCAGCGAGAAGGGCCAGATGGCGGTTTTCTTCATCGACGATAATTTTGCCATCAACATCAAGCGCACGAAATCGCTGCTGCGCGACATCATTGCCGCCGGGGCGCAGGTGCATTGGGTGGCACAGATCAGCGCTAACTTATTGCGCGACGAAGAACTGGTGGACCTGATTGCGGATTCTGGAGGCAAGTGGATTTTTATCGGCATGGAGTCGATTGACCCGGCCAATCTGAAAGACGTGAACAAGGGATTCAACAAGCCGGGAGAGTATGCGGCGGTGCTGGAACGGCTGGCAGCGCGCAATGTGTACGCCATCACGTCCTTTATTTTTGGCATGGACAACGACACCGTCGGAGTCGCCGAGCGGACGCTGGGGCAAGTTCGGACCTGGGCTCCGGGTCTGCCGATCTTTGGTCTGTTGACTCCTCTACCCGCAACTCCGCTGTACAAGCGGTTGGAGAAGGCGGGGCGGCTGACGCGGCCGAAACACTGGCAGGAGTTCATCCCGTTTGCGATGGCGCACACGCCGCTGAAGATGACGATCGAAGAAGCCCACGCCGAAGTGAATCGCGGGTGGGCCGAGGCTTACAGTCCGGAAGCGATGGCGGCTGCGGTCGAGTCGTTGAACGATCAGCCGCTGGGATATCGCGTCAACATCTTCCTGGCGCGGCTTTGTTTCCGCGGCATCTACTTTCCCATGTTGGGGAAGATGGCGTGGGTGAAGGTGATTGCGCAGAATCGGCGAACCATTTTCAAGCTGGTCAGGGAAGGGTTCAAGGCTGGCGCTTGGCGCGGCGCGCCAGCGCGGATTCCCGCGACCCTAGTGCCGCGGAGTGGGGCGGGTGAATCCGCCGCACAAGCGGCGGGCGGTGACGGGCGCGCGATCGCGTTTCCCGCCGATTGAAAGTCGCTTATGCACCTCTCGACCTGGGAAAGCTGCTGCTGATTGGAGACTCCCTGTACCGATAGCTGCGTTCTTGCTAATATCTATGAGTTCGTTCAGCCTCAGTGCGCCCGAGGAGCATCAGATTCTATGGCCTACGTAATTGCCGAGCCCTGCATCGGAACCAAAGACACCGCCTGTGTTGACGCCTGTCCGGTGGACTGCATTCATCCCAAGAAGGATTCCGACAAGTACGCGACGGAAGAGATGCTGTATATCGATCCCGTGGAATGCATCGACTGCGGCGCCTGCGTGCCGGTGTGTCCGGTCTCGGCCATCTTCGCCCTCGACGACTTGCCGGAAAAGTGGAAAGAATACACCGAGAGGAATGCGAAGTACTTCGGGCG
>Ga0074046_10003112_pt1 | contig 14016 bp, 12 predicted proteins | sample BogForMeECP23OM3_FD_94441 | JGI IMG/M metagenome (GOLD analysis project Ga0074046, IMG submission 94441) | Bog forest soil microbial communities from Calvert Island, British Columbia, Canada - Bog Forest MetaG ECP23OM3 | ecosystem: Environmental > Terrestrial > Soil > Wetlands ...
GAAAACCCCTTCACCCGCTTCTTTGTTGGCACCGAGGATCAATACCGCCGCGACGTTGACCCCACCGGGACCAAACTCCCCGCCTGCGAGTAGCCCCACGCGCTCGATGATGACAAATCCAGATCGCAGCGCCGATAATGAGTTGGCAGGTCGCAGGAAACGCCAGCGCCAAGTGCGAATAGCGAACGACCAACGACGAGCGACGAGGTTCCCATGCTTCTCCACGGCATCTTCCCCCCCATCACCACACCCTTCTACCCCGACGGCCAGGTCTATTACAAAAAGCTCGAGTCGAACGTCGAGCGCTATTCGCGCACGCCCGCTGCTGGCATCGTCGTGCAGGGTTCCACCGGAGAAGCCATCCTGCTCTCTGACCAGGAACGCCGCGATGTTTTTAAATGCGCCATTGCCGCCGCCGCTCCCCACAAAGTCATGATCGCAGGCACCGGCATAGAGTCCGCCATCGAAACCCTGCGCCTCGCCGAATACGCCGCCACGCTTGGCTACGACGCCGCCATGGTCCGCACGCCGCACTACTACAAAAAGCAGATGCACGCCGCCAACTTGCTCGCCTTCTATCGCACCGTGGCCGACCAGTCTCCGCTCCCCATTGTCATCTATAACTTCCCGCAGGCTACCGGCTACGACATTCCCGCGGACGTCGTTATCGAACTTGCCAATCACCCCAATATCGCGGCCATCAAGGAATCCAGCGGCAACCTCGACAAAGTGAAAGCAATGGTCGAGGGCACGCGCCACGTAAAGCGCGCGGCAACAGTAACCGAAACCTTCGCAGCCGTTACCCCGCGTATGATCAAGGCCGCCGAAGCCGAAGCCGCGCATAAGCAGGAAAAAGAGGGCAGGGAACTGGTAAGCGTGGAAGCCCTGGCAGGCTCCGCATCTCAGTGTGGCGCGGACACGCCTGTCCGCGCAGCGGCCTCCATCAAACCAAGCTCGTCAGCCGTAACCGTAATCGGCACCCTCAAGACCCGCCAAAAAGAAGTCGGCTTCCAGGTCATGGTAGGAGCGGCTCACCAACTCGAACCGTCGCTCGCCCTCGGAGCCGTAGGCGCCATCCTGGCCTTCGCCTGCCCCGCGCCCACAGCCTGCTACGAAATCTACGCCGCCCTCAAGGAAGGCGACTCCGCTCTCGCCCGCGAAAAACAGGAGCGCGTCAAACTCGCCGCCCAGCGCGTCGTTGGCGACTTGGGCGTCCCGGGCGTGAAATACGCGATGGATCTCAACGGCTATTACGGCGGCCCGGCGCGTCTGCCGTTCCTCCCGCTAACCGGCGACCAGAAGGCCGAGATCGAACGGCTGATGGCGAACATTCGTAATTAGCTACCCAAGAAGAAAGCATTTCGTGAGTATGTACAGTGTCTGCTTTGTCGGCAATGCAAGAAACCGGAGTCTTACACCAGCGTTCACCTAGCGTTGCCCTTTGCATGTGCGTATGTCACAATCCAGCGCATGCGCCGCCGTCTGCTGCTGTTAACTTTGCTTGCCGCGCTATTCGCTCCTGGCGCCCCAGCCAAGGAGAAACAGAAATCCCCTAGTTCGAACGATCCCGGAATCGTCATGTTCTGGCCAAGCCAGGATAATGCCGCCCTGAAACTTACTTTTGCCCGTTTTCAAAACATGGGGTCGTATGCTGGCCAAATGTCTCTGGTCTCGAATGTGACCGTCCAAAACCTTTCTTCCAAGCTGATTCCCAAAGCCTCGTTCAGCGTCTCGTTGTTGGATAAAGACAAAATCCGCGTCGGTAATGGCATCCTGGTGATTGATGACCTGAACCCGGGGGAGTCTGCCAAAGTCTTGTTCCAGTGCACGTCGGTCGGTGCTCCGGCCCAACTCGCGGTCAGTGCACGCAATAACGGGGGTGTGCCCGCTTCGCTGAAGACGATCCCGGTGACTGTCATTTCCGTTCCTGCCGGCGCAAGCCTGAAGGTTGACGGCAAAGACGAGGGGATCACTCCCACGAAAATAAACGTCGCCACGGGTGCCCATCAACTCGAACTCAAAAAGGAAGGATTCGCGGTTGCCACAACCCCTCTCGAGGTGGCTCCGGACGAGGCGCCCGGCGGCAGTATCACTATAACCCTGGGCGGGCTAGCCAACGATACGGTTGAGTTGCGAAACGGGTCGGTGCTGACCGGCGACGTCATGTCGATGACGCTCGAATCGGTTGTGATCAAGGTCAACGACCAGGACCAGACGCTCAACCGTAACGACGTCAAGAAGATCTTTCTGGTGGAGCGCGTCGTTACCCACACCGTAACCGCACCGGAAACGCCGCCGAAAGCCCCTCCGCCAACGCCCACTCCGCCGCACCAATGAGCCGTACTGGGACCTTTGTTGCCCTTGCATCGCTATCGCAACGTCACACGCCCTTGTGACCGGGATCACGCCCCCGTATAATTGGAACGAACGTTCTATCTATGACCGATTCATCCTCCATTCCCGCGCCCCGGACCAAGCGCTCTCGCCGCGCCCCGAACGCGCCCGCAGCTTCCGAAACTCGCTTTGATCGCCGCCTCGGTGAAATCCTCCGCCATGCCATCGAGGTCTTTTGCGACAAGGGATACGAAGGCGCTTCCATGCGCGACCTTTCTCGCGCCACCGGCATGTCGCTCGCCGGCCTCTATCACTACTTCGGATCCAAGGAGCGCCTGCTCTACCTCATCCAGAAAGACACCTTCTCGACTATTGTGGAAAAATTGAGAGCGCGCCTCGAAGGTATCGAAGATCCCGAACAGCGCATCCGCATCTTCATCCGAAATCATCTCGAATATTTCGTGGCGCACCAGAGTGGCCTCAAGGTCCTCTCTCACGAAGACGAAGCGCTGAAGAACGGCTTCGCCTCCGAGCTTGCCGCGATCAAGCGCCAGTACTACCGATTTTGCGTGGGCCTGATGGACGACCTGAAACGCGAGCGCCACGCGAAATTCAATTCGCGCACCGCCGTCATGAGCCTGTTCGGCATGATCAACTGGATATACACCTGGTACAACCCGCGCGTCGACGGGACAGCGGAGGAACTTGCTCGCCAGATGAGCGCGATTATCCTCTCTGGCGTGGGAGGCGGCAGTGTCGACGCAGCTGCGAAGCGGCGGAAGATTACAGCCCACGGCGCAAGCCGTGGGTTGCGGGTAGCATCACGTCCCAAGTCACGAAGGGGCGAAAGACAACTCCGCAACTCCGGAGCCCGCGCGCCGCAATACGCAGGTGCCCGCTAAATAAATTCAAGGAGCAACCATGGCCACTACTACACAGACATTCACCACCGAAGCAACCAAACAACTCATCAACTACCGCACTGACCGCGGTGTGGCCGTGATCGAAATGAACGATCCGCCTGCCAACACCTACACCTACGAAATGAATCGCCAACTCGACGATGCCATCCTCAAAGCGCGCATGGCGAACGACGTCTACGTCATCGTGCTCACCGGCGCAGGCGACAAATTCTTCTCCGCCGGCGCGAACATCAAGATGCTGGCCTCGGTTGATCCCACCTTCAAGTATTACTTCTGCCTGCACGCAAACGAAATGTTGCTGCGCCTCGAGCACACGCCAAAGCTTGTGATCGCCGCGATCAACGGCCACTGCGTCGGCGGAGGCATGGAGATCGCCATGGCTGCCGACCTCCGCATCGCCCGCAAAGATGCGGGCAAGATCGGCTTGCCTGAAGTGAACCTCGGCGTGCTCCCCGGCACCGGCGGCACGCAGCGCCTCTCGCGCCTCGTAGGAAAGAGCAAGGCCATCGAGTTGATGGTCACCGGCAACACGTTTTCGTTCGAAGAGGCGAAGGATCTCGGCATCGTCAACGACATCTTCGAGCGCGAAGGTTTCATGGAGAACATCATGGAATACGCGCGCCAGTTCACGCCGCCCAACAAGGCCGCTAAGGCCGTAGGCCGCATCAAGCGCGCCGTGCAGACTGGATGGGAAATCCCGCTGGAATCAGCTCTCGCAGTAGAAAGAGAAAACCAGCAACTGCTCTTCCAAAGCGAAGACGCAAAAGAAGGCCTCGCCGCATACGTAGAGAAGCGTCCGGCGGAGTTCAAAGCAAGATAGGCATGGAGGCACGGGCGCGCTGCCCGTGCGTGCACGAACCATGACGGGACAAAGCAAGGCGAGAGCAACCGCGTAGACGAGAACAGGAAACTCTAGAAAGGTTTTCTCGGCGTCCTCCGTCTCGGCGGTGAAAGGATCTTGAATCTATGCCAGGAAAAGTTGCAAAAATCGGAAGCTTCAGTGAGTGGGAAGGGCTGTTCAACGAGTGGCGCCAGGAAATCGGCGTTAACGGCGATGACGTCAAGGCGTTTCACTTCGACACGCTCTATGGCGCCATCGAAACCGACGACATCCAGTTCGGCTCTTACAAGGGCCGCAAGAAGTGGGAGAACCTGCGCCAGATCCCGACGCAGCAGATGCGCGACGCGCTCATGAATATGATCGTCTACCAGGGCGACACTGAGTTTGCGAGCGTGGAGCAGCAGCGCAACCTGTTTGAGACCGCACCCACCGATTGGGACCGCCGCGCCCTCACCCGCGTCATGATCGAAGAGATGCGTCACGGCTGGCAGATGTGTGCGCTGCTCATCGACTTCTTCGGCTACTCGGGCAAGGTCGAGGCACAGAAGATGCTTGAGCGCCGCGCCTTCGAAAACAAGCGCCTGCTGGGCACGTTCAACGTCGACGTTGACAACTGGCTCGACTTTTTCGTTTACACCGACTTCGTCGACCGCGACGGAAAGTTCCAGCTCCAGATGCTCAAGTACTCGGCGTTTGCGCCGCTCGGCCGCTCGACTTCCTACATGCTGCGCGAGGAAGCGTTCCACATGGGCACAGGCAACGACGGCCTGCGCCGCATCGTCGAGGCCGGCGTCATCCCGCAGCCGCTATTTCAGAAGTACCTCAACAAGTGGATTTCGAGTTCGTACGACTTGTTCGGCACCGACCACTCTTCATCGGCGCACTGGGCCTATGTGTGGGGAATCAAGGGACGCTACGACGAACCGCAGAACGAGAAGGGCGCCGACCTTGACGACCTCAACGACTACAACCGTCACCTCTACCGGCAGGAAGTCGCGGGATTGGTCGAGCGCTTGAACACCTTCCTGAGGCCGGGGGAGAAAAAGTACTACACGCCCGACCTCAAGTTCAACCGCAGCATCGGGCGCTGGGCGGGAGCGCGCTTCCATTGTGAGACCGGCGAACCGCTGGACGACGCGGCCTACCAGCAGCATTGTGAAGAGTATCTGCCCACAGCGAAGGACAAGACGCTGCTGCTCGACATCATCCGCAACGAGAAGAAGTGGATCAAGGAAAAGGAAGGGGCTCGAGACCCGCTGGCAACAATCGCCGAACCGCGCAAGTCGGCCGTCAATTTGTAGAACCGGCGGCTGCCTGAAGGGTACTTCGGGTCCGAGCGCCCAGACCTGCAACCGTGAGAAAACGTTCCACGTGGAACATTGTGTGCAGGTGTAAGTGTACGTATGATGATATCCGTAACATAGGATTGATATTATTTCCTGGCAACAGGTTACCGGGAACCGCGCGAAGGCCGCGGAGTTTTTCTGTACACTAGATAGTTCGCGCTGTGGGTTAGGTTTTGGAAGGACGGGCGGACGCCCATCTCTCCATTTGAGAGTTGCCGAGGTGCCTTGTAGCAAATTCCGCGAATAATCCGCAACCGCAACGGAACTACGGCTCCGCCCACCTGATGTGCAGCGCCTCAGTGTGGGGAGTGGCGGGATTTATTGGATGTGCCTACTTCGCGTGGGTCTCGTTCCGCCACATTGCGCAAGGCGAGTTCGAATGGCCCCATGATCCCTGGACGGCTGCGACGTATGTGGTGTGGATTGTGCTGCTCGGCGGGTTGGCGTTCGGTACACACTGCCTGCGGGAGCGGGTTTTCTTCGGCGTACTGCTCATTAATTTCTTCATCGGGCTAGGCCTGACGCTTTGGAGAGCGATACCGGCCGACGATGTCCGCGCCGCTCGGATCGTGACGGGTGCTCTGTGGACGCTCGGGGCGGGGATGAGTTTGACGACGGTAGGGCGCGCTGGGAAGACCACGGGCCGTTAGGGTTTTGCGGCATCCTACTCATGGTAAAGAGCGCGATGAGTGAGGCACCCCGCGTTTGGCTCCTTTTGGTTCAGTTTGACTTCTTCGAATGTCGACTGACGCTACGCTCTTCGGACTCAGTCCACGCCCCTTTGCAAAGCCAGCCGACGCGGATCTTCGAACAGACGCGCCGTGACCACTCCAAAGATGAAGCCGCCGATATGCGCCAGGTACGCCACTCCTCCCGTTTGCACTTGTGCTATCGAACCGGCGCTGAAGAGCTGGGTGAGAAACCAAAAGCCAATCAGGAGCGCGGCCGGGATGAACGTGATCCGCACAAACACGAAGAGGAATAACGCCGCGCGAATCCGATCCCGCGGATAGGTGACGAGAAACGCGCCCATCACCGCGGCAATCGCGCCGCTCGCGCCCAGGTTCGGAACGGTGGAATGTGGTGAGGCCGCCACCTGGGCCAGCATGGCGACCAGCCCGCCAATAATGTAGAAAGCCAGATACCGCGCTGGTCCCATCGCGTCTTCGATCTCGGGGGCAAACGCCCACAAAAAGATCATGTTGCCGATGATGTGCGACCAACTGGCGTGCATGAACATCGCCGTCAGAAGCGTGATCAGGTGCTGGCCGGAGACGATCTGGGCGGGAATTACGGACCAATTGCTCACAAAGGCGTCGCCACCCATCAACTCCAACACAAACACAAAGGCGTTCACGAGGATGATGAGGATGGTGACGATCGATATGTGTGTTGGGCGCCGCGACGCGTCACCCAACGGAATCATGCCGCCCATTTGGTCTTCCTCCGCCCGGCCAGAATACAGACAGCGTTATCCATTGTTCGTCCTCCCTTTAGTTGTGCCGTAGAGCCTAACACCTATTTAGATTTCCCGGGGGCAAGGGAACGCGCCGCTCACGCTATAATCGGACGCACCGATGGCGCTCACTCCTGGAACAAAACTTGGTCCCTATGAAATCCAATCTCCGCTCGGAGCCGGCGGCATGGGCGAGGTGTATCGCGCGCGCGACACGCGGCTAGGGCGCGACGTCGCATTAAAGATTCTCCCCGAATCGTTTGCGCAGGACGCGGACCGCCTGCATCGCTTCGAGCAGGAGGCGCGGGCCGTGGCCGCTCTGAACCATCCCAACATTCTTGCTCTGTTCGACATCGGACGGCACAACGGCTCGCCGTTTCTGGTCTCCGAGTTGCTGGAGGGCGATAGCTTGCGCGATGTGCTCGAGAACGGCGCTTTGCCGCAACGTAAGACGATCGAATATGGAGTGCAGATCGCGCACGGACTGGCGGCGGCGCACGAGAAGGGAATCGTGCACCGCGACCTGAAGCCCGAGAATGTCTTTGTCACCAAGGACGGGCGGATCAAGATCCTCGATTTTGGCCTGGCGAAGCTGGCGCAGGCGGATGCAAGTTCGGACGATGTGACGCTGACGCACGCGCGTACGGCGGCGGGCACGGTCATGGGCACGGCGAGCTACATGGCGCCGGAGCAGGTGCGGGGCGAAGGCACCGATCCGCGCACAGACATTTTTGCCTTCGGCTCGGGGCTCTACGAAATGCTGGCTGGGGCGCGTGCGTTCCGCCGAGACACGGCGGCGGAGACGATGACCGCGGTGTTGAAGGACGATCCTCCCGAATTAACGGAAGCGGGGCATGCGATCTCGCCCACGCTCGAACGGATCGTGCGGCGCTGTCTTGAGAAAAACCCGGAGCAGCGCTTTCAGTCGGCGCGCGATCTTTCGTTTGCGCTGGGCGCGCTCTCGGGAACGGAGACGAGCGGGGCGGCGCGGGCGACAGCAGCGGCGAGTGCGCCGCGGTCGTTTCCGATCCTGTTTTGGGTCGGCACGGCGCTGGCGCTGGCGGCGGTCGCGGCTGGGACGTGGTACCTGGCGCGGCGGCCGGCACCCATGACGCGCATGGAGTTCGCGCTCGCTGTCCCGGACGAAATGAGCATCAGCCATATGGCGCTCTCGCGCGATGGCGCGATGCTGGCGTTTGTATCCCCGGAAGAAAGTTCCGATTTGCCGATGCTCTACGTGCAGCGCGTGGGCTCGCCGAACGTCACGCCGCTGCCCGGGACGCAGGGGGCAAGTTATCCATTCTGGTCGCCGAATGGAGCGAACATAGGATTTTTTGCGAACGGTAAATTGCAGAAGATCGCGGTGTCGGGCGGTTCGCCGCAGGTTCTGGCCAACGCTTTGGCAGGGCGCGGCGGAAGCTGGGGAACTCAGAACGTGCTTCTCTACACACCGGACCCGAGTGGCGGCATCTGGCGCGTGAACGCCGACGGCAGCGGCGTGGCCGCCGTGACAGAGGATCTGCTGAAGAAACATCAAGCCGAACAGACTCACCGCTGGCCCTTGTTTCTGCCAGACGGCAAGCACTTCTTATTCTTTGCCGGTACCTTTGCGCAGACAAGAAACGACGACCCCGTTAGCGGAATCTATCTCAGTTCTCTTGATGGCAACGAGGAACAACTGGTTCAGTTATGTCATTCGAACTTCGGCTACGACTCGCAACATTTGTTTTACGCAAATGATCAGAGGCAACTGGTGAGCGCGGACTTTGACAGCTCGAACGGCAAGATAACCGGGAAGAGCATTGTGATCGCCAATTCTGTCGGCTTTCAACCGTCGACGTTCTGGGCGGCGCTGGCGGTGGGCGGCAACGGCACGGTCATCTACAACACGGGCGTGGGAGCGGCGCTATCGGCGCTGACGTGGGTAGACCGGTCGGGCAAAGAGCTGAGCCGGGTTGGCGAGCCGGCGATCATGGCGAACCCTACGCTTTCACCGGACGGCAGCCGCGTAGCGGTTGACGTCTCGGACCTGAAAGCGAATAACGTGGATATCTGGCTGGAGAGCACATCGGGCGCGGGAAATACGCGTTTCACGTTTGATCCTTCGGAAGAAGTTGCGGGAATCTGGTCGCCGGACGGGAGCATGGTAGTGTGGCGATCGGTTCCGAAAGAAGGCTGTGCGATGTTCGTCAAGCGCTCGAACGGGCTGGAACGGGAGCGGAAGATTTATCAGGGAAATGTGAGCGATGACTTTATTCCCAACTCATGGTCGAGTGACGGACGGCTGATTGTGGGCACGCACTGGGCTGCGGACCACCCATACCTGGTTTCCGTGACCGTGGCGGACGGGAAAGAGACGCAATTGTTGAGCGCGAAATCCAATGAGACGAACGGGCAGATCTCTCCGGAAGGGAAATGGATGGCTTATGCGTCTGACGAGTCCGGGACGTGGGAGATCTACGTGACGTCGTTCCCGGGCGGGGCGGGTAAATGGCAGGTATCGCGCGGCGGCGGCACGGAACCGCGCTGGCGGCGGGACGGCAAAGAGCTCTTCTACATCGCGCCGAGCGGGATGCTCACTGCGGTGCCGGTGAACGCGCAAAGCGTATTTGCCACCGGCACGCCCACGCCGCTGTTTCAGATTCATGGGCGGGCTCCGATTTCCTCGACCGACGTTTTTACGTATGACGTGGCCAAAGATGGCAAGCGCTTTCTGGTGAACCGCTACGTGAAGCCGGAGCACGTGCCGCCGTTGACGATTTTGCTGAACGCGGCGAGCGGAGGAGGATCGTAGGAATGGAGTTCGAGATTTCAGCGGGACAGGTGAAGGCGCTGCAGAAGAGCGGCGCGGCGTTTACGCTGCTGGATGTGCGCGAGCCGTGGGAGTATGAGACGGCGCGACTCGAGGGCGCCAAGCATATTCCGATGGCGGATATTCCCTCGCGGGCGCCACTGGAGCTTGACCCCGAGGAGCATGTTGTTGTTTTGTGCCATCACGGCGTGCGCTCCCTGACGGTGACGAACTGGCTGCGGCAGCAGGGGTTTGAGAAGGTGCAGTCGATGCGCGGCGGGATTGACGGGTGGGCGCGGACGGTGGATCCGAAGGTGCCGTTGTATTGAAGCAGCTTCTAGCTGCTAGCTCCTAGCTTCTAGCAAACACCGAGAGACTTGTGGCCCTTGCAAAGCGGGCCCTGCGATTGCACCACCAACCTTGTTGTTTCTCAGCTAGAAGCTACGAGCTAGAAGCTAGGAGCTGGTATCTGATTACCGATTGCCACATTCATATTGAGCCTTACGAGTTGTTCAAACCGGCGGCACTGGCGCTGATGAAGGCGAAGCGCGCGAACTTCGCGGAGATCGAAGCTTACAGCCGCTCGCCGAAGGCCTTCCTCAATTATCTTGACCGCTGCGGCGTGGAGCGGGCCGCGCTCATTAATTATGTCGCGCCGGAGGTGATGGGGTTTGGACCGGAGGTCAATCAGTTTGTTGCCGAGTATGTGAAAGAAAATCCGCGGCGGCTGATTGCCTGCGGCAGTGTACATCCCCGGCATACGAAGAACATTCTGGCGGACATGGAGGGAATTCTGCGGCTGGGAATTCGGATGATCAAGATTCATCCGCCGCATCAGTTGCTGTATCCGAACGATTATGTGCGCGGGGTGAAAGAGCTGGAGATCATTTACCGCGCGGCGGAAGCGAACGGGATTCCCGTGATGTTCCACACGGGAACATCGGTGTTTCCGGGCGCGCGGAATAAGTATGGCGACCCGATTCATGTAGACGATGTGGCGGTGGATTTCCCGAAGCTGAAAATCTTGCTGGCGCATGGCGGGCGTCCGCTGTGGATGGATACCGCGTTCTTTCTGGTCCGGCGGCATCCCAACGTTTATCTCGATATCAGCGGGATTCCTCCGAAACGGCTGCTGGAATATTTTCCGCGACTCGCGGAGATTGCCAAGAAGACTTTGTTTGGAACGGACTGGCCGGGGCCGGGGGTCCCGGACATCAAGCAGAATGTGGATGAATTTCGAGCGCTGGCGATCGGCGAGGATATGCGGGAGCAGATTTTTGGCAAGACGGCGGCGAGTATTTGGGCGGAGTGAGGTTAGTTTGCCGACGTGGGCTTCTCTGATTGCGTGGGAGCGTTGCAGGATTGCTTGGCGCGCTCCACTTGCACTCGGATGATGTAGAACTTCATGGCTTTGGCGCGGGCGGCATCGGTCGCCTGGTTGACGGCTGCCTGATTGGTGCCGGCCTGCATGGCGCGACCCAGCACCTCCATACTCTTCTGGGCGTCATCGAGCAGTTTCTTGGAAACGCGGCGGTCCAAATCCCTGGCTTTTTCGGGATCGACGGCACCGCCGGCGGTTCGGCGGCAGAATTGCTGGCGGAACTCGGAAAATAGCTGGCTCCACTCGTCGTCCTGCGCCAGTTCGTCTTCGCCGGCGGCGAGCGAGGTTTGCCATTGCTCGGCGGTCAACTGGAGACGACCGTCTTGTTGCACGGCAAGTTTTACGGCTGCCACGCAGGCGTCATCGCATTGCAGCGCGGGGTCGCCATTGCCACGGTGGGCGCGGCGCTGCGCCATTTCTTCGTCGTCAATCACTTTGCTGGACGCTGCTTTCTTTTGCCGTTGCGCCCTCGCCAGGTCTGCGAGCGACTGGCCCTGCGCGGGCTGGTCCTGCGCCTGGGCAGAGGACAGAAAAGCGCCCAGGATGGCGAGGCCCAAGACGGTTCGAAGTGAAGAAGTCAGCATAGTGCCACCCTTCTGGGGAATCAGGAATTACTTGAAATTCCAGCACCTAGGCAGGCCTACTTCAAGTTACGGACGACGTTCGCAAAACGCCGTTGGTAACCACGGCGGGGGACTTGTTTGTGGCCGTAGCTGCGGACGGCGCGGCGAGAGGCCACGCTTTCCCCAAAAAACCCGGAGTTATCCCTTCGGATAAGCCCCGCTTAGTTCTTCTGGTTTGCGAACCACTTGTCGAACCATTGCAGCATGCGCAGCGTATAGTCGTGGGCGTCGGCTGGCTTGTAAAACACGTGGCCTTCGTTGGGATAGACGACCATCTCGGTCGGGACCTTCATCGTTTCCAGAGCGTGGTACCACTCGATCGACTGCTCCATCGGCACTTCGCCATCGCGATCGCCGACCAGGATTAAGGTTGGTGTCCTCACCTTCTTCACAAAGTGAATCGGATCCGACTTCTGGTAGACGGCGGGATCGTCATACACCGAGGCGCCGAAAAACGGGATCATCCACTCGTCAATGTCGTTCAGGCCGTAGTAACTCTGCCAATCGGAGAGTCCCGCGCCCGCGACTGCGGCCGCGAAGCGCGTGGTTTGCGTCTCGGCCCACATCGTCATATATCCGCCGTAGCTGTGTCCGCGGATTCCGATCTTTGAAGCGTCGATCGGATATTCTTTGATCATCGCGTCCACGCCGGCCATGATGTCGCGATAATCGCCGCCCCCGAAATCCTTCACGTTGCCTTGGGTGAAGGCTTCGCCCTGTCCGTAGCTGCCCCGTGGATTGGGACACAGAACAAACCAGCCCAGCAGCGAGGCGGCGGACATATCGCCCATTATGCTCGACGGCCATTTCGACGTACATGCCCATGAAGGGCCGCCGTGAACGCTCACGACCAATGGATACTTTTTCGCAGGATCGTAATCCTTGGGCAGCATCAACCAACCCTGCACACGGGTGTCTCCATTCATCCAGTGAACATTCCGGCTCTCACCCCAACTCGCCTTGATGTCGCGGTTCACGTGTGTGATTTGCTTCCACGCGCCCATTGGTCCGGCCCACACTTCGGGCGGACTGCTTGCCGACTGACGCACCACCGCGCTCACGGATCCATCTCGGGAAAATGAGGCCGCTGGAATCCACGCGTCTGTGCTCGTCCCGATCAGCTCTTCGCCAGTCCAGCTATTCAGAAGCGAACTGCTTCCTACGCTCAGGGCTCCATATTCCGAGTTCCCGTCAACATTCGAAACCATGGCAAGCCGGTCGCGACCGTTCCATGTGATCGCAGACGCTGATGCCTTCATGCCGGGCGTAAGATTGCTCGCACTTCCGCCGGTGATCGGCACTATCGAAACATCTCCGCCCGTCAGTCCTTCGTCGCTCATCAATCCTTCGATGAAGGCCACGTAGTTTCCATCCGGAGAAACATGGGGATCGGCGATCTGCCACTTCGGTTTGTAGATTTCGCGCATTTGCCCGTTCGCGGCGTCGATGGTGTACAGGCGCGCGATCCACCAGTTGTTGTCACCCGATCCGTGGGCCGCAATCGCGGCCCAGCCCTTTGAGTCCGGCATCCAGTCGTATTCGTAAGTGTAAACGTCGGGGACCGTGACCTGAGTCAATTGCTTGGTCGCCAGATCCACGACCGCAATTCGCTGCTCGAAAGTTTTTTCGCCGATCACGCCAGCGAGCGGCAGCATTGGTTGCAGCGGTCCAGCCACGCGCGGGATGCCCTCGATGTAAAGCACGGCGAGTCTGGTTCCGTCCGGAGAATAGCGCGGCGACTCGGCATAGCCTTTCAAATCGGCGAGTTTCACAAGACCGACTCCGTCGGGCGACGCAGCCCATATTTCGGAGGAAGGGACATCTCCCGGCAGATCCACCAGCCACGCGATGTGCCGGCTGTCCGCAGACCATGCCAGATCCCGCGCCGTCACGCTCTGGCTGGCCGTAATCGTGTGTGAAACTCCGTCGGCCAAGGTTGCCACCGACAGTTCACCGTCGACGATGTAGGCGACCAGCGTTCCATCCGGCGAAATCGCAACCTGGTCGATTTTCTTGATAGAGGGCAACGAATTGAGGGCGGCGGCAACGCGATCCTCAGCGGCAGCGGCAATGGTTATTGAAAGCAGGAGTGGGAGGATGAGATTGAGCATTCGAAGCTTCATTGTGGGAGAAGAGTATACCGAACCTACTGCAGGCAGTAAATCGGACGAGGGACTTGGGGAGGTTCGGGCGCGCTGCTGGCGAGTGCGAATTTCTTGGTAGTATAGAGAGTCAGGCATCGGTTCCGCGCGACGTTTTCCCGCCAACCCCGCCAGGTCCGGAAGGAAGCAACGGTAACGGGCTCTTTCGTGTGCAGTGGA
>Ga0074046_10003113_pt1 | contig 14010 bp, 5 predicted proteins | sample BogForMeECP23OM3_FD_94441 | JGI IMG/M metagenome (GOLD analysis project Ga0074046, IMG submission 94441) | Bog forest soil microbial communities from Calvert Island, British Columbia, Canada - Bog Forest MetaG ECP23OM3 | ecosystem: Environmental > Terrestrial > Soil > Wetlands ...
ACTGGAAAACTCCGCGTTCTTCGGAGCGCTCCGTACTGCTGTGCCTTGTCGCCCGATCGATCTATTCTTCGTGCTTCTTCCTCCACGTTTTTCGCGACACTTTGTGGCTCGAGTCACTTTCTGCGCGCAACTTGTCATGTGTCGTGGTCTGCGGCACAGTCTCGGCACCGCTTAATACCGTTCCTCCCCACAATTGAATTTGCATAGGGCCCGCGTCCACCGCAACCACGGGCGGCCACGTCCAAACGGCTTTACCGGACGCGCGCAGAACTCCATGCCTCCGTTCACTCCACACCCAGAACGCGCATCCGGTAAGCGCTAACGTTAATCAGGACTACCAACCGTTTTGATCTACGGTGCGCCGTACAACCGGAACTTTGTAAAGCACGGCTTCCGGCGCGGAAGGAACCGAGTTGTTCTCCAACCTGGGTGCCGTTGGGCATTCTCGTAAATGCGATGAACGCCGGGCCGTAATCTAATTCTTCCCCAAAAAAGGCGCTGGCCCGCTCGGAGCCGCCGGGCGCTTTTAGTACTGGCTCTACTTTGATTCCTTAATGATCGCCTCCGCAGCGTTCCCCGCCACCACCCAGCTTGCCGACCCGGCCACTACGGCTTCATCCTCAAACCACAGAAACCCGAAGTCATCGATGCACTCCGGAAAATCCGGCTTGATGACGATGTATCCCGGAATCACGGCGCCCGGAATGTACGAATTGTCCGCGCGATTGTTGCTGTAGGTCTTTGTCTTCGACACCGTTCCCACTCCAGCCACATACGAAGTGCTGGATACCGGGTGCGTCCCAAGAATGTAATTGACCGCGCGAAGTGTGTATTCAGGGCTGACCAGCTCCGGAAAGGCCTTATGCAGGAAATACATTCGGATAGCCATGTCCACTACGGCGCCCGATCCGCCCCACGTGCCGAGACTCGGCGGCACCCCAAAAGGGGTGGCGTCCAACCGCTCATCCAAACCCGCCATATATTTCTTCACCGCTTCGCGCATTTGATCCTTCGCGCCGGCGTCCAGATAAAGCAAAGCCCGCACTGCGCTCCAGTCACCCGAATCCATCTGTTGCGGCGTGATCATCTGCGGGAACAACTCCTTCAACCGAGACTTGTATGGCTCCGCCCCATTCGTGGCGATGGTCAATTCCAGCGCCGCCCCCCACTCCAGTCCGGGGCCAGTTCCGCCACGGCCCGAGCCGGCCGGGACAGTTGTTTGCGCGCCGGCCGTGCCCGTACCTGTCGGAGCGCCCGCGCTGCCCGCTGCGTTACCACCACTTTGAGCGCCAGAGACCACCCCCTGCGACGCGGCCAGCACGCCACCTCCCGGCGCGCCTGCCGTAGCCGCTCCGCCCAAGCCGCCGCCCGCCGGATTCTGCGTTGGATGGGCCTTCTCCTCGTTCCAAGCCGTGATCGCGGTATCCAGGCAGTCTCTTGCTAACGCATCGTCCCAGCCTTTCAGCGTATCCGCCGCTGCAGCCAGCGCTGCAATGGCGTTCCACTGGAAAAACGAGTTGTTCGTAGTGAAGATCCAGCGATCGTCCGGCCTGCCGGAGTAGTCACCTTGCGTTTCGTTCGGGCCGAGCTTCGGGTCGTAGATGCGGCCGTCCGTTTTCGAAGCGCCGTCGCCCACCTGGGTATACTGCCGCAGATCTGGCTCGTGAGTGCCACGGATGGCGTGGCCGATGTTGTGGAACTGCGCCAGGATGAGCAGTGCGCCATGCTTCACCTGCTGCACCGTATCCGGCACGCCATCGGGCCGGTGCATCTCCACCTCACGAGCGTTTTCATCCACCGTAAGCTCGTCGTACGTGAGATGAAATTCGCGATACGCCAGCGCCAGGCTCTGAATCACGCTCAGTTGCGCCGGTTCCTCCAGGTCGAAATCCCCGGCGTCATACCACCCGCCCACATTCATCCCAGGGATGTGATCGCCGCCTTTGTACTTCCCATCCCTCGCTGTGGCCTGGTTCCAACCATCAAATTGCTCCCCAACCACCGGCGCCATGCGCCCATCATCCAGGTGCGAAGCGCCATGCCACACCCGGTATCCTTCGCGAACCGCAACGTGATCCATCTGCTCCGCAAGGTGATGGTCCAGGCTGTCCTGCCAGATCTTTGCGTAGACGTCCTGCGAAATCGGGAAAGGGGCCGTGCGCTGATCTGCGTACTCGATTACGTAAAGGCCGGGTTCCTTCACGGAGGTGAAGTCGAATTTCGAATACACGTAGCGCAGCCACGGCGTCGCGGGCGTGATCGGACCCTCGAACACTTGCTGGTAAGATCCGTGTTCCGTCAGGCGCAACACTCGGGCCGTCTTCGGGCCGTCGTATTTCGGGTCGAGTTCGAGCACCGCCACCTTGGAGAAGCCCGGCGCATAACCCACCTGGCTGTGCGCGATCATCGGCGGCCGTGTCCAGTTCGGGATCACGTCCGGACGGATATGCCATACGATGGCGCCCGTGGTTTTTCCCGAAGGGATCAGCGAACGCAACACGAACCAGCCGTTCTGCGCGCGGTGGCGCCCATCGAACAGCATCAGGTTGGCCGTATCCGATACCACGTTCACTCGGGCCAGCGCGTCGTCCACGCCCAGAGTGACGCTCTTGCCTTCGGCGAACGGCAGTGGCTGCGTGTATCCCTTGGCCTTGTCCCAGTCCTCCAGGTAGTACGCCTTTTTCGGCTCATCCGCCAATGGCAAAACCTTCGTCATCGCGTCGTTCGGCGTTCGCGGGAAAATGCCGGCTTTGCTTCCGTCCACCACGTAAGCCTTGCCCATGTAGATCGACGGCAGAAACTCCAAATTAAAGCCCGCCCGTCCCTCCAGTTTCTGCGGCAGCGGCTTGTCGAGATTGATGCTGACCTTCACCCCGCCCGGCTCCGCTGCCACTTCCAATGTGTAACTGAAATCGAACGTCGGGAAACTCAGGTCGGCAATCAGCAGGTCGTTCGCCTTGTCCGCGTGGCGGCCCTTAAGCGTTGCCACCAAGTCCCACTGCTCCGGCGTTGGCATCAGGCGAACGTCGCCGTTCGTGGCGATGCGCTGGCCGTGCAGAATCATCTCCATGGCCGTATTCTTTTGGTCCACAAAAACAGGGTGGTACGTGCTGTCGTACAGAAAAACGCTGAAACCTTGAGTATCGAGGTAATTCTTGTCGGTCACCTTCATGGAAAAATCCGTGCCAAACATGCCTGAGGCCGGGATCAGGACCGATAGGAGACAAACGATTCGTGTAAGCATAAATTGGGATTGATACTGCTCCTTTGCCCCAACATGATATGACATGCAGACCGTCTGGGCGCAATGCGAGCGCTGCCCCCAACCGGACAAATGTCCTCAGCGCTGGAAAGATGAGTGACCGCTCCCCCTGGCGAACCCAAATGTTGACTTACAACAACGTTTACCAGGCACTGGCTCAGGGAGTGAACATCTTTTCCGAATCTTCCTATCATCGGTACTTTTGACAATTCTGTTCATAGTCCCCGCCCGACACACTACCAGAGTATTCATTGGAGGAAACATGTTGGCATCGTCCATCGGATGGATACTCATCGTTTCTGGGGCTGGCTCATGGTGCTGCAAAAACCGGAAGAACGAGCGGATGGCAGCCAAACGGATGTGTAACTTAGAGTACTAGGCTGGACTTTTCCGGGTTTCTGACTTGACCAGGAGTTTGGTGCTATAGCCTCGCATTTTCGTACCTATTTAGGATGATCAACACGTCATAATAACAAGCCAGTCTTGAACGAAGCGAGGCTCGACGTTTTAGTTTTGCTGCTAGTCGTTCGCATTTCTAGAATTGGGATAAACATTCATGCGTATTGGCTTGGGATTAACCGCGGCGATATTCTTGGCATGCGCAACGCCGCATACTCTATCCAGCCAGCAACCCGCGTCACCTACCCCTTCGACCGACGTCACCACAACTCAGCCGCAAAAATCTGAAACGGAGCCGAAGCCCCAAGTGTCCACTGAGGATACGGTAAGCACCTTCAAACTGCGCGTGAACCTTGTGCAGGTGCATGTGATTGTGCGGGACTCTGCGGGCAAACCGGTCGAGAATCTGCACAAGGAAGATTTTCAGTTGTATGACAACAAGAAATTACAAGCGATCACGACATTTGCTATCGAAGATGCTAGATCCCGCCGGGAACGCACGGAAGCGGCGGCAAAAACTCGCCTAGATAACGGAGAAACCAACAATGCGCAGGCCCTAGTGACAGTACCTGAGCGCTTCATCGCGTTGACTTTCGACGACGTCCATCTACTGATTAGCGATGTGGCTCCGATGAGAGCAGCCGCAAACGGACTTATCAATTCGCTGGGCCCAAGTGACCGCGTAGGCGTCTTCACAACATCGGGAGTAGTGACCCAGGATTTCACCAGCGACAAAGAACTTTTGAAACAAGCACTCTTGAAACTGATGTCGCGCGCTCATACCGGCGGCCACTCGGGCGATTGCCCGAATGTTTCCTACGACATGGCGGTCGAGGTCAAAAAGGGGGGGAATCCGATTAGCACGTCAGGAACACCTGACCTCACGGCCTCCGCGGCATTTATGGTTCTTTATGAACAAACGCTTGCGTGCGCACCTGGGCTCACCCCTCAAACCGTGGGGTCTCTCGTGAGTTCTGAGGTAGATGCAGTGTTCGACGAAGGAGAAGCGGAGAACCGGAATGTCTATAGAGAACTCGAGAGCGTGCTTCGCTTCTTGTCCAGCAAACCCGGCGAAAGAATCTTACTGCTAGCGTCGCCGGGATTCCCGGTCGCAGAATTGCACAGCCAATCGTCTGAGTTCGTAGACCATGCGAACCGGTCCAATATCGTGATCAACACGATTGACGCGCGCGGACTGTACACAGCGGATTTATTCGGAGACATCTCGGAGCCATATGCGCAACCTGCTCAAGTGGCGGGACAGGCAGCGGGCGTCCAACTCGACATCCAGACGGAAAAGCAATTCGTGCTAGCGGATTTTGCTTATGGCACTGGCGGACGATTTTTTCATAATTCCAATGACCTCGAAGGCGGTCTGAAGCAGTTGGGGATTGTGCCGGAAATCTCTTACGTGCTGGGCTTTTCCCCGCAGAATGAAAAAATGGACGGGCATTTCCACACGCTCAAGGTAACTCTGACCGGGAAACAGAAATACGCAGTTCAGGCGCGGCGTGGCTACTATGCCCCGAAAAAAGTGGACGATCCGCAGGAGGCGGAAATGCAGGAAATGCAAGACGCGCTCCTTTCGAGAGATGAGATTTATGATCTCGCGTTCACGTTGCAAACGCAGTATTTCAAAACCGGGGATGGCGGAGCACGACTGAGTGTCGTTTCGCACATTGGTCTGAAGGATTTGCGATTCCGAATGGCTGACGGAAAACACTATAACGAGTTGAATATCGCGACGGTCATTTTTGACGACAATGGAAACTATCTGACCAACGGTGGAAAGATTGTAAAATTACGCCTATTTGATAGCGCATTTGAAAAATGGTGCAGCACGGGATTGACGGTTAAGTCGGGTTTCGAGCTGAAACCGGGAAAATATCTGATTCGCCAGGTTGTAAGAGATTCAGAGGGCGCTCAGATGGCTGCGCGTAACGGCATTGTTGTCATACCCGACTAGAAGATCCTTCGACACAGTGACGCGGTAGGGACGATCATCACTGATCGCCAACATCCTTCTTCAATTGGCTGATTCTTCGAGAAATGGAAGCTTGGTAAAAAGGAGAAAACCGCCCAAACGACAATCCATGCAGCAAGCAAGTACTTAGGATTATGCATGTGCGCTCTGTCCCTTCGCACCATCCCACTCTCGGCTTCAGTGCTTTCCCCGCTCGACGAGGAACTTTTCCTGACACGCCTTCGCTTCCCCCAATGCCTTCCGGTACTCCCGCGTCTCCCGCGCTCCATTGAGGAACGCATCGTGCTGCAACGTTTCGTACCCACAATAATTCTTGTGGATCGCTTCTTCGATCATCTGCCAGCCATACTGCGGTTCCCGGCACCACACCATCTCCATCCCCCGGTACAAACGCGGCTCTGAATCCGTGATCCCCGCCAGGCTCGTTGCCGCTTCCTGCGCCGCGCGATCGTACTCCGCGCCCGACTTCCCCTCCAGGCACAACTCCGTGAAACTCCGCACGAAAAACGGCGCCTCCGGGATTCGCGCTGCGTACGCCAGCGCCTCCTTATTTTTCCCCTCTCGCGCCAGGATCGACATCGTCATCGTGTTCGACCAATCCGACCCTTCGTCCAGATTGTGCAGATGTTCGGATGATTCAATGCCGAAGCCGCCTGCGCTTCCCGCCGGAATCGCGCCAGCACCTGCGGATCGGCAGAAGCTCGGCGGCGGCGGGATGGGGGTGGTCTACAAGGCGGAAGACACGCGGCTGCACCGCTTTGTGGCGCTGAAATTTCTTCCAGAAACGATGATGCGGTAATGAGAGATGGATTGGCCGATGAACGAATCGGACTCCGCCATGGCTCGGCCATCTTAGGTTGAGGATGGAAGGCAAGTCAATGAATTGGCAGATGAATAGGCACATGAATAGGCACATGAATTGGCACAAATTGGAAGGTCAAGTCCCGATTTGTCGTGCGGGCTCAACTGGTCGGCGCAACACTCTCGTTAAGTTTACTAGAAAATTGTACGCGCGCTACCCATTGGGTCGCACGCACGCCGAGCGAAACCGTTCTACGCTCCCTTTCCCCATCGGGGACGTCAATCCAAAAGCGGCCGTACGCCGACGATCGTGGATTTCACTTGCCGTGCTGATGAGCCTGGTATACGTTGCCCCTCTGTCCCCTTCTCTTAAACAAAGATGTCCTCTCAATCTTGATTGGTGGTGTTGGGCCTCGGACACAGCATAGCGAGGTGGGCTGCGCCCGAGTTGAAACGAGAGCTCACGACATCGCTACGATAAGACTGACTATACCGATAGTCCGCCAATGACCGATGCGCCTGGAGAGCGGGTGCAGACCATGAGGAAGCGTCAGAGGGCGCGGCTCATATGGAACAGGAAAAGGAGAGAGAGCTGAACGTCACGGAAGAAATTTAGAGGTACCATGAAGAACGGAATATGGAAGATGCGCCGCTCGGTCCAGCGCTGCCGAACGGTGTTCCAAAAGGCGTCGAGGTCGGCACGCGTATAGACCTTGTCGGAAACCAGCAAGGGACTCCACTTGGCCCAGAAAAGAGTGAGCTTGGAGGGTACTTGGAGCGTGGGGCAGTGTGACTTGGCACGCTGAAAGGCTGCCTGAAAGTCGGAGACTTTGAGCTGCCCATACCTTTCACGAATTTTGGCGATTTCTTCCGCAACACGGCGTTCCGCTTCGGAGGGATGGCGGGTCTGGAGCCAGAGCTCTTCCATTTCTATAAGCAATCGCAGCATGGATGCGAACTGGTCACGCAGTTCCTTGAGGCGCAAGGTGTAGTAGTCCCAACGCGAGAGGATGGGATAGCCAGGGCGCACGTTAGTCCGGCACTTCATGCGGAGGAAGCCGCACATCATGGGATGGCGTCCCTCGGTCTGAATGGAGTTCTTGTACCACAGATAGCGGAAGAAATTATTCCAGTAGTTCGTGGGGGAGGCGCGGCGGAGCAATTCCTTCATGTGCTGCAAGCTGTAGAAGGTACGCCAGGCCTCGAGATAGGTGGCAATCCAGGAACCGTGCTTCAGATTCGGGTGGACCGTGACTTCGTGTTGCGAATCGTAGGCATTGAAGTCCGGATGCATCCATTCACCCCGTTTGAGCATGTGGAAATGGTCCACGGAGCCGGGAAGCGGCATGAGGAGGAAAAACGAGGCATGGTCAGGACATACTTCTTCCATGAGGAATTTCAGATCGCGGCGGACGGAATCCACGGTATCGTGCGGAAAGCCGATAATGTAACCGACGTGCGTGGAGATGTTGGAATCGCAGTAGGCCTGGACGAGTTGGTGGTATTCACTGACGCAGTTCTGACTTTTGCCCACAGCGGCGAGATTGTCGGGATTCACACTCTCCATACCGATGAAAACGTTTGTACAGCCGGCACGGCTAGCTTTGCTGATGAAGTCCTTGATTTTCCAGGACTGCACGTCCACTTGCATCATAAATTGGACGGGGATATGTTCGATTTCGCGCAGGCGAATGAGCGCGTCAAAAATCACCCCGAAATTCTTGTTGCGGGCGAAATTGTCGTCGGTAAAGAAGTAGAAAGTCACGCCCTGTTCGCGATAATTGCGACGGATGGCATCGGCGATGCAATCAGCGGAGCGGAAGCGCATTTTGCGTCCCTGAACGTTGATGATAGTGCAGAAAGAGCAGTCAAACGGGCAGCCGCGGCCGCAATCGAGCGTACCGAAATTGGACGCGACGAATTTCCGAAGATATTTCTTGCGCACGACTGGGATGGGCTTGTCGTAGAGGTCCGGTTTCTTCTGGAGGAAATCGTACACAGGTTTTAAGCAGCCGCTGACGGCGTCGGATAACAATTCGCCCCAGGTCTCCTCGACCTCACCCTTGACAAGCGTGACGCCTAAGTCGAGGAGTTGCTGCATGTCCGGGGGGATTTCGGGGAGCAGTGCAAGATAACCGCTGACGTGGAAGCCACCGATCATGACCGTCAGACCGGCGCGGCGAAAACTACGAGCGAGATCCGCAGCGCGTGGAAACTGATTGGTCTGCACACCTACGAGGCAGACGATAGTCATCGAGTGCCTCCGGCGTCCGGAGCGGCAAATGCGTGAGACGGGGACCTTGTCTACGGTTTCATCGTAGAGACGGAGACGGATGTCCCAAGAATCGCCAAGGCGCTTCCGTTCGATGAGGTCTTCGGTCAGTGCGGCGAGGCAGGCCAAGGTATTGCTTGGCAAAACTCCGCGCCAGTGGCGCACTACATAGCCGTCATCGTCATACTGCGAAGGCTTGATGAGATAGAGGAGCACCTTCTTGGTGGCCATGCGAAAGACTCTCTGTCGCGGCACCTGAGGCGCGGGCGGAAACGTTGCAGGTGTCACGGCATCATCTTGTGACAATGAGGAAGCAGATCTGCCGTCTAGCTTCCTACCAGGCGTATGCTAGCGCCAGTGAAGATGAGCCGCTGTCCAATTGTGAACAACCTCCGTGCGCCAGAGGGAGAAGTTGCGCCGGGCACGGCCAAGGACCGTACGGACCAGTTTCTGCCGGTTGGCGGAACAGCAATCCGGTTCGCCAGAGCCGTGAAAAAGGTCGACGAGGCGAACGGCGAGGAGTCTTCGTCCAAAGCCACTGGAAAAAACTTCAGGCTATCAGCCACAAAACCGGCGTTCCGGTCGCTGTACTTGTGCGGAAGATCATTGCCCAGTGGCGCAGCAAGCGGAAAACAGTGTAGCCAGTTTTGTAGCCGCTCTGCGCCTATCAGCGTGTCTCAGGCTGGTCGCCGGTTCGGCTCTATCCTCAGAATTAGACTAGGCATACATACCCTGATACACCCTGAGATACTAGCCCGAAACCGGCTCATAACCCGAAGGTCGTCAGTTCAAATCTGACCCGTAGGAACCGAGGTGCGGCGCGGCTTGTTAAGAGACCAGGACCGGACTTGGCCTCGGTTCAGCCGGCTTCGCCACGTCGCCGTGTTGCACGCGATCCCTCATTAGCTGCTCTCCGTGTGCGAACAGCTCCTCTTGGGAAATCTTGCCGGCATCGACATCGGCCAAGATCGACCTTTGGGCGGCGTAGTCTTTGTTCGCGATGCCTGCTTTGCTCTGCAGCATCCGCCACGCTTTACGGCGCTCGACGCAGAACAGTACTAGCTGCCGCGAGATCGCCCGGTAGTCGACGTCTCCATTCGCGCCCTGGACTTTGATGCAGACGCCGAAGTCGGGAACGTAGGAGCGGTGTTCGGGAAGCAGGTAGCGGCGATACACCACATCTTGCTGAGTAATGCGGACGAGCATGTTTTCCAGCGGGATCAGCTTGTCCGCCTGCTCTTTCTTGATCTTCTTGAAGTGGTTGCGGAATCTGGCTTCGGTAAGGCACCAGTGAGCGACGGTATAGCGCGAAACCTCTTCCGCGCCCTTGACCTTAGACTGGTACCAATCCCTATCGGGCGAGGGATTGCCCTTGAGATCGAGAGTTTCCGCATAGGTTTCGCCGAGCCGCGGATTGAAGACGAACTCCGGCGCGCTCCGCGAGTCGCGCACACGCTGAGCCTGAGCAAGGGCCATGTCGTCTGCCACTCCATGTTCCGGCTGACAGGTTGTGAAGCACTGCAGGAAGGCGGTTCCGCGATATTCGAGGCCCTCGAGAATCGCGCGGTAGAACTTGGGCGCGTTGGCGATTGAGATCTGCGCGACGAAGGGCGATCCGTGTCCGGCCAGGAATGTCTCGGCAACGGTCTTCTTCTCGACGCTTTTGCCCTGCGTCGCGGCTCCGAACGCGTTCATATCGCTGCCACCCAGCATCGGCGTCGAATCAGAATTCTGCCCACCCGTGTTGGAGTAAAGCTGAGTGTCGAGCATGAGCACTTTGACGTTGGGGCGATTCTGGAGAATCACCTTCGACGTGTTCTGATAGCCGATGTCGCCCATACCGCCATCGCCACCGACCGCCCACGCCTTGGGCAGCTCAAGAACCTCCTGATCGGTCATTAACGCGTCGCTGAAGTGCGAAAGCTCGTAGTATTCGCGCGGCGTGATCACATCTTTTTCGCGACTGAGCAGCGCATCGGCAAGGCGCTCAGGAATCACGGAGCGGCGGGCGTGATCGACAATGAAGCTTTCCCCCATGAGCCAGGCAACCGTAACGCCGTCCTGGAAGAGCGAGTTCATCCAGGGATAGGAGTGCGGGTTATTGGGCGGCGTGGACCCGTAAACGGTGTTGCAGCCGGTGTGCGCGCCCATGGCCATGACGCACATGCCGTTAGCCAGGCACCCGTCGATTGCCTGCAAGCTTTTGTGGTTGAAAGCTTCTTGCAGCAGAATGGCCACGATCGCTTTGATCAGTTCCTGGTCGGAGATCGGTCCATTGCGGGCGATGCGGGCCTTGGTGTCTTTCTCATCCTCGCCACCCAATCCCATCAGCAAATGAGCCACCGCTTGCCGCAGCAGGTCGTATTCGTCTTGATTTCGCGCTTTGAGCGCGGCCAGCTTCTCGACGCCTGACCTCTCGAGTTCGGCGGCCTTCGCCTGAAGCCGGTCGGCTTTGGCGTGATAGAGGGGTCGCATGTAGGCTTCCGTCAACGCAGCGATGGCCCGCAGGACGCTCTTCTCGCCACAGCCCGCGCAGGCGCCGTCGCCGGAAACGAGGGCGTCATAGTTGCGTCGGACCATCAACAGATTGCGGAGCGTCGCCGTCTTGGAGTCCTGCGGCCGCTGATCGTTGTACAGGCCGAGGTATTTTTGCGGAGTATCGGGAAGAAGATTCAGGAACGCAGTCCCGGTCTCGTGTTCGCCATTGACCGTCTCCGTCTCTTCCACCATCTTCAACGCCTCATGCTCGCCGCACGCCGTCACACAGGCGGCACAGCCTTTGCACAGATCGCTGACGAAGATCGAGAAGATCCCGCCACCGCCCGGACTTTTTCTCTCCGGGGTGGAGAAGATTGCATTCACTTTCTGAAAGGCCATCGGAACCTTGTCGATGATGGCGAAGAATTGGCGCTTGGCCTCGTCGGAGAATCCGTCGACCTCGTTGGTGACCTGGCGAAGGATCTGCGGCAGCGGTGTGCCTGCACTTTTTGCGACAGCATCCCGCATCAATTGGCGGGCACGCTTCTCGATCTCGGGCAGGGAGCTCAGCATCTTTAGGCGCTCGCCGGCATCTGTCACGTAACGCGCGACTGCGGTGTGCAGGATGGTTGCCAGATCCTGCGAACAGTTGGGCATCGCGGTGTCGGGACAGACGACGATGCATTCCATGCACTGCGTGCAGTTCTCGGCGATGAAAAGGGGCGTCTCGCGGCGCGCGACATACTTGGACGCGGTGTCGCCCGTGCCCGCGGCCATGACTCCGACCGAGGTATAGGCCGTGGACGGCTGGTTGTAGCCGAGACCCGCACGGAATGCGGCATTAAAGGTCGCGACCTGCGTTACCGGCGTGCGAGCGTGCTGGGTGGCAGGAGTGGGAACGGAACGGCGTCCGGCGTGGCAGTCGCCGCCGTCTCCACCGCTCCGGACGGGCAGCAGCGCTTCTCCGCGCAACGTTGACCGGTCGGGAGCCTCCATTTCGCCCACGCGAATCTCGCGCACGCGCTCGAAACCCTGCGTCATCACTTCCATGTTCGAGTTGACCACCGCATCGCCGAACCGTCCAAACTTCTCCACGTACTGATGGTGGACGACCTCGCGGAACTGCTCCGGCGTGATGCGGAAATCCGCAAGCAGAGGCGAGACGCGGAAGAACGCGCCCAGAAAAGCGTTGCCCTGCATGCGGAGTTGGAGGTCGGCACGATCGGTCGCCTGGCGCGCGATCTGAAAGCCGGGCAAGGTGAAGACATGGATCATCTTGTCAATAATTTGCCGGCGCGCCCACAGCGGCAGCCGCTCCCAGGCTTGCTCACTTTCCTCGTCGGATTCCCACACCAGACAGCCGAACGCGGACATTCCGTCGAGCGGGTTGGTATGGGTGAACGCTTTGGGATCGCAGCACAGTACGACGTTGACGTGACGAAGGTCGCAATTCACGCGGATGCGCTCGGGCGCGGCGACCATAAAGTAAGCGGTGGGAGCACCTTTCTTTTCCGACCCATACTTCGGATTGGCGCTGACGTGAATAATCTCTTTCGGATTGCCCAGTTCATCGACAATCTTGTCGCGCTCGTAGAGCAGGTCGTTCAGATCGCCAATAATGGCGCCCAGGTTCTTGCCGGTCGTGATCGCGCCCCAGCCGCCGATGGAGTGGAAGCGAACCGCGACCGCACCCTCGGGCAGAAGCGACGGCGTTTCGTCGGACTTCACAGCGTACGGATGATCGATGCCCAGCACAAAGAACGACGTTCCCTCCGCCGCGCCCTTGCCGTCCTGGCGGGAGCGAACACCCGTGGCGAATTCGTAGGCGCCGAAGATGTGTTCCGGCCGGAAATCGCGCGACCCGAGACCGTAGATACCAGAGAACAGGCGCGGCATCTGGGCACCGGTAATCGCGGGCAGTTCCTCGGGGACCGGATTGCCATCGGTCCGCAAGGCCTTATTGAGCGCAGTTCGTATGTCGCGCCCCATGGGGTTATCGCCGGCCATCGGCTCATCGGTGCGTTCGAGGACGATGACATTCTTCTTGCCCGCAAGCGCCTTAACCACAGCCGGTTCGGGGAACGGCCGAATGACATTGAGGTGAATCGACCCGACTTTTGCGCCTCTGCGCCCGCGAAGATAGTCGACTGCTGCTTCGATGTTCTCCGCAGCCGATCCCAACGACACGAACACAGTATCCGCATCGCCGGTTTTGTATTGGGTAATCAAGTCGTAGTAGCGGCCGGTCAGCGTACCGAATGTAACGTATGACTCTTCAAGGAAACGCAGGATCGGCTCGGTAAAGTTGTTCCGGCGGGCCGCTACGCCCTGCATGTAGTGTTCCTGATTCTGCACGGGCCCGAGGAGTATGGGATTGGTGAGATCGATCATCCGCGGCACCCGGCGGCGTGTCGGCCCAAAAAGAATGCGCTGGCTTTCGGTGGGGCAGTCGATAATGTCATCGGGCGCGCCGAGAAACTCGCGGATCAATTCCGATTCGTGTTTGTAGAAAGTCCGTTCCAGGTGAGAAGTGAGAAAGCCATCCTGGCAGTTCATGCCGGGCGTTAGGCTCAGTTCGGTCACGCGCCGCAGGATGAGCGCCTGGTCGGCGGTCTGCTGAGCGTCTTTGCCGAACAGAATGATCCATCCGGTGTCGAGCGCGCCATAGACATCGTCGTGCCCGCAGTGCACGTTGAGCGCATGCTTGGTCAGCGCGCGGGCGACGACCTCCAGCACCATCGTCGAGCACTTGCCCGGCGCATGATAATACTGCTCGACGCCGTACAGGATTCCCTGGCCGGACGTGAAATTCAC
>Ga0074046_10003114_pt1 | contig 14010 bp, 10 predicted proteins | sample BogForMeECP23OM3_FD_94441 | JGI IMG/M metagenome (GOLD analysis project Ga0074046, IMG submission 94441) | Bog forest soil microbial communities from Calvert Island, British Columbia, Canada - Bog Forest MetaG ECP23OM3 | ecosystem: Environmental > Terrestrial > Soil > Wetlands ...
TACAACCCCCATCGCCGTCACTCCGCCCTCGACTATCTGTCGCCGATCAACTACGAAAGGAGCCACTACTCAGAGGAGTCAACCGCAAGCCCTCCGCCGTCCACTCAACCGGGGTAACTCCACCTTGTCCTCTTCTGAGAGTTTTGAGAATCATTCTTCCCCATCTTTATTCGGGCCTGCAGTCTCTGGCAATACGATTGAAATCACTTTTTCGAGTCTTGTTGGCCGCCTGCCCGATCTTTTTCGCCAGATCATCAGCATCGCGAACGCGGCTATGATGTTTCCGGAATCTTCGCGCGCCTATCCCGAGCTGTATCCAGCACGCTCGGGCCAAGGCGGATATTCAGTCCATTTTGTTGCCGGTCGGCAGCGGTATCGAGGTGAGCCGCTGCACGCGTGGGCTCGATTTCAAATAATCTTCGCGATGCTGCGACGCTGTTTTTCTTGAAGCACCTCGGCATCCGTCTTCAATAGCGCGATAAATTGTGTCGATCAGAATTCTGCACTACGAATGGAGCTATCGCGAGATAGTCATCGTCCCTGCAGCGTCCTCGCGTCCTGCAGGTCCATCGTGTTGTGGCCCTCGGTGAACCAGCCGTACACCTTGGCGAGAAGATCTTGCGCTTCGCCTCTCTTCCGTTCAATCTGCTCCAGCCGCGCCAGGCTCATCGCCGCCCGTAGCTCCAGAGATCTCGCGCCGCGTTCGCGCGCGATTTTCAATGCATACTGAAAGCACTGCTCCGCCTCCGTTGCTTGCAGATTGCGGCTCGCCCTTCGCGCAGTCTTCATTTTGACTTTGGACCGCGCGAGCAACAACTCTCCCTTGAGGCGCCACAGCTCCGGCTCGTAAAAACGATCGAGAGTGGTTTGCGTCAGATGTAGACCCTCGCTCACGCTCGCCAACCCTTCACGCAGATTTCCGAGACGCAGGCCGCCCTCCGCCAGCAGGGCCAGCATGAGCGGCTTCGTCAACTTCCCCCTGTCGGAGTCGAGGAGGGCGATCCCCGAGCGAATCTCCGCGCATCCTTGGGCGTGTTTGCCCAAGCGCATCTGCGCCCAGCCCTTGAACGCTGTGGCGATGCTACCCCAAAATGAGAATGCGTGTTCCGTAGTGAATGCCAAGCCTTGATCGGCGAGGCGGAGGGTTTCGGCGGCGTCGCCGCAAAGCAACTCGACCAACGCTGCATGAACGTGGGCAGCCGCGGAGGTGAAGGGCACCCCGGCCCCGTGCGCTATAGACAATGCCTCTCGATCGCTTAGTCGAGCGCTGTCGGGATAGCCCAAAAACCAAAGCGCCAACCCCCGGTACCCATACGCGGCCATAAGGGGATCGACGCCGTAGATGTTTGCACTATTAGATGTGTCTGGGCTCCTCTCCCAGGCAGCGATAACCGCCTGTAGGGTGTCGCGGGACTCCTGATAGTTGCCTTCCCACAGGGCGGTCCTCCCGCGCGTGCTGGCGGCGCGCAGGCGGTGCTCCGCGCTACCTAGCCGCTCGGCAACCTCCAGGAGGCGATCCGCGGTCTCGCGCGCGGTGCCTTTCTCCGCGCGTGTAAGCTGCGAGTACCAGAGCGCGTAGAGAACCTCGTAGAGCTCGGGGAGGCTGCCATTTTGCTCACAGAGGGCACGGGTTCGTTCGCAGTTCTCGCGAACCTCATCCGAGGCATAGCCGTATACGAGGTTCAGCGCGGAGATGAGCGGAATGCGCAGATCAATCTCGCGCTGGCGTCGCTGCCCGGCTTCGGGCAGGTGCTCGGTAAGCTTGAGCGCGGCTTCGAGGCAAGTGATCGCCTCGCAGGGCGCGAACCGTTCCTGGGCTGCGGCGGCCGCCGCGACTAGGTAGGTGATCGCGCGCACACGATCACCCCCGCGCTCGAAGTGTGCCGCGAGTCGAAAAACATTTTGTGCTGCACCGTCATGCGCCCGTTCGAGGGCCTCGGCGAGGCGCAGGTGCAGACGCCGGCGCCGTCCTGCAGGGATCTCGTCGTATATGACCTGCTGGTGCAGCGCATGAATGAACGCGTACTGTCGCGCGGCGCGCTCTCCGGGCATCGCCTCATCGTCAGCAATGCGCAGAAAACGATGCGTTTGTACCAGGTGCTCACACCCTCTTTCGACCGCTCGTTGCTCTCCGTCGATAGCCTGTGTGATCGCGCCTGCTGTTAACGTCACCCCATTTACGCTAGCCGCTTCCAACAAAGAGCTGTCCGCGGGGCCCATGCCGTGGAACTGGAAGCGAATCATCTCGCGCAGGTCGTCAGGCACTTCGAGCCGTAACGTTTCCAATGGCACGGCAAGAGCCCAACCTGGATCGGTGGCAACCAGCCACCCACGGGCGATGAGCTGGTCAATGACGGCCGCCATGAAGAGAGGGTTGCCATCGGTGTGCTCGTGAATGAGCCCGGCCAGAGCGCTGGGAAACGCAGCCTGGGGAAACCGCCGATCGAGGTACGCCTGGATGTCGGCGCGGGTAAGATACTGAAGCGCGATTTCGATGCATTGGCGGCGAAGCATTAGAGTCTGCTTCGCGCGCAAAATTGGGTGCTCTCCCACGCTGGCTTCTGCCGGGCGGTATGTGCCAATCACAAGCAACCTCGTCGGCTCGCTCCTCTGCGCCAGCATCAGCAGCAGTTCGACCGTCGATGGATCGCTCCAGTGCAGATCCTCAAGCACGAGAATCAATGTCGCCGTCGAAGAAAACTCCTCCAGGAAGACGGCGAGCTCTCGCAGCATGCGCTCGGGCTGCACGTCGATCAGCGACCGGCGTAGTGCTGCCGCATCCGCTGGCTTGAGCAGCCAAGGCATCTGGGCGAGCCAGGCGGGAGCTACACGGCGCAACAAGCCAACCACGTGCTGTGGATCGGCGATGCGCGCCAGCCGTCCGAGAGCGTCGAGCACGGCAAGGTACGGTTCGCGTGCTCCCACCTGCTCTACCGCTTGCCCGCTTGCTACTAGCACCTGGCTCGTAGCAAGCGTGGCGAGAAAGGTCTGGATCAGGGTTGTCTTTCCGATTCCGGGCTCGCCGGTCATCAAAACAAGTTGCCGCTGCCCCTGCCGCGCTTTGCGCAAAGCTTCGTCGAGCCGGTGGAGCTCGGCAGCACGTCCGACGGCGAAAGGGTTGGCAGCTGAGGGAGAAGCTGAAGAGTGGCTCCCGGAGCCTCGCATGTCGCCGCTGATCGGAGCGACGAAACGGAACCCTCGGTGGTGAACGGTTTCGATGAACCGCGGCGGAGTGGAGTCGTCCTTCAGTGCCCGGCGCAGCTCGCCGATCGACTGGGTGAGCGTGTTCTCGGTAACGGCTGTATCGGCCCAGACGGCGTCGAGCAAATCGTCTTTTGTCACCAAGGAGCCCGGGCGCTGCACCAGGTGGCGGAGCACGGCGAACGTCTTAGGCCGCATTGGAATTGGCTGCGATCCACGCCGCAGCAGTCCCGCGCGCAGGTCGAGAGAAAAGGGCGGAAAAACAATCGTCTCTTGTAGCATCGTTTCCCCGGCGTTCACCTGTGACGGCTCCTGACGTTCAGCAATCCGCATACTTCCCAAAGCTCTGTACAACACGCAAATAGACCGACCTACAGAGCAGCCAACAGTCTCCTCGGTTCTAAGATTTCAGAAATCTTTCAGAGAACTTTCAGAGAAGTTTCAGGACTTTGGACGCCCCTTATATGTATCAGATCGTAGCATGACGGCTAAGGAACCCGACAGGGAGCAGCAGCACCCTATTTCACCTGCGCTGCCCACTTGGAAGGCATTCGTTATCCAGCTCAGCCAGGAGACCACTCCGAAAAGTGGCATCTTCGCCGGCCGCGTCGAGCATCTCGCTTCGGGCCGCCGCGAGCGGTTTGCCTCGGGCAAGGAGCTGCTCTCGGCCGTCATGCGATTGCTGCGTGAATTGGAGGGAAACAAACAAGGAGACGGAGAACCTTAGGACCTCCTTGGCGAGAGGTCACTTCCGGTTCCGGACGTAAAAAGTGTTCCCAACCGAGACAAGTAGTTCTCAGACTGCCATCCAGCTCCAGGAATTGCACAACGCAGCTTGGGTTCGTGAAGAACCTCTTGACGATGACTTTGTTGGTACTCTGCGGCACCTCTTTATACGCACAAAAGCGGACAAAGCTGGATCAGGAGTTCACCATTGACCCTCCCAAGAGCTAAGGCGGGCAAGTCTCCGCGGACTATGTTTTTGCCGGCGGCATTTCGCGAAGACTCAGAGTGTACCCCTCGTTCGTGTCGGCGACTCGGTCAGATTACGCGTTGATGTTCATGTCTGAAGCTGAAGGAAAAAAATGAAGTTACTAACTAGGCCCAAGGGCCTGCCGCTGCCGTTGATACTCGCAGCAGCCGTGCTTATTTCTACCTCGCCGACGTTCACCGGTTGCTCCCGTGGCGAAGACCAACCGGCAACCGCACCGTCGGCACAACCAAGCGTCGCGGCAACTGCGGCAGCCGCGGCGCCTGCTCCGGCGGCGGCAGCAGTACCCGGTCCGCCGCCAGGAGCGGCGACCGCGCAAGAGCTGCAGGAACTGGTCTCGCCAATCGCGCTTTATCCTGACGTGCTGGTGGCGCAAATCCTCGCTGCGTCTACCTATCCAGATCAGATCGTGGAAGCGGATCGATGGCTCAAGCAGAACCCAAGCCTCACAGGCGATCAGCTAGCCGCACAGGTGAATCCGCAACCATGGGATCCAAGTGTCAAGTCGCTCATTCAGTTCCCTGCCGTGCTTCAAACGATGAACGACAGCCTCGCGTGGACTTCGGCGTTGGGCGAGGCGTACTACAACCAGCCCGCCGACGTAATGAATGCGATCCAGGTAATGCGCAATAGAGCGATCGCCGCGGGAACGCTCAAATCTACAGAGCAGCAGAAAGTCGAAGTCCAGCCAGCGCCTCCTGCAGCCGAAGGTGGCGCCCAGCCTTCGGTACAGCAGACGGTAATCGTTCAGCCCGCTCAGCCGAATACCGTTTATGTCCCACAATACAATCCCACCACTGCGTATGGAGCGCCTGTTGCGGCGCCCTCGGGATACACCGGAAGTGATTTGCTCCTGACCGGCGTGTTGTCGTTCGGAGCCGGGATGCTGCTTGGGTCGCTGATCAACGATGGTCATAACGACTGGGGCTGCAATTGGTACGGAGGCGGGGGTAGCTCGGTCAAGTACAACAATAACGTTTACGTCACTAACAACAACGTATTCCCAGGACGAACCGGCGGAGGTGGTTACGCGCGGCCTGGATACCGTCCACCGAACGCGGGATACCCAGGTCGCGGGTACCCTGCCCGTCCGGTCCCTTATGCCGGCGCACGGCCACCAGCAAATGGCAGGGGCGCGTACAATCGTCCGAACAACGGTGCAATTCCTTCAACCCGGCCGTACAACCCGAAAACCGCAAGACCATATGCGGGCAACAATCCAAATATCGCCAAACCAAATTTTCCCAAGGCGAGCACACTTCCCAACAACCCGGGCGGGTTCAATCCGAACAGAAACAAGGTAGCGAAGAATCGACCCAACCAGCCCTCAAATCCTGTCGCAGCAAATCGACCAGCTGCGGCCAAGCCTGCCAATCGTGCTGCTGACCCTGCGCGAGGTTTCGCGAAAGATCGCAGCTCTACCGGCGGCCGCAACGGCGCCTTCGGCGGATATGAACCTGGCGGCGCTGCGCAAAGAGCCAGCGGTCGCGGACAAGCCAGCCTGAAAGGAAACCAAGGTGGGTTTGGCAGCCGTGGCAACGGCGGTGGCGGTGGCAAGTCCAAACGCGGCGGGGGTGGCGGAAACCGTGGAGGCGGCGGGAATCGCGGCGGTGGGAAACGAGGAAGATGAGGAATTCCATGAAACCGAAAAAAACGGCTAAGGAACGTCTCGACCTCAAGTCGCGTCAAGCGTTGAACGCAACAGGGAACGGATCCGTGTCTGATTTTCTCAACTATTCCCGAGCAAGGGTCTCGCTTGCTCGTTTAGCGATCGCTCTTTCAGCACTTTTGTTGGCATGCCTGTTCGTAACTCGCTTCGCGGCGGCTCAAGAACCCCCAGCGCAGCAAGTGTTCCCATCGCCGGACGCCGCCGTCCGCGCGCTGGTCGCCGCTAGCAAGACGGACGACATCAAGGCGCTGAACTCAATACTGGGCCCAGAGGGCAATCAGGTCGTTTCGTCAGGAGATCCGGTCGCCGACAACAACGCCCGCGACAATTTCGTGCGGCGCTCTCAGGAGATGTATCGACTCGCCTATGACGATCAAGGTCGCGTCATTGCATATGTTGGCGCCGATAACTGGCCGCTCCCAATTCCGCTCGTAAAGAAAGACGGTGGTTGGGTTTTTGATACGGCCGCCGGCAAAGAAGAGCTGCTGTACAGACGAATAGGTCGAAACGAGCTCTTCACTATAGACGTTCTCGAAGATCTCGCTGACGCGCAGACGGAATACGCAAGCGAAGCGCGCGATGGTGAGAGCACAGGTCAATTCGCTCAGAAGATCATGAGCGATACCGGCAAGCGCAACGGCTTGTATTGGGAAACCGGCGAAGGACAACCCGAGAGTCCTATCGGACCACTCGTCGCGAGTGCCACCACCGAGGGGTATCAGAAGAATAGCAGTGGAGAGCCAATCCCGTTTCATGGGTACTACTACAAAGTAATCACAAGGCAAGGCAGGAACGCTCCGGGCGGCGCAAAGAACTATCTTGTCAACGGCAAAATGACCAAGGGATTCGCATTCCTGGCATTTCCTGCCGAGTATCGCGCTTCGGGAGTGATGACATTCATGATCAATCAAAATGGCGTCATCGTTCAAAAGGATCTTGGGCCTGATACTGCGAAGTTGGCCACCGCAATAACCGAATACAGTCCCGACAATACCTGGGAAGAAGTGGACGAGTAGTTCGCTCGAGACGTCGAATCGGGGACACGCTGCTTGAACGGAAGAAAATGAACCAGGTCAATTCTAACACTGAGCAAGGGACGGTCACTCTGTCTCGCTCAAACGATTCGACGCTGATGATCAAGTTGTCCGGCGCTTGGCATCTGACACGAGACGTTCCATCGGCCGCGATTGTTCGGCAAGAGCTAGAGAAGGGCGGGAAGCTCGACAAGGTATCGTTCGATACCTCCGGGCTAACCCGCTGGGACAGCGGCCTGATCGCGTTCCTGGTTCAGAGCAGCGGGGTTTGCCGGGACCGCAGCATCAATCAGGACCGCAAGGGACTGCCTGACGGATTGCGCCGTTTACTCGAATTGGCAGAAGCGGTGCCCGAGAAGAAAGGTACCCGGACCCCTGCCGCCAAGGTTCCATTCTTCCATCGAATCGGCGACGCGACCCTGGCATCTGGGCTTTCGGTAAGGGACGTCATGTCGTTTCTGGGCGAGCTCGCGGTTACCTTCGGAAAGTTTATCCGCGGCCAAGCCCGCTACAGAAAAGTCGATTTCATCGAAGTCATCCAGGATTGTGGTTCCAGCGCCGTCGGCATCGTTACGCTTATAGCGTTTTTGGTTGGAGTGATCCTGGCCTTCATGGGCGCGGTGCAACTTTCGCAGTTTGGCGCGCAGATCTATGTAGCCGACCTGGTCGGGATCGGAATGGTCCGTGACATGGGCGCGATTATGACTGCGATAATCATGTCTGGCCGCACCGGGGCATCCTTTGCCGCAAAGCTGGGCACTATGAAGGTGACTCAGGAAGTCGACGCGCTGACCACGATGGGTATCGCACCGATGGAATTCCTGGTCCTGCCCCGCGTGCTCGCACTTGTCCTGATGATGCCATTGCTGTGTCTCTATGCGGACTTCCTCGGGATCTTAGGGGGGTTGTTCGTAGGTGTGGGGATGCTGGGCCTCTCGGCGCGCAGCTACATGCAGGAGACGATTTCGACGCTCACCCTGGTGAATCTCTTCGGAGGTCTTTTCAAGGCGACATTCTATGGGCTGTTGATCGCGATTGCTGGATGTCTGCGGGGATTCCAATGCGGGAACAGCTCTTCGGCAGTCGGCGACGCAGCGACGCAGGCAGTCGTGATGTCGATCGTGATGACTGTGGTTGCCTGTGGCCTCTTCGCCGTCGTTTTCAACGTCATCGGAATATAGCCGTGGAAACTCGAACCGACAGCGCGACAGGCATCGATAATAAGACTGCGATCGGAAGGCCGCACATCGTCGTGAAGAATCTCAGGATGGCTTATGGCAGCTTCGTCCTTATGCGCGATATTAGTTTCACTGTTCGTCATGGCGACATTTTTATCATCATGGGCGGCAGCGGATGCGCCAAAAGTACCTTGCTGCGTCATCTCATAGGGCTGAAGGAGCCAGCCACCGGTGAGATCATCTACGGCGACGTCAACTTCACCCGGGCCGACCCGGAAACGCGCGAACTGATGCTACGCCGATTCGGAATTCTCTATCAAAGCGGAGCTTTATGGAGCTCCGTGACGCTCGCTCAGAATATCGGCCTGCCGCTCGGCGAATTTACCGATTTGACGCCGTCGCAAATCCGCGAGATCGCTGCGCTCAAATTGGCCTTGGTAGGACTCAACGGATTCGAGGATTTCTACCCCAACGAGATCAGCGGCGGAATGCAGAAACGGGCCGGTCTCGCACGCGCAATGGCCCTCGATCCTGAAATCCTTTTCTTCGACGAACCATCTGCCGGCCTAAATCCAATAAGCTCCAGTCTGCTCGACGAGCTGATAATCGAGCTACGCGACAGCCTTGGCGCGACCATTGTGATCGTCACGCATGAGCTCGCCAGTATCTTCGCAATCGGCAACAACTCCGTCTTCCTCGACGCGGAGTCGCGGGTGCAAATCGCAAGCGGCGATCCCAAGAAGCTGCTGGCGAATTCTGACGATCCGCGAGTGCGCAAGTTTCTTACTCGCGGAAAAGAGGGAGGCGAATTAACGAGTCATCATGGCTAAAAGAATAAGTCCAACCGCTATCGGTATATTCGTTGTCGGTAGCTTCGCCCTGGTGATCGCCGCGATTGTCGTGGTCGGTTCAGGAAGCCTGTTCAAGAAACCGATTCGCTTTGTGTGCATGTTCCAGGGATCCGTCAACGGCCTGAAGATAGGAGCGCCGGTCAAGTTCAAAGGCGTTCAGATAGGCACCGTCGAGGAAATCAAGCTGGCACTTAGCCCATCGGAGGGTGTTGAACGGGCGGGCATCACAGACTTGCGCTTGCCGGTGATCATCGGCATCGAGCGCTCGATAATTACACAGCGCGGCGGCACTGGAGAGGCGCTTTCGCAGCCGGGCTTCGAAGACATGATGGCCCGCGGCATGCGAGCTCAGCTCGACACCGAAAGTCTCCTGACTGGCTTGCTGTTTGTCGATTTGGATCTTCATCCGAATGCGCCATTGAACCTCGCGATCGTTCCCGGCAGCGGCAATCTGCGCGAAATTCCGACGGTCCCGACCGACCTTGAGGCAATTCAGAAGCAGGCAACCGATGCCTTAGCAAAGCTGGACCACATCGACTTCAATGGTCTGGTCACGTCGATCACCAACGCTGCCAATTCGATCAATCAGCTCACCAGTTCGCCGGACCTGAAGGCGACGCTCGCTTCGCTTAAGGAAACCGTACCCAACCTCGACCGAACTATCACCTCCCTACGAGGTGCTCTGGATAATGCAAATCAGCGAATCACACCTCTGGTCGCAAGTCTTCAAAAGAGTTCAGACGAAGCGAACGCCACGATGAAAGATACGCGCGAGGCATTGCTGGAAGTCAGATCGACTCTCGAGCCTGATTCGCCGTTGTCGGTGAACTTGAACACAGCGCTCGATCAGTTAGCCGACACCACCAGATCGATCGGAGAGCTGACGGACTACTTGCAAAGAAATCCTGGTGCGCTCGTGCGCGGAAAGTATGTGCCTGAAAAGGATCGAAGAGAATAATGAATGCCAGAACCAAGTTGATCGCGTTCGGCTTCTCTGTGTTAGCGGCGGGATGCTCGCCGTTGGCACCTCAGCCTGATCATTCCAAGTTCTTCATACTGACGCCGCTCACCGACGGTTCGGGAGCCGCACTAGCCCGAGCTTCAGTTAAAGCCGACGATTCCCTGACGATCGGCGTCGGGCCTATCGATTTTCCGGACTACCTCCGGCGCCTCGAGGTAGTGACCCGTACCTCACCCAATCAGCTAGACCTCTCAGCAGAAAAGAGATGGGGTGAGCCGCTCGACAAAAACTTTGCGCGGGTACTCTCCGAAAATCTGTCCCAGCTACTGAGCACTCAGCAAATCGAAAAATATCCGTGGTCGCACAAGACTCAGGTGGACTACCAAATCGCGATCGACGTTCAGCGTTTCGAAACCACTTCCGACGGCCAATCGCAACTGGTCGCGCGATGGATCATTAAGGACGGAGCTACCGGAAAGGACTTGTATGCTTCCGAGACCACGGCGAGCGCGCCAGTAACCGCTGGAGAAACAGGCGCATCGGCCGCTCTGAGCAGCGACCTCGCTACGTTAAGCCGCGAAGTTGCCGCGCGAGTCACCGAACTTCGACAGCACAAGGCCCCCTTGGTTACATCGGAGAACCTGGGTGCGGGTCGCGATTCTCTCGCAAACGCTGGTGCCTCGATGCGAACTCTGCAAAATCCGGTCTACTAGTCTGGGAAGTATCGGTTGAAACACAAAAGAAGCCTCGAATTGTTGTTCGTCGACTCATCTTGTCACATTTTGCATTTGAAGAATGATGGCCCGACGCATAAGGCGCCGGCTATCGCATGTCCGGTCTTAGGGATTGTAGGAGTTACAACAGTCACCACCTGAGAAACGCAATTCCGCTTTCATAGGTAACCGATTGATAAGAGGAGAATTAATGCTCGCTAAATCGATCTACGATCTATTTCAATACTTGAAGAGCCGCGGCTTGGGAGCCAGCGTCCTTCGCTGTCTCTCTATCCTGTTACTAATTTCAGGCACGGCGAACGCACATACTGCAAGCGGGTTCGAAAAGCCCCCGATCCTGCGGGCATCTGATCTGGCGCCGGCCACGTTGCTCAACGGCAACGGCTTCCACGTCGACGATCAGGTTCCTACCGATGGGCTCACTGCTAATTTCACCATCCGCAGCGACGTCGGAACCTTTCAGGCGCACGGCCTCGAAATGCTCCGCATTCGTATCGCGGAGATCCCGGCGATCGTGGAGTTGGAGAATACCAGCAAGACGAAGGTGTTTGCTCAGTCGGTCGCCACGAATGCGGCGCGACCGGTTATGGCGGCCGGGCAAATGGTGATGCATCCCGTTGACACGGTAAAAGGGCTGCCCGGCGGAGTCGGGCGCTTCTTCGGCCGCGTTGGTCTGGGTGCCCAGCGGCTAAAGGAGACTGTGACCGAATCGGAAGGGGGTTCCGAAGTTGCCGAGCGTTCTCTGCAGACTACCAGGGACATTTTCGGTTACGAGCAAGAGCGGCGCGAGTTGGCGAAGAAACTCCACGTCGACCCGTATACCACCAACCCCGTTCTGTCCAAGCAGTTGGACGATATCGCGCTGACGGCATTCCGGGCGCACGTCGGCGTGACAACCACGATGTCGGTGTTCATTCCAGGCTCAATGGCCATCACCGCTACGAGGGTGGTCTCGACCTGGGTGTGGGACACGCCGAAGGCCGATCTCATCGTGATGGACCAGAAAAAACTGGAAGAACTTAAAGTGCCGGAAGAGAGCATCAAGGCTTTCATGCACAATCAAGCTTTCCCACTAAGTGTGCAGGTCGCTTTCGTCGAAGATTTTAGTCGTGTATCGGGAGTCCCCGGTTCGGCAGGAATCGTAGCGCTAGCCGCGACAGCAGAGTCGGAGGACCAGGCGCGCTTTCTCGCCGATTGCCTCGACATGCTGGCCAACTATCACCAGACTCAAACGCCTCTTAAGCAAATCATCGCTCGCGGCACGATAATCGGCCGCGATCGCGCCGGCGTAATCGTGGTGCCTGCGGAGGTTGACTACGTTTCCTGGACCAAGCGCACCTCTTATTTCGCCAACCGCCCAGATCTTGCGTCGCCAAAACGAAGTATATGGCTAACCGGGCAAATGTCGCCGCTCGCGAAGAAGAATTTCGAAGCAGTGGGATGGGTCGTCAACGAGAAGGCTACAGGCCTCACGGGAGCAAAGGACACCCAGTGAGTTCCAAGGGGCCCGCTGCTCTAGGAATACAAGCTTCCAGTTATCATAGCGCAGGCCGGTCAATTGCTGGTCTTCTTCGCTTGTTCGTAAGGCGCCGGCGTGAAGGCACCCAGGTTGAGTCTGGCAATCGTGTTTTTGGAAAAATCCCAGATAAATCCGCTCATTCCTGTTAGTGCAAAAGAGCCCATCAGACTGGAAACCGAGGAGACAAGATTCGTGAAACGCAACCTTATCACCACCCTCCTGTCCCTGTTTGCGGCTGCGCTCTTTGGCGCAGTCGCTCCGGCGCACGCTGCGGATAAAAAGCCCAACATTGTCTTCATCCTCACCGACAATCTCGGCTACGGCGACATTGGCGCGTTTGGTGGCGGGCAGCTTCGCGGTGCGCCCACCCCGCGAATTGACGGTCTGGCTCGCGAGGGGCTGCGCCTGACAAATTTCAACGTCGAGCCCGAGTGTACACCTACTCGTTCCGCACTTATGACCGGACGCATGCCGATTCGAAGCGGCACATCGAAGGTGGCGATCGGCGGACTTCCTGAAGGCATCTCGCCGTGGGAGTATACGTTGGCACAACTCCTTGAAGATGCCGGTTATCAGACTGCCATGTACGGTAAGTGGCACCTGGGGGACGTTCAGGGCAGATTCCCGACCGATCGCGGTTTCGATGAATGGTGGGGCTTTCCACATAGCAGCGATGAGTCCCTTCGCAATGTTCAACCTGGCTACTCGCCGGACGTGGCGCCGCTACAGCCGATCTACGAGGGGAAAAAGGGGAAGCCCTCAAAAAAGGTGGCGGAATACACCTATCAGATTCGACCATTGATCGATGAAATAATCACACGAAAATCGGTTGCCTACATCAAGGCACACGCCAAGGATGCTAAACCGTTCTTCCTCTATGTGCCTTTCTCCGAACCTCACTCGCCGCCGATGCCGAATCCGAAGTTCCGCGACAAAGGACGTACCGACTATCAGAACGTGCTGACCGAGATCGACTACAACAGCGGTCAAATATTCGACGCGCTCAAAGCTGCTGGGATTGAGGACGACACGATCGTCGTCTGGACCAGCGACAATGGTCCGGAGACGTTGCAAGGACCGGGCATCACGTATGGCGCGCAGGGCGATTCTGGACCATTCCGCTCAGAGTTTCCCAGCGCGTGGGAGGGGGCAATTCGAACGCCCTGCGTTATCCGTTGGCCGGGGCACGTTCGGGCGGGACGCTCGAGCAACCAGATCGTAAGCATCCTTGATTTCTACCGAACCTTCGCTCATATCGCCGGCGCGAGCGAAAAGGTTCCGACCGATCGCCCGATCGACAGCATCGACCAAACCGACTTCCTTTTGGGTAAGCAGGAAAAGTCCAACCGGGACTTTGTCATGTTCTTCCACGGAGGCGACCTGTTGGCGATCAAGTGGCGCAATTTCAAGGGCCATTTGACGGTTCGAGTACCTTCGGATGGGGCAGTGCGGCAGGCGGGTCAGGGAGTAACCACCGGTTACAGGATGCAGCTTAACTATCCTTGGATATTCAACGTCGAGGATGACCCGAAGGAACTGTGGAACATCAATACCACCAGCAGTTGGGTCACGATCCCAATGGGTAAGATTTTGCTCGACTACAAGAGCAGCATTCAGAAGTTTCCTAACTTGATGCCTGGCGCAGAGGGCAGCCAGCAGCATGACCCGGAGCCCGATGCCCTTCCGCGCACAATTGATTCTCCCTAGCAGGGTGTTGAGAAACGCCTCTTCGATGGGATCGACGGAATGTTTGCATCGGTATAGTGGAACGAGGCCAGTTGGGTTGAGGAGGAAGCGGAAGATGCGAGGATACGATCGGGCACAGAGCACGATGCTGACGCTGGTTAACCCTGAGAAGCGAGTGCCGGCCAA
>Ga0074046_10003115_pt1 | contig 14008 bp, 9 predicted proteins | sample BogForMeECP23OM3_FD_94441 | JGI IMG/M metagenome (GOLD analysis project Ga0074046, IMG submission 94441) | Bog forest soil microbial communities from Calvert Island, British Columbia, Canada - Bog Forest MetaG ECP23OM3 | ecosystem: Environmental > Terrestrial > Soil > Wetlands ...
GCGCGCCGCTTCGCGCGCTGCCGCCGCCTCGGCCACTTTCAGGATAATAAGCTTGCATTCGACGGGGTGCTCTTCGAACCACGCTCCAAGCGCCTCTGTCATGATGCCTTCGACCGCAGGCCGCACTTCCGACGACACCAGCTTGTCCTTGGTCTGGCTTGAAAATTTCGGGTCGGCGACCTTTACCGACAGCACGCAGGTCAAGCCCTCGCGCGCGTCATCGCCGGTCAGCTGAACCTTCTCCTTCTTCGCGATGCCGGAGGACGTGGCATAGGTGTTTATCGTGCGCGTCAGCGCTGCCCTGAAACCGGCAAGATGGGTTCCGCCATCCCGCTGCGGAATATTGTTCGTGAAGCAAAAGACGCCTTCGTGGTAGCCGTCGTTCCACCACAACGCCGACTCCACGGTCACGCCTTCGCGTTCCGTCTTGATGAAAATCGGCTCGGCTAAAAGCGGCGTGCGTGCGCGGTCGAGGTATTGCACGAAGGCCTTCAGCCCGCCTTCATATTTGAACTCGCTCTTGATCGGCTCGACGCCGCGCAGGTCTGAAAGGATGATGTTGACCCCGGAGTTCAGGAACGCCAACTCACGAATCCGATGCTCCAGCGTCGCGTAATCGAACTCCACCATGGTAAAGGTTGCGGGGCTCGGCGTGAAAGTGACGCGCGTGCCGGACTTGCCTGGCGTTTTGGCCACGATTTTCAGCGGTTCTTCGGGGACGCCGTCCGCAAACGCCATGAAATGCTCATGCCCGGCCCGCCAGACCGTCAGCTCAAGGCGCGTCGAAAGCGCATTCACAACCGAGACGCCGACGCCGTGCAGGCCGCCGGAAACCTTGTACGAATTCTGGTCGAACTTCCCGCCCGCATGGAGCTGGGTCATGATTACTTCCGCGGCGGAGACGCCTTCCTCCTGATGGATCTCCGTCGGAATGCCGCGCCCGTTATCTTCGACGGTCACGGAACCGTCCGCGTTCAACGCCACGGTTACAAGATCGGCGTAGCCTGCAAGCGCCTCGTCGATAGCGTTATCGACCACTTCATAGACCATGTGATGGAGGCCGGAACCGTCGTCCGTATCGCCGATATACATGCCGGGGCGCTTGCGCACTGCATCGAGGCCCTTCAGGACCTTGATACTGTCGGCGCCATAGGCTTCCGCCGCCATGTCCATGCGTGTCGCTGCTTCCATAAAATACACCTGATCTGCCGCGGATGTCGCGGACTTGCTTTTCTATTATTTAGTGTTCCGAAGCGGATTTTGCATCGTTTGCGGGCACAATAGCTCCGCTTGAAACAAGAAAAAGCTGCGTTTCTGTGACATTCTGAAGGGGCGCAAATATGTCCGCATCGGTCCCCGTCATCCAGACTTGAGCGTTCAAGCTGGCGATGGACGAGAAGAGCGCGAGGCGGCGCCCAAGATCGAGATGCGCCGCGATTTCATCAAGTAATATCAGAGGGGAAACGCCGCCGCAGGTTTTCTTGATGAGGCGGGCGTGGGCCAGGACAAGGCCGATGAGGAGAGCCTTCTGCTCGCCCGTCGAGCACATTTTTGCCGGTGCGCCCTTGGGTCCATGAGCGACCTCGAGGTCGCTTCGGTGCGGACCGGTCAGAGTACGTCCAGCGGCGCGGTCGCGGTCGCGGGCGCTCGCCAGAAGCTGGCGATAAGCGTCGCTCATCTCGCATTCGTCCATCGCGTCCATCTGCCCTTCGAGATGGCCCTGCAGCACCATCTCCGCCCAAGGAAACACCGAGTCGGGATCCCGTTCGCGCTCCCCCAAGATTTCCGAGGCGAGGCTTTCGGTGGCGCGCCTGCGGGCTGCGGCTATGCTCACCGCCGCATCCGCCATTTGCGCTTCGATAGCGTTCAAGAGTTGCGGCGGGCTCAAGGTTTCCAGCGCCTTGTTTCGCTGGCGCATAGCGCGATCGAAGATGGCGGCGGCGCTGGCATAGGAGGGCTCGAGACTGAGGACAAGCCGGTCCAGGAACCGGCGGCGCTCGCTGGCTGGGCCGGTAAAAAGCCCATCCATAGCGGGCGTAAGCCATATAATGCGCACGGGGGCAAGCGCACCGGACCCCTTCGCGATAGCGTGATCGATTTTGACGATGCGCGCGGCGCGGGCGCTCACTATTCCATCCGCGGAAGGCTGAACGCCGGTACCAACCTCAAGGTCTTCGCCTGCGGTCGAAACGCGGGCGGCAATCGCCCAGCCACCCGAACCGCCGCTTCGAGCAAGTTCGGGGAAGGGCAAAGCTCGCAGTCCACGCCCGGCGGTCAAAAGCGAAACGGCCTCGAGGCAATTCGTTTTGCCCGCGCCATTGGGGCCGACGAGAACGACCGGGCCGGGTCGCGCCGTCATGGTTGCGGCGCGATAGTTCCTAAAATCGGTAAGCGTCAGCTTGCCGATCCAGATTCGGTGTGATGTCTCCAGGACCTGCGGCGCGGATTGCAATCTTCTTATCGAAGTGGAAGTCGGGACTAAACGCGCATCGGCATCAGCACATACAACGCGGACGGATCATTCTCGTCCGAGATCAAGGTCGGAGACGAACCATCGGCCAGCTTGAAAAGCGCCTGCGCGCCATCGATCTGCGCCGTGATGTCGAGCAGATAGCGCGCGTTGAAGCCGATTTCGAGAGGCTCGTTGCTATAGTCTGCAGAGATTTCCTCGGTGGCCGAACCCGATTCGGGGTTGTTGGCCGAAACGACAAGGCGTCCTTCGCTCACATTGAGTTTGACCGCACGCCCCTTCTCGGACGAGAGCGTCGAAACACGGTCGACAGCCTTTACAAGATCGGCGTTTTCCAGCAGCAGATTCTTTTTATTCGTGGTGGGGATGACCCTCGCGTAATCGGGAAATGAGCCATCCACCAGCTTGGAGGTGAGCACCACCTCACCGACGGTGAACCTGATTTTCGCTTGAGAAAGCGAGACTTCCACCGGGGCCTGATCGCTTTCGAGAAGCTTGATAACCTCACCCACGGCCTTTCGCGGCACGATCACACCAGGCACGCCTTCCGCGCCAGCGGGACAATCGGTTTGCACTTGCGCGAGCCTGTGACCATCGGTCGCAACCGCGCGAAGCTTCATGCCCCCGTCGCTTTCCAGGGAATGCAGATAAATGCCGTTGAGGTAGTATCGCGTTTCCTCGGTCGAAATGGCAAAGCGCGCCTTTTCGAACAATCGCTTCAACTCGCCACTTTCCAAGGTGAACCGATGGGGCATCTCAGCTTGCCCCATGTCGGGGAAATCATCGGCGGGCAGAACCGACAATTCAAAACTTGCGCGTCCCGCGGCGACTTTCAACCGGCCTTCGCCGCCTTTGCGCTCGATCTTGATCTCCGCCCCTTCAGGGAGCTTTCGGACAATGTCATGGAGCGTATGGGCCGGAACCGTCACAGCGCCGGCGGTCTCCACCTTTGCTGGGACGCTTTCGATGGCCTCCATATCGAGGTCCGTCGCTTTCAGCGTCAGGCTGCCGCTGCCGTCCGCACCGATCAGGATATTCGAAAGAATGGGGATGGTGTTACGGCGTTCGACAATCCCCGTTATATGTCCGAGAGCACGGAGAAACGCATTCCGGTCGACTACAAAGCGCATATTGACAACTACCCCGCTTGGGCGGTGTTTTGATTTTGAAACGCCAGTTTCACGGCTGGAGGAAATCTGTCAAGTCCAGCCGGATTGAGAGAGCAAGTCCCGTCAGATCGTGCCGTCTTTCAACATACGCGAGAGCGAGTCGAGTTCGTCTTTCAGCACGCCGTCGTTCTGTTTCAGCGCCTCGATTTTGCGGATGGCGTGGAGCACCGTGGTATGGTCTCGCCCGCCAAAGCGCCTCCCGATTTCCGGCAAAGAACGAGCGGTCAGGGTCTTCGCAAGATACATTCCGATCTGTCGGGGCCGAACAATCGATTGATTGCGGCGGCTCGACAGAAGATCGCCGCGCTGTACGCCATAATGCTTGGCGATAATGCGAAGGATGTCGTCGATCTTGACGCGTTTGGGCTCCTTCGACCGGATAAGATCGCCAATCGTGCCTTCCGCGGCGTCGATGGATATACGCTCGCCGGTCAACTGATAGGTCGCGTGTAATCTTGTAATCGCGCCTTCCAGCTCACGGCCGTTCTCAGTTAACTGAGTCGCGAGATATCCGAGGACATCGGCTGGAACGTCGAAGCTGGGCGAGGCCGCGGCTTTTTCGGCGGCTCGCCTCTGGAGGATCTTTAAGCGTAACTCGTAGTCGAGCGTCCCCAGTTCGGCGACCAGACCGCCGGAAAGACGGGACCGCATTCTTGCGTCGAAGCTTTCAAGAAGGAGCGGGGCGCAATCCGCAGCCACAACGACCTGCTTGCCGCCGTCGATCAAAGAATTCAGGGTGTGGCAAAACTCCTGCTGGAAAGTCCTGCCCTGGAGGAACTCCATGTCGTCGATAAGGAGAAGATCGATGGTGCGAAGCTTCTCTTTGAAAGCCGGAGCATCGCGGGTTTGGAGCGCCTCGGCGAAGCTATACATGAACCGCTCGGCCGTGAGATACAGCACCTTGGCATTCGGATTGCGCTGCTTCATCTCCCACGCGATGGCATGCAACAGGTGCGTTTTGCCCATGCCGACGCGCGCATGAATGTAAAGCGGGTTATATTTGAGAGGCTGGTCGGGCGCATTCTCCGCGACCTGCAGCGAAGCTGCATGAGCCAGCCGGTTCGGCGCGCCGACAACAAAGGATTGGAACGTGTAGCGAGGGTCGAGGGGTGATCCTTCAAAGCCATCAAGACCGGTCCGGCCGTCGCGGGCGTACATGTTGCCGACACGAAGCGGGGTAACCGTCGCCGGCGCAGCTTGGGGCCGGGGCGCGGCCGTATCAGTCGTTGGCACAGCAGGCTTGAGCTTTTCGACCGGAGCAAGGTGCGGCTGGCGAACCCGAAATTCCAGGCGGTTCACGCCGCCCAGTTCAGTGCCACAGCAGGTAAGAAGCTTCTCGGAATAGTGGGATTGCAGCCAGTTGCGCAGAAACTTGGTCGGGACAGACACCTGCACCACTCGTCCGTCGTAGCCTTCCAGTTCAACTCGTCCAAACCAGCTAGTGAATACGTCGTCGCCAAGTTCCGCGCGGAGGCGGCTCTGAATACGCCGCCATTTATGCTCAATCGAGGAGGTGAGATCCAACGCTTCCATTTCAAAATTCCTTCGCCGCCCCATGGGCATCAGCGTTCATAGGAAAAGCTTTTTAATTCCGCGGAATAAATCCCGGGTTTACGCTGCCAGAGCGAGACCCGGCACCTGCTTCTCCGCCTTTTTGCGCGGAGCGTCACAGGCATCCGGCAAAACAGAAGCCAGAAGCGACCCAGCAGTAGGCTGATCAGCTGCTGCTCGCGCATTCAAGCTGGAAGGACGCTCAGTCTCTACGAAGGAGAGGCTTGTGGAGGAAGACGGCGAAAAAACGGCGTCCGCGAGGTCCGATGCTAAATTCTTAAATTCTCTTAATGCAAGATATGCCTTCCATGGAATGGAAGAGTGCTCCCCTCCAGGGGATTCGCGCCGCAGCCTCACTCCGGCCCGAGAGTTTATATTATGGGATTGATCAACAAGAACCGGGGGCCTTTGAAGCGCTGCCGGTAACTTCCATGTGTAGTAACATACGGACTGCGGCAAGGCCGCTATGCAATTACTTCGCATTCATTTCCTCCTGCCCAATGCCTTGCGGACAGAGAGGTGAGCCGAAAATAGAACCTCGGCGCGCACCATCCATCCATCGCTAATCATGGACAACACATACTCGCGCGCAGGGGCCACCCCGCTCAACGAGTTCTGGTACGCATTACAAGGTTACAATCTCAGGAGGAAAAACATCCCCCGTTCGGAAGCCTCAACATACAAAGGGCACCGAACGGGCGCAAGAGCAGACAAATGTCGCCAAAATTGGCCGACTTAAGCGGTTAATCGGGCGCCCCGGCTTTTACGCGACCCAGTTGTTGAGCCTAAGGCGTTGGAGGAATTAACGTTTTATTAATTAATTCCACGCCATTCCACCAGAGCTTGCTGACCGCAGCATATGCGCGACATAATTGCATAGCTGGAGTTAAATGACGCAGTACCTTTTAGACAGCCCAAAAGGCCCAGAGATTTGTCTTCCCTAGGACCTTGATTTACCGTGCTTTTTTAGTTCTCAGTCCGGCGTGCTTCAGAAGGCGAAAACGCCGTGATGCAAATTCGCATCAGTGTCTATGAATCTACGCAGCCGCGCCGAGAGCCTTGATGCGCGCGGACAGCCGGGAGATTTTTCGCGACGCGGTATTCTTATGGAGGATGCCTTTGGAGGCCGAACGCATGATCTCGGGTTGCGCTTCCCGCAGAGCGACGGCTGCCGCCGCCTTGTCGCCGGAGGCGATCGCCTCCTCGACCTTGCGGACATACGTCCTCATACGGCTGCGGCGATTCTTATTGACGAGTGTCCGGCGTTCCGCCTGGCGGGCGGCCTTTTTCGCCGATTTCGTATTTGCCATGTCACAAATTCCTTTCGCGGTGGGGCGACCCGCGATCCAAGCTTAATCTGGGATGGAAAGATGCCCTCATGCCCATAGGCAGCAATCTTCGATGCATATACCTGCGATGGGGGGGACCGTCAATGTCGACCAGCCAATGTTCACCTATTGGTGGTCATCCGAGAGTTGGAGAAGGTCCTCGCGGCTGAGGATAAATCCGCTTGCGATCCACTCTTCCTCGAGACGCCTCAACCGATCACCCAAGGCTGCGCCCGAGGTCCACCCCCTTGCGATCAAATCCGCGCCGCCGAGCGGGAATTTTGGAAGCGGCCATGAACGCATAAGATCAACAGCGGACGTCCAGGCGGCGTCGTTCGCCGATGCGCCTGCGGAAGCCCAGGCGAGCAAAACATGCCCAAGGTAGAGGCGCGGGCCGAGCCGGTACAATGCCGCTTTCAGTTCGCATGTACGGGTTCCGGTAACAGGAGACGCAGCGGCCGCCAAACTCAGAAGGTCGTTCGTCTCTTGCGAGGAGAGACGCAGCTTTGCCGAAAGACGCGCCGCGTCCTCTTGGATGAACACGCCGAGCGCCGCCAGCCGGAAGATCGGATCTGGCCATAGCCCAAGCGCCGCCTCGATCCGGCACAGCCGATTGAAGCGCTCCCGCCGTGCCACGCCGCCAATGATAAGAATGAGGAGACCGCTCTCGTCCATGACCTCTATGGCGTCCACCGCGCGCCGCGCGACGAGGATGTGAAGCAGCTCACACCGGATGCGCTCGCGCGAAAGGCGGTGCAAACCGAGCCGCTCGACAATCGCAGCGTCGACGCCCTCGCGGTCGAACGCGCCTTGGGCGTACTGAGCGCTGAAACGGAAAAAGCGCAGGATTCGCAAATAGTCTTCCTGGATCCTGGTGCGGGCATCGCCCACGAACCGAACACGCCGGGCTAAGAGATCGCCTGCTCCACCCAATGGATCGTAGACGTCGCCTTTGCTGCCGGCATAAAGCGCATTCATGGTGAAGTCGCGTCGGCGCGCGTCCTCGGCCCAATCTTCGCCAAAGGCCACCGTGGCGTGCCGCCCATGCGTTTCAACATCCTGTCGAAGCGTCGTGACCTCGAACGGAATGCCGTGCACGATCAGCGTCACGGTTCCGTGGCTGATCCCGGTGGGCGCGGTTTTGAAACCTGCCTGCGCCGCCAAACGAAGCGTATCTTCCGGCTGCGCCGTCGTCGCAAAATCGACTTCTCTCACAGGCTCATTGAGGAGGGTGTTGCGCACGGCGCCGCCGACAACGCGCGCCTCGAAGCCTTCGCGATTGAGGCACGCAAAGACGGCTTGCGTCTCGGGTTTCAGGAACCATTCGGCGTTCGCAACGCTCAAGCCGGTCATGGGGTGCATCCGGGATCAGTTCACTTCCGGCGCGTAAAGCCTCTCATGGAGATTGCGGAGCATGGCCGCCGTCGCGCCCCAGATGAAACGCTGCTCATACTCCATAGCGTAGAAGAGGATGCGCCTGTCGTTCCACTCGCGCAGATGCTGCATATGATTCTCTTCTTCCATGAGGAAGGACAGAGGCACCTCGAAAACATCGGCCACCTCGTTCGGGTCCGGCACCGGCGTGAAGGACGGATCGACGAGCGCGAGAACGGGAATAATGCGAAAGCCGGTTCCGGTGTTGTGCAGATCGAGAAGGCTCAACGGCGTCACCAGTTCCCGCGGCAATCCGATCTCTTCTTCTGCTTCCCTCAGCGCTGTCTCAATGGGCGTCGCATCGCCTTTCTCGATCTTGCCGCCTGGGAAAGCAATCTGGCCGCTATGGGCGGAGAGATGCGTGGTTCGGAGCGTCAGAAGCACCGTTGCCTCCGGTCGGTGCGCCACGATCGGCACCAGCACGGCCGCCATCTTCCACGCTTCCCGGGAAACCAGATCTTCAAGCCTTAAATTTTCGTTAGCATTTCCGTCCTCGTCGAGCCGGTGCCCGGCGTCGATTCCGTAGGAAATTGGCTGCGAGGCCATCCACCCGGCTTTTTCAAGCGGAAGGCCAGAGAGACGCGCGCGGGCGGCAAAACCCTCGGGAGAAAAAGGGTTTAGCGTCTCCTCCTCCGTCAGCTCAAGAGGTTCGTGCATGCGCATCTCTCCACACTGCTGACAAATAATGCAGCGGACGTCGCGGCGCTCTGCCGCCTAAGATAAACCAAATTAGACATAAACCTTGCCTGAGCGAAGTTGTATCACCGGAAAGCATCAGCATATACTCTGAACTGGAAATTGGCCCCGTCCTCAAAAGGTTGCCCAAAAAATGCGCCACACTGCCGAGCCGGACATTGTAAGTCGCGTCGATGACATCCGGACGAAAGTGGCCCGTGTCAAGGACTCGATTTCCAGAGTTATCTTCGGACAAGATAGCGTTATAGAACTTGTCCTTGTTAACATTCTTTCAGGTGGCCACGCGCTCCTGATCGGCGTGCCGGGCCTTGCCAAGACTTCCCTTGTCGAGGCGCTCGGCGCAGCCCTGGGGCTTAATGCAAAGCGTATCCAGTTTACGCCCGACCTTATGCCGTCCGATATTGTAGGCACCGAAGTGCTCGAAGAGAAGGCGGGATCGCGGTCCTTCCGCTTCATCGAAGGGCCGGTGTTCGCTCAGCTTCTGATGGCGGACGAGATCAACCGGGCCAGCCCCAAGACGCAGTCTGCGCTTTTGCAGGCGATGCAGGAGCATCAGGTCACTTTTGCCGGCCAAACCTACGCGCTGCCTTCGCCGTTTTTCGTTCTCGCGACCCAGAACCCGCTTGAGCAGGAAGGCACATACCCGTTGCCTGAAGCGCAACTCGACCGGTTCCTCCTACAGGTCGATGTGACCTACCCGGATGCGGCAGCCGAGCGGCGAATGCTTTATTCCACGACAGGCATCGAGGACAGGACCGTGCAGCCGGTTCTTACCGCAGGCGAAGTGATGGCCGCCCAGCGTCTCGTGCGGCAAATTCCGACGGGCGACAGCGTCGTCGATGCGATCTTAAAGCTTGTTCGCTCCGCACGTCCTCAAACGGCCGAAGCCGCTCCGCGCGTAAATGAGCTTGTCGCGTGGGGGCCGGGTCCGCGTGCAAGCCAGTCGCTGATGCTGACGGTACGCGCCCGGGCGCTGCTCGATGGCCGCTTTGCGCCTTCGGTCGACGACGTCATCGCCCTGGCGAAGCCGGTGCTCCGGCATCGCATGGCGCTGACATTCACAGCGCGCACCGAAAACATCACCGTCGATCAGGTGATCGACGGGCTTCTGGCTCGCTTGTGATAAGGCCTCAGCACGTTTGATGTCATCTGACCTTCTCTCCCGGCCGTCGGCTCTTGCCCTTGAAGGAGCTTCCCAGGACCTCGTGGGAAAGCTGCCCGCATTGCTTTTAGAAGCAAGGCGGGTTGCCGTGACCGTGGCCCAAGGAACGCACGGGAGACGGCGCGCGGGCCCCGGCGAAACATTTTGGCAGTATCGGAATTTCGAGGTCGGCGATTCATCCTCGCTTATCGATTGGCGGCGCTCGGCAGGATCGAGCCACCTGTTCGTGCGCGAACGCGAATGGGAGGCCGCCCACACGGTCTGGATTTGGATCGACTTGTCGCCGTCGATGCATTTCCGATCACGACTGTCGCAGACCTCGAAAGCGGAGCGCGCGGTCGTTTTGGCGCTCGCCCTGGCGATTCTCCTGTCAGATGCGGGGGAGCGCGTCGGAATCCCCACTCTCATGGAGCCGAAAGCAAGGCGCAATATTGCGACGATCATGATGGAGACCCTGGCGCGTTCCCTCTCCAGTTTCGAGGGTTTGCCGAATGCGAATAACCGGCTGAGCCGTCACTCCGAAATGGTTATTTTTAGCGATTTTCTTGAACCGGAAACAACTTTGGCAAAGGTCTTCAATAGGTTTGCCGTGCAAGGCGTTCGCGGCCATCTCATGCAAATTCTCGATCCGGCGGAGGAAAGCCTGCCCTATCAGGGGCGCGTCGAGTTCATCGACGCTGAGAACGGCGCCCGATATGTAGCCGAACGCGCTGAGACGCTGAGGGCGGAGTACCAGCAAAAGCTCGCCGCGCATAAGGCCGCCATCGCGCTGCACGCCGCCAACGTGGCGTGGACGCCTTTCCTCCATCACACCGACCACCCAGCCGTGGAGGCGCTCCTGCCTCTCCACATGCATCTCTCCGGGCTTGAAAAGGCCTATCGCGCCAAGGGCCTCATCAAGGGCCAAACCTCGGCAAGGAATGGCTCGTCATGATCCCGGGCCTTGTGAGTTCCATCACCTTCACCGCACCTTGGATGCTTGCGGGGCTGGCCGCGTTGCCGGTCATATGGTGGCTCCTGCGATTGACGCCGCCGCGGCCCGAATCCGTCTCCTTCCCTCCGACTTCACTCCTTCTAGGGCTCAAGGCGCGGGAAAAAACGCCGGTGAGAAGCCCTTGGTGGCTTACCGCCCTTCGAATTCTGGTCGCCGCCGGCGTGATTGGCGCATTGGCCGGCCCTGTGATCAAGCCTCCGGCAAAAGCTTCGACGACGGCGCTGGCGCAACCCCTTCTTGTCGTTGTCGATAATGGCTGGGCAGCTGGAAGCCGGTGGGCTGCCCGGCAGTCGTTCGCCGAAGAGCTTGCGGCCTTGGCTGACGATACCGGTCAAACGCTCATTCTCGCACCGACGGCCGGGCCGGCGGCTCCGCTTCAACCGCTAACGCCCGCAGAGTTCCGGCAGCATTTCGCGTCGCTGACGCCGCAGCCTTACCCAGGCGATCGCGCCGCGCTGGCGCAGCAAATCGAGAAGGAGCTTGGTTCGCGGCGGGGCGCTGTTCGCGTTGCGTGGCTTACCGACGGCGTGGAAGACCCCGGAGCCGCTGCGCTCGGGAAGGCTCTCAGCGGGCTTCAAGCGGATGGAACCATCGATGTTTACGGCGACGGGGCCGGGTCGGGACCGCTCGCCCTCACCCAGCCCGCGCCCAGCGCCGCTGGTTCGATCCACGCCCGCGTCATGAAAGCAGAGCCGGGGCCGCGAGCCGGGCTTGTCGCCGCCGTGACGGCGCGCGGTGATAGGCTGGCTGCCGTTCCCTTCGATATCGCAGGCGCGAGCACGTTTGCAGATGTGTCTCTCGATCTTCCTCTCGACCTTCGGAACCAGATTGCACGGCTTCAAATCATAGGCGAATCCTCGCCGGGCGGCGTCTACCTTCGCGACGGGCGGTCGCAGCGGCGGCGTGTTGGGCTGGTTGCCAGCGAGGGCACGAATGAAGCCCAGCCGCTTCTCTCTCCAACCTACTATCTGGAACGGGCGCTCGCGCCCTTCGCCGAGGTCACGAAAGCCCAGACCCCCAATCTCGATCAGGCCACAACAGACCTTACAAACGCCTCGCCTTCAGTCATGATCCTCAGCGACGTTGGGCGCATCTCCGGCAACGTGGCCGAACGGCTTCGCAGCTTCGTGGAAAAGGGAGGCATGTTGATACGCTTCGCGGGGCCAAGACTGGAACAGGGTGGCGATGCGTCACTGCCCGCGCCTTTGCGCGAAGGCGGCCGCACGCTCGGCGGAGCGATGACCTGGACGTCACCTCAAACACCGGCTGCCTTCGAGCAGGGCTCCCCATTCGAAGGGCTTGCCATCCCGAAGGACGTCACTATCTCGCGGCAGGTGTTGGCGGACCCGGCCGCCATCCCGAGAGAGGCTCAGGTCTGGGCGCGGCTTGCCGACGGCACGCCTCTCGTTACAGCAGCGAAGCGCGGAGCGGGAACGCTTGTATTTTTCCATATTACCGCCAACCCGGATTGGTCTAACCTTCCTATATCGGGCCTGTTCGTGGAGATGATGCGGAAAATTTTGGAGATGGCGCCGTTGCAGGTCTCGCAAGACGGAAATGCCTCGGCCGTTTCCGGAGAGGCCTCGCCCGTAAATGCCAGCCAGGATGCGTCGTTGAAGCCTTGGCGGGTTCTTGATGGTTTTGGAAAGCTTTCGGAGCCGGGCGAGCGGACGCAGGCAGTCCCCGCAGCGAAGATTGATAAGGCGCGGGCGAGCGCGGCCAATCCGGCGGGACTTTACGGTCCTCAAAATGCGTTGAGGGCGATCAACGCTGTTTCCGAAGGCGACACGCTCACCGCGCTCAAGACGCCGGGCAATGCGCATGTCATGGTGTTTTCGGACGCCAGGACGGTCGCGCTCGCCCCGTGGCTTTTCCTCGTAGCGCTGGGCCTTTTCCTGGTCGATGGAGTGGCTTGCGCACTTCTACTCGGGCCGGGCTCGACGCAGTGGCGGCAGAAAGCGGCTGCAATCGTGGCGTTCGGGCTGTTCCTCGGCCCGGTTTATGGAGCGCGCGCCGAGACGAAGCCCGCGAACGATGCCGCCGCTTTCGCGCTGCAAGCCTCTCTCGAGACACATCTCGCCTATGTGGTGACAGGAAACGCCGAGGCTGACCGGGTGAGCCAAGCGGGTCTTTCGGGGTTGTCGAAGATGTTAACGGCCCGGACCGCCGTCGAGCCGGGCGATCCGATGGCCATCGATCCCGCTCGCGACGAACTGGTGTTTTTCCCGCTCATTTATTGGCCGGTGTTGCCAAACGCCGAGCCTTTGCCGGATGCCGTTCTCGCCAAGATTGATGCCTATATGAAGCAGGGTGGCCTCATCATCTTCGATACCAAGAACGACGACGCCAATCCGGGCAGTCTTCTGTCCCCGGGCCTGTCCACGCCGCTATCGCAGCTTCTGGGCAAACTCGATCTGCCGCCGCTACAGCGTGTTCCGGACGACCATGTGCTGACAAAATCCTTCTACCTGCTTCAGTCATTCCCTGGCCGCTGGGACAACGGAGATCCTTGGGTGGAAGCGCGGTCCGATGCGGGAGACGCAACCAAACGGGCTGTCAAGTCGGACGGCGTCAGCTCCATCATGGTCACCTCGAACGATCTGGCCGCCGCCTGGGCGGTCGACGACAATGACCGGCCGATGTTCGCCGTCGTGCCCGGCGGCGAAGACCAAAGGGAAATGTCCTATCGCGTCGGCATTAACATCGTTATGTATGCGCTGACCGGCAACTACAAGTCAGATCAAGTACATGTGCCCGCGATCCTCGAACGTCTCGGGCATTAGAGCAGCTCGTATCCATTTGGACGCGGATAAGCTGCTCTAGCACTTTTGGAATCGATCAACTTATCCGCCTTTAATCGATCCCGATTAAAGGCGGTTAATCTAGCCGCAGTCACAAAGCAGTACACGCCTTATGAACTGGTCTGTTGAGTTCTTCCCGTTCTTTTCGCCGGGGCTGCTTGCGGCCTGCGCCGTTCTGTGCGTGGCGGCGATCGCGCTCTCGGCTTGGCGAAACCGCAGGGGCGTCGTCTTGCGGGCTTTGAGCCTCGGTTGCCTGCTTCTGGCGCTAGCCAATCCGAATCTGAAGAACGAAGATCGGAAATCGCTTTCCAATATCGCCGTCGTTGTCGCCGATGCAAGCTCGAGCATGCAGCTTGCCGGGCGCAACGAACACGCGCGCCAGATCGAAGCCGAGCTGAAGGAC
>Ga0074046_10003117_pt1 | contig 14006 bp, 5 predicted proteins | sample BogForMeECP23OM3_FD_94441 | JGI IMG/M metagenome (GOLD analysis project Ga0074046, IMG submission 94441) | Bog forest soil microbial communities from Calvert Island, British Columbia, Canada - Bog Forest MetaG ECP23OM3 | ecosystem: Environmental > Terrestrial > Soil > Wetlands ...
CGTGATGGCGCTGGTGGTTTCGGGCATGAACGACGTGTTGAACTCGCAGGGATACACCCAGGCGGCATGGTGGAACCGCATCCCAATTGCGGCCTGGGGTTTGCTGTTAGTGACCGCCATCTGCTGCAACTTCCTGGTCGGCTATGGCGCGCGTGGCGCCGGCGTAAGCGCGGGGCTGCTTTATGTTCTGCCGGTGGTTGTTTCCATCTCGTTCCTTCTGATCGCCGACATTGACAGCCCGCGTGGCGGCCTCATCCACGTAGCTCCGCAGAATCTCGTAAGCTTGTACGAGTCATTGCACAAATAACTGTTGTCACGGAATTTTAATCAGACTCCGTTGGTCAATGCCTGCGTGATTGGGTAACATAGTTCAGTTCTTCACAATCCTCCTATGCTTTGGCTCAGACTCGCTATCGGTTTGTTTTGCGCGGCTGCCACGCTAGTCGCCCAGGACATCCCTGCCGGGACTGCGCTTCCGGTGGCGCTGAACTCAACTCTTGACGCCAAGAAGGACAAGCCCGGCGAGAAGATCGAAGCCAGGCTCATGCAGGACGTTCCCCTGCCTTCCGGAGGGAAGATCAAGTCCGGATCGCATGTCATTGGGCATGTGGTTGAGGTGACCAAGCCTGGGAGCGGCGGCTCTCGCATCGTGGTGAAGTTCGATCAGCTCGAAGATGGAGGGAACACGATCCCGTTGACCGTCAGTGCGCGTGCCATAGCGGCGATGGAGAGCGTTTACCAGGCCGAATCTCCCATCGATGCTAACTCCAATAACGAGACGTCGAATCAATGGACAATGCAGCAGGTTGGCGGGGACATTGTGAACCGTGGCGTAGGGAAGGTGGGTTCGGGCGATACGATTGTTGGCAAGTGGAACAACGGCGGGGTTTGGGCCAAGCTGGCATATGTCTCCGGCTGCCCTCCAAGCAATGTCCCAAATAACGAACAGGCGATGTGGGTGTTTTCTGTGGGCGCCTGCGGTCTCTACGGATTTCGTGATGTCAAGTTAGTCAGCGCCGGAGACGGCGCTCCGATAGGCCAAATCGTGCTGGAATCGAAGCAGGATTTGCATGTCGGTGGTGGCAGCGGATGGTTCCTGATTGTGAGCGCGGCTCCTGCGGCGACGAAGTAGATCCAACCCTACTCCACCTCGTGCTTCGCCGTGTAACCGTCGCGGGCAATAATCTGGTACTTGATGTCTTTGTTCTTCTGGTCCTTGATCTCCAGGGGCTGGTCATTCGGTCCAACTAATTCCACCTTCAGCTTGCGATAGGTGCCATCCTGCTTGGTGTTGGTTGGCTTGTAGGTGATGGTGTACTGGTTGCGGATGGACCCTGCGATATCGCGAAAGATTTCCGGCAACTGGCCCTGCAGCATCGGCTTGTACCAATGCCCGCCCGTCATCTTGGCAAAGGTATTCATCTGGTTGTCGGCCTGAACGTAGTCCATCATTTGCATTGATATCTCAGGATTGGCTGCGCCAACTGACGACACCCAGTTCAGGAACGCTGCGCCAGTGCTGATGGTGTAGATGGTGACGTTGGGCGTGAGCTTGACCTTCTTGTAAATCTGGTCGAGCGTGAGCTTGCTGAAGGTGTCGCGTCCGCTGGCCACCACCACCAGCTCCTTGCGCCCGGGAAGGCGGTCCAGACGGTCCAGCGTGTCATACATCGCGTCGAAGATGTTGGTCTCGCGGAACCCGGGAATGCGCAGGTGGTTTAGCGCGCCGAAGATGGCCTGCTTGTCCTGGGTGAAGTCCACCAGGATGTGGTCCTTCATGTCGAACTCTACGACGGCCACCCAATCCTGCGGCTGAAGGTTCGAGGCGAACATGTACGACGCGTTCAACGCGTCATACATGAAGTTGTAGTTGGTGGACGCGAACTCCACCAGCAGCACCGCCGTGATCGGCGCCTTGCTCACCGTCACGCTCTGGATCTGCTGCGGGACACCGTCTTCCCAAATCTTAAAGTGCTCTTTGGCAACCTCCTCCGGTAGCGCTAGCGGGCGTCCGTCCTTCTGCACCACGCGGGCATCGACCGTCACCACGGGGACATCCACGTGCAACGAGAATTGCGGATTGTCGGCCGGCTTCGGCCTTGGCGGCGGGGGCGGCTCTTCGGTGTCTTTTTTCTTTGGGACAGCGATGGAACCGGATTCACCCGACGGTCCACCTGCCTCGACCGGCATCTGGCTTTGCTGGCCCTGGCTCGGCTGCGATTGCGACGCCGACTGGCTGCTGCTGGAGGACTGGGCGCGGCCCGGAACGACCCACAGAAAAACGCTTGCCACCAACGTGAGGACCACTGCGCTAATCGTGCCCAGAACGACAGGTGAAATACTGCGGTGCTTAAGGTGTTTCTCGGAATACATCGGGACGCCTCTTGGGCCAGTCTGTCTGATAGTATAAATGCAATTTCTGCCACTTTGATTCGCTGCGGCTGATGCAAAATTGCTCAACCAATGTTAGACGCTGGGGTGGCCGCAATTGTAATCCTGGGACCTCCGGTATCCGACGCGGCGTTCGTGTCGGCGCGGTAGTTGCGAGATTCCGGGCAAAGTCGTCTAGGCTTTAAAAGGGATGAGGAACATGATCCGCCGCGCTATTTCGTCTGTTCTACTCTGCCTCACTTCTCTGGCAGCCTTCGCTGCCGAAAAGCCAAAGGTCCAAATCATGCCGGAGGACCAGGTCAAAGCCGGCATGCACGGCGTGGCCTATACCGTCTTCGAAGGGACCAGGCCGGAGGCGATGGAGGTCGAGATTCTCGGCGTGCTGCACAACATGGCCGGGCCGAAGTCTGACGTCATCCTGGCGCGGCTGCATGGGAAGAAGGTCGAATATACCGGTGTGGCCGCCGGCATGAGCGGCAGTCCGGTTTACATTGACGGCAAACTCGTCGGCGCTATCGCTTACCGCATCGGCGAGTTCTCCAAGGAGCCCATCGCCGGAATTACTCCTGCCGCGACCATGCTCGAAATCGACGACATGGACAAGACGCCTGCGCCCGACATGGCACAGGGACTGGCAGCTAGTAAACCAGGAGCCAGCCGCACATCTGCGCCGGGCGATACTGCTCTGAATCAGCAGGCTTCCGGCTACGCGAACCTCCTGAAGCCAATCGAAACCCCGCTGGTCTTCACGGGATTCAGCGAAGATACGCTGCGGCTGTTCTCCAAGGACTTCGCTTCTGCGGGCGTCGTCCCAGTCATGGGCGCCGGTTCGGTCAGCAACGACAAGCAGCCCGAGCCACTTGAGCCCGGTTCCGCGGTCAGCGCGATTCTGGTCCGCGGCGACATGAACATCGCCGGAACCTGCACGGTCACGTACCTTGACGACTCTCGCCTGCTGGCCTGCGGACATCCCTTGCTACAGTCAGGCAACATTGACATGCCGATGACTAAGGCGACGGTCCTGGCCACGCTGCCTTCACCGGCGAACTCCTTTAAGATCATCAACACCACCGAAGCCGTCGGGGCGTTCGTCCAGGACCGCCGCGCCGGAATGATGGGACGCTTCGATCGTGAACCGCACATGATTCCGGTCACGCTGACCTTTCTCGGCGTTTCTCATCCCAAGCAGTTCCATTACGAAGTACTGAACAACGCCAAGATCACTCCCGCCGCGATGATGGCCACAGTTTTCAACGCGATCCAGGGAATGAATGAGTACGGCGAGGACACTACGTATCGTCTGCAGGGCGGAATCTCCGTGGGCGGCTATCCCAGGCTCAGCGTCAAGAACATGTACGCGCCCGCCGACGGCACGGCCCCGACGGCGTACGGAATCGCGCTCTCCATCGGCGAGCGTTTCACCCGCATCTTCGACAACCCGTACGAGCGGCCGAAGATCGAAGGCGTGGAATTGAATTTCGAGCTGGTGCCCGATCGCCGTTCGGCCCGCCTGGAAACCGCCCGCACCGACGTCACTGAAGCGCGTCCGGGCGATGAAATCACCATCGAAACCTTGCTGCGTCCCTATCGCGGCGAAAGTATCCTGCGGCAGATTCCGGTGAGGATTCCGACTTCAACGCCAAAGGGCACGCTACGCATCCTGGTCAGCGATGGCGACACGCTCGACAAGATGCGGCGCGCGCCGGCTAGCATGGGCCGCCGTCTCGACCTGGCCTCCACCATTGCCATGCTCAACAAGGAGCACGCCAACTCCCAGGTTTACGTCTCGCTGCTCGAGGCCAACCCACAAGCCATGGTTGACGACAAGGTAATTCCAACCTTGCCACTCTCCGTGATGAACGTAATGGACGGCTTGCGCGGCACCCAGGAAATGGTCGTAGTCGGCGAGTCGGCGGTCGACGAAGCCTCAGCCCCGGTGGACTACGTTGTGACCGGCTCGCAGATCATCACCCTGACGATAAAGTAGGGTTTAAGCAGTTAGCGCGCTTCCAGCGCCGGGCCCCGGTGAACCTTCCGAGCGGAGCCGGGTTCAGTCCGCCGATGATGTCTATCTTGTGGGTGGTTGTCGTCGTGACGACGTGCGCTAGCGCGCCATATTTGAAGGGAGCCAGGATGACGATCAGTGCGAAAGGCGCCGAGATCAGGACGAAGAGCCAGATAGAGGTCGTGGCGACCACGTGAATACCGGCGATATTCAGCCACCCGTGGAAGGCTCGTTGAGCGGTGACGTTGCTGGCGTTGACCAGGACACCACCTGGTACTGGCGGAGGCCCTGAATCATAACTTATGACGGTGTCCAGTTCTGGAGGCTTGCACTACAACAACTACAACATGGCGTTCCACGGCGACTACATGCCTGAGACGATCTTTCCGAATTGGTCATATTCCCAAGCTTCGGGTAGCTGAAGTAAGGTCCACAAGACGATTGGGTGACGGGTCACATTGCACGGTCACGAAGGAGGCCTTAGAAGATTCCAATTTATCTGCTTCTTAGTAGGTGCTAACATTCCCCCTCAGGAGTCCCGTATGTCCACTTCGCCCACCGACGCGCCGCAGAGTTTTACGGGAATGTTTGGCGTGGATGTGTTCATCAGCTACGGCCACATTGACAATCAGTCTAATTGGGTCACGCATTTTCACACAGCTCTTCAAAGGCGTCTACAGGAGTTACTCGGCACCGAACGCGTCGTTGTCTGGCGCGATGTCAAGCTCAATGGAACAGATGCGTTTGAAGACGTCATCCGAAATAATGTCGCCACTTCAGCGCTATTTGTGTCAGTTCTCTCTCCGCGTTACATCGCTTCACCTTCCTGTAAGAACGAACTGGACTGGTTCGTCGCGGCTGGGGAACGGGGAAATGGATTGCGACTGGAGACCCAGTCGCGCCTAGTCCGGGTCGTAAAAACCAGGCTTCCAGAGGGAACGCAGCCCTCGAATTTCAATGCTACTCTCGGTTACGAGTTCTTCGAATCAGATCCTCAGAATCCCGACATCTTCAGGGAGTTCCCATCGCAGGAGGGGCTGTCTCGTTTCGAGAAATTTGCGGATCGCTTGGATGTCTTGGCGCAGACCGTTGCGCGAATTCTGTTCAAGCTGAAGCAAGTCCAGCCTTCGCCACAGGGTGTCGGCCGAACAATTTTCCTGGCCAGCGCGACGATCGATTTGGAGCCCCGCCGGGCCTCGATACGCAGCGAACTTGCCGGTCGGGGGCACACCGTGCTTCCGACGGAGCCGTTGTCGGAGTCGGGGCCGGAATTGAAGATCGAAGTTGAAGCGCATCTAGCGAAGGCGGATCTTTCCGTCCACCTGATTGGTCGCACGTACGGCCTCATTCCAGATGAAGAGACGCGATCTTTCGGGGAAATTCAATACGACTCGGCATGCGCGCAGCGTGCCCGTCCTGGTTTTCATCAATTGGTCTGGATTCCCGAAGATCTAGAAAGTCCCACGGAGCGGCAGCAAGTATTCCTAAAGAAAGTGCGCGAAAATGTCGACGTAAGCGCCTCCGGCAAACGCGACGTGTTTGAGACCTCCTTTGAAAGTTTCAAGGAGGGCTTGCTCGATGTTGTATCTCGAAAGCCGGAACCGCCGCCAATTCCAAAACCCATCAAGACGAAGGCGGTTTACCTGTTGTGTGACCAGCCGGACCTCAGACATGAGCAGTTAGAGAAAATCAAGTCGTACCTGCGCAGCCGCGGACATCCGGTCGAGTTGCCACCCTTCCAAGGCGAGCCCGAAGAGCTTCGAGCGATGGAAGAGGAATTGATCGGCGATACGGATGCTGCATTGATCTACTACGGCACAGCCAAAGATCTCTGGGTGAAACGCAAGCGAAAGAATGTTCTGAAGGTGTTGAGTAGCAGACAGCGGGGACGCGACTACGCGCGCGCCCTGTATCTGGCTACGCCAAGAGATGACATGAAGGAAGATTTCTTAAACATTCCCGACCGCAATTTCCCCGAGAGCGAAGCATTCTCACCGCTATTGCTACTGGGGGATTGTGAGGAATTTCAGCCCGAGAAACTTGACGATTTCATCAAACTCCTTGAGGAGACTCCTTGACAATGGTTGGCGCGGCCGCAGGTCGAGCACCAAGGACGCCGTTTCCCGGGTTACGGTCGTTCTCGCAAGACGAGAGCGAGCTATTTTTTGGCCGGGAAGGTCAGAGTGACGAACTGGCGCGGAAGCTGGGGCAATCGCGGTTTGTCGCCGTGGTCGGCACGTCGGGTAGCGGCAAGTCTTCGCTGGTGCGGGCAGGCTTGATGCCTTCTCTGGAGGGCGGTTGCCTGGTGAAGGCTGGCTCGAACTGGCGAATCGTCGATATGCGGCCCGGGAGCCGTCCCATCGAAAATCTTGCTGCGGCCCTCGATGTGGCCAGGATCTCTGAAGCCGGCGTGGACCCGGGGCTCTTGCGAAGCAGCTCTCTGGCGCTGCTCGATCTGGCCCGGCAAGCGTACGAAGGACAGCGCCTTGGCAGCGATGAAAACCTGCTGATCCTGGTGGACCAGTTCGAAGAACTCTTTCGCTACAAAGCCAGCAGTATGGACGACCGCGACGAAAAAGCGGCTTTCGTCAAGCTGCTACTTGAGGTCACGAAACAACGGGAATTTCCGGTTTACGTCGTGATTACGATGCGCTCCGATTTCCTGGGCGACTGCGCACGTTTCCGGGACTTGCCCGAGAACATCAATGCCGGGCAGTATCTGATACCGCGAATGACGCGCGACCAACGCCGCGAGGCGATTGAAGGGCCTGTCCACATGGCGGGTAGCGCCATTGCATCACGCCTGGTTCAACGCATCCTCAATGACGTCGGCGAGGACCCCGATCAGTTGCCGGTGATGCAACATGCACTGATGCGTACCTGGTATCACTGGCGCAGCCGAAATCGCGCCGATCTTCCAGTTGACATTGAAGACTATGAAGCGATCGGCACGTTGGAAAATGCCTTGTCCAGCCACGCCGATAAGGCTTACGCCCAGGCTTGCGCCAAAGTGCCAGGGCGAGGCGATCGAATTGTAAAACGTATTTTCCAGCGTCTGCGCGAACGGGATGCCTCCGGGCGCGAGACCCGGCGACCCACGCCGCTGCGTGAATTGTGCGAGGTGTCAGAGGCGTCGCAAGAGGACGTGCTCGCGGTGCTGGAGTGCTTTCGGCGTGAGGGCAGGTCTTTCCTTATGCCTCCCACGTCGGTTGATCTCGCTGGTGAGCGCGAAGTCGACATCACCCACGAATCCTTACTTCGGCAATGGAAGCGGCTGCAAGGACCTCCGTCCGAAGATTCCGGATGGCTGGCTGAAGAGGAAGAGTCGCGGCGAACCATGGTGAGGCTGGCAGACCGCGCCGAACAGCAGGTTCCGGGCAAACCGGATTATCTTCGCGCGCCGTTGCTGCAAGTGGCGCTGGACTGGTGGAACAAGCGGAAGCCGACCGAAGCATGGGCTGAACGCTATACGCCAAGCTTTCGGATCGCGGACGAGTTCCTCCACGAGAGCGAGAAAAACGAGAAGCGCGAGCTTGAACAGGCTGCCCAGCGGGAGAAGGAAGCGGAACTGGCTCGCGTCGAGCAGGCGGAACTTAGGGCAAAACAAGTCAAAGTTCGCAGAGCTCTGATAATCGGAGCGCTGGTTGGCCTCATAATCACTGGCTTAGCTGTCAAAGCATTCAGAGAGAGCGCCGAGGCCAAGCGGCAAGCTCAAGAAGCTCAGAAGCAGAAAGGAATTGCTGAGCAGAAGGCGAAAGAAGCTGAGACACAGAAAGGAATTGCTGAAGACCAGAGAGGGATCGCTGAGCAGCAGACTAACGAAGCTCAGAAGCAGGAAAAGCTCGCTGAGGATGAAACCGCACGTGCGAACGAGCAGGAAAAGCTTGCGAGGGCGGCAAGCATAGAGGCGAACAAACAGAAGGAAATCGCCGATCGGTTGCGGAAAGAAGCCGTAGGGCAAAGGGACGAAGCTGACTCGATTCGCCTGGCCTCGAACGCGCTGGACGTGATCGATTCCGAGGATCCTCAACGCGGCCCCGAGCACGGCGCCCTGCTGGCGCTTGAAGCGTCCAAACGTATGTTTACTCCGGAGGCGGAAGATGCTCTGCACAAGGCGATCAAAGCTGGGCGCCTACAGAGGAAGATGCAAATCCTAGCCGGATCTCTGGGGGCGTTCAGCATGGATCGGAGATATTACGCGGCGGGAAATCAGAGCGGAAGCGTTTCCATTTACGACTTGTGGTCGGACAAGTCGGACAAGCCGGACAAGCCGGTTGCAACCATAAGGCATCCGGGGCAGCTATATGCCTTGGGGTTAAGCCCGGATGGTACGTACCTTGCGACGGCCGGAGCGGACAAGGGGGTCCATTTGTGGAGTGTGCATGACGGCAAGGGTGTGGATCGCATCGGGAACCCTGTATCCCCTGATGAAAAGCCTGTTCATATCATCGCGTTTAGCTCGCAGGGTAAGTATCTTGCAACCGGTAGCGATGATGCAATTCGGGTGTGGGAGGTGTCGGACTCGAGAAAGAAACCAGTAGAATTGCCAATGGACCCGGGCGAAAAAGTGCACGCAATCGTATTCAATCCTACGATTGAAGAACAGCTTGCTGTCAGCTCTGGAGGTGGAGAAAAACAAACGGGTGTAGTTGAGCGTAACAAGGCAAGCGTGTGGATGGTTACCGGCAAGCAACCGGAGGCATTGAAGTGGCTGCCGGCCGCGGAGGCTTCTGACGACCCTATTTCGATCGTGTTCAGTCCGAATGGAAAACGCCTGAGCACGTTCACAAGTGCGCACGCGAAGGTGTGGGATGTGACGTCCGACGCCGTACGCCTTAAGGCATCAATCAATTCCCCCGCCCGGTTCGGCGCATTCAGCCCTGACGGGAGAGAACTGGCGATCTCCGATCTCGGTCTTAATTGCAAGAGTTTGGGCATCTCCGATCATGAAGATCGGGTGTCTGTACTGGATGCTGATACGGGTGGTTGTCTGTTTACGCTTCCCGGCAGTAGTACTGGCTACGATAGACTTGCGTTCAGCCCAGACCCAGACGGAACCAGGTTAGCTACCGCAGGCTCGGGCGTGATACGGATTTGGACGGCCGTTCCCGGCAACGAACAGGTATCACCAAGCGGTGTTCCCGCGGGCATTAATCGTGTTGCTTTCAGCCCTGATGGGAGCCTCATCGCCGCCGCCAGTTCCGACTCCACGGTAATCATATGGAACTCTCGTACAGGAAAACTGACGACGACCTTGCCCGGCGACAACGTTAAGGCTGTCGTGAATGATATTGCATTTAGTCTTGATGGGACTCGACTTGCCAGCGCGAGTTCGGATGGTACCGTCATGGTCTGGGACCCCAGCTCGGGCAAGCGGAAATTACCCCATCCGATAGTTCACACGGCTTCGGGCAAGGCTGTCGGGGTCACGGGTGTCGCTTTCAGCTCAGACGGCAAGAAATTGGCCACTGTATGTCGCGATAACACGGCAAAACTCTGGGATGCGGAGACTGGTGATCCGGTGACCGGCGATCCATTGGTGCCCTTGACGGGTGGTAATGACGATCGGTTTCAGAGCGTTGCTTTCAGCCCTGACGGAAAGTACCTGGCGGCCGGTAGTCTGAAAGGTACGATCAATTTGTGGGATGCTAAGGAACGCAAATTCCTAAAGCCGCTTCGCGGTCATCACTCCCCAGTATGGGACCTGGAATTTAGCCGCGACTCCAGTCGCCTTGCGTCTGCCAGTGCGGATGGTACTGCCAAAGTGTGGAATCTTCCCTCCGGCGATGAATCGCGCACTCTTAGTGGGCATAAACGCGGAGTTCTTGCTGTCGCTTTCAGTCCAGACGGCAAACGCCTGGCGACTGGAAGTTTTGACCAAACTGTAAAGATTTGGGACGCCAGCACGGGTTACGAACTGTTCACGTTGTTCGGCCATGCGAGTGCGGTGAACGGGGTCGCGTTCAGCAGCGACGGACGACTGGTCACGGCCGGAGCGGATCGAAATGTGCTTGTATATGCTGTCGATACGGAGACTCTCAAGCGACTGGCAGAACGCTCGAGTGAAAAGGCCACCGGGCTGGATATAAGTGAAAAGGCCACCGGGCTGGATATAACGGAATGCAAGAAGTACCACTTGCTGGACAAATCGTTTGACAAACGCCCTCCGAGCGAGCAGGAGGATACGCAGAAGAAGCACTGTTACGCGGCGGAGTTGGTTCAAGAAGGAGAGGAACACATCAAGGCTGAGCAGATTCCCGATGCTGTCGCCGACTTCCAAAAGGCGAAAAAGTACGACCCTGGCATTGACATGAGCGCAGCCGTTCAGGCCCTCGTCCGGGAGGGAGACAATCTGGCGAAGGCCGACAAGATCGATGACGCGGTGAAGGTGTTTAAGAACGCTCAAGAACTTGACCCAGGCCTGAAGATTGATCCCCAGGCGCGTGCCAACAAGCCTCGCGTCGACGCCCTTCTCCAGGAAGGAGACAATCTGGCGAAAGCCGGCGAGACCGATGACGCAGTGAAGATGTTTAAGGACGCTCAAGGCCTTGACCCAAGTCTAAAAATTGATCCCCAGGCGCGTGCTAACAAGCCTCGCGCCGCCGCCCTCCTCCAGGAAGGAGACAACCTGGCGAAGGCCGGCAAAATGCAGGAAGCAGCGAAAGCTTTCAGTGGCGCTCAAGAGCTTGACCCAAGCTTAAAGATTGATCCGGCGCGTGCCAACAAGGCTCGCGCCACCGCGCTCCTCCCGGAAGGAGACAAGCTGGCGAAAGCCGGCAAGATCGATGACGCAATCAAGGTGTTTAAGGACGCTCAAGGCCTTGATCCAAGCCTGAAGATCGATCCCCAGGCGCGTGCCAACAAGGCTCGCGCCGCTGCCCTCCTCCCAGAAGGAGACAAGCTGGCAAGGCAAGGGAACGTCCAGGAGGCAGTGAAGGTCTTTAGCGGCGCTCAAGAGCTTGACCCAAGCCTAAAGATCGATCCCCAGGCGCGTGCCAATAGCCTTGCCGCTGTCGCCACAGTTCAGAACGCGCTCGATGCTTTGCAGAAAGGGACGGTCCAAGTGAAGCAAGCAGTAGCCGAGTTTTCCAGGGCCGAGCGGCTCGATTCCAAAAGCATCACCGCCGTTAACTGGAATGATCTTTGCTGGTACGGCAGCCTGCTCGACGACGCCCGCGATGTGCTGAGCGCATGTGAGCGTGCGGTTAGCGAGCAGCCCAACACCTGGCAGCTTCTCGACAGTCGTGGCTTGGCGCTGGCACTCCTCGGCAAATCGACAGCGGCCATTGCGGACTTCGAAAGGGTGGTCGATAGCCCGGCAAGCGAAGCAGTGAAGACACAGCGTGCGAGTTGGATAAGGGCGTTGAAAGGAGGGCAGAACCCTTTTACGCCCACGGTGATGAACGACTTGCGCAAAGAGTCTGGCGTCGTAAATCCAGCCAAGTAACGGAACCGGCGGTGGAATGCTTGAACGTTTCGAGCAACTCTGTTAAATCAGTAGCCCATTGTCAGTGAAGCTCCCATTCCTTCAGCACCAGCCGACCTGGAACTCATCGCACAACTGAGGAGCCGGCTGCAGTACGCGGAGCTAAGGATTCGTGTGCTGGAAGAGCAGCTGCGGCCGCTCTGGGCCGGAAGAACTGGATACCCATCGGCAGTCCGCAGGCGGGACCCAAGGTTGCGGCGATCCTCTCGGTCGTGGAAAGCTGCCGCAGGCTGAAAGTCCCAGTGCGCGACTATTTGGCCGCCGCTCTCCCCGGGCTTGCCGATTTCCCGATCCAGCGTCTCCCAGACCTTACTCCCGCTGCGTGGGTCGCCCGGTCGCCCAGCGCTCATAGACCCAAGCAAAAGGGTTTTCTAGAATGAAGGCGATCTTCCAACAACAACCGCATAGTTTCTTGTTTGTTGACTACGCAAGAAAGTTCACCAGGCTGGTCGAATCGGAATGTCGGGTGATCGTCACCAAGCACTGTGATCTGGGTCACTGCCGAATGGTTCATGCAGACGAAATACTTTCAGTCCATAAATCAGTCACACGTGGGCAACTGGGCATTGGAACTTTTCCTGCTTCGCTGTCCACCAAGGAGGGTGGCATGGGTGGGCGGCCGTTCCGTTCGGTTTGCGGTTCTTTGCTTTTCTTCACGTTTGCTTTTTCGATCGTTTCGGCGCACAAGAGCTTCGCAATTCCTGCGTTCTCACGCATGTACGGCACCAGTTGCAGTACGTGTCATATTGACTTCCCCAAGCTGAATGACTTCGGCAAAGCATTCAAGGACGCAGGCTTCAAGTTCCCCAAGGATGACGAGTCCATGATCAAGATCCCTCCCGTCATGCTGGGGGCACCGGCGAATGCAGAGCTGTGGCCCAAGGCCATCTGGCCGGGTACCATCCCAGGCATCCCGCCCATCGGCCTCCGCTACAACAACTACTTCCAATACACCAGCAGCAACCGTAACCAATACAACAAACTGCTTCCGCAAGGAACCGTGGGGCCATATATTCCTGCCACCGACTTCGAAACTGGGTTCTTCAGCATCTTCAGCGCGGGCAATTTCGGCAGTGACATCGCATTCTGGGTTGATGACGACATCAGCGTCAGCGGAGCCAACGGCAACGGTGGCCTGGGCGAAGCGTATCTGAAGTTCGTCAACATCGGTCGGCTAATCAAATTGCCGCCGCACGCCCTCAACCTGCGAATCGGCCAGGTCGAGCTCGAGATACCGTTCACCCAGTCCAAGTCCATCTGGATCAGCCCTTATGACATCTACTCACAGGCAAACATCGGCGCGGTCAACCCGGTGTTTAACCAACAGTTCGTCAATAACGTCTTCACGGTTGCCAGCTCGAGCAAAGGGGTTGAGTTGAGTGGCGGTCTGCATACCGGCGGATACAACTATTCCATCGCCTTCATTGACCAGAACACCAGTGGGACGCCACAAGCCACAAATAACAACTACGTGCCAACGGCCACCGGCAGCAACTTCGGCGGGGTAGGCATTGCCTCCGATGCCAACTTCAAGGACATCTACACCAGCTTTAACTACCGCTTCAACCTGGAGCACGATAAGGAAAGCCGTAATGCGATTCAGGCGGCCGGCCCCACCGGTCCGCGCGACCACACCTACTTGAATTTTGGCAGCTATTGGCTGTATGGACGGTCGGTGCAACGCTTGAGCGGGGCGCTGCTGGATGGCACCGCGGCTGTGTTCACCGCGCGGGAGCCATTCTACCGCGTCGGTGGCAACATGACCTTCAACTACCACTGCTGCTTGCAGTTCAATGCCCTGTACATGTACGGCCACGATTACAACCTGCTCCCCGTGGACTCGACGGGAACCTTGGTTTCCGTGAGCGGGGCCCCGCCGGCGGGCTTTGTTCGTGGTTCGCCGGCAACGTTCAGCGGCGGCTTCGTGGACGCCGAGTGGCTGGCGTACCCCTGGATGTATGTGATGGTCCGCTACGACGGGGTGAACTCCAACTCCGACTACCACAACGCGCTGGTGCCGGGCGGCTTCGCCGGATCGCCATTCAACGGGGCGGCCAGTGTGACGCGGAACCGCATCACCCCGGCGGTGCAGTTCCTGATCCACGCCAACATCAAGGCCATTGC
>Ga0074046_10003118_pt1 | contig 14000 bp, 13 predicted proteins | sample BogForMeECP23OM3_FD_94441 | JGI IMG/M metagenome (GOLD analysis project Ga0074046, IMG submission 94441) | Bog forest soil microbial communities from Calvert Island, British Columbia, Canada - Bog Forest MetaG ECP23OM3 | ecosystem: Environmental > Terrestrial > Soil > Wetlands ...
AGCCCGGCGCCTTGACCGCGACGCACGACAGCGTGCCGCGAATCTTGTTCACCACCAGCGTCGCCAGCGCCTCGCCCTCGATATCCTCAGCGATAATCAGGAACGGCTTGCCGGTCTTGGCAATCGTCTCGAGAATCGGCAGCAGGTCCTTCATCGACGAGATCTTCTTCTCGTGAATCAGGATGTAGGGGTTCTCCTGGACGGATTCCATGCGCTCAGGATCGGTGACGAAATAGGGCGACAGGTAGCCGCGGTCGAACTGCATGCCCTCGACGACTTCGAGTTGGGTTTCCATCGTCTTGGATTCTTCCACGGTGATGACGCCATCTTTGCCAACCTTCTTCATGGCCTCGGCGATGATCTTGCCGATGGTCTCGTCATTGTTAGCCGAGATGGTGCCGACCTGAGCGATCATGTCGCCCGTGACCTTCTGCGAGAATTTGTCGAGCGCGCCGGGATTACGGTTGCCGTCGTTGTCAACGGTGCCGCAAACGGCGGTAATGGCCTTCTCAATGCCGCGCTTCAGCGCCATCGGGTTCGCGCCGGCCGCGACGGTCTTTACGCCTTCGCGATAGATGGCCTGCGCCAGAACGGTCGCGGTGGTGGTTCCATCACCGGCCACGTCTGAAGTCTTGGAAGCGACCTCGCGCACCATCTGTGCGCCCATGTTCTCAAGCGGGTCCTTGAGTTCGATTTCCTTGGCCACGGTCACGCCGTCTTTGGTGATGAGCGGCGAACCGAACTTCTTCTCGATTACCACGTTGCGGCCCTTGGGGCCGAGGGTGACCTTCACGGCATCCGCGAGAACGTTTACGCCCCGTAGGATCGACTGCCGTGACTCTTCACCGTGCAGAATCTGCTTTGCCATTGCTTCAATCTCCTTGAAATCAGTTGTCAGTTGTCAGTGGCCAGTTGTCAGTTTGCTTCTGCAACTGCGGCTGACAGGTGTTGAACGAACTTACTTGGCGGCGAGGGCCGGCTTGCCGGCGCCTTCCAGGATGCCGAGGACTTCTTCTTCGCGCATGATGAGGAAGTCTTCGCCGTCGATCTTGATTTCCGTTCCGGCATATTTGCCGAACAGGACGCGGTCACCCGCCTTTACGTCGAGGGGAAAGGTTTCGCCCTTGTCGTTGGTCTTGCCTCTGCCGGCGGAAATGACTTCACCTTCCTGCGGCTTGTCCTTGGCACTGTCGGGGATGATGATGCCGCCCCGGGTGGTTTCGGCCTCTTCTACACGACGAACTACGATTCGGTCATGCAGGGGAGTCAGCTTGGTTGCCATTCTTCGAACTCCTTTCAAACGTTTGGATTGCGATACACGTTGGCCAGCTTGGGCGCGAAATCTGCGTTGGGCTCGGCACAATCATGAACTCTGGGGTTAAGCTTGGTAACCGGACGGAAGCACTGAAGGCCAACTCGTCGGCTGTTAGCACTCAAGTCCAGCGAGTGCTAATCTATCTGAGTTGGCCATCCGATGTCAAGTCAGATGTGAGTGGAATTCACTCAGATTTAATCAAACCCCCTGAACCGATCCATACAGGCTTGATTTTTAGCGGGTTGAGAGTAGTATGGGGGCGTCGAGCCTCCCATTGTGGGACGGCACGCTCAAGGAGAAATACACAACGCCGTTGGCACCTTCTGCATCTACGATGGCCAGATTTGGGAATTTCTAATCCAGCCCCAAACTGACCCGACGCGGCTGCAGATTCGGCAGCAATTGCTTTGTAGCGCGCGGTTCGGATTGCATAATCGGAATTGCGCATGTAAGCGCAGAGGCACTCCCTATGAGACGGCCTGGCCCCCCGACTAGCTTGTTACAGCGAATTCTCCAGTTATGTTTGGCTGCGGTAATTCTGTCCGGTATTGTCGCCGCGCAGTCTAACGGTCAAGCTCCCGCCACGGATGGAATCTCGACAGTCGGAGTAGTCGATCAGAGATCCGACGACGCAGTTTCCCAGGCTGATCCCACTGCAGCCACCGGCAGCGTCCCAACCGCGGCGCAAGTTACGAAACAAGGCGAGCGCGCGCCCGATCCGGCCGACGTACCGGCGCCTGCAGTAAAGCCTCCTGCCGCTCTCCAGCCTCCTCCACCAGTTGCATCCACGCAGGGCACGCAAGAACCAGCGAAGTACGATGTTACGCAAATCGGCCACCGCAATATTGGAAATGGATTGAATTTCTACTCCATTGAGCGGGAGATCGCCCTGGGACACGACTTGGCGCGGCAGGTGGAACAAAGTTCCAAGCTGGTCACGGATCCGGCGATCACCGAGTACGTCAACCGCATTGGGCAAAACCTGGTGCGCAATTCCGATTCGCGGGTTCCATTCACCATCAAGGTGCTCGATAACGGCGAAGTGAACGCTTTTGCCTTGCCCGGTGGATTCTTCTATGTGGACAGCGGCCTGATTCTGGCTGCCGACAGCGAGTCTGAACTGGCTGCCGTCATGGCGCATGAGATCGCTCATGTCGCTGCCCGCCATGCCACCAAGAACATGACCAAGCAGCAGATCTGGAACATGGCTTCCATCCCTCTGATGTTCATTGGCGGTCCGGCCGCCTACGCCATCGCCGAGGTTGCCAGCATCGCAGTTCCGCTGAGTTTTCTGAAGTTCTCCCGTGATGCCGAGCGCGAGGCCGACATGCTGGGCCTGCAGTACGACTACGCTGCAGGGTACGACCCGCAGGCGTTCGTCCAGTTTTTCGAACGGCTGAAGGCCGAAGAAAAGCAAAAGCACAGCAAGATCGCCAAAATGTTCGCCACCCATCCGATGACGGCGGACAGGATTACCGCGGCCCAGGATGAAATTCGCACCTACTTCCCTGACCGCGACAGCTATGTTGTCGATACAAGCGAGTTCGCGGCAATGAAGGCCCGCTTGATCGCATCGCAGGGGAGAAATCGCTTGAGTGTGGAGAAGGGCGGTAACATGCCTGTTCTGCGGAAGCACGCGCAGGACGCCGATGGCGGCGATGTCACGGCAGGGCAGTCGGGAACGCAGAACAACTCCTCCGGCCAGCAGGACCAGAAGGACGACGGACCGCCCACACTCAAACGCACCAGCACGAACCCGAACTGAATTCCCTTTGCATTTCGTGGTTGCGCGCATTACGGTGAGCGATAGGCGATTAGCGTCTCCGGATAGAACGTCACCCGGCATCCCACCACGTTACTCGTCGGAAACAATGCACAGAGTTGACTCTTACTCAGAAGCTGCAGGTGGTCGTAAGTCGGCTTACCCAGGCTCCTGGCGAGTTTCCGCTGCGAATCCTGAGACAAGAGTTGCATGAGAGGGACGTGGTAATGAGGTTCAATGGGATACCAGAAGTTCGGTGTCGAGATGAACCAGCCTTTGCCTACCCGCTGCACCTCCTGGGTGAAGCGTTCAACGGCGCTCGGGCCAGGAAGATGTTCCAGTACCGCGTTCGAATAGACGATGTCGAAGGACTGGTCAGCAAAGGGCAGAGCGCATCCGTCAAACACGATTGCGGTTACGCTCGGAAAACTCTCCCGATAATCGTCCACTTCGTCGAAGCTGAGTCCTCCTCCGGTAATCCGGTCAGGGTGTGGGTACCAGTTCTCGAGTTGCTCGCGAAATCCTATACGGGTCCCGGTGATGCCGACATTCAGGATCCGGGCATTCGCGTCCGGATGCAGCAATTGCATGAACAAACGGTGCTTCTTTTCCCGCGACCGGCGGTGAAGTTCGAGGAACAGTCGATTCATGCATAAACCTCAAATAGCTCGTGAAGCCGCGCCGGGGACTGCTGACTGCCACCTATCGCCCCGCATTGCGGTAGTTCAGGTATCTGCCTAGAATACCCTCATGACTGGTCGCCGCGTGTTCGGATGTCTTGCGTCCGCTCTTGTGCTGGCGGTGATTGCTGCGGGGAGCGACAAGCAGTCTGCTTCCAGCAACGCCTCGAATCTACACATCACTGTGGTGAAAGATGACAACAACAAGCCGGTGCGCAATGCCAGCGTCGTCCTTCATCCGGTGAATAAGAATGGCAGCCAGTCCAAAGGCGGATTTCAGATCAAGACCGACGCCGACGGCAAGGCACTTTCCGAGGGAATCCCTTATGGTCTGTTACGCGTGCAGGTTCTCGCGCCCGGCTTCCAGACGTTTGGCGACGACTATCAGATCAACAAGCCCGACATGGAGATCGAGATTCGATTGAAGCGCCCCGGCGACCAATTGTCCGTCTACGACAAGGCGCCGGAAAAGCAGCAAGCGCCTCCAACTGCAACTCCGGCAGAACCCAAACCGCACTAAGCGGCATCTACAACCTCGGGCCTGGAAAATCATTGTATGGTGGAAGCCAAAGCAATCTGGAGCGACAAGGACCGCTTCGTGGGCGAAGCGACCAGCGGGCACGCCATGGTCGTTGATACGGGAGAGACGAAAACCGCCAGTTCGCCGGTGGAGCTGGTACTTATCGGACTCTGCGGGTGCACCGCGAGCGACGTGGTGGGTATCCTCCGCAAGAAGCGAGAGCCGTTCGCTGGCCTGGAAGTTGTGGCCCAGGCCGAGCGTGCAGTCGACCATCCCAAGGTTTACACGCAGATCAAGCTGGTGTATCGTGTGCGCGGCCAGGTGTCGCACAAGGCCATGGAAGATGCCGTGCGCCTATCGAAAGAGAAATACTGCTCGGTATCGGCCATGCTGGAGAAGACGGCCCGCATCGACTTTGAGATCGAATATGCCGAGTAGCAACGGCGAATGATCGACATTGCCACTGCGCAGTTCCGGCCTGCAGAGCGGTGCGCATGCTTTCGCCCATGGCAATGAACTTCTCCATCGTGTAAGTGCGTCACATCACATAGATTTGGGCCACGCGTCACTGCGCCTTGTATTAACTGACTACAGAATGTGAACTGGAACCTTGCGGCCGTGTCCAAGAGCCACGCAGGACCGAGGAACAAGAAAATGAGCACTCTTACTGTTTCCGCACCCACTAAGTTGCACCTGGCCAGGCGCATGTCACGTCTCGGCACCGAGACGGCCTTCGAAGTTCTCGTCCGTGCCCGTGGCTTGGAGCGCCAGGGTAAACATATCGTTCACCTGGAAATCGGCGAGCCCGATTTTGATACGCCAGCAAACATCGTTGAAGCTGCTGTTGACGCACTGCATTTGGGCTACACCCACTACGGTCCCTCGGCCGGACTGCCTGATCTGCGGGAGGCGATCGCCGAAGAGGTCAGCAAGACCCGCGGCGTAAAATTCACCCCCGAAGAAGTTGTGGTCGTGCCCGGCGGCAAGCCGATCATCTTCTTCACTATGCTGGCGCTGGTGGAGGAAGGCGACGAAGTCATCTATCCCAACCCTGGATTTCCGATATATGAGTCAATGATCAACTTCCTCGACGCGAAAGTTGTACCGATTCCGCTGCGCGAGGAGCGCGACTTCCGCCTCGATGTCGATGAACTGGCCAGCCTCATTACTGACCGCACCAAGCTGATCATCATCAACTCGCCGCAGAATCCCACCGGCGGCGTGCTGACGAAGAACGACATCTACGACATAGCTGCAGCCATCGGCGACCGCAACATCATGGTTATGAGCGACGAAATATACGGCCGTCTGCTGTTCGAAGGCGAGCAGTTCAGCATCGCGTCGGTCGAAGGCATGAAGGACCGTACCATCATCCTCGACGGCTTCTCCAAGACTTATGCGATGACCGGCTGGCGCATGGGTTACGGCGTCATGCGAGCCGATCTGGCGACGCAGATCGCGCGGTTGATGACCAACTCCAACTCCTGCACCGCCAGCTTCACACAGATCGCCGGCATCGAGGCAATCCGTGGCGATCAGAGCGCCACCGAGCACATGCGGCTGGAGTTCCAGAAGCGGCGCAACGTCTTCGTCAACGGCATCAACCAGATCAAAGGATTCTCCTGCCGCCTCCCCAAAGGCGCGTTCTACACGTTCCCAAACGTCATGCAGACGGGATGGTCGTCGAAGAAACTGGCTGACGCGCTGCTGGATGACGCGGGAGTCGCGGCCCTGTCCGGCACGGCGTTCGGAGCTTTCGGTGAAGGTTACCTGCGTTTCAGCGTAGCCAACTCGGTAGAGAATATCCAGATGGCGCTGGATCGCATCGACCAGTGGACGAAGAAGAACCTCTAACTTGCTTCTTTACGGTTGTGCGGCCCGCTTTCGAGCGGGCCTTTTTCATGGGCTATGATAGGCAGCGCGAGTCCGGCCACATACTTCACCACGGTGGCACGGAGTACACGGAGAAGAATTTGAGCACAATACTCAGGTTCACTATGTGCTCGGCAATCAACTGCTTTCCAAGTTGCCATGACTGAGACAGACAAACCGCGTCACCGCATCTTTGCCACCGCCGACATCGGCGACGCGGCCTTGGCCCGACTTCGCAATCGCGGCTACGAGGTCGAGGTTTATCCCCATCCTGAGCCGCCGCCCAAGAGCCTTATCATCGATAAGGTTCGCAGCGGAATTGACGGCCTCATCACGACGCTTCGCGACAAGATTGACGCCGAAGTCTTCGAGGCGGGCAAAGGCACGCTGAAGGTCGTGGCGCAGTACGCGGTCGGGTTCGACAACATCAACCGAGCCGATGCGAACCGTTACAAGATTCCATTCACCAACACCGCGGACGTTCTGACAGAAGCCACGGCGGAGTTCGCCTTCTTTGCGTTGGCGGACCTGGCGCGAAAGCTGTGGAGCGCCGAACATCTGGTGCGCGAGAACAAGTGGGGCTACTGGCATCCCTATCTGCCATTTCTAGGCGATGAGGTGACCGGCAAGACCATCGGTATTCTTGGTACCGGGCGCATAGGTCAAGCGGTGATTAAGAAGTGCATCGGCTTCGACATGAACATCCTGTGCTACGAAGCCATGGGGCCGAACGAAAAGCTTGTGGCCGAGGTTCAGCGTCAGATGGAGCTGCGGTACGGCAGTGGTATGCAGCGCGAACGCATGAGTATCAAGTACGTCACGCTGGACGAGGCGCTCAGTCAGAGCGACTTCATCAGCATTCACGTGCCGCTGCTGCGCGAGGGCGAGAGCAACACGCCGACGTATCACCTCATCAACGAGCAGACCCTGCGGATGATGAAGCCCACGGCTTATCTGGTAAATACTTCGCGCGGACCGGTAGTAGATGAGAAGGCACTGGCCAAGGCGCTTAAAGAGAAGTGGATTGCGGGAGCGGCGCTCGACGTATTCGAGACCGAGCCATTGCCTCCTGATTCGCCTCTGCGCGATCCCGAAATTGAAGATCGGTGCCGGCTCTATCCGCACTTTGCCAGCGCCGCTCGCATCACTCGGCTGTCGGTTGATCCTAACGAAGGCATGGCGGGGCGCTGCATACAGGGCCTAATCGATGTGCTGGAAGGGAACTACGGCGGCGACATCCAGAGGATGCCGTTCGTGGTGAATAAGGAAGCGTTTCGGTAAAAGGTCGAGCTCAGGCTACTTCGCTACCAGCGCAGACACCAGCGAGTCGAAGATCTTCACCCCGTCGGTCATGCCAAGTTCCGGCTCGCTGGCCCGCTCGGGATGAGGCATCATGCCCAGCACATTTCGCCCTTCATTGCAGATGCCGGCAATGTTCTCGATTGATCCATTGGGATTGGCGTCAGCTGTGACTTCGCCGCCCGGTGTTACGTAGCGGAAGATAATGCGGTCCTGGTCCTTCAGCGCCGCCAAAGTCTGCTCGTCGCAGAAGTAGTTGCCCTCCATGTGGCCGATTGGGATCTGCAGTACCTCTCCGCGGATCAACTGGCGTGTGAAAGGTGTGTTGGTGCTCTCGACCCGGATATGCACCGGCTTGCAGATGTACTTTAAGCCAGCATTGCGCATGAGCGCGCCCGGCAGAAGTCCCGACTCGCAAAGGATCTGGAACCCGTTGCAGATGCCCAGTACCAATCCGCCGTCGGCGGCGAATTTGCGGACCGACTCCATCACCGGCGAAAACTTGGCAATCGCTCCGGTGCGCAGGTAGTCGCCGTACGCAAAGCCTCCGGGAACGATGATTGCGTCGCACCCCTGCAGGTCCGGCGAGTCATGCCACAGGAACGTCACCGGCTGCTTCGATACTTCGGAGATCGTCCAGTACGCGTCGTGATCGCAGTTCGATCCGGGAAAGATAATGACGCCGAATTTCATCGCTGAACGCTCCAGGAGAGGACTTCCGCCTCAGTGTAGCATGGCATTGGCGACCCTCAGGCCGCCTCCGCATCCAAAGAGTCATGCAGTTCTCGCGGCACATTCACATCACCGGAGGAGCACTGCGCAACTGGTTCGTCGCGCAGTTCTACGACTCGATTTGCGTCGGGCTGATGTGGTGGGGAGGCCTCGCTTACCTGCGGGTTCCGTGGGCTCCGTTCTGGGCCGTGCTCGCTGCCTTGTTTCAGTTCATTCCGCACTTCGGACCAGTGCTGACCTTCGTCGGACCGGCGCTGGCGGCGGTTGCCGGAGGTGGCCTCGACACCTTCCTCTGGGTACTCGGACTTTACGGCGCGATCGTGATTGTGGACGGTGTGGTATTGCAGCCGCTCATCATGCGACGCACCGCAAAGGTGCCCATCTGGGCCTCGCTGACCGTGCCAATTCTACTCAGCCTGATGCTCGGCTTCTGGGGATTGCTTCTGGCCGCACCATTGCTGGCGGTGATTTTTGCTTATCGTGCGGTCGCGAAGAGACGCGCACAGGATGCGGCGGCGAGGGCTGTGCCGCGCCAGACGCCGCCGGGCCGCGAAATCACCGGCGGCGTTCTCCTCGAACCCGAAGAGTCTGCCCGTTCGCCCGAGCAGACATAGCACTGCCGGCGAAGGGTTTGGGCCCTGATTTCCACATCTCGCACGCATACAATCAATACTGAGCACCAGGGTTCATGTCGCAATTCGTTCATCTTCACCTTCACACCGACTTCTCCATGCTCGACGGCGCTTGCGACGTCAGCAAGCTCGTGAAGCGTGTCAAAGAGCTCGACATGCCTGCGGTTGCCATGACCGACCACGGCAACATCTTTGGCGCCGTCGAGTTCGCCAACGCCGCCAAGGAAGCGGGCGTGAAGCCTATCCTTGGTTGCGAGCTGTACATCTGCAAGAAGGAAGACCACCGCGCCGCTCCCGAAGGCGACACCTACAACCACCTCATCGTGCTGGCCGAAAACGACGCAGGCTACCGCAACCTGGTGAAGATTGCGTCAGAGGCCTCGCTCAACGGCTTCTACTACAAGCCGCGGATCAGCAAGAAGTTTTTGGCGGAGCACGCGACGGGACTGATCGGCCTCTCCGGCTGTCTCAAGGGCGAGGTGGCCGAGGAGTTGACGTTCGAGCATTACGACAAGGCGCGCGAAGCCGCGGCCACATTCAACGACATCTTTGGCAAGGGGAATTTCTACCTCGAGATCCAGAATCAAGGGCTACCTGAAGAAGATCGCATCCAGAACAATCTGCTGAAGCTGGAGCAGGACCTCGGCATTCCCATGGTGGCCACCAACGACAGCCACTACCTGTGCGAAGACGATGCCCACGCGCAGGATGTGATGGTCTGCATCCAGACCGGCAAGTCGATCAACGACACGAACCGGCTGAAGTTCGCGAACAATCAGTTCTATGTGAAGAGCTATGACGAGATGCAGCAAGCATTCTCGGGCTATGAGAAGTTCCTGACTCGCACCCTCGAGATCGCTGAGCGCTGCAACACGAAGTTGGAAAAAGTCCGCGATCCGTTCCCGCAGTTCGACGTTCCAGCGGGCTTTACCATTCCCGATTACTTCGAGCACGTAACGCGCGAGGGCTTCGCGCGGCGGCTGAACATCCTGCGAGAGCTGCAAACCATGGGCCGTTTGAAGCACTCGCTGGAAGACTACGAGCAGCGCCTGTCGCGCGAGATCGTTATTATCCGGCAAATGCAGTTTGCCGGATATTTCCTCATCGTCTGGGACTTCATCCGCTACGCCAAGGAACACAATATTCCTGTTGGCCCCGGTCGCGGATCAGCCGCAGGTGCGCTGGTAGCGTATGCGCTGGGCATTACCGACATTGATCCGCTGCAAAATGAGTTGCTGTTCGAGCGCTTCCTGAATCCCGAGCGCATCAGCCTGCCCGATATCGATATCGACTTCTGTATGAACCGCCGCGGCGAGGTCATTAACTACGTCACGCAAAAGTACGGCCGCGATCAGGTGGCGCAGATCATTACGTTTGGCACGATGGCCTGCAAGGCCGCGCTCAAGGATTCGGGCCGCGCCATGGACATTCCCTATTCCGAGGTCGAGCGCATCGTCAAAATGGTGCCGCCGACGCTGAACATCACCATCGAGCAGGCGCTCAAGGACTCACCGTCGCTGGCAACGGCATATGAATCGGAGCCTCAGACCAAGGAGCTGATCGATACCGCCAAGAAGCTGGAAGGCCTCGTTCGCAATGCGGGAGTGCACGCCGCTGGCGTGGTAATTTCCCCGCAGCCGCTCATCGACCTGGTGCCTCTCCATCGCACCAAGAACGACGAAATCGTCACCGCCTATGACATGAAGGCGGTCGAAAAACTCGGTCTGCTGAAGATGGACTTCTTAGGGCTGACGACCCTCACCATCATCGACGACGCGCTCCGGCTCATTGAACAGACTCGCGGGGAGGGGCTCAACCTGGAGACGCTTGTCCTCGACGACGTCCAGACCTATGAGAGAGTCTTCCACACCGGACTGACGTCGGGCGTGTTCCAGTTTGAATCCCACGGCATGCGCGACGTGCTGCGGCGCTACAAGCCGACCAGCGTCGAAGACCTGACGGCATTGAACGCGCTCTATCGCCCCGGGCCGATTCAGGGCGGCATGATCGACGACTTCATCGATCGCAAATGGGGCCGCAAGAAGATCGAGTACGAATTGCCGGAGTTGGAAACGATACTCAAAGAGACCCTCGGTGTCATCGTTTACCAGGAACAGGTGATGCAGATTGCCAACCGTCTCGCGGGCTACTCCCTCGGCGAAGCCGACCTGCTGCGCCGCGCTATGGGCAAGAAGAATGCCGAGGAGATGGCCAAGCAGCGCCAGCGCTTCGTCAAAGGCTCGCTCGACCGCGGATTCCCTGAGAAGAAGATCGAGAAGATTTTTGACCTCATGGAGCAGTTCGCCGGATACGGCTTCAACAAGTCCCACTCGGCGGCTTATGCGCTTCTCGCGTACCAAACTGCATATCTGAAGACGCACTATCCGGTCGAATTCATGGCGGCTCTGCTGACCTCCGTTTCCGGCAGCACCGACGATGTGGTGAAGTACATCAACGAATGTCGCGAGATGGGCATCCCGGTCGAACCGCCGGACGTCAACGTCAGCGCCGCCAACTTCACGCCACATGGCGAAGCGATTCGTTTCGGACTGTCAGCCGTCAAGAACGTTGGCCACAACGCTATCGAATCGATCGTCAGTGCCCGCAATGAAGTCGGAGCGTTCAAATCCATCTTCCAGTTCTGCGAGAAAGTTGACCTTCACCTGCTCAACAAGCGCGTCATCGAGTCGCTGATCAAGTCTGGCGCGATGGATGCCTTGGGCCGCCGCTCGCAATTGATGGCGGTGGTCGATACCGCCATGGAGCAAGCCCAGAAGTCGCAGCGCGACGCGGCGATGGGGCAGCATGGACTCTTCGGCGTGTTCGCTGACGAAGTCGCAGCACCCGCCGAGAAGCCTTTGCCCAACGTTCCCGACTGGGACGAGCACCAGCGTCTCTCTGCCGAAAAGGAAATTCTGGGCTTCTTTATTACCGGGCATCCGCTGGAAAAGTATCGCGAAAAGTTGCTCGATTTCTGTGCCCTCACCACCGAAGATCTGGCCCAGATGAAGTCCTCAACCGGCCGCGATGAAGTTCTGGTTGGTGGCATTCTCAAGGCTGTCCGCGTCAGCAAGTCGAAAAAAGGCGACCTCTACGCGCAGGGTCGGCTGGAGGACATGATCGGTTCGGTCGATATCCTTTGTTTCTCCGAGTCGTTTAAACGGCTTTCCGACAAACTCAGGCTCGATGTTCCGGTGCTGGTGAAGGGAAGTGTGCGCATCGAAGAGGGCTCCAATCCCAAGCTGATGATCAGCGACATCACGCCACTGGAGGATGCCAAGCCCAAGCTGCCGCGCAGCCTGCGGATCAAGATTCGCCTGGATACTTCCTCCGCGGGAACCATCGACGCGCTGCACTCAATCTGCTCCCAGCGCAAGGGCGAGGCAAAGGTGCTGTTCGACCTGGAGCGCAATGGCGACTTCACCGCCGTGATGGAGGCAGAAGGCTATAATGTGTTGCCGGACCGAAGCTTCATCAATCGCGTCGAAGAGCTGTGCGGACGAGGCAGCGTCAGGATCATCGATTAACTTCCGCAACTAAGGCACAACGGACCTATGGAAACCGCTTCCAGTGCGCAGGCTGAACTGCAGCGTATCGAGCAGCAGATCGAACAGTTGCAGGGCGCCGCAGGCGATAATCAGGATGCGCTCAAACAGTTGGAGGGCCTGCAGGAACGTGTCGAAGCGCTCCGCCGCCAGATCTCAGGAAAGCTGACACCATGGGAGCGCACCGAAATGGCGCGCCACCCGATGCGGCCGTATCCTCTCGATTACATCGAGCGCATTTTCCCTGACTTCAGCGAAATTCACGGAGACCGCGGATTCGGCGACGACGCCGCTATGGTTTGCGGCATGGCGCGTTTCCATGGCCGCGAAGTTGGCGTCCTGGGAACCCAGAAAGGCCGCGACACCAAGCAGCGGGTCTATCGCAATTTCGGACAGCCCAATCCCGAGGGTTATCGGAAGGCGCTGCGCTTCATGAAATTTGCCGAGAAGTGGCGGCGTCCGGTGATCGCTCTCATTGACATTGTTGGCGCGTACCCCGGTCTTGGGGCCGAGGAGCGCGGGCAGGCCGAAGCAATCGCCCACAACCTGCGTGAAATGGCTCGCCTCAGGGTTCCTTTTATCGCCGCGATTACCGGCGAAGGAGGCAGCGGCGGGGCATTGGCGATCGCCGTCGCCGACCGCGTGCTGATGCAGGAAAACAGCATCTACTCTGTTATTTCCCCGGAGGGCTGTGCCTCTATCATGTGGCGCGACGCCGCTAAGAAAGACATCGCCGCCGCGGCGCTTCGCATCACTGCGAAAGACAACCTCGAGATGGGTTTCTGCGACGAGGCAATTCCCGAACCGCCGGGTGGCGCGCACCACGACTACGACGCCGCTGCTGCAGCTCTCGCGGAAGCGCTGGAAAGGCACTTGAGCGAACTGGAAAAGCAGCCGCTCCAGCAACTACTCGATGGGCGCTACAAGAAGTTCCGCAACATGGCGCAGTACTACACCGAGAGCTAGCATACCTCCGATGTTCTTGCTGACTGCCCTATAATAGAAACCGCAGCTTACCGCAAGCCTGTGGGGCGGACAAACACAATGGCCACTGATCGGATAACTATCGACCCAAAAGTTATGGGCGGAAAGCCCTGCATTCGCGGGATGCGTGTTACCGTCGGCGCGATTGTCCGTATGCTCGCGGAAGGTCATAGCACTTCCGAAATCCTCGAACTCTACCCCTACCTTGAAGCTGAGGACATTGCACAGGCGCTGTCGTACGCGGCGCTCCGAGCGGAGGAGCGTGAGATCGAGCTAAAGCGGGCGTGAAGGTTCTGATCGACATGAACCTGTCGCCGTCCTGGAAGGCGGTGTTCCAGCAAGAGAACTGGGAAGCCGTGCACTGGGGCGAAGTCGGTAAGGCTACTGCTCCAGACTGCAAGATACTGGACTGGGCGGCGGCCAATGACTTCATTCTTTTCACACATGACCTCGACTTCGGGGTTCTCCTGGCATCAAAATCCCGTCGCGGTCCTAGCGTGATCCAGCTAAGGTCGCAGGAGACATCTCCGGCGAAAGTGTGCGTCCAGCGAAGGCTGGCATGAACAGTGGGTGAGAGTCCCACCGGGGTAAAAGTCCAGGCCCCGTAGCTTGAATAGCAGGAAGGAAGGAAACTGAGATTCCTGAAGCCTATTGACGAA